>Ga0209367_1001083_pt1 | contig 31987 bp, 23 predicted proteins | sample WorMetLIZISLAND2_FD_187412 | JGI IMG/M metagenome (GOLD analysis project Ga0209367, IMG submission 187412) | Marine gutless worms symbiont microbial communities from Max Planck institute for Marine Microbiology, Germany - Olavius geniculatus... ...
CATTGGCTGCCAGTGCGACAGCGGGTCATGTATAAAACGGCGATGCTAACATACAAATCACTGAACATTGGTCAGCCAGAACACCTGTCAGTTCTGCTTAGTGACTATACACCGTCACGTCAACTCCAATCATCCGACCACCAACTGCTGTCCCAGCCAACAGACAACACAGTGTTCGCCGGCCATGCGTTTAGCTCAACTGCACCTCGTATATGGAACAGTTAACCAATTACCATTCAAACAGCATCCAATACCAACACTTTTCGACGACACCTCAAGACTCACCTTTTCTCCGGCAACACCACCATTGACTAACTGTTACCATCCGCGCCTACGATTCGAACTTCTGTTTTGACATATGGCGCATTACAAATGCAGACTACTTACTTACTTAGCTCAACAGCCAGGAGAGTGATTGCCATGGTGAGAAGGACCTTCAAACACTTAGACATAGCTGACTTTAGACTCATCTATAAGACATATATCAGACTGCATCTGGAGTTCTGCGTTCAAGCCTAGTCTCCACATTTTGTTAAAGATATGGAAGTTTTGGAAAGTGTCCAAAGAGCGGCAACTAATCTGGTAGCAGGAGTGCGGAAGTATAGTTATCCTATCAGACTGCAGAAGATAAGCATCACCTCGCTGAGGGAAATAACATTCAGAGGTGAAATGATTGAAGTTTACACATTACTTACAGGAAAAGAACAGGTTAACGCACAAGCAGTTCTTCACGCTAGCAGATATGCCGTATGATCTCAAGGGACATGAGAAAAAAATGCTGAAAAGCAGATCAATACTGGATTCAAGAAAATTTTTCTTCAGTCAAAAAGTGGTCAATGGTTGGAATGGACTCCGAGCAACAGTTGTGAATGCAGAATCAGTCAAAAGTTTCAAGAATGCATACGACTGCCATCGTTGCAAAGATATGGATGATAGAAGCTGACCACAAAGTGATTAGGATCACCGATCGGTGATAATACCGTAATCAAGAAGGTTAAAATCACTGATCGGTGGTTTTAACCTCCTTGGTTATTATCACCGATCGGTGATACTAGCCATGTGAACTATGATCACCGACAGGGTGACACCATGATATTTACGAGACAGTTATAGCGTGCAGTTCATGATGTTGTGACAAAATTAATGAAAACACTGTAGCCCTAGTTATCATCTCCACTGTTCATCCGTTTATAAAAGTTATTAGCAAGTAATTTCTCCACGAATTTAAAAGCCAAATATAGGTTCTGCAGTAAACGTAAAATAACGTACATCACATCAAACCATGTAGAAGAAAAAAAAGAATAAGATTTCGCATAGACCGCTAGGTCCTTTGCAAGAGAGCTCATCCCCTTTTGGCGCTTTGAGCCTGCAAGGGTTAAACCCAATTAAGCTAGCATACAACCCAAGTCAGTCGAATGGCAGGCTCTAATTAACAGCCAGCACCTTTAACTGACTGGGCCAGTGTAGGCTATACCAGCATTTTACCATCCAACAAAAAGTAGAAGGCTGATTCGATGTAGTTGGCTGGGCTTAGTACCGTGGACAGTCACCCACCCAAGCTCTAACCGGGCCCACCGTAGAATAACTTTGCTGATTTGACTTAATGTAATACTGCTACGCCACGCCGCCAACCAATCACATAGGCCGACACGTAACCATGTAGGGGCATAAAATTGACAGTCTTATAAATAGTAGAATTATGGACATTAGATAGCTCTTTTCAAACCTAAGTATGCCAATATCAGGCGTCCATGTAATGGTGAAGATAGTCTGTATAATTATGATTAAACAAGACCTTGATTTTGCTAAGTATTTTATTACTTACTTTAGTTAACCACAAACGGCAATGACACTATATGTATGGGGCAATAAAAGTATGGATGATCGCTGGTCATTTATTTTCACAGATCGGTAATTTTGGCATTGCAAAGTAGCTTAACAAGTCGGTGATTTTAGCGTAGAAGGTTAAAATCACTGATCGGTGACTCTAACCTTCTTGGTTATTTCCACCGATCGGCGATTGTAACCGGCCCCAGCTAACCAGCTGCCTGTCCATCAATCTACAAGTACAAGTTACATACAAGCGGTATGCTGCTGCAATTCTGCGTCATTTTTGCATGTCCAGTAAAATATATAAGAGTGACTAATCTAATTGACACGTTCAACGCCAGTCTCCAATTATTTACAAAGTTCCAATGAATATTAATTACGAACCAACACAAACAAACTAGAGTGGCTAGACGTAAGCTGTTAAAAGTTTATTTATTATATTTTACAAAAAAAATTAAATTGTTACATTTTTAATAAATTAGTTATTTTAATTTTATTTGATAGTCGCGGTTTTTAACTTAACTAAGCCAAATGTAAGCCTTTAAAAGTATTTCAATATATGCAAACAATTGCGTCTGGATTCAATGCGGTAATTAGTCGTAGTTTTGATACTGTAAACAAAAACGTAAACAAATATTTCACCGTTATCAGCTGATTGATATCACTCAGATTACTATAAAAAGTGTTTGGCTCATTTGTAAAATATTTTGCTGTCAATGTGGCGTAGCTATCAGCATGTCAGAAGAAGCCCAAGTTTATATCGTTGAGGCCCAGTCTACACACACTGCATCGGTACTGCATCGATCTCTGTGAGATGCTGATCGACTTTCGCCGCTGTTGATATTGTTAGCTAATCCTAATTTCCCTGTAATAGGATTTGTTTTTAATATTTTTTATTATTAAACATTTTAAAATTACTGGCAGTCGAAGCCAATTTTTTTAGAATATTGAAATGTTGAAAATCTTATATATTTGTTACAGTTCATGACAAAAATGTGTATTTTTGTAGGTGATATTTTTACATGGACTCGGTGATAATGGGTATGATTGTCGTGTTTCTCTTGTCGCACACAAAATAAAATAAGAGTGGTGCTCTGAATGCTATAAAATCATCGTATAATATGTTGTACTTTTTTCACTGTACCTGAATTGTGTTAGTTTGGGACAAAGATGTGTAAATTGATTGCTGACGAAAATGGTTTGCAAAATTTGATAGTGGAAGGTGATGCAGTTTGAAATTTAATGACATATGCATTACAGATTTGAAGACGGAATACATTTTTATGTTATTGTGTTTTGTAGCTATAACTGGTCACAAATTTTGAAACAAATTCGAGAGTCACACATAAGATACATCTGCCCATCTGCGTACGTGTTACCGCAATATTTTTGTCTGTTTAAACTAGTTAAACATGCAGGTGTCTAAAATGTTTAACAAGTTAAACTTTGACGTATTTTATGTTAAGTAATTGAATTTTTACGCACGACAGCAGGAACTGCTATAGCGCATCTTAGCCATCGGATTTTCTCCGTCCATCCGTCTGTCACACGGGTGGATCAGTCAAAAACGGTCCAAGCTATGATCACCAAATTTTTACCATCGGCTGCCTAGAAAACTCTAGTTTCAGGATTTGTAAAGCTCTTCCACAAATTCGAAATGGGTCACCTCGAACGACGGCACTGAATGAGAGGGGATTAGGGAAAAGATGCAATTTTTAGCCAATAAGTCGCCGTATCTCGGAAACCGTGCAAAATAGAGCCTAGGTTGCTATTAATCACTAATAGGAAGTTGTACACTGGCTTTCGATTGGCACCAACAACAGTGACCTTGGATGACCTTGAATGCCATAATGGTGGTTTTTATCGATTTTTGGTGATTTTGGGCTGTGACACATTTTAAGAGAGAAATGTGCCAAAATCACTAGAGCTAGACCAAAAAAACCTGCATATAAAATTTTTAGGATTAAACGTAGATTTCACGGTCCAAGTCTCGACTTCCTAGAGGTCTGTGCATAAGGGCATTAAGTAGGGGGTACTCACCTAAAACCATCTCGGTGCGAAGCCTGCCAGCTAGGTCGACTCAGCCTTCTGCCCTCCGTGGGATGGTAAAATGAGTAGTAACAGCTGACTGGGGTTGCCTAGCCGGCCGCTGCGCCAGCCTGGCTGCACACGGTGGCCGTGCGGCAGGCGGCTCTGGTTAGTGACGAAAGCGCATTAAGGCGTGCGCATGCTCGCGACGATGCGCTATACAGATTGACGACCTTTACCTTTTATCTTTAACTGGACAGGATCTTAGATATTTCAGATTCAGTATTCAGCTTGAAAGTCGAGAAGTCTGGAGGTGTAGCCGTTGGAGAAGGTGAGTGTGGAGAAACAGGAGTAGAGTTGTTGAGCAGGGAAAGACGAAGTTTGAAGATGTTATCAGTAAAGAAAGAAGTGAAGCTATCGGCAAGTGAACTGGCTGAGGTAAAGGTAGGTAAGGGTGAAAAAGTGAAGATGAATGAGCCTCCTGTGACGACAGTGTTTTATCTTGTATTATTTTAGACTGGACAGTGAATGTTTGAAGATTTGCTGAGAAATATTTTTGAGCGCTCTGTGCCTCGAAGAATGGTGCGTGCGCAACTGGGTAATGAACAGTGTAGACGAGATGCAACTGAGTACCAGCAAAAAAATGGTACGGACGACAAGTCGACACAATAAAGCTCTGGAAATGCGGGAGGTAGTACGAAAATTTCTTTGTGATCTACTGAAGTTGTCATCTCATGCCAAGCCAACAGTTGTAAAGAAATTTATGGAGCCTCAATTTTAGTCAGTTGCTAAGGTTTGCAGAATGTTCAAAAAACAACATGTTCCATCACGTGAAATATTCACAAAAAAGTTTTACAAGATAAATATTGGCCGTAAGTTTAACCCATGCCAAAAAATACAGTATGACAAACGTTCTGCACCTGTTAACCTTCACAGAAATGTAAAACCAATTATAATTTTCATGGCGGCAATCTCTTAAAAGTTAACTCAGACTCAAGCTATGTGTAGATGTAAAGAAAAATTCAATGTCAATCCACTCTATCAATGCTCTTTTTTGTTCTAGACTCCCACCTAAGATATACGAGGTTTTGGTCGGACTGATTTGCACGATCCATTGCACCCCATCGTCAGGCTAGAAACATGCAAAGCACTGCTGCACTGAGATATGAGGTTTTGTCCGACAAACTCGTGCGTCCAGATACTCGTAAGTCGCAAAACAGACATAAAGTGCAAATAAATTTGCAAAGTTACTATACTGCATTGATTCTCATCGGCATTAAAGCATTTTGTGCAAATATGATCAAGAAAACGTTAAGATCTCCTGAGCTAGAATGTTTTTTGCTTCTTCTGTAAAATTTGGCTGATGCTACTTCCGAGATTCAGTCCCAACAGCGACGATACATATCTACTTTTGTTGTTTTTGGCTTTAGGACTGTGAAACCAGTGACTGTCAATCGTGGCATGCGAATGCCATCTTGGTAAGTTGTTGTGCTATATTACAGTTTTTTTCTTATTATTTAGTAGCTGAAACACTATAGTAGGTTTAAGTTTTTACTTCTATAACTTGAGTGCCTGCTTGGTTTTGATATATTTACACAACATTTTACAGGGCATTTTTTATATTTATTGGGTTAGCCAGTGGTCCAATGTCCACAGACTCTTCGGCATTGCTGGAGCAGTATTTTTACACTCATTAATAGTATTGAAGCAGTGAATGTAAACATATATAGACTTTTTCCATTGTCTCTCAAGTCTCAATGCATGGTGATGAAACCTCGTGTTGTGTCATTTAGGTTCGATGTTCATGGTTTCACAGCAGATTGCCCGCAAGATTCCGATGGGATTCAAGATGCAGCTAAACTTTGTGAGTTCACCAACTCTCATCTTGTTTTTGTGCATTTTTTGTATGAATATTTTATTTACCAGCCCTCTTGCTACCATTTATGTTGCCCTTTTCGTTCTGAGTTACAGCAATGACATTTCATTGCATTATTTTGAATACTAGCTCCATCAGTACTTGCAACATTCTTTAAAATGCCGTGCTAAATTTGAGGCAGCAATAATTAAGACCATTCAAACAAGAACTGATAGTAGAAGAAGAGGTAGTGTTTGTAGAGTTGTTAATATTTTCAAGTTTTTAGAGGTGTATTGTTATATTGTGTATCCATTCATTTGTTGTGCAGCACTATAATAGGCCACACTTTGTGTTTTTTCCATCTAATCCGCTTGTCTGTCTGTTCAGTGTTCATCTATGTTATATGGGCTCCTGACTCAAAAAACGAAAAGGCGTAGAAAAACTTAGCTAGATGTGAACATTGCCAGGCGGTGTAACTGATGTGCAAATTTTGACTTCAAAAGTCAATGTTCAGCTGCATATTATGTCGGCACTGGTCTGGAGACCAACATAGCTTCCTAGTTTTATTCTCATGCAGAAAAAGAAAGACAGAAGGTGCAGAAGAAGCAACAATAAAGTCGTAGTGTCATAAGTAGTGTAATGTGGTCGCAGTGCAGTCATCCATTGCTGAGGAAGAGAAAAGTGGAATTGAGCGCAGTCGGATCATAGTCAGTGGCATCTCACAAGGTGGCGCTGTTACCCTGTACTCTACGTTCACCATCGAACAGCAGCCGTTGGCCGGCATATTTGTACTGAGTACTTGGCTGCCGCTTCACAACAGATTTCCCGCTGTGAGTTGGAGCAGAAAGTCATTTTCCATCTTTCTATTTGATTGCATTTCTTTGTATAATTCTATTTGATTGCTTTTCTTTGTATAAATATAACTGTAAATGGTGCTTATTCTGTTTTTAGTACTTTGATAGTGATGGTTGAGTTTTGAAGACCATTCTGTTGGGTCCAGTTAAAATGGGCTTTTAAAGCAAAACTTGAGAGTACCAGATGTTGTTGTAGTAAGATACACCGTAATGTATGCCATTGTATTGGTACCTTTATGTGTATTAAAAAACTATCATTACTACTACTTTGGCTGTTACGAATCTGGTGTTTGTTCGACACCAGGGGAAAGGGCGAATTTGGTTTTCCTGAAATTTTGCGGACTCCAAAGATTGACTAGCAGTCCAAAATTTCCAAGGATACCAAAATCCCGAAAATATCACAGTAGCAAAACATTACTTTCCCAAAAAAGCTTCTGGAGAGAAATTTGGGGAGAAAACTTGGGGGATAAATTTAGGGAGAAAATTTAACTTAAAAGAATTGAGAAAATAGTAATTTTGATAAGTAAGTAAATTTGGAATAAAAACAATTTCCAAAAGGATGAAATAAACTGAGTGACTATTTGTGATGACAAAACTGAATGACCATACACGTTGTTTCATAAAAAGCAACCCCTTTTTAGTCCGCCCGAAAACGATAGTTTTCGGAAGGACTTATGTTTTAGCCCAGATGTTTTATTTATTTTTTTCCGAGTGCGAGATCTCCAAGATGCGTGGGCCGACTGGCGTGAAATTTTGCACGATGGTCAGTACTAGGCCGAATTTTATAGTGCCAGTTTAAAGTTTTGGGGCGGACACCCCAAAAAAATTTCAGGGGCCAAAAACATGCAAAATTTGGCCCGATTTCGGACGACTTCGAAGTTCGGCAGCGAATATCTCCGAAACGGATGAAGATATTCAAAATCGGATAAATATGTTTTCTACCGTGATTCCTCCCGTGTTAGGCAAAACAAGTCCGGTGGAGTTTGGTCCAGTAACCTTAGAAATCTAGATGTGGAATTGTACCCACCAAAAGTGCATTTTTTGGAAGACCATATTTCGGCCTCTAGGGGGTGTTGCACCCTCAAATTTTTACACGCGCTAGAGAATGACCAAGTCTTACTAGCGCACCCCCCACCGGGGGCAGGGGCCCCCCTTACAACTTGTTTCAAAGGGGAGTCAAAAATTGCCTTAAAATGTAGAGTATTAGACGAAGGATCTTTGGAGCCAAAGGGAGTAGCTTCATGAGACTTTGCCACGTGACGTGCTGCTAGATGGGGGTGATAACGCGGGTACAACTTTTAGGGGGCACCCACCGCCCCCCTTAAAATTTGGGAGTGCAAAAAACGCGCAAAATTTAGTACGTTTAACAGCAACTTTCGACTTTGAGCGCAAATATCTCTGAACTGCATAGGGATATCGACAAGTGGTAAACGGCGTTATCAAATACAATTAATTCCACGTTGCATAAAAAAAATTGTGTGAACTTAGTTCACTAACATCGGAGATTACGCGGCTAATGTTTACCCACCAAAATCAAATTTTTCGGAAGGCCATATTTCGGCCCCTAGGGGGTGCTGCGCCCCAAATTTTTACAGACGCTAGAGAATGACCAAGTCTTACTAGCGCACCCCCCACCGGGGACGGCGGCCCCCTTACAACTTTTTTCAAAGGGGGGTCAAAAATTGGCTTAAAATGTAATAAATTAGCGCTTATAACTTCGGAGTTAGGGGGTGTAGCCCGACGAAACTTTGGCACTTGACGTGTCTTTATGTTGGGGTGTTAACGCAAGTACACATTTTGGGGGCACCGCCCCCCTTAAAATTTGGGAGGGCAAAAAAACGTTCAAAAATTGGTGCGATTTACAACAACTTTCGAGTTTGAGCACAAATATCTTTGGAACCGATGAAGATAACGACATAATCTAAACGGCGTTGACGAGAGCGATCTTTTCGGCGTTGAACAAAAAAAATTTGTGAAATTCGGTCCACCACGAACCAAGTTATAAGCACTAATGTTGACCTACCCTAAGTCGACAATGCGCGTTCGGCGTATGCCAATGCATTTGAGTTTGGGCCACGTGACTTTGATGCCGGGGAAATTCTCCCCTCTTTTCCCCCCCTAATTTCCCCCAATCGGACTTAGGGCGCCGGGCGGACTCACGTTGGGCTTTGCCCCAAATTTCCAGTTCTTTCATAATTTACTCAAATGATGATCAATTTACATGAAATTTTTGCCAGTTGTTGCTGAAGAAATAGTAATTCAAAATATTTCAACCAAATGTGGCAGTTGATTAATTATTCTATGCTAGTCGTCACGTAACGCCGACCTCATGATGTGTCACAGGTACAAGCTTGCTAGTCTCAACTGGTGCTGTCAGTTGCTACCCTGCTTTGATGGTGAAAAATCTGGTTTATTGATGACAAATTTTTGAAGTTTTACAGTTGCAGCCACAAAAAACGTGCAAAAAAATCACATTTACATGTCTGTGGGTATAGTTGGACTTTTACATGTTCGAGCAAGACAGTGCACTAGCACACCAAGCTTGCGAGAAGGTTGAGTTTTTGGATCGCGAGGTGCCTGATTTCATATCCCCATATTGCTTAATGCTGACACAATGAACATTTTTTTATCAGTGAACCAGGGTAGCAACTTACAGCACCAGTTGAGACTAGCAAGCTTGTACCCGTGACACATTATGACGTAAACGTTACGTCATGACTAGCAAATAGACCTGTAAGCGAGAGCGAGCGGTAGCGAGCGAGAAACGGGAGGAGCGGAAGCGAGCAAGATTTTTCCCGTGAGCGAGCAACAATACGAACGAGCAAGTCGAAGCGAGCGAAATTTAACATAGCACATGATATTTCACACACGACAGCATGTGATGTTTCTGTCTGTCTGTCTGTTTGTCTGTCTGGCCATCACAGTCTGTTACTGTCAAAACGTTGCAAGCTCTTCACTGTCGGCTGCCACAAATTAGACTCTAGTTTCAGGATTTTAGGAACGGTGCAAGATAGCGCCAAGGTTACAATGAATCAGGTATAGGAAGTCCCATAAGTCCTTTCGATTTACACCAAAATTGGCGACCTCGAACAACCTTGAGACTCCAAATAAGGGGTTTATTGGTAATTTCTTTTGCATTTTAGGCTGTAATGCACATTTGAAGAGTGCATTGCACCAAAGTGGCTGGAGATATAGACAAAGACAACCTACGCGTAATTTTTTTAGTATTAAATGTGAATTTTAGCAGTTAAAATTTTGAACTTTTGACCTCCAATGTTCATTGTTCAAGGAGACCGCAATCGCTTTCACCTTGAATATCACACCCTGAAATTTAAAGAAAGCCATCGAAGGAATCGACTTTCACGTGATTTAATGAAAATCACATCTCCTGCATTATTTAGGAAATTATGAAAAAACTACACAATCTATGCAAGGTGCAGCAAAAAATAAAACTCTCTGTCATATTTTGCAGTACTTTAAGCAACAACTTGGAATTTTCTATGGAACTTTGCAATGAGAGAGAAAAGCGAGCGAGATTTACCTACGAGCGAGCGAGTAAATGGCTGGTGAGTTGCTTATGGGTCTACTAGCAAAGAACATTTAATGAACTGCCATATTTTGTTGCAGTATTTTGAATTAGTATTTCTTCAGCTACAACTGATAAAAATTTCATGTAAATTGATCATCATTAGAGTGAATTATTACAGAAAGAAAAATGGGTTGTTTTTTTATGAAACACCGTGTAGGTGTTTGGTTTATTGTAGGTTGTGAAGTCAAACCAGTCGACACCAATACTGCAGTGTCATGGTGACGCTGATCATCTGGTTAATCATGGATTTGGTAAAATGTCATCCCAGCTGATCAGTTGTTTCAATGATCGCCTGCAGTTCAAGTCGTACCCCGGCTTAGATCATTGCTATTGTGATCAGGTGCTGTGCTCATTTACAGTTATTTGTAGACTTGTAGGGCTGCAATTGTTGATTAATTACGAGGGTCGTTCGATAAATAAGTTACAAAATGGCGCCATTTCATTAAACCTTAAAATAGGAAAAATCCGAAATATACGTTCGTAGAGAATATAACTCTGAGTAGCTGGTGTGTTTTATTACGATGACCTCACTGTGACGTCATTTGTGAATATTAAATTCGACGATGTTACCACTGAAATTGCCCCGAACGAACAGCGTGCCGTTATTGTTTTTTTGTGGGCAAAATGACTTCATGCAAATTCGATTCACTCTTAGGTGCATGGAGATACGTGTTTTATGAAGCCAACAGTACCGCTTGGAAGAAAATGGTAGGTGGGCAGAAATTTGCATTGGACACTGAGCTGCAATCAGTCGTTCTTCGATGGCTTCGACAGCAGCCAGCATTGCATCGGGAATTCAGAAGCTTGGTGACAAATGGGACAAATGTTTGAACGAAATCGGAAGATGTGTTAAAAAATGAAACAATACTGTTTAACATATAAAGATGTGACATTAACTTGTTAGGTTTATTCGTTTTACTTTGCTCCTATGCTGTTTGTCATTTGTGAGTTATGATAGATTACTGGTGGAGAAAATAATACACAAGTAGACTGTGTTCTATTAACAGATGACATCACGATAATGACGTCATCATTAAAAGAATTTCAGCGTATGCTCAGAATTACAAGGGGCATTCAAAAAGTTTTGCAAGTCGATATGTTAGACTGAAAAACTTTTCAGTATCTACACACCAATAAAACACACATTTCTCCGGAACTCATGTGAGCTTAAAGCGGATATGAAATCATTGTAACTTATGACGTCATAAGGCATTTTATATCGGTCCCTCCAGCCAGGCTTCTACCACAGACTAGAGTCATTCATTGTTTGGATAGCGGACACCACAGAGAAAATTTTTCAAATTTAGAAAAGGTAATAGTTACTGTAAGTCAAGTCTCTGCTGTATGTAGGGTGGTCTTATTGTACGAAGCCAGAGCCGCAAACAGCTTGCTGGGTAACTGCAACTTTGGGAGTAAGCTGCAGTGCCGGGCACTGTTGGATTTAGGGAAGATCTTCAAGGCTCACTCCCAGGCCCCCACACATCAAGGCTCCCAAAAATTGCCCAACCTTTCACAAAGACGACGGATGTCACTAACTGTTAACTTTTTGATAAAATTTTTACTGACAACGTCATATCCTGACGTGATATCGTAATTAGCAGAAATGTTCTTATTACTGGCCAGCGCAGGATTTCGGCTACTGTGTATTCATGTTGCAAATGAAAAATTCATGAACATATTTGTCAGGGCTTCCACAAAATCACGTATCCCGGGGTCTCACGTTCGTAAATCCGGCTGCAGACTGGAGAATTGTCGTGTGTATATTTGTGCTGCTTGCATTTGCACTCCAAATCGTATCCGTTTAACGCTTTATGACGTCATAAATTTCAATGACATCACATCCGCTTTAAGCTCATTCGAGTATGGCAGAAATATAACTTTTACTGGTGAATAAATTTTAAAAGTTTGTTAGTCTAATATACGGGGGCCTATTGATGTGTAAACTTTGTCAAATTTTTCTTGTACGTATAGTTTTTTCATTGCTGCCACAGATTTTGGCTATTGAATATTTCTAATCGCAAATGAGAAATTCAGGGACTTACTTGTTAAGGCTCTCATCGAATCACATGTCCCAGGGCGTCATGTTGGAAAATCCGATGGTAGACTAAAGGAATGTCATGCAACAGCAAGCCCAATTTTACGCTGATTGCGCTGGCACTCCAAATCGTTCCCGTTTAACGCTCCATGACGTCATACATTACACTGATGTCATATCCACTTTAGGCTCATACGTGTTTAGGAGAAACATGCGTTTTATTGGTGTATAAATTTTGAAAAGTTTTTAGTTTATCATATCGACTTGCAAAATTTTTTGAACGTCTCTCGTAAATTCCATACATAACGTATATATATTTCGAATTTTTCTTGACTGCAAAAATTAGCTGAAATTAGTCGAGTAATTCAGTCGATTTTCGGAAATTAATTGCGATTTTCTCAGTCAGTATCAGCTGTAGTTATTTGGGTTATGTGAAGGGCTATGGAATGTTATAGTGTATATAAAGTAATTCGGCTAGCTTTGATGCAGCGCTGCTCACATGAGTAAGACAGTACTTAAAAGATGACAGTGATACCGTAAAACTTCCAATAAAGGCCCCCGGCGTTTATTAGTACATTTAATAGAGATTCGGCGTTTAATGGGACCTGGTTATTATTATAAGTTAATACGGTATGCTACTGCAATTCTGCATGATTTTTGCATGTCCAGCACACTTGTGAACTAATGTAAATGATCATGCTGGTTTTGGGAGTAGAGTCTACCTTTGGAGCAAAAGATACTTTGGGGTTAAATTACACTGGGTTCAGGTTTAAAAAACCTCACTTTCTTTTGTAATTCGGTTGTTATGAGTAGTGTTGGATATTAACGAAGTAGTTCTACTTCGTTACTCTACTTAAGTAAAAGTTTTTACTTTCTACTTCTACTTAAGTAGATTTTTTTATCTACTTTCTACTTTTCGTTACAAAAAGTAGTTATTTCTCACAATGTATCTCATCAAATACTGCAATACACTGAAAATGCATTAAAGTATTTAAAAAAATATTTTATCTTTGACTCACTGATAGTAGTAGTAACCAAACTCCTTAAGATGTTGTTGCATCCTAATGTTGTATCTCTTGTATCTCTTTTGTTGTATCTTGACATTTAAGACTGTACCACTGATTCCGATTGTTTCATATAAGCATTAAGCGTCCACCATATAAATTTTGCACAGAAGTACTGAAACTATTGAACAACGTTTGATCTCATTTTTACGCGCGAAAGCAGCTACTGCTTTCAGCGCATCTTAGCCATTGCAATTCTGTCCGTCTGTCTGTCCGTCCGTCTGTCACACGGGTAGATCAGTCAAAAACGGTGCAAACTAGAATTACCATACCTTCACCGTCGGCTGCCCGGAAGACTCTAGTTTCAGGAACCGTAAAGCTTTTCCATAAATTCGAAGGGGGTCACCTCGAACGAGGGCGCTAAATGAGAGGGGGTGGGCAAAATTTGCGATTTTTGGCCAATAAGTCGCTGTATCTCAGTAACGGTGCGAGATAGGGCCTAGGTTACTATTAATCACTAATAGGAAGTCGTATACTGGCTCTCGATTGGCGCCGAATTCAATGACCTTGAACGCCAAAATAGGGGGTTTTATGGATATTTTGGCGATTTCGGGCTGCGACACAAGTCTGTATCCTTCACAAGGTGGTGCTACGGTACTATCGTTACCGGTATGCGATCCAGATAGAGAATTTGGTATTTGTATATTAACTTATCTTGAACACCCCAATTTTCAGCTAAACTACTGAACCGGAACTGCTATAGGCTTTCACAATTCTCGTGAGCATTAGCTCAAATTTATTGTTTATTCTGCCAAGATTTTTGTCTTCATCTAAGAATGCCCGAGTATCTGCATGTGTTTTGCAGGAGATAATGGACATCAAAGAATTTATTGCCAAGTGTCTGCCTGCAGCATGACTGATTCTGGCAGATGAATAAACAAACCTAAATAGTGATTGTTGTGCTTAGTTTTGTAGCATCAAAATTTCTGCATCATAGGCACTATGTGCCAGTTAACTACCTGTATTTGCATTCCATGTTATTTTATATTTTGTTGTATTAGATTTTGTTCTGGTAGATAATTTTATTGTATAAGCCAAAGTCCAAAGAGAGAGAGAGAGAGTTTGCAGACATTAAAAGTGTGGCCACAGGAGTTTTGCTACAGTTATAAGATTATCGGTTCTACATCACTCGTCAAGAAAGTTTTGTGTATTTTTTGTATTTTTACATAATATACAGTAAATGCTCCATGTGTTGTTTCTCAAAGTAGTGTTGTTTTATCCTACAAATGATGCTGTGAACAGCATTTTTATGGATGGTGTTTTTTTCATACATGTGTTTCACTTTTTTTCATTTATTTGATTCATGTTTATATTTCAGTGTAAAACTTAAAAGCATGTTTCAAGTGAGCGTGTAATGATTTTGGATGTGCGGACATCTTATTGAAAATTTATGCATCATATATGCTAAGTTACATTTAAAATACTGGACTTGTATTTGCATTCCACGTTTTGCTTTGTATTCTGTTGTATTATAGGCCACTTTATTTCATAGACAGTCTGACTGTATAAGTCTAACAAAGTGTGTTGCATCTTTAAAACCAGAATACAATAGTAGCTACCAGTGAAAGCGAGGCCAAAAAGAGTTTAGCTAGATTTTAATTAAGCTTGTTGGTTATAAAATTGGTCTTTAAGCCTCATGAGCATTAGCTCAGATTTCTTGTTCACGCACAACATTGTTTTTGATACATACATATTGCTTTTTGTTATTTATTCAATTCATGTTTATATAATTAGTGTTGTCCTAGCGATCTCTAGTGTAATGTACTGAAGTGTATTCTCGTTGTGAAAGATAAGTGGTTTGTATAATGGCTGCATTGGTATCACATTGTCTGTGGCAGAATTGTCTGATGTATAGACCACATGCTTGTAGAATTATTGTGAAACGTGTGACAAATCATTTTTTATAATTAGCAGTTAATTAGTCTTAGTAGTCTCTAGTCAGCAGATAACACGAAACTGAAGTTTACTAGCAATGAATTGAAGTGCTGATGATAATTGCAAGCTTTGTGATGAGTTGGTGTGATGCTGTTGCGTTTCCGCTTTTTGACCACCAAACTGCCATCACTACTATTAGCCGACAAAACAAGAATACATATTAGGTAGTAAAAAGTACATTCGATGTTTAACACAGAACCAGTTAACGACAGTAATTCGATGTCATACACATCTGGCACGGTGATCAACAACACAATCGGACTCTGATGGAAACCTGGAAATGACATTTTTGTGCAACATTTACATGTAAAATACTGATTAATCCATCAATACCGTGGAGCTCAATACGGACTAGGCAATAATAAAATGTAAGTTGACAGCACAGACTAGTGCGACTAGCATCGTAAGCGAAAAAAAATTGGCGAGGCAGGAAGAAACAAATTTTCCAACAGACACCTCTAATTTTCCAACAAAGGAGATTATGGGTGCTCAAACTTTCACTTTTGTCTCTAAATTCCCCCCCTCCCAAATGGGGTTTTCAGCCACATATTTTACATTTTGGACATGTTCCAACAACGAAATGATTTTTCAGAATTTTCAACAATTTCTGACAGACCAAAAAAATCAGGCAGAGCAATTCCCCCCCAACATGACGCCACCGGAAACTAGTTATTAAATGTTGTCCACCTAGATACTGAGTGGGTCAGAAAAAAAGCCGCAAACCACACTTACCACTTGTCCATACATTTGTCTTTTTCAAATATCGGAGTGTAGACGCAAAAATGCATGTTAAAAATTACAAAAAAGCTTGAAAAAACCAAAAAACAATCTTAAAAGTATAAACTCAACGGGCAACATCATATGTTGTCAGTGACTATACATGTTGTTATCTTTCATTAAAACAACTGTCTGCAGAACAAATCTTACAGACTTTACTGTAATACTTAGACAACAGAAACCAGCATTTTCTGCAGCAAATTTTCCCCAAAATTCCATGGGCCAGTTTGCCAAATTCTGCTGCTCACCATGGCAAATTTTCATCATTCCACGATGTCCTATTTTTATTAATTAAATTGAAGACTTGTGGTTTTTGTCTGTCACTGTGTGCATCAAATGTTCGATCATCGAAAATTTGATTACCTCATCGGTTGTGGGAATATTTTCTTCTATTGCAGTAGAGTTTTGCTAATTGCTGCAGTAGTTGGCGGTCGATTTAAGAAGAGTGGCAGTTTTGTCAGAAAGCTTTGGATACTTGGACTAGCACTGAAAAATAAAAGTAGTCACCGGCCAGTACTGAATACGTCAAAATTCTGCATTAATGTAGAAATTCCACAGATCAGATCAAGGTTCTGTAGCCCGTGGTCCCTAGTGATAGTGAATCATTAACTTGGTGGTGGTGGTGGTGTTGTTGTAGTATTCTAGAGATAACTGCTGAGCCATCTCAGTGCTGGAAAACACAACACTCAGATATGTTGGCTGAAGTTCCTATCATTCAGTAGTAGCCATAGTAGTAATAGTAGCAGCACCAGCAGCAGTTGTTGTCGTTGCAGTTGTTGTCGTAGTATTCTAGAGGTCGTTACTGAGCTGTCTCAGCACGGGTCCGGGACAACGCATTGCTGAGATATGTCGGCTCAGGTGGTTTCCATCTGCTGACGACCTGGCCGACTGACAGCGTACTCCGGACCGACCCACGACTGACCCAGGAAGGTGAGTAGCCCCAGGTGGTGAAAGAACGGAAGTCCCAGGTACGATGGGCAGCATTCTGCGATGCGATGAGGCCGAAGCTGACGCTGTGAGGGAATGGTCAGAGACGGAAAGCTGTATCAGCTGACAGAGGTCATCGACAGCTTGCTGGACCTGCTGCAGCACACTGGCTGGCGATGAGTCACGTGACGACGAGTCACAAGGGGCACCTGCTCCGGCCAGCAGACTGGCCAGAGCCGGGGACAATGTACCCAGGCTCTGACTGTTGCTAACTCGGGGCTGTGGATCAGCCGACTGTGTGTCCCTCGGACTGTCTGTGGCCGCAACTCTGTGCTGGTTAGTGTCCTGTGTGCGCCTGGGCGTTGTTGTAGTCATTGGTGTCATCGTTGTAGTTATTGTAGTTGTTGGAGCGGACGATGAGGCTAGTGAGAGCATGACAGCTGATCGTTTGACGAGCTCGGCGCAGCGACTGACCTGACGCAGCGTCTCAGCACACAACAACTCTGCCAGACAGACAGACACAACACACATACAACATACAGTACAATACTTCTGGTAAAACTGCAAGTTAAAGCTGGGTCCTGGATACAGACTGTGGGTCAAGGCAAATTGTACCAAGCCTAATAGAAGCCAGTGGCAGAAGTCACGTCCAGATTCAGGCTGAGGGAATATGCATGTACTAGCAGTAGCAGTTCTGTAGTGGCAGTACAGTAGCAGTTAGCAGTAGCAGTAGTAACTTCTAACTTGTAGAAGCTGGGGCTTCTATTCAAAGTTTTACAGTACAACACTTAGTTTGCTTGGTGCAGCAATGGATAGGACGTTGGACTAAAAATTAGGAGGTCGTTGGTTCGACTCTTGGTTCGGCTGCTATCAAGTGTTTAGTACTTGAATTGGGACTGTCAGCGGACAGCTAAACCACATTAGCATATAACCAAATACCAAGGCCAACTCAGCCTTCCATCCTTTTGGGGCAGGTAAATAGAGACCGGCCTGACTGACTGGGGTCAAGTGTATTGAGTGACAGGTGTAGTAGTAGAAGTAGTAGCAGCAACAGCAGGAAGGATACATACCAATGTCGTAAGGTTGAACGGAGTGGGTGAGCATGGTAAAGGTATCAGTCAGCTTCTGAGCAGCAGAAATCACTGCCACACATCGGTCGAAATAGTCCCGCTCTATGCTGGCCAGCCTGCACCGGGCTGAACTCACTGTCGAGTCCAGAGACACCTGCACCACCACAGCAGTAGTAGTAGTAATAGTAGTAGTAGTAATAGCAACAACAGCAGCAGCAGCAGCAGTAGTAGTATTAATAGTAATAGCCACGACAATATTTATGGTGCTGTTATTGTACCAGTGCTGTAAAAATGCTTCAATGACAATAAAAATACATGGCGTCTTTTCATTCGAGTTGTGAGAGATCGCGGATCCGACCATATGAATGAGATCAGCTTGTAAAATAGTGTAGAGTGGTGCGGATGTAACGATGAGGTTAAACTGTGGACTGAACCTGAATGAGTTGCAGTTGACGCAGCATTGTCTTACAGCTGGCAAGAACTGCAAGTACCCGCTTCACTACATCTGACTTCACCTGTAAAAGGACAAGAGATAAAGACACACGGCAGAAAGGCAGGCAGACAGACATACAGGCAGACAGGGAGACAGACAGATGGACAGACAGAGAGACAGAGCAAGAAGTGTAAGCACCCGCTTTACATCTTTAGCTTTACCACACATACAGGAAGAGATATGGAGAGAGAGAGATATGGGGAGACGGACAGAGAGACAGACAGATACGCATAGAAGTCATCATAGCTGTGTCAAGCTTGCTGTGCATTTGTCTACTGTTCAGATTTTTCTGAGACCATCTTGATATGTCGTGAATGTGTGAAACTCTGAAATTCCCCTGTGACATGATGACTACCTGGCTATGTAGGTGCAAGTGTCTAGTGGTGGTGTCGACTCGTAACTTTCAGGTTGCGACACTATTCTCACTGCTGGTCATCTGCAAGCAACCTCGAGCAAGTTGCTAACCTACTGTCACGTACTGTGTGCTCAGGCCAACTCAGCCTCCTACCGTCTGTGGAATGGAAAACGAGTGGTAGCTTATGAGCTATGGGGTGAAGGCCTAATGTAGCTGATTGGGGTGGTGGTATGTCTGCTAACTGCAAACCGTGGGTCCAATTGTTCGTTAACGTGGGCAACTGATGGCTGCATAGTGCGCTGTGGTATCATTAGCTCATGCCAATCAGCTGCCACTTCCAAGATTGTCACAGCGCTTCTGGCCACGGGCTCGTCTCATGTAAGAAGCGCTATGGCAAGTACTGGACTTTACCTTTACCTTTTACCTTTGACATCTGCATAAACATGATCCACGTCTGCGACTTGCCAGTTACAAAGTCATGACTCCCCTGAGACTATGACACACGTTTCACACGGATGTCGCATAAGGCAATTTTGGCTTTACTCCATTACAGTTGGCTCCATTACTCTGTTATTTGTTGGAACTTCCGTTACTTCGTCACCTCAATTACCTGTCTCAACTTACAGTAGGGCTACTAATGTAGACAGACAGATGTACCAGTAGTGTGGCATCGTGGGAGGTCTGAGCAGCAGGGTGGTGGCTGTGGGTGGTATGTACCTGGTGCATGGTGACCTGCTGTAAAGACTCAGTTTCTTACTACTACTACTACTACAGCTGCTGCTGCTGCGTACCGGTAGAGTGACGTCATTGGTGGTCTGAGCGGCAGCACGGTGACAGTTGATGGTCTGTAGCTGATGTAGGTTGGCCTGCAGTACAGATTCATTGTCTTCAGTGCTCTGTAGACAGTCTTGTAAGAGTCCATCAACGACGATGTCACAGCCACTCAAAAATACCCGCTTTACACCACTGCCAACCTGCACAGTCATAGCAGTAGTAGTAGTAGTGCTAATGCAGTGTACTACTAACCTGCTAGAGTGAGTCGATCGTCATGTTGTAGTCATGGTGCAGTAGTTGTACGCTGTGTCTCAAAAAAACATCCCCGACATTTTTGACTGTAACTTTAAAACGAATTATCAAATTTTGATAATTTTTGATATAAATATTTCCGACACAACTTGCCATCAAATGACTATTCAGTTGCCCACCTCACCCAACGTTTGTTTCTGCACTACCTAGGGAAATTAGACCAAGCGATATATGTGTTGAAATAAACAGAAAACCTGAAAAAAACATCCCCAACTTTATCGATCGTAACTTAAAGAAAGGGTAGCAGATTTTAATAATTTTTGGCAGAAATATTTCTGACACCACTGGCTATTAAATAAGTGTTTTAGTTTCCACCTCACCCAACGTCTGCTTTTGCACTACCTGGGGAAATCAGACCAAGCATAATATGTGTTAAAATAAATGAAAAACACATCGATGAATTCCATCTATCCTAATCTGTGGGCCCCAACAGCGGGTCTATTACAAGGTTTGGCTGTCATACAGCAGTGTGTCTACCAGATAAAGTTTAGGAATGTTTATGAAGTCAAAAAGCGACTGGTATAGCCTGGATTGGTCTGGGGCAGAACATTATTGATACTGCTGTCAATGAATGGAGAAAGCATCTCCTTGCCTGTGTTCGCATAGTGGGCCAACACTTCAAGCAATTTTACTGCAAGCAGTTAAAAAATGGACAAGTGGATGAAATGTCAGCCAAAGTGTCAGAAATGTGAACAGAATGTGTTTTTACACGTTATGTTAATTAAGCAATCATATCGCATTGGATATAAAAGTGATATCTCGCCCATTGCATTTTCCCCAGGTAATGCAGAAACAAACGTTGGGTGAGGTGGGCAACTGAACAGTCATTTGATGGCAAGTTGTGTCAGGAATATTCGTGCCAAAAATTATCAAAATCTGATAATTGGTTTTCAAGTTACAATCGAAAATGTTGGGGATGTTTTTTTCTGAGACACAGTGTAATAGTTGTCATAGTGGTGTAGAAGTTGTCAAAGTGTGTCGTAGTTGTTCTTATAAGGTGTGGCCTAACTAGTAGTAGTATAATTAGTAGTAATAGTGCTAGCGCAGTGCACTACTAGCCTGTAAAGTGAAAAAAATCATTGTGTTGTTGTAGTGGTGTAGTAGTTATTCAAGGCTGGTGTGCTCTGGGTATTAGTACTAGTAGTGCTAGTGCTGTGTATTACTAGCCTGTACAGTGAGTAGATCATCCTGTTGTCGTAGTGTTGCAGTAGTTATTGTGGTGTGTAGTTGCTGTTCAAGACTGGTGTGGTCGGTGGTCAGGCTGTGCGGACAGATGCTGTGTATTACTGCCAGTTTACCGCACTGTCTCACGATCTCATCCAAATGCTGATCTATTCTGATGGCACTGTCCTTTATCAGAGCTTCCACTTGACTGTCACATGCCTACAACCAACAGTAGTAGTATTAATAGCAGTATTCACAGTAGTAGTAGTTGTTGTCTTGGAATCCACACAGTATCCTGACACATATTACTCCTAAAATCTAACTGGAAATCTAACCCTGGCTCGCAGAGTAAAGACAGTCCTTCCCAAGAAGGTCCATAGGGTGGTGCTGACCTCCCTTTCCTTCCAGACAACAGCTTACACTGCGAGACTACGAACACAAGGCTAGTGCAGCATGTGGTACGCCACTGTGCTTGGTTACATCCCAGCTTTTGCCAGAACTCTTTGCACCTACCCACAAAGAAATAGCCAGGCTAAGTTGACCTGGTTACACAATGAGATGCCTGCTGAATGCTGACGGTCACCCATCGAAGTACTAACAGAGTGATGATTAACTTGCATGATTAATTCGTTGATTCGACCAATGACGCTACCAACTAAGCCAAATTGCCACTACACTGTGTAAGTAAAGTAAGTAAGTAAAATTATTTAGAAGGCACAATTTAACAATAGCCACAATGCGCCGCGCTCTCAAAGCCCGAACAAAAATGTCTTTAACTGCCGTTTAAACTGTTCAAAGTTAATGTCAGTCTGTCTCAGATGAGCTGGCAGACTGTTCCACAGCCTCGGACCTGCAGCAGCAAAGCACCTGTCTCCATAGCTGCTGCAGGTCCTTCTGACGACACATGTCCTTGAGTTGGCAGAGCACAGCTGACAATGACCTTTGTGTATCTATAAAAAAAGTCCCCATCATTTTTGATTGTAACTATAAGAAAGATTATCAGATTTTAGTAATTTTTAACAAGAGTAGTAGTAGTAGTAGTAGTAGTAGTATGTAGTATACCTGAAAGAAAACGTGTAGATCACGTGCCAGCTGTCTGACAAGCTGTAGCAGCTGCCCGTCAATGCCATTGGCTGACAGCCTCAGCGCACTGCCGGGAGTACTGACAGCGTTGTTAACAACAGCTGCATTGGCTGAACCCCGGGCACAGTACAGCTGGACACAGTTGACCAATAGCTCCACACACACGACCAGCTGGACTGACCACACACACACAAACACACACAGGGTAACTCAGCCTGGCCATCCCTCCATGGCACTGACAGCACTGACTGCCCGCCTCCTGGAAATGTCTGCAGCCTGTTAATTTTGGGGGCCAAGACCCTTATTTTAAGAGAACCGGTGTCCATAGTGGGTCAGCGATAATACAGTCAAATATGGCAATGATAAATTTCTATATGCTGTCAATAGTAATTTCGGGTGCACTGGTGCAGTCAGGACTCTAGTTTGAGAGAATTTAGTATAACTCTGACTTGGTACCACAAGGTACCTGTCGGGCAACCCTATTTACTTGTTCACACAGCTTTTTGGTAAAACCTACTGTTTAGCAACAATATAAGTGTTACAGAGAGACAACAGAAAACAGACAGACAACATATCGTACTCAAAGGACAACCTCGACAGAAAGCCAAAAATTACAATATATGTGTAGCATGAGAATATTTTTGCAACCAATTTTCCACGCTCATTTAGCACGCAATACTTTGTAAGCCTTTTGCTAGATTTAGTTAACATTTGGCGAAGTGGTACAGCATCAACTTCAATGTCTCATTTTTGCTAGTCAACAGCAAGCGCAATGTATCAAACTCCTCACGAATTTCCAATTCAGACTCGTACCAAGTGCGTTGCTACTGCAGTGGCTGGGCTGATGAGACTTTGTTATGAAAGACTTGAGAACTGACGAGACGCCTTGATGTATGCTTTCACAGCGACACAGGACTTGGTCCACGACGTCCACGCCATTACTACTACACCCTGCACACACCCACACCACCTTAGTAGTAGCAGCAGTAGCAGCAGTAGTAGTAATTTTTGCAAGACTTTCAGTAATTTCAAGACAAATCTGCTTATTTCAGAAGAGCCAAGAACAAGCAACAGATCTGAGGTATTTGAAAACCAGAGGGAAACACTACCTGCTACGACAACTAATGGAACTACAACAACAAAAACTACTAAAACAACCAGAACTAGTGCTGCCACTATTACTTCTACCTGTGAGTCGGTTGAGCAGTGAAGCAGCGTTGCTTTGACACAGCTTTATCACATCCACTGATGCAGCTGTGGTGGTCACAGGTGTAGTGGTCGCAGTGGCACATGCAGTAGTAGTTGCAGTAGTGGTCAGCTGATGATAGTCATCGTTGTTGTAGTCTCCCCAGGCTACAGTCTGAGTGCTGTGTGTGCACACTGCCAGCTCTGTCTGCGTCCAAACACTACAACGTCTGGTAGTTGTAGCAGTTACAGGAGATGTAGTTACAGGAGCTGTAGGAGTTGCAGCGGCTGAGGCAGTGGTGTCAAGCAGTCGAGCTATGCAGCTGTCTGCTACAGTAGCCATGGCCGTATGTCTTGCCAGTGAGTTGTTGCTGTCATTGCTGTCTGCAGTCCCACGTCTGGCTGAGTTGCCCTGTATGGTTGTGTGTTTAGACAATGGTTTGTTGCTGTCGTTGTTGTCAGTCCTACTAAGGGATGGCCAGGCTGAGTTGCCCTGTGTAGTTGTGTGCCTAGCCGGTGGGTTGTTGCCGTCGTTGGCACAGTTCCTGCCAGATGCACTCCCTCGTGCTGTTGACCTCGGAGTTGTAGTAGTCACTGTTGTAGTAGTAACGGCAGGTGTTGTAGAACTGGTGTGACGAGTGGCTGGTTTGTTGGTACGCGGTGCTGACTTGACAGGACGGCATTCACCAAACAAACCCACACCTACAGTTACATGAAACTACAACACTTGTAGTAACTACTCTTGTGTGTACTAGTTATTGTACAGACTGTACTGTAGTAGCAAAAGTTGTAGTATCATTCACTCACCAAATAAACCTGCAAGCATGTGCCTATCTGCAACCATTTTTGCACCAGAAGAGCTAACAACAGTAAAACGACGATTATGTAAGGGAGTACCCCTCTTTGATGCCCTCATTCGAGGAGAATCCCCATACCCAGCGGCACAAAATTTTGTCACCAAAAACAACATACACTATGGTGAAAACCCTGAATCTCTATCTATCTGACCTGGGCTTCAATCGATAGCAGGTCGTGACAGACAGATGGACAGAATTATGACAGCTAATATGGACCTTAGCACTATGTGCTGTCGCATGTAAAAACATTCACTGAGGCAGTTACAGTGGCGGCTTAGGGGTCTAACTGCCAAGGATAGTAACAGTAGACTGATACCTGATGGTACAGGCATGAACTGTGTGTCAGCAGAGAGCTCTATGTCCGGAGTGGTATTAGTGATGCTATCGGATGACCAAGTCCGCCATGGCAGTGATGACGAGCTGTTGGCTGACACGTTGCTATGACTTTGTCGCTGCCTGTCACACAGACACACCTAGTAGTCAGTGGCGTCGAGGCTGCGGGAGTGAGGTGAGGAGAAAAAAGCAACTAAACCCTTAAATTTTTGGCTGTCAAAAAATGTTCAAAAGATCTTTTTTCTGCTAGAATATTGTCGTCCAAAAATGCAAAATGTGGGGCCAAAAACACCCATTTTCTGACAATTTAGCAGCAAAATCAAAATTTTGAACACCCGTAATCTCCTTGGTCGGAAAATGATAACTAGTCTGTCAGAATTCCGTCGCAAATTTGCAGCGACTGTTGAAAAATTGTTACTTCCTGCCTGCCTACTTTTTTAACCCACAACGCCAAGCTGCTAGTAATACCATAGTAGTAGTAGTCTAAGTAGCTGCAATGTGATGATAATGATGATGTAAAAATACTGACACATGCATACATACCTCAAAAAGATGCAGCTTACGACAATGACACTTAGAGATCACAGTTTTCCTCCAGCATGTTTTTTTAAAATTATGCAAGCAGTTTGCCAAATTCTGCAGATAATTTTCCCAATTCTGCAATGTCCTGCTTATTAAGCCAATTGAGGACTTCCAAGTAACTTTTTACAAAATAGTAATTCAAAAGCAATTTTGTAAATTTGTTAGTCAAAATAATTAACTAAAACTCGTTTTTTTTCTAATGCTATAACCATAGTGGTCTCACTGCCGGCATTGCTGCTTGTGACATCACAGACAATACACAATCTGCTGGTGATGCAATGACGTCTGTAGCTCCGCATATGGTGCTATACAAATATAATTACCATTACCATTGTTATCACACACAAAAAAATGACAGATACACATTTAGTGCCACCCGAATCCGACATACTAACTGACCGTTGAGCCAATGGTGACGAGGTAGTTGGACTGGTCTTGCCAGAAAACGATGACGATGACAATGTGCTTAATGTTGTTGCTGTTGTAGTTGGCGCTGACAGTGGGCTGCTTGTTGTAGTAATAGTAGTAGTAGTTGTGGTAGTAGTAGTAGTAGCTGGCTGTTCATGCTGCCAGCTGTCGGTGCCGTCAAACAGTATAGCATCAGCTGCACTGTCCGACTCCTCCTAGATACACAAAGACACACAGACAATGTCTGTTTGTCTGTCAGACATAGTAGTAGTGATGGTAGTTTACAGAAAATTTGGCCGCATAACATTTCGGCCACCAGCCGATTCAGCCACCAAAAATGCTGTATCTGAAGTATCTTAATTTCTTTACATGGATCCGAGGTGTCCTTCAATCCCGAAGCAGTGATGCAACTTCATACAAGTGCAAGGTGTAGGGTAGGTGAGAGTAGCAGACTGCTATGTCGCATCAGCACATCCAGCCAATGTTTGACAGATTGAAATCTCTCCTGTAACGACCGTTTGGTAAAGACAGCAAGATTTAGTGACTTAGGCCTACACATTTAATTAGGCTATTCTTCCTAAAAGACATAACATAAATTTTAGGGCTAAATATTCTTTCACATGCAAACGAGTCAACCAGCAGCCAAAACATAAAAAAACTTTAAAAAGCTAGTCTCCCTATCACCCCCTCACACTCTATGACCCTAATGCTCATTTCTGCATAAAAGGCTTTGATAACAATGACAACAAGTCCAATAGGTCAAAAGTAAAAAGTTTCAAATTACATCAGCACTAAATACATATATAGTATACAAAGACCAAACTTATTATCAATTGCCAGCATTGATAGCAAGTGTGTAGATCTGAGATGTACATACGGCATAAACAAGTGTTCGCAGTTTCACAAGCTTTTCTTTCAGTTTGGAGAGTGGCCACTGACAACTCACATTGTACCTGGTGTTAACCACTTTGACCATGTCATCAGCAGTAGCAGCAGACTGATCTAGGCCAGCCACACTACTCGTCTTCTTAAACACCTGACAAACACAGTACCATAGTAGTAGTTATAGTAGTAAAGGTCAAAAGTTGTGTATAACTCTTTATGGAAAACCCATTGCAGAGCTACAAAGCATCACCTGCCATATGAGATCAGAGCGTTACGTGCCACCCAACACAGAGGAACATGCCCCACCTTAACCGCAGCCACACAGGCTGGTACTTCATTCACCTACCCCAGATGAATGAAAAAACTGACTTGACCTTGGCACTGGTTATATACCAAGAGCTTCAATTCAAAGTTTTATGGTACAAGCAAAATTGCTTGCACTAGAGTAATTTTGCTTAATAAAACAGATTAAAGATGCGTACACAGTGATGTAACTGAACTGAACTGACATGGTTTAGTTTTTGATGGACTGACCAATGGGCGAGCAGGGCAAGCCTACTGACACACACATGCAATGCAGTCACACAGTCACCGACGCTGTTACACGGTGCCTACTGTAATGCATTACTGCTTGCCCATAGGTGAGTTCGTCGAAAACTAAACCATGTCAGTTCAGTTCAGTTCAGTTACATCACTCTATACGTGCCAAAAGGCAGCAAAGCATAGTGAAATCAATCATACATAGTCTTTCTTGAGGTACTGGCTGATCTCATTGGCCTCCATGAGCAGTATATTGATGCGGTCGTTGGATGCAGTAAAAGCCGGTGCCGATGTGAGTGAAGTCAACATCATGGACCGCTGGCCACCGTGACTTCTTGACTCCGGGGGCGACCGACGAATGCTGCCACCGCCCATGATTCCACGGGATTCCATCTTCAGAGAGTATATACAGACTAAACAGTCCCCGACCAAGTGATAACTAACAGCTCATTGCTGTAAGACTTGTGCATGGCAATGATGCATTACGAATGATGTTCAATGCGGAATGCTCTGCAACAATTTGCACGTACACACTGTAAATAAATAATGCTGCATGTATTGCATTTGTATATACAAGAAGCTCAACTACCACTTAGAGAACAAAGCTTCAGCTTGGTACATTCAATAACATGATAACATTTTAAGCTAAAAATTAATTTTTTAAATTAACAAAAATTTGGAAAAAGCCTCATGTCTGCATCATGCACCAGTGCCTCTAAAATCTTAATCCGGCACTGAGTGTAATAATTCTGTCAACTGAACTTTGCAATACAGCAGCACACTGTTATATTATATTACTTAAATTTTATAATACATCCTGAAGCAGTTCTGTCACTCACTTCTACAACAAGCCTCGCACAAGGATCACTCTGCCATCTAGACAGACTGCATGCTCAACCACAGTATGTATTAGATACATACTGGATACATACTGCTGGAGTGGGTAAGCAGGTATAAGCAGTACGAGCTTACACCACTCCAGGCAGTGCCTGCAGCGTCATACTAAAACACGCTCAGACGACACAGTCTATACTGTCGCTTGCTTTGTGACGCACGAGTGCACGACTGCAACTGAAAATGGAAAAAAAAACAATAACAGTGCAAGCTGAACGTGGTCTGAAGATGTCTGCATTACCAACAGAAGAACTTAGGCCTACTCGACTGGTACTGACTGACTCGAGGTCACGTCAGCTGAGCGTACAGTAGACAGACTTGTCTGATGAACAGTAGGCGTACTACTAGTAGTGACAGGCACCGAGCAACGCACGGCGCACACTGCTAACTGATTGGCCTACAGTCGCAACAGCGGCAGCAGCAGCAGCAGCAGCAGAGCTCGGTGCAGCAGCAGCACACACAGGCTTTGAGATAATCCAATCATGCAACACCAGTGCAGCAGCAGTGGCCCTGCTATTGACCACTAGTGGCCTGGGCCAGCCACTGCTGGGCTGCGTCGCTACTAGGAAGTAGCCAAAGTGTATAGAAAAACGGGGAAGTAGCAACTAGGCAGTGAGCTCAGTACGGTTCTGGCTGCTCAGCTGATTAGTGCAGCCAAACATACATGGACAGAAGCAGAGACCTGTGACAAGTTGTGACAAGTTACACTGTGTCTGTGACAAGCCACACTGTGTCAGTACATGCTGTACATGCTGTCAACGGCAAGGCTGCTCCATTCCGATCATCAGCTGAGTAATGCACCAGTTCTGTGACGCACTTAAACCAGGCTCAAATCGCAGAGACTATACCTGTAGTTTGCTTTACGATGCACAACTGCAACCAAAAGTTGAATTCTCAATCCCGGGATTCGGGATCAGAGGTGTCTACGTCCATTTGGAACGATGCTCAAAACGTATTACTTTTCTTAAGGGGGGACTTTAAGGACTGGGGGAGGGAGAGGGCAGTCATCAGTTCACCAGAACTTGACCAAAACTGTTTTGTGAGACTTAAAATGCACCAAATTCATTTTTGGCTGGAGCTCTGTCCCAGACCAAACTGGGAGATCTTACAATGCTTACCAGATATCCTAATAAGATGGGAATGGAAATACCCGTAAAGGTAAAAAGGTAAAGGTCGTCAATTTGTATAGCGCATCGTCGCAAACACGCCTCTAATGCGCTTTCGTCACTAACCAGAGCCGCCTGCCGCACGGCCACCGTGTGCAGCCTACAGACACAGACTGGCACAGCGGCCGGCTAGGCAACCCCAGTCAGCTGTACCAAGGTCCCTACCTTTCGTAACCCATGTATATGAGTTACTACTCATTTTGCCGTCCCACGGAGGGTAGAAGGCTGAGTCGACCTAGATGGCAGGCTTTGCACCGAGATGGTTTACCTGCACGCAGGCAGTCACCCATCGCAGTACTAACCGGGCCCGGCGTAGAGTAACTTCGTTTCAGCTGAAACGCGTTACCAACTACGCCACGCCACCAACCCGTATCAATTCCCCACTTCATTTGATGCTTCAACCACTTCCCCTCTTGAAAAATTTTTACGGGCACCCATGAGTAAAGGATGCCCTCATATCATATATGTCATTGGGGACAATGACGTCTGGAACTCTGTAAAGGCAGCCACAACACTTTTTCGCATATGTATGGCTGAAAACGACACGCATGAAAAGCTGCCCTCCTGTCTTATAATCACAAAAGCAGAACGGTTAGTCACATTTAGCACAAAAAGCCCGCAGACTAAAAAAATCAGACTATACGTGACAACAACAGCGCCGCATACTTATGAATTCAAGCGAATTGTATTTAGTAAAGAATTACTATCAGCAAATGAGAAATAAAAAAAAAATTAAAAAATACGCAGACGAAAACAACTACATAGAATATTACTTTCTGTGCTCATAACGAAATAACAATTATTGTTTCTGGAAGTAGGAAATGGCATTTCAAAGTTTTTAAACGCGTTTATTTAATTGGTATGACGTTTAAAATCAGACTAAAAGTTGGCCAATGAGTGAAAATTTACAAAATAATGATTCCACGTACAGTGTCGCATCAAAGTGGACATCGAAGCGATATCGATTTCGATAATGACCCATCCCTACAGTAACTGTTAGCCACGCCCATTACCACACCCACCCACCCAGGATTTCCGTTTTTTTTTGTTTACTTTGGGGATTTAATTGTGTAATATAAGTGATGGTTGGAGTATTGTAGTAATAATTTATACGCTATCGCTATTATGTCGAACAGCAGTGACAGCCAGGGTAACCGTGTGAAAAGTTCTCTAACACTTCTTGTTGCTATTCTGATAACAACTGCGTGCGTGTCGTCATGTAGCCTAGAGATAGCCGGGCGCTATCGCAAAAGTTTTCCACCAGGAAGTTTGAAACAGCTATCTAAGCTTCGGAAAAGCGTTAGAGATAGGTCATTGTTAGGGCTAAGTTTAGGAACGGTTAGGGTTAGGGTAGTGAACTGTGAACTGGTTTATGTAATGTCGTCATGTGATGTGCACGGTATGTTTAGCGGAGCACAGCGGCGCCTTGACCAATACAATCGGGAGGAAAGTCAAGTCACTGAGGTCAAGGATCGTTCGAGGTCCTTCATACAGCGGAGATAAGCCAGCCAGTGCTGCCAGACGAAGTCCACTCATCATACGCACAGCCAGCTTTACTGACACCAGCGATGCCAAGGACTGCTTGCCAACAAAGAAGACGGTTGGTAATCTGTAGCAAATAACTGTACTTGGTTTTTAGTAATGGTCTCGCTAATAGCATAACATTGTGCCAGTTTGCTGTTTGTGACATGTATTGTGGGTAAATGGCACATTCTGCTGGAACATTGTCCAAAGAAAAAAATAGGGTTGCCTGACAGCTACTATGCGGTACCAATTCAGACCCCTGTATGATTCTTTATTCCCCCAAATTGGGAAACTGACTGCATTTCCAAATAATTGCGTTGCAAGTTGTGGCCATACCATGGATTTCAGTTAGTGGCATGGTTACTATTGACAGCCTATAGGAGCTGACCAACTTCCCTAATTGAATGGTACCATTGCTGACACTTTTCGACACCTATTTTCTCAAAATATAGGTTCCGAATTTTTGAATTTTCATTGCAAGGGTCTGTGGGCATTGCTAGAATTTTATGTTTTATCACAACTTATGTAGGTCAGTAAATGACAAACTATGTTCACATGTGTAGGCCTTTGGGTACAGATATTTGCAACTGGCTACTAGTGACAGAGCAGGTTTTGGTATTAGTTGAATTAATTTCTTAGACTGAGCTGCTGTTGTTCCTGCTACTGGAACATCGGGCAATGGAGACTCCACACTTTGCGATCTCCACCAACAGACTTCCAGCTGACAACCATTGCTTGTAGGTAGAGCTGTCACAGTTGACGCATTAATTAACGCGTTAATGCGTTAATAAATTAACGCGCGTTAAAAAAATTAATGTGCATTAAGAAAATTAATGCACGTGCATAAATTTACAGCAGTAATGCCCCGCTAAAGCGTGGCTACAAGCGACGATTTCCTCGGACGAGGTTTATAAACCTTGGAAGGCCCGGTCACGTCGGACAACATTTCGGACGAGGAAATTGGTGCATGTAGCCACGGCGTTACACGTTTAAACTGAAACATTTGTGCAACATCTTCGTTTGCGTCTAATAGGGTGTTTACACGATCCAGCAAACGTCCAGTAAACGTCCAGTAAACTTCCAGCAAATGTATTCAAAATACACGTGCTAATGCTGGACGTTTGCTGGATGGTGTAAACATCCCATAAGTTACCAGCGGACGTAAAAAGTTCTGAACATTATGCTCAACAGTCTACACACGTTTTGCGTCAAGGCATAATGGCAACAAGTAGCCTACATGTATTAGAAGTCAGAGAAATAAAAAAGCAAGCAGAAGAATAGGCGATGGGAGAGGAGAGATTCTTCGTTCAAGCAATTAACCGTTAAAATAAAATAATGTAATATTTAAATAGTAAATAGTCTAAATACATTTAAATAATAAAAGTTATATGTGTTTTTAAAACTTTTTTTCATTTTTCTAACTTTCTATATTCTACAGGCGGGTCCCATAAACGTCTCGGGCCCGGGG
>Ga0209367_1001084_pt1 | contig 31958 bp, 16 predicted proteins | sample WorMetLIZISLAND2_FD_187412 | JGI IMG/M metagenome (GOLD analysis project Ga0209367, IMG submission 187412) | Marine gutless worms symbiont microbial communities from Max Planck institute for Marine Microbiology, Germany - Olavius geniculatus... ...
GGGCACTCACGAAAACAGCAAGCCAGACCCTACCTACGTGCTGATGACGAACGAACGAACGAACGAACTTTTTATAGTGCGGTGCAAAGTATTTAGGTCAGGTTTTTTTGCCTCGAAGTCGGCTCGCTAATTCTCATCTGTCTGTGAGCGAGATTAGTGACAACGGACAGAACTCTGATTTGACATTATATTTGGGCGCATACAGAGCGACGTAACTGAACTGAATCGAACTGACACGGTCTATTTTTCGACGAATTGACCAATATCAAGCGGAAGCAGCTGATTGGTCATTCGCTGAGGCGTACGTGACTACGCCGTTAGACAGTGCCTGCTGTAATGCTTTACTGCTTGCCCATTGGTCAGTTGGTCAATAATCAATACCAAACCACGTCAGTTCAGTTCAGTTACGTCGCACTGTACGTTCTTAGCTGACCTACTTACAATGCAAATTCTGACTGGGTGTTCCGACCCTCAAATCCATAGATGTAAAAAACGTTCCAAGAAAAATAAAAAAAACGCTAAAAAACGTTAAAGACGTTGCAAAAATTTAAAAAACGTTTAAAAACGTTCAATAAAAAACGTTGGCCATAATTTGTTCAGCTTCTTGCCTAATGCCTGATGCTGTAAGTGCAGTATACCTGGAATTATAGTATAGATAGAGAGAACTTCATTTAATTTCAATTCAGCTGTGATATCATAAGACCATTGCATTAAACTAACTAAATATACTGGTTAACAAAACTTTTTATTTAGTGCATTTGGACTAACTAAGTAAACTACATCACTATGATCTATTAATTTATTTCTGTGGTCCCAAAAGTGCTTCACAAAGCCTTTAATGGGATTTTCAATGCACATTTTTTTAAAAATTTAAAACGTTGAGCAAAATTTTAAAAAAGTTAAAAAACGTAAAAAACGTTTTTTTACATCTTTTCTCAAATCTTCTTTTCCCGTGCGGAAGCCCACTGCCCCTACAGCACAATCAGCAGTATCGTGGGTTAAAAAAGTTGGGAGGGGGAGGCAGAAAGTTGCCAATTTCCGACAGACAGCCGCAATTTTTTCGACAGAGGAGATTATAAGTATAGATAATCCAATAACCTAAAAGTCTGTGGAGATGGTGGGGCGACAATTGACGCCCCCCTATCCTGCTCTGCTTGCCACTGAACACGATGTTGCTGTGAGTACGCGTTTCCTGATTCCCAAACGGCATCTAATTCTCAGGGCTCCCAGGAGCAAAAAGTGAAATTTCAGGACCCAATGTTTACAAAATTTCACGACAATTTCAGGATATTTTTGTCGGTTTCACGAGGCTCAAGACACAGAAAATGCACGTTTTTCTGTCCTCATAAATGCAGATCAGTATTGCAGTCCTAAAATGTTACTAAGGCACAGTTACACATAAAACAATAAAATGTCACAAGAGAAAACATTACTGGACACTCAACGTCAGCAACATAAACATAGTCATGACTGTAAAATGAATGCAATGCTGTAACAACAGCATAACGAAGGTCCACATCAGGACATTCTGACCAAATGAGTAAAATGTCAGGACAATTGCTGATTTTAGGACAATTTCAGTACATCTGTGACATTTCAGGAATTTCAAAAGTTTCAGGACAACTGGGAGCCCTGAATTCTGTCAACGAACGGCTTTAGCACTGCAGGGTGCACCAGTGTGACAGACAACCAACATCCGGCTTTCAGTGATACTGATAATATCACCTAAAATATCCACAAATTTCCACAAAATTTTTGGAATGGGTAAGGGTATACGTGGGAAAATGAACAAAAAACCCGTACTATCGCGAAGAGTATACCGTGCGACGCTGCAACGCTTTTAATGCGACACTCAATAAATGCGTAGAAGAATCCGTGCAGAGGCTACATTCAGTCTTCAGTCGATAACGTGGATCTATCCTATCCACGTGTTCCTCTGTTTCGTGCAAAAAGGAACGTACGGACGTTCAAGGTCATCCAAGGTCACTGATTTCGAGCTAGATGCCGCGAAGCCGCTTGCAACTGCTATATAAAAAAGCTGCTGCAGACTGCAGACAAACAGACAGCAGACAGACATGCTGTCTGAATTTAAGAGTCGCTATATACAGTACTCGCTAGCCGGCGTGGTAACAAAACGCGAAGTGATTACAGGATTCGATTGCACATTGAGTACACAGTATAGGCTATACGTAAGTGGTTTCTGGTAGCTGCAATCGTCGTGAGATTGCCGAGTAAATCGCGCTGACAGTCGACCAAACAACCGCCACAAGACTGCCAGTACCGCACTGCTTTATAGCACCTAGCCGCACGCAATTCTTCAGAGCTCTATTTATACTCTTTGCTGTTATTATATGCACTCGCACTGCATAGCGGCCTACCTGAAACGGTCACCGACTCTCACTAGAACAGAGTCTGTTCACATTCAGTAGTATATACTCCAGCATAGGACTAGGAGTGATAGGGGCAGATATACAGGTAACGGCGTCCATTCCATCGATAGATGGTAGCTAGACGCCTTCCTGGAAAAGTTAGGGAGAAAAGTCAAAATAGAGGATTTATTCACTTGACAAATCAACAAAATGCAGCCATTTACACTGCACGCAAACGACCAAGACCGTTGCCATAGCATGAGATGCGTTTTAAGAGCCAAAAAAGCGTTTGAGGTCGGGTATGGGTATCCCTGCACTGTGGGGAGAAAAAAAGGAATGGCAGAAAGGGGAATGAAGAAAAGATAAAGGAAAAAGAAAGCAGGGCGCGCTGTCTCGCAAAACCTCACAGTTCAATATAATGTCAGTTTGAAATCGATTTTCCATCAGCTTGAAAATCAATTCTATTTTTTTTCTTTTTGCGTGATTTGCTCATACTGCACCGACGGTCGATTGAACGGAAAAGACAGAGAAACAGCTGAGAAAAAAACTCCCACGAGCGACAAACGTGCTACAAGATGGCTACAAAATAACCCCACAACAAGCACACGAAAAAAAAGAATGTGTACTTATAAAAAAATAATAGCTGCAGTGAAAAAGAGACGTTCCTTTCCAACCAAATTATGTCAGTTATCCTTTGGGATCTTCATTTGACAATTTCTGGTTGAATCTGTGTCCGGAATATTAGAAACAACGACATTTACAATAAACAAGATAACGGTTCTAAGAATATAAATTTCAGTAACAGCGGTACGCTCATTATCACCAACACACCATAAAACGTAACATTATGATCCTTAAATATGTATCGCAAACGAAAAACCAACATTTTCCTGTTGGCAAATTTTCTGCTATTTCAGGCCAGCTGACTGGCGCCAGGGCAGAGGGAAAGGGGGCGGTCGCGCCCCCAATAAAAAAACCCGGACGAAATGTGAGTGAATCAATGTCAACTTTCCTCCAGATAAAATCTGCCCCCCCCCCCGTCAATCTTAAACACAGAAAAATTTGGACTGGCGCAACTGCTGACGTGGTCCCGAAAATACAGCGGCTTATTTTAGGCCAGGTTGATGAATGATGATGAACGTGACTGACGGTGTCTGTTTTTCTGGTGTTTTTTGGGCCACCCGCCGTGTGATTGTATATAATTATACATCTAGACGCTTATTTGCAAGACGCCCGCTGTTTGCCGCCACGATGGGCCGGAAAAAGCCACCAGCTCCAGGCAACGCCTTCAGAGCACAGCTTCAGCCATAGTATGAGGCCACTGAGGCCACAGACCAGGCCGGAAAACAGTCTAAACTAGACATGGGAATTGAACCGAACTCGAAACGAACCGAAACCGAACGGGAACCCCGTTGCTTGGGTTCTAAAAGGTTCTCAGAAGTCAACCTGTTGAGAGGCTATCGTCATAAATGCATAAATCAGTAAGCGAATTCAGATTGTGACTGATGAGCAAAATAAATACATCACACAATTCACATTTTCGGCATTAATTTACCGCAAAGCGGTTAAACAGCAGATTATTTTTTTACAGCAAAGCCAACTTAATACCTACCATCGAACGTTTTTACGCGCGACAGCACGCAATGCTAGAGCGCACACTAGCTATCGTAATTATGTCCGTCCGTACGTCTGTCACAAGACGATACCGAACCAATCTCAGGTGAGAGAGAGACTCAGGGTTTTCGCCATTATGATAGCGTAAATTCTCGTTTTTGACAAAATCTCTTGCCCCTGAGTAAAGTCATTCCAATCGAACGAGAACATCAAAAAGGGGTATCCCCCCTACGAAATCGTTTTAGTTCTGCTATTAACCCTATAGTCTGACAACAGTTGCAGTTAGGCAGACTTGCTGCTTATCACAACAAGCACTGCTGACGAGCTTTCCGGGGGTACAACATCGATGACCTTGAATGACCTTGGAATGCAAAAAGCGGCTTTTTAGTAAATATTTTTCACGATTTCAGGCTGCAACGCACTTTCCACGATTTCGCCCAAGTAAATAGATCAGAACAACTTCAGTATGAAATTAAACTGATGCTGTCACGCGTCTCATGAGCACTAGCTCAGATTTCCTGTTAGAACCACAGTACTGAACCGAACCATAGCAGTGAGGGTTCTTTCCCACCTCTAGTCTAAGCACATCACGGCGGAGGCCCATCCGTCAAGGACAACCGACCGACGCACCGTCCGTCGTTGTCAGGGGAGAGAGAGAGGAAACGAGGGGGATAAGGGGCGACTGGGTATCCATCAATAAACAGCGTAATAGTTCCGTGGTCCCGTTTAGAGCCTAGTGCACAATCGATACGACACGGCGACGATTTGGGCACCGCTGGCGTGCTGCACAGCCGAATACGCACCGAACGGTTAACAACAAGAAGCCCAGCTGTCGCCAGGATAGGTGACCGTACTGGTTGTTAGTGACTTTCAAGGTCATCCAAGGTCAATGATTTTCGTGTAATCTGAAAGGGCGTATGCGTCTTCCTATTAGTGATTAATAGTAACCGATGTGGCCGGGAGTCGAACATACACTGTGTCTCAAAAAAAACATCCCCGACATTTTCGACCGTAACTTGAAAACCAATTATCAGATTTTGATATATTTTTGGAACAAATATTCCTGACATAACTTGCCATCAAATGACCGTTTAGTTTCCCACCTCACCCAATGTTTGTTTTTGCACTACCTAGGGAAAACACAACCAGCAAAATATCACTTTTTTTATCCAATGCGATACGACTGCTTAATTAACATAATGCGTAAAACATATTTTGTTCACATTTTTGACACTTTGGCTGACATTTCATCCAGTTGTCCATTTTTCAACTGCCTGTAGTAAAACTGCTTGAAGTGTTGGCCCACTATGCGAACACAGGCAAAGAGACGCTTTCTAAATTCATTGACAGCAACATCGATAATGTTCTTGACTTCACAAACATTTCTAAATCTTATCTGGTAGACACACTGCTGCATGACAGTCAAACCTTGTAATAGACCGGCCCACAGATTAGGATAGATGGAATTTATTGATGTTATTTCATTCATTTTAACACATATTATGCTTGGTCTGCTTTCCCCAGATAGTGCAAAAGCAGAAATCAGGTGAAGTGAGAACTTAAAACAGTCGTTTAATAGCCAATTGTGTCAGAAATACATAAGCCGAAAATTATTTTAAATCTGATAATCACGCTTCAAGTTATGGTCAATAATGTTGGGGATGTTTTTCACATTTTTGTGCATATTTCAATGCATATTTCGCTTGGTTTACTTTCCCGAGTTAGTGCAGAAGCAGACATTGGGTGAGAAAAATAAACTGAATGGCCACTTAATGGCAAGTTGTGTGTGGAATATTCACACCAAAAATTATGAGAATCGGATAATCTTTGTTCACGTTAGAATCGAAAATGTCCGGTTGTTCTTCTGAGACCCAGTGTAGAACGGTCGCACGATAAACTCGAAAGCACAGACAGGCCAAAAAGTTAGAGTAAAAAGATCCTAAGTTTTCCAGGCTTCTTCAGAGCCATAAACTTACTTCTTCATAGACTATCGCAGCAAAAAGTAATGGCAATAATGGTAATCTTGGGAGCACAGAAAACTCAGGGATTTTATCAGGGATCCCCAGTCGCAAACATATTTTAAAGCATTTTTGCATCTGAAAAATCGCATCCGGTGACTTTTCCTGCGGTTGCACAGAATTCCCAGATAATTCCCCGAGTTTTCTTAGGTTCAGAGGATTCCTTGAACATTCCAAGTTTTCCAAGTTTTCGGCCACCCTGACAAAGACGATTTAAATTAAACCTTCGCAAATGATAGCAACAAATTCACGAACTGGGATGCACTAGTATACAGAAAGTGATTACCAGGCCTAATCATCAATTTTCCTGCACAGCTCTAGTACGGGTATAGAGTACTGTGCTCGAAAATTTTAATTACCGCATACTCTGCATCTGCCTCAGCAGTCAGCATCCAATCCACTTGATGCTGCGCTGAGCGGCAGATTAATGCGAACACCTGCATGCATCATGTGTACGCGTGTGATCCAACTATTATTGATTAAATGTCACCAACGACACAGGTACCGGAGCATTATATGCAACTACAAAAAAAAACTGTGTGACTCACAACTCACAAAAAAAACATTTTTTTAAATTTCATGACCGACTTTGTCGCCCCCCCTCCATCTCTCACTGCAGTGTCCGCAGAGTGTTATAACTGCCCAGACATAATCTCACTTTACTCAAGCGTGACTTCTGAAACGTGGCTTGCGTCTGTGTACAGTACCCGATGTCAGCAGGCAAAACACGCCGTCGATCACGGTCATGAAGTACGTTTCAACACGGTCTACTATGATATCCCTCGTTACACTCGCATAATACTGCACACCGTTTCTTACTGTTTTACACGAGTAAAACCAGAAGTGCTTTACAATCTCGGAAGTGGCAGCTGATTGCCACGAGCTACCACAGCACACTATGCAGTCATCCATTGCCCGCAACATCGATCAACTAGACCTACGGCTTGCAGCTAGCAGACATACCACCGACCTATCAGCCACACTAGGCCTTCAGGCTTCACCCGGTAAACCGTAAGCTACTACTCATTTTTCATCCTGCTGAGGGCAGGAGGCTGAGTTGACCTGAGCACACAGTAGGTTGCGATGCTGAGTACCTAGGTTCCCACAGGTGGAAAATTGCATGCAAATAATTCTATTTAGAATCCAAAAGCCTGACGTACGAAAGCAACAGAATGCTGCAGCTTGACTTCAAAACTAGTACCCACTATCAACAAGAAATTTGAGCAAAGTTCACGAGACGCGTGAAAGCCTATAGCATTTCCAGTTCAGTAGTTATAGTTTCGAAAATCGCATATCATTTGGACTCGGCCCATCGGGACAATAATACACATCGGCCATAGGCGCGTGTGGCGTCAGCGGCGTGGCGCCACCTTGTGAATGATATAGACTCTCACATGCGAAAATGGCCAAAAAATCCATAAAACCCCCTATTTTGACGTTCAAGGTCATCCAAGGTCATTGAATTCAACGCCAATCGAAAGCCAGTATACGATTTGCCATTAGTTATTAATAGTAACCTAGGCCTTATCTCGCACCGTTACTGAGATACAGCGAGTTATTGGCCAATTTTGACCATTCCCCTCTCATTTAGCGACCTCGTTCGGGGTGACCCCCTTCAAATTTATGGAAAAGCTTTATGGTTCCTGAAACTAGAGTCTTCCAGGCAGCCGATGGTGAAGATTTGGAGATCCTAGCTTGGACCGTTTTTGCCTGATCCACCCGTGTGACAGACAGACGGACAGAATTGAGATGGCTAAGACGCGCTGAAAGCAGTAGCTGCTTTCGCGCATAATAAAATGAGATCCCACTTCATCACGTAATCGCACAATCAAGTGTCTGGCAAATGGCCTGGCTTGCTTAGACCAGCCAGCAAGCCAGCCAGGCATGTCAGACAGACAGTAGGGAGACCACATTTAATCAATGGCCCTCTATAGATCAGGCCAGCATGGCATTCAGGCTATTTTTGTGATCAATTCATTGTGACAGAGACAGAAAACTTCCTATGAACGACTTGTCACGCAAGGCTGCATGAGCATGCTTTCTCAGATCATACCTGAATGACGGCAAAATATAAATGTCCGTCACATTTCTATTTATTACGGCTACAACTCTTGTCAACGGCCAACCAGTTGACATTTTATGATACAGAAACTTTACAGCAAGTAATAAATACTAGTTTGCCACCTACTGCTGTTTACATAACTGCACTACCTTGTAAAAACACGATCGTGACTTTCGTCACATTCACTGTTACTATACACTCTTTTGAAGAATATGTCGTATATTAGTTTGGCAATAACTCTCTCTGTCAGTTTTCACCTGAATGCAACAATTCTAAAAAAAACGAAACTCCAAGAATGAATTGTACCCAGAGAAGATTATTCCTGTGGTAGCAGACGATGCCGTGCATACATACATATGCAAACTGCATTTCAAGAAATGATCTGACAATGAATCTGATAAAGGTAATTAATCAACTGCATACCGTAATGAGTTTCAAGTTCCTTATATACAGTCACAGATGACATAGTTCAATCACCTGCTGTAACTTCTATTACTTCATGAAACGGAGTTAAAATATGCTTGAATTCTTTTGAAGTGATAATGGAAATAAAGCCAGTGCAGAGTCAGCAAAAAGACAACATTTGGCCAAATAACTACTGATGCAACCTCAGATTCGGCCACTGGCTGATATTGTGCACTCGAAATATCAATATCGCACATTGCATATTTACAATTTCAGGTATGATTGCTATAGACCTGTCACTGGCATATTTCTCACTTAAACACCTGGCTGCATCTTGAGTGGTGCAAATGCTATTGACTAAGGCTCTGACTCAGAACCACCTTGCATAGCAGCCGTATGACTCACAGTTCATCAAGTCATACTTCACTGTATAAACTCCAACTGCCTTGCAGCCGCATTGAGGTGCCTTTTTACTGAAATCTCAAACAGAGGTAATCTGGTCTGTTATTTAGCATCCACGATTGCAGTCTTAACAGACGCCAAACACACTGTAAAAATTCCAGATCAACAAAAAAACCTGTGAGTGAACAGAAGGTGCCAACAGTGATCCAAAATAAGTGCCATAATGTATACCATATACCATAAAATAAAATTCAATACAAGCTGGTAAACAAATGTAATCGTATTCTGAAATGGAAAGGAATACAACTGCTATCATATAAGTTTCACAGGCAAATGAATGGCAGATGGTGGACAGATGAACAGACAACACACTGCCTGACGATAAGGGTTGCTAAATAGATTGCAGCTCAGAAGCCAAGACTAAAACTAACGGTTATAGGGTTTAATGGCACCAGAACCAATCAATTCAATTTGTGCAAAAAGTTACCAAATAATATTTTTTCAAGGTCCATTTTTACACTGAAACTTCTGTCACGCCATTTGCATTATAAAATGTTTTCAACAGCATTTTTCAGCACACAAATTTGTTTTTTTTATCACACAAAACACAGACAGCATTTGATGGACTATCACAAATGCTGCACATGGTAGACTTTGACCACATTTAGCAGGGACTGTTTTTTTATCACATTATCACATCTCCAGGGTTGCAGACAGTCAGAGGGCTGATGGTCCACACAATCTCACCACTTAAGGTCTGCATAACCTGCACAATAAATGGGCTCCTGTTATTGACTGTCTGTGTGGACACTTAAATCAATTAGCATTTAACAAGACACAGCTGCTTAATACTCACCGTTTCTCCCCTCTCCATATCAGACAAAGGCTCCTGCAATGAAAACACATTAGTATTAGTATCCATTAACCAGCAGCAAAAAGGTAACATGAAAACAGCATTACTAGCAATTTCCTCAAGAAACAGATACAGAAGTAGTGAAATAAAAAAAAAACTAAAAACAGAATGCAGATGTAGATGCAAACGGTCTCACTGTTTAAATTCAAAATCATCTAAAAATGACATCAATCACTTGAATTCTGCGAAGAAAAATGAAATAATTTTAATCTAGATGCAACTGGCTTCACGATACATTTCACACTCAAAAAACATGCACTGAACAACAAAATCTGAAGCTACACATAAGGAGCCAAAAAATGACAAAACAAAGCAATTCACAATAGCAAGCAATAATTGTTATTATTTCATTTGCACTCATGATACATTATTGACTGAAATATCAGTAGGCTAGTTCATACCATGATAGAGATTCAGGATCCTTGTAATCTTCTGTCTTGCTCACATATGCCACACCTAACAAACAGTAACTGTGTTTTAACAACTAATCAGAAATAAAGAAGACATTGAACATTTCAAGCGGTAACACAGATAACACCAAAATCTCAAAGCCACAACAAGCAATACCAATAACTAGTACACAGTGTTAAAAAACAGTCAAAATTGTTTTGTCATAACTTCGTTAAATTTCCACGAACTATAATAATTTTTGGCACAAAAATAGCCAACATGATAGAATTATGTGAGGTGCACTCATTTACCACCTCACCTAATTTATGTCAAAGCATTACCATGTGAAACACAGACGCTCCAAATTGTTACATTACGCAGTGGTTATTTGTATCGAATTGCTTACCTTTGCACCATCAATTTGACAGCGAATGCCACATAGATTAATAAATTTGCGGTATTAAATATTTTATGGTAAAAACAGCAGTCAACAAAATAGCTGACTAATGAGCTTAAAACATGTCCAATCGATAAGTGAATGTCGTTTGATCAGTTGTTTGTTGATTCCACTATCAGCCAGTGGCGTTGCATCTAAGCTATTGTCTTTGTATGTGGGGCCCACTTTGGACATAAATTCTGATGATTTGCAAGCAAGTTGTTACACAAACTTATAATTCTGCTACATAGTTTATATTGAGACTTATTTTCTGCTTTTAAGTCGTTACAGCATTTCCTTGGACAATAACTCAGCATTATGCAAGAATTTGAATCATCTATGTTTCACATGGTAGTGCATTGACAGAAATTAAATGAAGTGAAAAATGAGGGAAGCTTGAATAATTTCATTGTCTTGGCCATCTTCTTGCCAAAAATTATCGAATTTAGTGAAAATTTGATAAAGTTATGACAAAACAATTTTGACTGTTTTTTTTCTGAGACACAGTGTAGTAGTAGTAGCAGTAGTAGTAGTAGCAGAACAAGACCACAGATCTATTACAGAACAAAACTGAGAATGAGACCAAGACCGATGATTTTAACACTAACAAGACCAAAGTAATTTGGGAAAAAGCAAAATTGCTGTGGCAAGTCCACCCAATTACTCGATTGCAATCATTGGGTGGCAGCATAGGACTCATAACTTCGCTGCAATTTGCAAACACAAGAGAAGGGGTGACAATCGTACTATATATCTGTAAAGTGAAGGCACATGTGCTAAGAGAATTTGGACCTTTGCATTAACCGCTCAATACTCAATTTCACGTGTCACTGGCAACAATTAATAATAGCACTCTGCAACTAACCACGGTTCGTCACTTGTCAACCGCGATAATATCGACTTAACGCTAAATATACGCAGATAGAACGTATCCGAAGCTAAAACCGCACCACAGTAAACATGGATGGCCGGATGTTTACCTCCAATTACCAGGGTTCGCCTCGCATGACCCAAGGGTCATTCTATACAGTTACAATCACAGTAAAAGTACCTAGCAATAAAATTATTGCTGTAACGAAAAATGCGTAACAAATACCTATCGACGACTCGCGTGTAAAAAAATCCACGAAATACAAATGAGGCCAGGGTAATATAAACAAATGTGTCAGTTTATAAATAGCTCCTGAGTCACGATTTAGTGTTGGTGCAATACTGGAAATTAAAAATTGAAAATATTCGTGCTATGATCAAAGATTATAGAGCGAGCAAAGCTTTGCTCGCTCTATAATCTTTGCTATGATTTTGTAAGTTTAACTTATCAAATAGGAGGCTATAATTCGTCAAAAAATGCTTTCAGAAAAAAATCATATTGTCCATGCTTACAAATCTTTTTCTTGTATCTAATTATACTACCGAAACGCGTCGATTAACTTCTTGGTCGATCTCTTTGACAGAGACACATCTCTTTGATGTGTTAACAGAAACTCTGTTAACACATGAAAGTAAAATCTTCTGACGTAATTTTTGTTTTAATACAATACAAAAAAGCCACCTATCTCTTAATTTGTGATTGGGTCTTTCTGTCTCTCGATCGATTTTTTGAGATTTTTTTGTATACCGGTACGTTCAGTTCCAGAATTATCGAATGTCGTTTCTCAAAATGTCAATTATTTATTGTGTTGAAAAAATGCAGCAAATTAGCAAGTCTGTACGTCTTATTCTTATTGAGGTACTTATACTCACACACCACGCAATTACTACGGTAAAAGGATAAGTGTGCTAGCATGTGCATCTGTTATTACGTTATTCTGTGTATACGGTATGGCACAATGCAATGAGATGCGAAGTCGGTGTTAAATTGAACAAAAATTATCGTTTAAAATTTCCCATCTTTAACAATACAACCATAGATAGTATGTTTACATCGTATTCGTACTTATCTATTGTTTACATATGGTGGAAAGGGGCGTGGTCTTCGTATTTTGATGACATAATTTGTGTTTTAATGTGGTTTCTGTTGTAGTTTGTGGAATAATTATGGCCACTGGTCAGCAGCTGGAAGTAGCTAGAGTTAGTAGTGTTCACAACAGTAGTTTCTTGTGTCAGAAATGTTGTCAGCCGTTGAAGTTAGATACGTCATTCTACGCAGTCGATCACAGGACTTTCAATGAGCTCGCAGGTATTATTTTTGAGAACCAACCCGAAAATCCGATGCAGCAATGACTGTTGTTATTCTGTTATTACGCTAAATGATACAGCAATTTAAACAAAGCAATATACGATGAAATACAGACCCAGTAATGAATTAATGAGTTATCAATATTCACTTCGACTAATTAAACGGTGACCACTGAGCTGGGTCAGGATTTTTTATTTGACTTCGATTTGATTTTATCGGTGGGGCGCATTGTCGCAACATCCAGCAGGAGATTGGCAATTATTATCCAGATTTAAATTCTAAACTGGAGCATTGCAACTGATGCGTTGTGGTGTGTGGACAACTTGTCTTGAGTTGTAACCTGTTAATGGAATGGCTGGCAGTTGAACCCTGACCTCACGATTATTAGGTTTGACATGCTAATCGTTAGATTATTAAGCCATACAATGTGTATATTTCAGTGATGTTAACAAGGCCAGACCACTCAAGGTCAAAGCCAAGTATTATCAAGGCCAAGGCCACGATCCCAAGGTTAAGGCCAAGGCCAAAGCCATTTTATGATGCAAAGACTTATGATAAAAGGTAATGTAATGAAATCCTGTTTTTCAAGTACTCATACATACACAACTTATAGATTTAATAGCATCAGCTGCATCACTCATCATCGACAACATAATATGCAGAAATGAGTAGAACTATCCAGTTACTGACAGTCAAAACAGTGCTAGTAGTTCATAAGTTATTATAATTACTCAGTCACTGAAAGTCTAATAACATTTTGTCATCTACAAATTGGATGTAAAAGATGAAGTATCGAAAAGCAGTTTCATTGGATACAAACTCCATTTAAAAGATGAAGCAAAAAAGCCTGTTTTACATTACAGTACTGCAACATAAGCTAGATAAAAACAGTTTCTCCAGTTTGAAAGTCCATTACAGAAAGTTATACAATCCTGGAAGCACTGGGGTTTTTTCTCCCTAAATATGTCAAAAGCAATAGTGGACACAAGCAGTGGCTCCTTAGTCACATCATTCCAACATTTTAACGTAACAGATGTAATTTATCACGATGGTGAATTTTGTAGTTTCACAAGACTTCGGCGGTGACCTTGATTTTTTGGCCAACACCACATCTCTAAGGCCATGGCCACAGTCCAAAGGCCAAGGCCACAAAATGTGGCCTTAAGGCCAAGGCCAAGGATTAACATCACTGGTATATCTTTGTGTTATTGTCACATTGTGCATATGCTATACATAGTCTGTTGTTTGTTGTTGCAGTTCCAGTTGCCGGTGTGTCATCAACATCGGATGAACTAGTCTCTTTCTCTGCCCCTGACATCAGTTTGCCAGTGAGTCGATTGCACTTTGCATCAATTGGTTTTTTACATTGTTGAATTACATGTTTCTGTGTTATCACAACAAAAACTGATTGCATATTTTGTTAGTAATTTTTTGGAACAATGTGTGGTTTTACTGTGATGTTTCCATCTAGAAAATGGTACTATCAGCAGAATATTTTGCATTTTTACAGTGCTTTTATCATGTAGAATTAAAAAAATGAACAGTATTTGACATACTTTGTACATGCAGTGAGTAGTTATTGAAGCTGGTAAAACTTAAAAGAATGTAATAGTTAAGTGTTGAATAATTAAAGATTAATTGTTAACTTTGCAGTCTACGCTGCATGTATCTGTAGGCAACTGGAAGTGATGAAACTGATGTTGCTTTTCGGAGTATTTGCCCGGATCCATCAACATTGAAATTTCCATCATCAGAAAGTGGCAACGGATTTACTTTGCTTGGAGATGTGGAACCGGCATCGAGTGAATTTCTCAGCCATCAACTACGGGTATACTGTATAATCTTTTGATTTTTGTTGACTTTCTTCAGTGCAAAAAATGTTGCCTGCACTGTTTCACTTTCATGGTAGCTAACACCAAAATTTTAATAAAACTAAAATGAAAATTTAATCAGTCATAAGAACTGATTATCTACACAGCAGTTGTGATATTTATTTGCATAGTAACAGGCAGTTGTGTCTAACATTGGAGTTTGTTGATATTGTATTTGTAATAAATGTTTATAAACGTTTTTTATTTTTCATTCTTGCAACGTCTTTTGTATTTTTAATAAAATTTAATGTTGATCTTTTACGCAAAAGTGATTGGAAATATTTACTAACAAAAATTGAAGCATTGCTGATAAAATGATAAAAGGTTTTATATTTTAATTTTTTTGTGCAGTGGCAGGAGGCAAAATGTGGTAATTATGAATAAAAATTTATGAAACAATGGATTTAGTCAGCGGTTGAAATGAAAGGGACTAGATCTGTTGTTCGTTTAATGTTTGCAAACGTTTTTCTGTTTATTAATATAATAAAAAATGCATTTATTACCATTTAAAATTTTGTTTTTAACATCTATCACACTCTTGGTCGATGTTTCATTTTAGATTACAGCCGAGTTGTTTAATATACTGTCAGGACAATCTGAGGTGGACCACCCTCTCTGTGAGGTTTGATATTTATCGTCTTCCTTACACCAGATTGTTTTTCTTACTTAAAATTGTTTGCATTCATTAAAAAGTTGATAAATTTGCTAAAGATTGAAGGTTAAAGATGTGTAGGCCTGTAGCTTTTTATGGGAAACCATGAGATTATTTAGTGTTGTACTGCCACGCAACTCTTACACAGGTGAACACACTCTGCCATAATCCTAGCCAGGCACAGGCAGTTTTGTATTTAATTTACCTACTCTAGAGGGATAGAAGGCTGAGTTGACTTTGGTGGTTGGTTATATACCTAGATGGTTTATTTGTTTGCAGACACTCACCCATCCAAGTAATAACCACTTGATAACAAGCTAACTGGGTGTCAGACTCATGATCTTTTTGTCCTAGGTTTACCGTTTTACTATCAAGCCATTTATAAATTGTCCACTTTGGTTAATAATTTTGCATACTCGCTGAAAATTGAACGCAGTACTATTCATTTTCGTAGGAGTGCACGGACACATTGCTGGACAATCTTGATCTGCAGCTGAAGATTACCGAAGATGAGTGCAGAGATTACAGGTTTCATTGTTAATTACGTGACAAATTTTAGTGACGTCAGACGTTATTTTGTCACACAGTCCAACAGTGTCTAATAATTGTACGATATGTTTTAAGAAGGTTTATTGGTGGTGTGCTACAAAAGCGTGTTCCTCTATTCGTTAAATGTTGCCTACCTACACCAGCCTTACCTTACCTTACCTTCGGGGTGGATGCCACCCGTAAGGGCAGCATCCAGCGCTGAGGCCACCAGGTGGGCCCAATGCGCAACCTACCTACACCAGCATCGTGAGTTAAAAAAGTAGGCGGGACAGGAGGTTTTTGACAGAAACTGCAACTTTTTTGACAGAATTCTAACAGATTTAGCAAATTTCCAATGGAGAAGATTGTGAGTACTCAGAATTTCAATTTTGCCTCTAAATATTTCCCAAATGGGGGTTTTCAACCCAAATTTAGTATTTTTGGACAAAAATGAACTAAGAGGTGCCTGAACTATGCTTTTGGTTTGTATTGGTATACAGTTAGATTGTGCATCTCTGCATCTTTTGTTAGTTAATATACATTTGTCTTCATGTTTATGTACGTAGTTTATTATTGTTTTGGGGGGTTTTGTGTTGATTGATTTTGCTGTTTATTCTTTTGGTTTTCAGTACTAATGCATGTAGTTGCCAATTATGTATGACTTGTAATGTGTTAAGTGCAACCTTACTCCATCACACACTCAATAGTCAGTATGACATATTGTGTGAGATTGTGTACTAATAATAATTGTTTGGCAGGGATTTTCTGGATCAGTTGAATCACAAGGAAGAGAAGGTCGATGAAGCTGCTCTTGATGAGGAGTTGAGACAAGTGAATTGAAAACTGATGCTGATTATTTTCGCTGAGAGAAAAATACGTGTATTATGTTTTTACTTTTGTTGGTTTGTCTGTCCCTTTGCATTGAAACTGAATCATATAGCTATGATGAGATTTTGATGGCATTTTTGTTGAGGTGTGGGGTGTAACCCAAGGAACATTCTTGAATGTTGGTTGCGGCTTGGATCTTGATTCAGAACTAGAATTGTACAAGGTGCTGTTTGCAAAGATTGTTGAGTTATGCCAAGAATAGCTGTCCAGACGATAAACCGAGTTGCTAAGATGCCAATACTTAATAATTAGCCCAAGGATGAACCTCGGAATATGACCTTGAAATTAACACTTTAAGGTGAATCATTACGCCCAGTATGCACTGGCAATATGTATATCTTGTACACCGTGGTGCGTAAAAATCATGCCACTTTTATTTTTTGAATAGATGCGTGCAGCGCTGACTGATTTTAATATTTTTTGTCGAGCAACATCAGCAAGAAACTTGACGCAAATGACTGTACTTTTGGCCACTTTACTTTAACACTGTCGTTTTATTACCTTGTGGAATGCAGGTTGTTGAGCCTGCTGTTTGCGAGTGGTGTCAATGTTTGCCACTTACATTCGCGCTGAAGGAAGAAATTTTGAGCACATGCTGTAATAAAGAAGATGTGATGTGACACGTGACTTTTTGAGATACAATAGACTTTGCCAATCATGTTTGTCACTTTTTTGGTTAATCAATTCTGAGCCGATGCATGCACTATCCAGTATGAATTCATTGTTGTAAATGGCCAAACTATGACTTTTGCATTTCACAAGGTAGTGTAGCAACAGTATTAAAGTGAGGTGGCCAAAACTATGGTCACTTGCATCAAGTTCAGTCCTGATGTTGCATGCCAAAAATTAATAAAATCGGCTGATGTTTCACAAAGCTATTAAAAAATAAAAGTGGCACAATTTGATGGACCAGGGTGTACATACATATATGACCCATACGTACGTGTCCTAAGTATAGGCCGTACATACAACTAGTGCATAATGCGCACGGGGCTTTAGCTTCTAAAACCAAGCATCATCATATTGGTTCTAATTGTTTGGACTTGATGCTACCAAAACATGAAAGATGTAGTAGTAGTTGTTGTTGTTGTTGTCGTCATAGTTGGAAGCTGAAGAGGATGCCTTGAAAGCTCAGTTGGAAGATGCAGAGCTTCAGAAGCTGAAACTTGATGATCAAATTGCCAAAGAAACTGAGAAAGCCAGGAAACTTGACGAAGAACTAGAACGGTATTTTGTGACTTCCGTTAGATCGAATTAACTTCTCTGCCAGTTTGATAGTTGCTGAAATAATAACATATTAACATGTAATTTTTCAGTAGCTTGATGGTGGTGCTACGGTAGCATGCCGCATGCCGGACTGGTGAATGCAAGTTTACTGGTTTGACTCTTGCCCAATGCACTGCCAGCTAACGACTCCGGGCAAGTTGTTTACAGACATGTGCCTCTGTCACCCAGCATTATAATTTGATGCCAGCCTAACCACCGGGAAGATTACAGCAGTATATGGGAAAGAACTGGTCCTCTGCCCATAAAATTGAGCTGTGTCTGCTGGCTCGGGGCCATGGAAACGGAGATGAGCGCCGTTCGTATCGGTCACAGAACTGTGAGAGAGTGCTGTTGGCTATTGGCAATTGTTTTAGCTGATGTGTTTGTGATACTGCAGTAAAGGTAAAAAAAGGTAAAGGTTGTCAATTTGTATAGTGCGTCGTCGTGTATACACACCTCTAATGCACTTTTCGTCACTAACCAGAGCCGCCGATCGCACAGCCGCTGCGTGCAGCCTGCAAACACGGGCTGGCGCACAGGCCGGCCAGGCAGCCCAGTCAGCTGTACAAAGGTCCCCACCTTCCGTAACCCATATATTGGGTTACTACTCATTTAACCGACCCCGGAGGGATGGCAGGCTGAGTTGGCCTTGTTGGTTGACTGATAGCACACACCGTACCCACAAAGTGGTCAAGCAGCCATCTATCAGTCTAGCGCAGGATAAGGAAAGTCCACCGGCCAGGACCGACGTTCTAACCACTATTCTACGCCACCAACTTCACATTTTGCAGTGTTTCATATTTCTATTTTTTCTGCTGTAGTTGTTGATGGCTTAGATGATGTTGGTTTGAATCACCAGTTATCAGCAGTGGCACTGTTGCAGGGGGTTGGCATTTGCCTCTCTAAATTTTGGGGTGTCAGAAAATTGTCAGAAATCTTCTTGCCGGATAATGTTTGTTCAGAGATACAAACTTTGAAGCTAAGAACTCCCATTGGAGCGAACTTTTTTCGGCAAAATGTGAATTTTTTAGCACTCATGACCTTCTCTGTTGGAAATTTGGTGCCGTGTGTTGAAAAATTGCAACTTTCTGCACCATTTACTTTTTATCCCATCACACCACTGATTATGAGCATAGTGGTTATGAAATGTGTTTTGTTTGAAGGTATTATAAAGAAAGAAATGAATTTAAACGACAGCTGGTAGAATACGAAGATGCCCAAAAGAGGTGATGACTTGGTTTATGACGCTGTGTTTTGAGATGTATTTCCTTTGTCATAATGAAAATGCTACATTTGATTATGGGTGCTAGAATGTTTTGTCCATGCCTGTGGCTCTTTAAACTTCAACGGGTATTTGGGCGCCTATAGCTTTGAGAAATTTAAACACGGTTTCGTGATTCTTGGCATAAATTATCTTGATAATTTGCTGTATTAACGTGTGTAAAATTTACCAACCCCAAGAATTGCACACAACTGAGTATTGGTGACGTGTTATGCCATCCGAAGTGCTGTTTTCAGAAGAGGGTTGCGTCCAATTAAGCATTTGCATTTGGGAAAACGGGACGGATTTGTGAAAATTTGCTAGAGAAATTTGACAGATTGGAGAACTTTGTGATTTGTCCACAGATTATGAGAGTGTATTTCATTTTGTTAACTTATGCTCAGTGTCAGTGTCATAGGAACCGGGGATTCAGATGGTTCAACAAACCAGGGCCACCAGCTCCTGAGGGTCCCCAGCCACAAAATAAGGCAAGAAACTGAGTGAAATTACGCAATTTTAGAGTGCACACTGCACATATTATTTTCCATAGCAGCTAGGTGAGGTTGTCGCATGGCCATTGTGTACAGCCTGCAGACACAGGCTGGCGCAGCGGCCGGCTAGGCAACCCCAGTCAGCTGTACCAGGGTCCCCACCTTCCATAACCCATGTAAATGAGTTACTACTCATTTTACCGTCCCACGGAGGGTAGAAGGCTGAGACAATAGAAACATCAAATTTTTTGCTGGATCGGGCTTCCCCTCCAAACCCTGTTGGGAAGCTTACATCACTATCAAGCCCTTTACGTTTGGTAGGGAGAGGGTACACTTTATCCCTAAACCCCATCCACTGCTTTGCACCCTTCGTTGGGCCTCGCAACTGAGGGCCCCTAACTTACCATTTAACCGGGGTCCTCAGAGCCTTTGGACGCCACTGGATAGTGTATACACGATGTTTCGTAAAAAAGGCACCTTTTTCTTTCTTTCATAATTCAGTCAAATGATGATGAATTTACGTGAAATTTTTGCCACATGTAGCTGAAGAAATACTTATTTAAAATATTTGGACAAAATATGGCTGTAGGTTAAATGTTCTTTGCTGGTTGTGATGTAATGCTGACGTTATAGTGTGTCGTGAGTACAAACTGGCTTGTCTCAACTGGTCTCAATATTTCACTAACAGCCATATTTTTCCAAATATTTTTTTGCAATTAGTATTTTTTTTCAGCTACATCTGTTAAAAGTTTTGTGTAAATTGGTCATCATTTGACTGAATTATGAAAGAAAGAAAAGGGGCACCTTTTTATGAAACACCATGTAAACTGTGCCGAATGTGAAAAAGTGGAGTGGCATTGTATACTGACTGTACACATGAGTTGTTTGTTCGCAGCGTCGACAACCAGTTAAAATATGCAAAGACACAGCTCGATCGACTCAAGAAGACCAACGTATTCAACACCACTTTTCACATTTGGTTTGTTCATCAGTCAACTGTTTTATGTTTCGTTTGATGCTGACATATTCCTTATAGCCTGACTCTGATTAGTAAGTGAGTAAATAAAACATGAATTCATATAGCACATAACATTAACATTAACCTCCATCATATCAGCATCTGACCTTGTCACTGTTCATATGTATATAATTAGGTTTATTATATGGCTGTCCTATGAGGCTGCATGGCGGGTTTTGCCTATTTGTTTTATTGTACCTTCATCTGTCACTTTTGTACAGGCTCCTGACACGAAAATGAAAACACGTATATTACTAAAATTTTGATTGCATTTCAAATAGAGCTGTGGAAGCGTTAATTTTTTTAATGCGTTAATTAATGTGTCATTAACGCACCCAGGCCCGTCGAGAGGCACAGTAGGGGGTTAAGTTACCCGTTGCCCCACGACGTTTGGGGGACCTCTCCTGTAGGATATAGAAAGAAAATTAGAAACACATTTTAAGCATATAATCAACAATAGTGACGTCATAGCTAGCATAGAAATCTATTAGCTTGTCGTTTGAATAATTATTTATTTACAGTAGTGATGGAACTGCAATTACAGTTTAGTTACTTGAATTCATTTGATTGTTAAATAACCACAGTTTAACAGAATATTGGAACTTTTGCTTCACAGAATTTAGTAAATTAACGTAAATTTACGTATATGCAATAATTTTTTTTGATGCATGTTAATCTATTAACGCATTAACATGTTATAATTCTGTTAATTTCAAAGGCAGGAGTGACTGGTGTACCAAATGGCTAACGTTGGCACATGCCAAAAGCTTTGGAAAATGTGCAAATGTTTGCTTTTGCCACATTGGATGGCCAGCTTTCGTGGCGTGATCTTACTTTTTGACTTAGCCTTTTGTTAAGCTCAAGTTTGGTCTAAGATCATGATTAACTCAAGGCAGTGTACAGTGGGCATGTATGACCCTTGGCAACAAGACGGATGGCCGCATTCATGTCAGCACAAGGCATGCTGACATCTCTGTTTATTCGTTTGTACTCTATATAGTGTAACTTTTCATCGTTGTTTGATTCTGCCTATAAAAATTCTACTGCAGTTCCTAGTATTTTATGAAGCTGGAGTAAATTGTTAGAAGTTGTTGGATAATTGGATTAAACAAAACTGATAACACTTACAGTACTTGTATTAAAGGTACAGCAGCCTGACCAACCAGGAGTTGAATTCACAAGCATTACGCCACCAAGCATGTTAACATTAACATAATTCTATTGTTTTACTTCATATCTTACTTCGTTTCGTTGCTCTGAAAAAGGTATCTAAAGATATATTTATGTAAATGCTGTATTTGCTAATTTTGTTTCAGGCACAGCGGACATTTTGGTACAATCAACAATTTCCGCCTTGGCCGACTACCAAACATTCCTGTGGGTATTTATTGTATTTGTTCTCACGTCGTCATTTTACTGTAGCAGAGCTTAATATTTTAATAGCTTTTGTTTTGGATTAAGTTTTTATCTTTTTTTAGTTCTCTGTAATATGTATAGCTATGTACTTATGGAGCTATTTTGAGCAAAGCATTGACAATCATGACATTGCTCGTATCAACTTAATTTTTATTATAATAATTTTCGATTTTTTATTGTAGCTGTATAGCACAGTAGTTGTATTCATGTAGTTTATTTCTATGGACAGTGAATGGGTGCGAAACTCACTTCTGTGTTCTGTGACAACTGACAACTCAGCACAAATTTCATAGTTACTGTTATCGATCAATCAATTGATCAATTTATTATTTAATTTGTCAAAAATAGTACAATGAAGCAGTAATATAGCTGAGAACAACCAGGCAAAAACTGTACTTACGGTTGCCCTAAATGAAGTCTAATACATTTTATAGAATAACACGGCCAGAAAGAAGAACACGTTGACGCTGAAACTCTGAATGCAAAAATGTAAAGTTTTTTCTCAGCCATGAGACCTATAGGGTGGCTCTGATATTCATTTCCTCAGCCCTCAGCCAGACACCAGTTTACACTGCAAGACCACAGATATATGGGCTAGTGCGTCAATTGTATGATGTGCCTGTTTACATTCGAGCTTTTGCCTGTACTCATTGTGCCAGGGATGGCCAGGCTGAGTTCACCTGGGTGGCTAGTTACATACTGGGATGGTTTACCTGCCTGCTGACGGTTTCCCATTCAAGTACTAACCGGGCCCAGTGTTTATTAACTTCGTTGATAAGACCAACAACGTTCGACTAAGCGAAACAATCAATACGCTTGTTGATGTTAATAGGTTGAGTGGGCCGAAATCAACACTGCTTGGGGTCAGACGGTGCTTCTACTCCATTCACTTGCCAACAAAATGAACTTGAAGTTTGAACGGTGATGTGTTTTTTTTGTGTTTTTTTTGTACATTTTGTTTTGAGGCCTTACGTTTACACTTGAGTCCATACTATCCATTAATGCAGTCATATCAGTAATGTCTGTTAATATTTTTTAAACAACTATTGTTACCTAGAACTCATTTTATGGTGGTTTTTATTCGGGTGCAACTGTCTTTATTTGTTTGCATTATTTACTCAACGTCTGATTTTTCGTAGAAATAACTGTTTAAAACTTGTGTTTATTTTAAACTATCAATTACAGAAAATCGAACAGGAAACAAGTTTAGTTAGTTCTTAGCAATTTATGCGATGCATTTTAGATCTCTGTTGTTATCAGTGATTTTTTTCTTGATTAGGATGATGTTATATTAGTCACAGTCAGCAGTTGATGAAACTGCACTTGCACTAATATTATTAACGTTGTTGTTGTTATTTGCTATAGCTAAAAGTATAAATATAGGGTATTTGGAATTTCCTGTTTGCTGTTCGATTTTTTTTATCATTTTAACCATGCATCGATGTGTGAATTTAACTCACTTTACAGTTTGCTCCTTACTTCCAGTAGTGTCAGTTGACGTCACTAAGATTGAGAGATTTCCTTGCATTGTAGCTGTTTTTCTTATATAAATGATGTTTTTAATTATGTTGTTTTATATTTTACTGCAGTTGTTTTAATGCAAAATTGTTTAAAGTGTGTTTTTTGTTCTATTTTTGCTACCGGTGTATGGGAATAAAGACGTTCAAAGTCATATTCATATATGTTAAGTTTGTATGGGCTGTGTTTAAGGTATCGTTTGGTTCCATATGGCAATCATTCATATCTCGAGTCTTTGACGGACAAGTCAAAGGAGCTGCCTCTCTACAGCGCTGGTGGAATCAAGTTCTTCTGGGATACCAAGTGAGATCTTTCAGTTATAATGCTCACTAAGTAGTGGTGTCGAAGTAACATGTTATAATGCATTAAAGAATTAAATGTGATTGAAAAAGAATTAATGCCATTAAACAAATTAGTGCACATACATAAATTCTGTCAAGCAGGAATTCCGTTGTTTAATTAAACTGTGGCTATTTGACAGTCAATTAATATTCAGTAATTTATTATGTTGCGCTTCTGTCACTACTCTCATAGATTTCAGTTGACAAGCTAATAAAATAAAGTTCGACAGTGGTCGCATTTTGTAGGTAGGTGAGACATGTAGTCATTTTCTGACGGTCGTCTACAACATAAATAACTGATGTGTTAATTGTTGCGTGAATGCATGATTAAAATAATTAATCGCATGCATTAATGCAATTAGAAAATTTATCAATTTGTAGCACTGTCACTAATGTTTTTTGGAGTTCTTATTATGCTTTTCGTTTGGCACCAGCAAGTTGTCAGACTTACTGCTGTCTTGTTCAAAATCCAAAAGGGTAACTCTGAAAAGAAACAGGGAGCTTATTCAGCCTAATTAACAAAACTTTCTACAAGATTTTCTTAGATATTTCGAAATTCTTCTTAAGTCAGCAGTATAGTTATCCCTAAGATTTTTGTAACTTTTTTCTGAGTTTTGCTTACAATTTTTTCTACATTGTCATTTTTCTCGTGATCATTGTAAGTGTAATTTTCTGTCAAGTTTTCAGTAACTTTGGCTTATGGTAAGTTTTCCCTCCAAAGTATTATCAGCAATATGTTGCTGTGTGAATAAATGTTTGATTTGTTATTTTTGCTTTTGTTTAGATTTGATCAGGCAATGGTGGCATTTATTGACTGCTTACAGCAGGTATGCAAGTTCGTGATTATCTTTTTTATTTTCAACAGAGCTATCATTATATCATGTTGTTTATTTCATTTTGTAAAAAAATGATTAAAATAATTGTGATGTTTTATTTAAGTAATTAAAAGAACATTTATTTTATATATCCAAAGTCAACAACTGACACAATATTGTTATTAAGTATTATAAATAAGCAGATAAATTGAAATTTTATTTGTTGTGGCAAATTGCTTGATAAGACTTTTCATGCAGTCTGTAAACGTTGACAACTATTGAGGTAATAGCATTTTACAAAAATAATGTGGTAGTTCATCAATTAATTAGTTTTGACAGCGCGGATACATAGAACGACGAGATAACGGAGTCCATCGGTCTGCCGTCGATCTCAGAGTCAATCAGCCATCATCGCAGCTCGTCTTCAGTCACGTCGCCAAGTTGCAAGAGGACGTTCCAGCGCACAAGACATTCAACCGCCATGTTGACCTATCGCGGCGGACGTCCACCAAGTAGTCAACGGAGTCATCGCCTAGGCCATCCTCGAAACATATGGATCGACCAGATTCTGCGGGACAACAACCTCCCGCCCACTGACCTCTGGAGGCATGCCGTCAATCGTGGTCACTGTGGGGCGACGCCACGGCCTCCACTGGCTAAGCATTGACGATGACGACAACGAATAGTTGGCTCGGTGGCAAAACTTTGGGCTGTTGGACAGACATTCAAAAGGGTGTGAATTTGACTCCTGGTGAGGTCGCTATAAAGTGGTTACAATTAAGATGGCTGACTGTCTGCAGACAGGTAGGCCATTTTGGTATATAACCAACACCAAGGTCAACTCAGCCTCCTATTCTTCTGGGTGGGTGAATTGAGTATCAGCGTGTCTGGCTCGGGTTAAGGCAGGGCGCATTCACCTGTGTTCTGTGGCAGGTAACACTCCGTGATCCCATATGGCAGGCGACGCTCCATAGCTCTGCAATGAGATTTCTATAAAGACCCATAGATAGGTTTTAATCTTTTTCATAAAAACATGTACACACTTCACTGACTGCAGTATTGTTTGTGTAGTTTAAGGAAGAGATAGAGAAAGGTGATGATGGGTTTTGTTTACCGTATAAAATGGACAAAGGACGCATTGAGGATCCCAGCACTGGGACCACATACTCGGTCAAGTGAGTTACACATGCTGTGTCAGTTTATCACTACTATAATACTAGAAATTTATAAGGCATGCAAAGTCAGTGGGCTGAAACTGAGTGGCGGACTAACTGTAGCCTGAGGCGCAAAAGTTTCAATGGGCCCAGAATTCCAGAAAATGCATAACTTGCCACACGGCCAATAAAAATACCCTAGAAGCATTTGTCATTGAAAAGTGACACATAGATCTAAGTTGACTTATTTTGCCTATGCTTTTGCTCTGCATATGCGTGCTACGTGTAAATTCAGTTGTGACGATTAGGTGACTGTTACCTTACTTGAGAAACAGCTGTCTGAATTCCAAAGCTTCTGAGTGAAATTTAAATGTCACACCATGACAAAGAGGTTTCTGTAAGCTAGAAATGTTGTGCTGCTGTCCAGCATTCTCTGGTCTGTGGCAGTGGTGGTTTTAGCCTGGAGCAGGGGGCGGGGGGGTGCTGTTACCCCCAGGTTTAGGACTCGGTCGGCACCCCCAGTTTACTTTGCATAACACATTGACCAATGGGAATCTTTATCGGCGATACCAGCATAGGTAAAGGCCATCCTGTCTAGCAGGGTTTAGGGTGGAGCACAGCACTCCAAGATTTGTTGGGCTAGAGCCGTTACTGCCTGTTGGGGCTCTTTTTTGTGGGGCCCCTGTTTGGCCAAACGTGCTGAACATGCCTAGTCCACTTCTGGCTGCATCGGAGCAATGATGAATGTAAATTGTTGCATTCACCTACCAGTGTAGAACGTTGTGTTTTGTCAGGATTCAGTTTAACTCGGAGGAGCAGTGGACGAAGGCGCTCAAGTTCATGCTGACCAACCTCAAATGGGGTCTCGCGTGGGTGTCGTCGCAGTTTGCTAACAAATAACTTTGAAAATGTGATAACTGTGATAATTGTCTGCTTTGGCATATTGTGCTGGGTAGTGATTGCAATCCCAAGATTGATTTCTCAGTCCCAGAATCCGGGATGAAGAAATTTGTAATCCCAGGATCATGTTTTTGGGCTTCCACATTGCTATAGTAGCTCCACCGGATTTATGTCGTGCTTAAAATGCAGAAGGCCCTTACTGGTAGGCATATCCGAACCATAGTGAGTGAATGTGACTCGAAATGCAAGCATAAGATAGCTAAAATTGCTATTTTGTCATTTCGGTCCAACACTTGTAAAAGTAATATTTTAGCAATTTTTTGTAATCTCGCAGTCCTGGGATCGATGGGTCCTGAAATACTGCTATTGGGAAGCCACCAATTCCTGAACTGAATTGGCTAAAACGGCCAGGATCCCGGGATTTGGGATTCAGGATCCCGGGATTGCAATCACTAGTGTTATACCACGGGAAAGCTGCACTTGACTGTTGCAAATGGGGTGCAAAATGGTGCTGTAACCCCAGAAATACCTCACAGTTTCATTTATAATTACTTTGTTACTGTTTAATTGAAGTTAAGTGGCCATTTCGTAAAATTTTTTAATGATCATGTACTTTTTGTTTTCAAGATACATCATAATTTTTGCATTTTCGTCATGATTTGCCACGTTGTGATGCATTAGAAATTGTCCATCTTATTAATATTATTTTCATTTTCAACATTGTCATAATTTTTTGAACTGCACGACACTGCCAGTCTACCAGTATTCTGGGAACTTTGCATAAAAAATTGTGCGGGGAAATATCTTCAGAATGAATTTTAATTTGGTACGAGTAATTTTGACATCACACCATGTTAGCTGTGAATAGTTTGTCTACCGACGGTTGCTTAAGAACGGATGTAGCAAATTAAGTCATGCAAATCATAACGGTGTAATTATTTCTATATCAGTGTGCTAGCTTGCTTTGTATGTTGAGTCTTTTTGTTGACTGAACGATTGTTAAAAGTTTCCTAACAGGAACATTTTCCGGCGGCTTAAAATTTAAGAAAGGATAGGGGGGTTTTCCTGCCCCCATCACAAAGCGAAAGACCAATGGGCGACAGACTAAACAAAAATGCTGAAACAACACGGCGACAGCTGTACATTTAGAGTCAGCGGGCAGAAAAGTTTTCAGTTAGGAACTAGATGTTTTAGATAAACTGTCATTATCAGCATTGTTTATTACACGGAAACAGCAAATATAGAACAGTGATGCACGTATTACCACATAGGCCAACGTTTAAAAGTATAAGAATTTTTAAGAACTAGTTAAACCTATTGCTTAAATGAGGCCTACTTGGTAACTGTTTTACATGACTTATTCCCCATCAATACTCATTTTCATACGACATTTTTAAGGACCAACTTCCAACTAAGCAGTAGGCCTATTTTGCTCATGCTGTCGCCCAGTCGTCTTTCGCCGAGTTCTTTTGTCGCTCAGATAATGCTACCTTCTCGTTTGCTCCGCTGTCTGACTCTTCGACTGTTTTTCACTTTAACCATCGCTGCTAACTGAAGCTGTTCAATTTCCTGCCCAATTGTTAGGATGGAAATTAATGAAGGTGGCGTGGTCACGGTGGGAGCAGCGGTAGGCCTACGGTTGCCTCACGTTGAAGACGATTGGTTAGCGGCGCGCTGGGTATGCTGCAAATTTTCGCGTTTAATTGCCTGCGTCATTCCCAATCCCACGGCATCCATTCCGAGGCTTTCTTTCGTTCCACCGTAGGCCTATTGGCGACTGTTAGAAGACTGGGCCTCGGCTCAGTGGAATGGAAGAATGCTCGCCGGGAGTCCAAACTAGACGTGACTGTCGCCCATCCAGACAGATCTGCGCGTCTCAGTAAATTCTGCCGCGGAGTGTTTAGTCAGCGTATGGGAAGACAGTGGTTGTGGTGAGAGAAAATAGGCCGGTGTGGCTGTCAAGGAAGACCCCATGTATTTTCGATGTAGCCTACAAAGCATAGGCCTATGCCAATCTTTACCTAGGCCTGTGCTGTTGTTTTTGTCATCCAAACATTTTGTACTTAAGTCTTACATATGAATAATTATATTGCCTATAGGCCTATAGTTATTCCGGTTTGAGATCTAAGTGCAGTAACAGCTGCTTCTAATTAAATCAAATCAATCAAAATATCTGTTTAATAGAAAAGTGTTGGCTAGTCGTTTAGGCCTATATAGTTTTGATTAGCGTACAATTATTGTAAGCCTAAGGATGCGTCGATAGAGAAATGATCAAAGCTAAGATTGCAAGACCGGCGCTCGTCGGTGATAATTTCGTGAACACCCGACACCTTTGCCATCGGTAAAACAGGGCATTTGCATAGCAAGTTCGTGTGTTGACGCCCTGTAAAATTAGTCACTTGTAAGCCTATCGTAGTTATTGTTATTTGTTGGAGAGCGCCACTTCGTTTTTCTGAGTTGATTCAAATAAATTACAATAATTTCGCCGACAGAGCAGCCTTCAAGAAAAGTAGCTAGCTTATTACTTTCATTGGGTAAAAATGAGCCCAACGTACACTACAGACTTGGCAACTCGATCGATGTAGTCTTCGTAAGTCCACGGTATAATATTGGCCGATGCTTGAGGGACTTGCTTGATAACAAAGACTCGCTATAATGCTTACAGCGCGCCAAGACGGAACGTTGATGCTGGCGTTAGGTGTATTGTGTGCCAGCCTGGCAGGGGTGTAGACGTGTAGTGGGGTGTGGAAGGGCGAAGACGCCGGTAAAGAGAGAGTGACGTCTCCCCAGTTTTTTTTCAAGAAAGTCACACGTTTCCACGTTTCTACTAAAATTCACGTCAGAGTTAAAAGATGGCTCATAGTTTCAACTGCGTACAATACAATACAATACAATGGAAAATTTGCACTCAAAAACTGACAAACTCTCAGTTTAATCTGGCACATAAACTGAAAAGAACTGAAACGTTTAAAAGAAAAATGAAATGAGAGATACCGAGAATAGAAATAGTGTTAAATGTGAAAATGACAAAATTCAAAAAATGACTGAAGTAAAGACAACTAAAATAAGAAAAAAAACTGAAAAGATAAGAAATAAAAAATAATAATGAAAACTAAAACTCTGAAAAAACCGAAAAGAGTAAACATAAAAACCGTGAGCAGGTCTATATGGAACATATCATAATAGGCTAGGCCTCATCTGTCTGTCTGTCAACAAATACAAATTGTTTGTATTAATATTTCATTTTGCGACAGTTTCTGCAGCTGAGAAAATTACACATTAACAATAATATTCCGTGCATTAGAATTGATATCGTACAATTTTTGTACATTAGGGTTTTGAAACAAAGCGGTGCAAAAAAATTCTAACAAAATGTTGCACTACGCTGCAGACTCGCCACGCTTCTTTTTACATGTATTCGTCAAATTTTTGTCACCATGTTTAAGTCAGTAAATCTACGTACTAAATTTATTAGACTATCTAATCAGTAACACTGTAGTTGTTGTATATAAATATTTTTAATCACTGTCCATTTTTAAATTGTTTTTACCGCTTATTAAAAATAATGTTGATTAAATAATAAAGTATCTTGAAGCAATTATTATTGATTTTTTTCTTCAGATAAAGCTGGGAAAATAAGGCCCTGACGTTTTCACTCAACGCTCGCAAACGTTTGCGCATAAAAAATTCAATAAACCGCGTTTTAAAGACGTAAGTTTTTCCGTATTTTTTTCTCTTAACTTATACTAACTCTACGATTTTAAGCATCCCCGTTTCTTCTTTTGAACTACAGCCCTGTTGGCCGAGCGTGTGGCGTTCACGGGCAGGAGAAATGGCTGAACGCTGCGACGCAGCCAACGCGTCAACGACACCGTTGCACTGAGCACTGCCAGACTACAATGTATATCCGCAGTCGCTGCTGCTGCTGCTGCTGTTGTTGACGATGACGCGCACGTCAGAGCGGACCTCAGAACAGAGTGCATCTTCCTGCTAACCTTCTGTCCAACCGAGATGTACAGGGAACGTCCAGTGACAGATCATGACGTTGAAAATGCCAACTAAAGCGGGCCAATAGGCCTACCTACAGTTGTTGTTGCAGCTGATGCTGCTGCTTGTGCGGCAAAGCGAGTGATGGCTTGTCGCCATTGTGAGTGACTGCGGGGACTATACACTGTACGGCGGGACTCCCGGTCCACACATCCACACGTCGTGATCATCGGCGCTCCATCCATTGCAGCCGAGTTAATGGACTGACTAACAGCCAACCATCGACCCACGATGGAGTCGAGGTGAGAATGTATGTCGCTGATAATAGGCCGTACACGCAGTTTCTCCATTAGTATAATTGTTCTGCTAATGTTGTGACGATCGAAGAAAATAGGCCTTTAAGAGTAGGCTTATGTATTGTACAGAGAATATAAAATTGTGCCTTGGTTTCGTTTAGAATTCAGATTCAGAACAGAAATGTTTTAGCTTTCGCCTAAATTCTGCGTACCCTGTCTGTCGAAGATCATATTATGCGAAATAGTCTCAAGCGGGTGCACTCCGCAAGCATTGATGAACAAAAACTTCTCACTCCAGAACTTGTTTATTTGTGTGCGAGAAACGTTTTCTCGAAAATCGAATAAAGCAGATTTTGACTGCGTAGAAATCGCACAACGTATGGCAGAAAAGATTGCGGAAACTAATATGGTGTTTACACGATCCAGCCAACTTCCAGCAAAGTTCCAGCAAACGTCCAGCAAACATCCAGCTGGCCTGATGGAACCCCGCCGCCTATCAGCTGTGAGCTAAGCCGTGGCCTAGGCTTAGCCCACAACTAATAGGCCTACGTGTTATATGGGCAATATGCCTATCACCAATATAATTAATAAATGTACAAAACATCAGTTAATACACTTGTTAACGGCGACATGCAATAAGTGACACGTCGAAAACAGCAAAAATCATAAAAAGGTGATATCACTCACCATCACATCGCCTAACTGTCAATGTGCTGTTGAATAATATCACCTTTTTATGATTTTTGCTGTTTTCGATGTGTCACTCAT
>Ga0209367_1001085_pt1 | contig 31954 bp, 19 predicted proteins | sample WorMetLIZISLAND2_FD_187412 | JGI IMG/M metagenome (GOLD analysis project Ga0209367, IMG submission 187412) | Marine gutless worms symbiont microbial communities from Max Planck institute for Marine Microbiology, Germany - Olavius geniculatus... ...
GACAAGAGCAACGGCGTCCGCGGGTGATTCGTCACATACTATTACGCGCAGGTTTATCTTACCAGTTACCATGCACCAGGTTACCTTAATTTACCTACCGTAGGCGGCCAACATTGATGGGCCGCTTTTCCCTTCTCCAGCAGCCTGCCATTGAATTGATTAATTGATTTATTTGTTATTCTGTTTTTACTGGGCAATCTCTCTCTCTGTCTTTCTCCATTCCTCTATCAAACGCCTCATTCAGCGTACTTTGAGACCCCATAGGGGGCCTATAAGACGTTATGGGATCACCGGGAATTTTGTGTAGTAGCGGGGGGGATTTTTAGCTTTCCGAACGGGAATTCCCGGTGGCCCTGTTTTCGACGGTCGGAGACCGAACAAAATTGTGATGTAACTCGTATGTATAGCATATAGCTGACCCCCTGTACATAGTTTGACAGTGTGTTAGGGGGTTGAGAAAACAGAAGGGGGTTTAACCCCCTCAAGTCCCCCGGCAATTCAAACACTGAATATTATTCGGGCAGTGGGATGGTGGGGGTGCGCCAGGTGATGACTGCTGACCACGATTCCTCAGACTGTCACGCATCAAGCTTTCCATTGGCTGTTTTACTTCTGCTCGTATTTGTTAATACGGTATTTGCGAAATTGCGTGACTTCCAGTTCAAGCAGGAGTTCATCACGATTTGCTTTGAATCGATGGATGGACCTCATATCGCTTCGCCGGACCGCCGCCGTCAGTCAGACACTGACAGAACTGGGCGTCGCCGCGCCGTCGCCGCGAAGACGAGCGAAGGTCCGTGTGGACTGGGTGTGGCCGGGAAGGGAGGGAGCGGCGAGCAAGGGCGTTGCAGTGAGCCTATTGATTGTGCGTGATTAGCATAGTACGCCACATCCACCCCGCTGCACAGCGACCCACCCAGAAATAGTCCGACTCGCCGCTACACCGCCTACTGAGAAATAGTGCACAAGGTTTTCGTTGATATCGACTGTCACTGTTAAAAATCAGCCGCATTTGTGAATAAATACTGTATATTAGGGCGTTTTTTTGCTACCGATGTCAAGAACGTTGACGTTAGACTTGCACTGTGAAAGTGGAACGATACAGAATGATAACAAGGGCCCGTCGGACATACCTCCTTTGTCTGTTTGGTCGCCATTTTTCCCAGCCCCTTGACTAAATTTTCATGACGTATCTACGCCCTCGCGTGGTCCTCGATGGCAGCGGATTCGTCGAAGAAGACGAATAAGGAGTATCTATCGCCAGCAAGCTCGGCCCAGGTCAGTCGAATCCGTGGAGGATAAATACTGATGCGACTGAAACGTAAACACTAGACAGGTGCTCGTTCGAGTGCTAACAAGTTAACCGAGCTACGTGGATTATGTATGTTGTAGGAAGTGAAACCGTCTCCGTTGGCGTTGCTGGCTGCGACGTGCAGCAGGATTGGAGATACAGGCGCCGAGGTAGCAGCGGCAGTAGCCGACCCCAGCCAGGGATCACCGTTACGAGCTACTGTCGTTGGTCCCAACCAGGTGATTCTTCAAGTCGGAGGTGCAGGGGACATCGTCAGCGGTCAGCAAGCGGTACAGTTACAAGCTGTGGCTGGTTCTCCTACAGGACAGGTGATTGAAATCACGCCTCAGATGGCGGCGTTATCACCGACTTCTGCAGCGGCCGGCAAGGGAGCTGCATCCACCATGCAAATTGTAAACGGACCGGTTCAGTCTTACACTGCGGCTGGCAGCAACACTGTCAACCCGCTGCTCCAGATGTCCCCACAGATGATTGCGACGCCGGTGGCCGGGCCGGGCGGCACCATCGCGTACAACATAATTCCACAGTACCAGACGGTAGTGGTGATTGGAGCGGATGGAACGGAGCAGACAGTTGTTGTACCTACGGGATCCATGCCGCAACAAGTGCAGCAGTCGACATCAGCTGTTGCAGCATCTTCACCACCCAAGCAAATTATCCAGGTCATTGATGTTAAAAATGTTTTTTATTACATTTTAAATTGATGATAATGTTTTTTAATGATTTTTATTGTTTAAAATATGCAGTACAAATTTGTAGATATTCTACAGTTCTCATTAGCAAATTATGTTGATCTATTTCTTTCGTGTGTATCGCTTAGTACTTTCCGCTCTTCACTGTAAAATGTTGGTGTTTTGATTCTGACACATTGGGTGAGGTCAAGTTCATTAAGACTAGTCTGAACTCTGAAGTCTTGACTTTGGTCTTGACTTTGAGCTTGTCTACGAGCTGGGCTTAGACTTTAGTCTTGACTTTTTCGACTTGACTTTCGTTTCTGGTCGTTCATCTTTTTTACGTAACGGTCGAATAACTGTTTTCCGGGCCTACATTAATTGGGTGATGTGTGCAGTATTAATTTGCTTACCTATGTGGCCATTTTGTCGATATAAAGGGAATCCTGTGCAAAATTTTCAGCAATGCAAGCCGGCAATGATGTCATTATTTATGTGGGTGTCGTCTGCTGAGTTAATTCCAGTCCGGTAAGTAGTAAGTAACGAAACGCCTATTGTTTATCAGATGCCACAATTTTTTTTACTCTACAAAAAGTAAATATTAAGCTCAAATAATGAACTGGGACCTCTGTTTAATCAAGCTAAGCTTTAATTGTATTCTTTTAACATTGGAAATTGCCAGCTGATTTTGGTCTTGACTTTGGACTTTACTTTCGGCTTAGACCAAAATCAAGTCAAGACTTAAGTCTTAGACTAGAGTCTTAGCAAAACTTGACGTCACCCATTGTATTGGTCATGGCTGTAGGTCCTGTATTTGTCGTAGCAGGTCATGCTGCACCATGACTGTACAACCTGTAGGTTCGATGTCTCAGCTTGGTGTGGGTCCCTGCCAGTTTCTAATTATTCTGGTGCTAAAAATGGCACACAGTTTGGAATGGATCACAACAGCAAAAATCGGAGTAACAAGTGATCAACTGTACATGCCGTGCTGCGTTGGGCAAAAAATTGGGTGAGCTTTTGCCCATTAATTAAAAAGTTTTAGGCTCGCATGTTTACCCACTTAAGATCAACACTACATGCTGTGTAGACTACTGCAATTGCACTCATGCCACAGAATGTTGCTACGAAGGGAATTTTAACCCCATAAATTTTTCCTGCAATTGGACTTATGGCTTCACATGGCCTCATGCTTGCTGTGCCCCAGGTTTCTAGTTTGCATTGAAAAAAAAACGTTTTTAGTTTTTTTGTTCACAACTTTGCAGGTTAATGTTTTCAACATCTGTGTTGCAGGTGTCACGGGTGCAGACACCAGTGACATCAAGCAACACGGTTGCACAGACTGGCATCAGCCTCTCCGGCGGAACGGTGACTGTGAACAACCTGGCACAGAGCACATTGCTAAACGTTGGTGCTACACCGCAGCAACAAACTCAGTCTACGACGGTCGTAGCTAAACAGAACAGCATAGTTCAGCAGACTGCGTCACCAGCCTCAGGACCAGTCCCACAGATGATGTCAGTCCAGATTCCTGTCACCAACGCCAGCGGGCAGACAGTCTACCAGACAATACAGGTGACACACAATTTACAGCTACATACAGTCACTGGAACTGCAAAGTTTTTTAACGTTGGAGTATTGTTTAAAGGGCTCTGAACTTTTTATGTAGATTTTGTCAGTTTTGTAGCACATTGCTCGTCCTTTCTCATATTGTAACGTGAGACTTAGATTGGCTGTAGGCAGATACTGTATAGTTTAGAAAAAAACTGTACACTGCTTTACTATGCAGAAGTACTGATGGTATTGGGTATTGGTATCATCAGGACAACAATATTTGGTATTGGATATTGGGCACTTTCTTGGTACTGTTTTAACCTTAATGGACTTGCAACAGTGATTCCATTTTTTTCCAAATTACTCTGGTCCTTGTCAATGTACAGTAGTTGTGATTGTCACGTTCTGAGATCTTAGATGTGAATGTATGTCTGTGAACAGGTCCCGTTGCCATCACAGCCAGCGACCAATGCACCACTGACCATGTACAACTTGTTCCCCCAGCAAACAATCACTCTGTCATCCCCTGCTACGTCCACAGGGGGTGCTACGGTGGACAACCAGACCCCCGCGGGGCCCGGGCCCTCGGCCGGGAGTCAGATGATAGCGACGGCCGATGGTAGCGTAAAGTTTATCACTATGCCATCGCCTCAGCAGCAGCAGACTCAGCAGGTGTTTTCAGCATTACCCCAGGGGGCAGCAGTGGCAGCTGCAGGGTCTAACACTGCAGGTGTGATTGGTAATTCGCCGGGGGTTGCTATGGTGATGGCCGTGCCCCAGCAGTCAGCATCTGTGCAACAGGCCGTCGCTGCGGGTGGAATTATACAGACTCCGTCCGGAGGAGGCACTGTTCTGCTCTCTAACGGCCAGGTTAGTCGCATTTATGCTCTTGTATTTTGCCTTTATGCGCATTGGGCAGGTTTTCATTTTTATCGATTCCATCTTGCTTTTTCCTGTGCCGGTTCCTTGAGTTGTTGATAAAAGTTGATGTAGCCGTCACTTGTCTCCAGTAGGCAGCTCAGTGACATTTCTTTTGGTTTCTCTCTTACCTTCTTCTCTGGTAGTCGTCCTTCTAATTTTTTCACTGGTATCACTACAGATTTATGGTGAACACATAACCTAACCACTTCTTCAAATTAGACTTTTTAAATTTGACTGGGGCACTTTTTTGTTAGCATGTGCAGGTCCCAGGAGCTCAAGAATAGGCTTGGCTCATTTTCCATCTGGATGGTTTGTGCATTGGTATAGTTAGATTTTGCATGTGTGTGGATCTTTAGTTGGTTACTGGTTAGTATTGCGTTTCTGATTGTGCACATATATGTAGTTTATTATTATAATTCAGCTTTCTTGTGTTAGTTTGTTGGACTTTTTTTGTTAGTATTTTTGCTCCCAGTACTAGTGCAGGGCAGTGGTTGCCTACCACTCGCTGCTCACTTGTATTCTGTTAGACTGTTACTCACAGTGTTACTGCATGAGAAAAAATTTAGTGGGTGAACATTTAGTGAAAATTATGTGAGTTTTAGAGGTTGCTGTCTATCGGCGTTCAGAGATGCTTATACAACATATGACATGGGCATCTAACCTAATAGGGTGTTTACATGATGAAGCAAACATAAAGCAAATGTATTGAATATACACGTGCACGATGTGTGCTCTAACTTTGCTTCGTGTTTGCTTCATCGAGTAAACATCCTATAAAGAACTGTTGTTATGCTGCGGACAGGTGCTGCAGACACTCAGTGGTAACGTGTGTCAGAACATTCAGGTCGTGGGTCAGCCAGCTGGTACTCAACTTCTACAAGGCTCATGGCCTGGACAGACCACAGGCACTGTTCAGCTGCAGGTTGGTTACTGATAATAATTGTTTCTTGTTTGCACACCTTTTTATGTTCATGAGCTATTTATTTTTAATTTGTCATTATTATTTATTTTTCACACACTCCATTTTATAGTAGTAGGCTCAGTAAGCTGTGTCTCAAAAATAACCATTCCTGACATTTTCGACTGTAACTTGAAAACCAAGATTTTGATAATTTTTGGTACGAATATTTCTGACACAACTTGCCATCAAGCGACCGCTCAGTTTTTCACATCACCCAGCATTTGTTTCTGCACTACTTGGGAAAACACAACCAGCAAAATATCACTTTTTTATCCAATGCGATATGATTGCTTAATTAATGTAATGCGTAAAAACACATTTTGTTCACATTTCTGATACTTTATTTGATAATTTGTCCAGTTGTCTATTTTTCAACCGCCTGCAGTAAAATTGCTTGAAGTATTGGCCCACCATGCAAACACAGGCAAGGAGACGCTTCATTCATTTACAGCAGTATTGATAATGTTCTGCTCCAGACCAATCCAGGCTGTACCAATCGCTTCTTGACTTCACAAACATTCCTAAACTTCATCTGGTAGACACACTGCTGCATGACAGTCATACTTTGTCTATTATTATTACAGTCATACTAGTCTATTGACTAGCTATTGGGGCCCACAGATTAGGATAGATGGAATTTATCAGCATTTTTTCATTCATTTTAACACATATTATGCTTGGTCTGGTTTCCCCAGGTAGTGCAAAAGCAGATATTGGATGAGGTGAAACTAAAACACTTATTAGCCAGTTGTGTCAGAAATATTTCTGCCAAAAATTTTCAAAATCTGCTAATCTTTCTTCAAGTTATGACGATAATGTTGGGAATGTTTTTCAGGTTTTCTGTTTATTTCAATACATGTTTCGCTTGATCTGCTTTCGCTGGGTAGTGCAGGAACAGACGTTGATTGAGGTGGGAATCTAAATGGTTGTTTGATGGCCAGTTGTCTCAGGAATATTTATACCAAAAACTAAATGCAATCTGATTATTTTTGTTCAAGTTGCAGTCAAAGATTTTCGGGATGTTTTTTTGAGACACAGTGTGGTATTTTTGTTGTAATCTTCAAGCTGTCTTTTAGTGCAATATATGGTTGTTTGATTTATTAATTTATCTAGAATGGTAGTTTCCAACGAGCTTACATTTTACCGCAGATGAAATTTTGTCTTAATGCAAGATCTCTGACGAATTTTTGACTAATCGCCATGAAACTTTGCCACATGGTCGAAATCATGCTGAATTTTTATAATGCAGGTCCAAAAATTTCGCAAACATGCAGTGTTTGTCGGAAATTTGCAACATCCTGTCTCGCTTTTTTTGTTAGCCTACTATGCGACGTTGATTGCTGTGGTCGGTGGTTTATATTGATGTGCTGTCTGACTCACTTGGCAGGCTGGGTCGGCGGGTGTGCAAACAGTGCAGGGTCTACAGTCACTGAGTATGCCTGGTGGACAGCTGATAGTTGCTAGTAACCCTGTGCAGCCTCCAACAGCAGGCATTCAGAACAACCCGTCTGTGGTTACTATCACTCTGCCCGCTGCTGCACAGACGCCTGCAAGTATGTACTTTTGAATGTATTTCATTCATTAGATTGAGGTCGTGATTTTGGATAATTTTCATTTTTTTCTGAGTGGGGAAATTAACCACCCATTCTCAGAGACACTTGCATGTAGTGATTTGTTGCTCTGTTTAGATTTGTACTGATGCAGTGCTGATAAAAGGTTATGATTTTATATCCAGTTATTTTTTGGCTGACATTTTTACTTAGGTCGAGGAGACTCAGCTGTCGACCACTACCACAAGAAAATGCTTTGCTAAATAATTTAGTAATTTGTTGACATATAAGAAAAAAATTAACAGCAAATGTCATTTTATGGTCAGCTGTTTATACGGCTAACATTTATTCTTTGGACAGATTTGGGTAGACCCCCAAAGTTACTGTTAGCATGATACCACTGTTCAGCTGTGTGATGAGTTAATGATTAATTTCAACAACTTCATCAAACTTTTGACTGTCATCAGCCATGCTTTATTACTTTGTTTGGCAATAATCGGCAGATAACAGTCTAAGTAGTCTAGCAAAATGTTGCATAAGTATGCATAGTGGTTGATTTTAAGTTTTATAAGATTAACTGTTGTCAGCTGTGGTTTGTGGACATCGGCCCAGTGATGGGCCATATTTGTTTGGCCCAATGTGCATTCTGCATGTAACTGAAGGTTACTGAACTTAACAGCTGTGAAGTCGAAGTCGGCATTAAAGCCGAAGATTGATTAGTACATCAGCACTGGTAATGTGTCAGAAGGTGGTCTGCTTTTGATTCGCTCTTTTGCTTTGGGTATAAAATTTTTCGGGTCTTCAGAGCAAGGTGGCAGACTGCGGTGGGGTGGTTTATATGATTTATATCTAAACGTGCATAGATAACAGTGGGGGTGGTGCAGCAAAGTGGTCGTTGGTGAAGAAAGGCGGAGCTTCAGGGTCCGTGCAGATGTCAAACGACAACATCGTTGGCACTGATGGCACGGCGTTGGCATACGTGGACGGAGGAAACATCGTGACGTTGGTCTCGCAGAATGTGACAACAGGGACAACGTGCACTGCACAGACCTGTGATGATGATGCGGACCCAAACACCCGACGACTCAGGCGCGTCGCATGCTCCTGTCCCAACTGCAAGGATGGCATTAAAAGGTCAGAATACTGAGTACGGTACATATCAGTGGCAGATGGTACAAGGTACAGTACCCACTGTTCATCCCACCCTTGATTTCACCTGTTTGGGAAATTTTTGGTAGGAAAACAATTTTCTCCCGATGGTACAGAATATGGGGCACGAAGTGTTTAACATTTGTATACTGTCATTTGTGTCTGGCAATAATTTGCTGATAACAGTGAAGTAATCTACACTGTGTCTCAAAAAAACATCCCTGACATTTCATGTGACTTGGCCTTTAAGAATTTGGCCTCAGCCTGGCATTTGTCATGGTGTTTTGGCCATGTTAACACCATAAAACTTCATTATCACTTTGTAACAGTTTTACCTTTTACCTCACTCATTGCCTCAGCCTTGAACAGTTGGCTTCGGCCTCAATCCTGACCTCATTTTTTGACTTCGGCTTTGTGATTCTGGCTATGACCTATATTTAACCTCGTACTTTGGTCTTGTTTATCGTCAGTGGTTTGAGATGCATGGTCTACGGTTGGTTTTGTGTGGTGTAATGTGCAGCCTGACTGGTCAGAAGAAGCTGCACGTCTGTCACATAGAGGGATGCAACAAAGTCTACGGCAAAACCTCACATCTACGTGCACATCTCCGGTAAACTGCCCCGCCTCGGCCTGCCTGTTGCCATTAGTGCATTGCAAAGTCTGATAATGATAGACAATGAACAGTATTAGTTTCTTTTGTAATGTAAGACCTATATTGGCTCTTGCTAGTGCTATATAGTTTGGAAAAAAAGTCCGTACACTGTTTCACCTCAAAGCAGTGCCAGTGGTATTGGACTATCACTATTGGTATTGGCACGCCCAATAATATTGGGTATATTGGTACTTTGTTGGTAGTATCGATCTAACTCTAAGTGTGATTTTAAAGTGAAGTGAGTGCAGTGTGTTGCTTGTCTGCGATACGATACAATATGATAAGTTATTTCCTGTGGAAAAATTAGCGGTCAAGCTGCCGTTTTGATCTAGCAGTTACGACAAGATGTCTACTTCTCACCTCTCGGAATATTTTCATGTCAGATTTTCTTCCAAGATGCAAAATTTGGGGTTTGAAATCCTCCGTTTTGGGAATTTAGGGAAAATTGAATTCTTGCAACTATGATCTGCTCTGTTTGAAATTTGCAGCTGTCGTAAAATAGCAAGATTTGCGACTTCCTGGCCCACTTTGCTCGACCAATGATACCAGTGCTTGAGCAAAGCTGGAAGTAGAAGCCGTTACTATTTATTACACTATGTGTTTGCAGTAGTTAGGTATTTAGCATTCCGTACTCAACTCCAAGGCTAATTACAGTCTTTATTGGTCAGTCTGCATGTGAGATAGTCATTAACCTGGCAGTAGGCTGCCATTACTTCCCAGCAGGTCCACAACTAGTTGTTATCTCGGCTCCAGAGCGTCACAGCCCCTTGGCCAGTACCAGCTTATATGCTTGGTGACAGAGGCACACATATATCTAAAGAACTTGCCAAGAGTTTCTACTGTTAGGTCTATACTGAGATGGGTGACCAATCTATTTCCAGGTATACCATCTTGTATGTAACTAAGCCACCAGGTCAACTCAGCCTGGCCATCCTGCCATTTGTGGGTACAATGTGTACTGATCAGACTGCCCTAGGGCCTTATTTCCTTATATCTCTGGAATGGCATGACGTTTTTACAGGACATCCTAATGCTGTGGTTGTGATTGACAGTTGGCACAATGGCGACCGACCGTTCACATGTAACTGGATTTACTGCGGGAAAAAGTTCACTCGTTCCGATGAGCTCCAGCGACATAAACGCACGCACACAGGTCTGCCGAGACTGTGTCATAGCACAGGACATACATAGTCGTTAGTGAGTTACATTAGTAGGACTTTGTCGAATATTCTATTTATGTTGTGTTTGGTTTGAATTATAGGCAGAATAGTGTGTTTGCTGTCTGAAATTATTGTTCTTATTAGTCCGCCCGAAAACGATAGTTTTCGGAAGGACTTCTGTTTTACGCATGATGTTTTTTTATTTTTTCTTTCCTCGTGAGATCTCCGAGATGCATGGGCCGACCGGTGTGAAATTTTGCACGATTGTCAGTAATGGATCCAATTTTATAATGCCGGTTCAAAATTTTGGGGGGTGCACCCCAAAAAAATTTCAGGGGCGAAAAACATGCAAAATTTGGCCCGATTTCGGATGACTTCGAAGTTCGGCGGCGAATATCTCCGAAACGGATGCAGATATTCAAAATCGGATAGTCATTCTGTGTATGGCGATTCCTCCTGCGTTAGGCGAAACAAGTATGGTGAAGTTTGGTCCAGTGACCTTGGAGATTTAGATGTGAAATCGTACCCACCTAAAGCGCAATTTTCGGAAGACCATATTTCGGCCCCTAGGGGGTGCTGCGCCCCCAAATTTTTACACGCGCTAGAGAATCACCAAGTCTTACTAGCGCACCTCCCACCAGGGACAGGGGCCCCCCTTACAACTTTTTTCAAAGGGGGTCAAAAATTGGCTTAAAATGCAATAAATTAACGCTTATAACTTTGGAGTTAGGGGGTGTAGCTCGACGAAACTTTGGCACTTGACGTGGCTCTAGGTTGGGGTGTTAACACAAGTACAACATTTGGGGGCACTGCCCCCCTTAAAATTTGGGAGAGCAAAAAACGTCCAAAATTTAGTACGTTTTACAACAACTTTCGAGTTTGACCGCGAATATCTCTAAACTGGGTAGAGATATCGACTTAACCTAAACGGCGTTATCAAATACGGTTAATTCCGTGTTGAATAAAAAAAATTTTGTGAAATTCCGTCCACCACGAACCAAGTTATAAGCGTTAATGTTGACCTACCCTAAGTCGCATTTTTTGGAAGACTATATTTCGGCCCCTAGGGGGTGCTGCGCCCCCAAATTTTTACACGCGCTAGAGAATGACCAAGTCTTACTAGCGAACCTCCCACCGGGAACGGGGGCCCCCCTTACAACTTTTTTTCAAAGGGAGGTCAAAAATTGGCTTAAAATGTAATAAATTAGCGCTTATAACTTCGGAGTTAGGGGGTGTAGCCCAACGAAACTTTGGCACTTGACGTGTCTCTATATTGGGGTGATAACGCAAGCACAAATTTTGGGGGCACCGCCCCCTTAAAATTTGGGACGGCAAAAAACGTTCAAAAATCGGTGTGATTTACGACAACTTTCGAGTTTGAGCGCAAATATCTCTGGAACCGATGAAGATAGCAACAAAATGTAAACGGCGTTGATGAGAGCGATCCTTTCTGCATTGAACAAAAAAAATTTTGTGAAATTCCGTCCACTACGAACCAAGTTATAAGCGCTAATGTTGACCTACCCTAAGTCGACGAAGCGCGTTCGGCGTATGCTAATGCATTTGAGTTCGGGCCACGTGACTTTGATGCCAGGGAAATTCTCCCCCCCTCTTTACCCCTCTCTCTAATTTCCCCCAGTCGGACTTAGGGCGCCGGGCGGACTCACGTTGGGCTTTGCCCCAAATTTCTAGTTATTTTTTGAATCCCCAGTACTAAGATCCCTAGTGTGGAAAGCTAAACAAAGTGTAAACGACTGCTGCGGCGAATTAATTGGATGGAAAAGTGCCTAAGAATGAGACCACGTTACTTCTTTAAAGAGCTATGGACAGCTTTTGAAAGCGGGATATGGTTTCCCTGCTGTTTTCAGTTATAATTATGTCCGCCAAGTGTGAACATAGTGAACATTGGAGGAGATTACGAGATTGGTCATTCTGTATGTCCATGTTGTGTCTGTGCGTCCGTCGTTCTGTCATCAGCTCGCTTCGACCGTGACACACAACAGTGGCACCCTCCTGTGAATACTTCTACATTTTACAGTAGTAATGTTTAAATCACTTCGCTTGGCGGAGATAGGCTTTGCACTCTCCTGAGCGCCATCTAGTTTAGTGATGCATTTCCCATTCTCCTGAAAATTATTGCTATTATCATTACTGCAAATGTAAGCCTTCAGCCGCATGTTACCATTGCCAGCATTTCATCATTGGCATAGACAACACACATGTTCGGTGTCATAACTAATAGTGCTGACGATGATTATCCTATGTACTAATAATACTTAACACACTGATCTGTTTTCGCATTACTTACTTCGCACAGCTTCTCCAGTTTGTTCAAAGGCTCCGAAGGCCCTAAGTGGAATCTGTCAAATGCCATGTTCAGGCTCTGCGTAACTCAAAGTTTACAGGGCTGCAAATTTGTGAGTTGACAAGGTCTCAGAAACCCGGAAACTTTGCTTTGCATTTCCCAACTGTTTGCTACACTTTGCAGTTTGTGCATTCGTTTATTGCATCGTCATGTGGGAACTGCAGTGCATTGTGGGTTTGCAGGAGAGAAGCGGTTCGGCTGCAGCGAGTGTGATAAGAAGTTTATGCGCAGTGATCACTTGACGAAGCATCTTCGTACACACCGGAAGACTTACAACTTACCCGTGGTTACCATCACTGGCGCTCACTTTGAAGATCCCAGTCAACGTAATCAATGTTCATGTATATCTGAATATTATAAGTCATTTCGTAAACTAGACTCCACCCACCTATGACGTTGCGGGTCATGATGTCAAGTGATATAAATGTAGTGCTGTTGTTATGGTTGCGCTGTAACGCTATTATTCTGTCCTCTTGACACTATAATTGTGTTTTTAAAATTTCCACAATGCCTATTTAAGAGTATTTGACATTTGAAATTGTGGAGGCTTGGACTGTGGAAGCATTAAAGCAGTTCTTATGAAAGCCAGGGCTACGGCTGTATCTGGGTTGAAGAAGGTATAGGCCCATATAGTATACAATGTAGGCCCTAATTGCTGGATTTAAGAGGAATGGGGGGGGCAAGCAGGTCATGCCATCCTCCAGACAAGACATAAGCACATGCTAAAAATGCACTGAATTTGGTCATCTGATTTTTAGGAAAATAATTGTTGCCACCAATGCTGGGAGAGCTTGCGGCACTTCCCAGACCTCCTAGTTGGATTTTAGTGTACCCGGTATGACTTCTATTTATAATGATAGGGGAAGAGAAGAGTGGAGGAAAAGGGAAAGAAAGGGAGGCGAGCCCCACCCCCTATTCACTTTTCTGGCTATGTACCCACTGGGCCCCTCTTTTGCCATTTTTATCTGCCCCACCTAGATGCTTTCATGGCAAGGTAGTTGGACAAAGACCAAGACATGGATCTATGGCAGTGATTTAAAAAAGACTTCTGTCAAGACCAACACCAAGACTAAGGCTCTTTAAATTGTCTCCAAGGCGCCAAAGCTCTGTGGCTAGCTCCCACCATAATCCATGACATTGCCGTGTTCCTGCACAGGCATGTTGCAGTCACAGAACCCAGAGGTGACTACAGAGAACAAAACAAGAAATTTGAGCTAATGCTCACGAGACGCTCGAAAGCCTATAGCAGTTCCGGTTCAGTAGTTTAGCTGAAAATTGGGGTGTTCATGCTAAGTTAATATACAAATACCAAATTCTCTATAAAAATAAAATTGTTTGGATACATCACTTAATTCAGTAATATGATATCTTACTTACTGTCATTAATGTCCTTTATCCATATGTTTTCATTGGTGATTATTATGATACTGTTTTTGTTGCAGTGGATGGTACAGTGGTAGCAGTAGAACAAGATCAGATGACTGATGAAGGTGTCACTGTGGAAACAGACCAGGATGTTACGGAGGCTGCTAGCATTGTACCTCAGCCGATCATTTACATCCACCCCAAGGTCGAACTGACGACCAGCAGCTATGATAACACTGAACCTCAGCCAGAGACGAACTGATGGCATTGTTTTGATTGGTGAATTTTCCACCTGTAGATACTGATGTCTTGCAACTGTAACTTTTATTCAATAGTTGTACAGGAGATACCATTACGTCACACAGCCTGTTTCACCTTCTTTGCATTGTTTTGTTTAAGGTGAAGGCTCATAACCAGACTATTCCAGGGGGATTCCCTCCCTGGGCTGCCAAGTTATCTTGGTGCTAATTCCCTCTTTCCCTTCCCTTTTCTCCCCACTGTTCTTCCTTTTTGTCCTTCTCTTTTTCTCTCCCCATTTCTGTTTCTTCTTTTTCTCTTCCCTTATCTTTTCTTGTCATCCCTTAGAAGTAGAGCATTTCTAATACAGCTAGGGTCTGCAATTATTCATCAGACATTGCATTTCCTGACAGAGATGATATATAGATCCTTAAAAGGGAGTTTTTCAGCAGTTCAGCAGTTTTCAGCTCTTCCTGACCAAGAATCCACTGTCGATGGTTATGGTTTTATGCAGTCCTTTCTAGTTCCAGCTGATGGGGGATGGGTTAAGTTTAACCCGTCATACCCCCCTTCTTTGCTATGTCCCTGAGGTGTTATTGAACAGGTTGAGCACTGTGTTGCTGATGTGGTTTGTATTTTTGTACAGCGTACCCTTGAATGCAGTAATGAATTTCAAACATGTGTATATTGTCTGTTAGAATTGGCATCTTATAGTAATGAATGCTATCATATTAGCCATTGCTGGAATATAACAGACTGAAAAGCAGTGCATCAACAGCACCATCCATAGCAGTAGTGATTGTTATATACTGTTGTAAGAGCGACGAGCGTTACGTATTGGGGGAGGGGTAGTGCCAAAACCCCGTTGTTGATTGTCTAAAGAATTGTGCAAATGATTATCCGTGACTTGGCCCCATGGTTTGAAGTGGGCATTTTTAAAATTTCAGTTTACACAACCTCCTCCATTCTCCCAAGGTGGGCTTTTCGTACCAAATTTTGTGTAAGTTTTGAAAGCAAATTTAAGTGACCAGTCAATTTTTTTTCTGACGGACAAATTCAAGGAGCGGGGCATAGACAAGTGAAGTTGAGGGCCTGGGAGGGTTAGTCCAACACTGCATACATGTGTTATTGTAATATAATCGTTTGTACGTTACAATCATTGTACAACATACATTCGCATTTTCATGCCTAATGTTATCAACTGTTATGTCCATGTTTTGTTAAGTGCTGTGCCTGATGCTTCGCGGGTGCAATCGTGAAATATTCATCAATGAAATGATGTCAGCAGCTCTCGTATTACTTAACCAAAAATTACATTCAACAGCTGATAAACGATTTACAAAACATGTGCACCGGAGCGACGATAGTCGACTTCGAACAGCACTAGGGCTCTATGGAATAGCAGATTTTGCCATTCAGAATTGAATGATAAGTGAATCTATCAACCATTATCATCTTGTGCCATTTACTTACTTTTATTATTAAAATTCAAACAGAATTTTGTTATGGTTGGTAATGTCACTAGGCCTAATCTGTAGAATATTTGCACAGGACGTGTTTTGCAGTTTGCAGTCCCACATGATAAAACTGCAAACTCATGCAATCATATATGGACTGCATCATTGTCACTTGTCTGACTTTGCATTATGAAATATAACATTTACCAGTAGTTGAATCTTGCTGTTTTTGTGGTCTTTCTGACAGACTCTGGAAGTTGTTCGAAAGTAACTGATTACTCGAAGTTAATTTTAGAGGTTGATCGGGTTGAATAAATATTGGTAATCAGTACCAGCCCTATTGTGAGTTTGACCAAATTTGAAGTGGCTTGCATGATCCCTAACTGTGAATGGTGTAATCTTTCGGTCAGGCAGTGCAATTAGCTGGCAGACATTGTCATTAGTTACAGCAATTTTGCAAGCCCTCGGACCTTACTATTGCAATCAGTCAATCACAAACTACGCCATTATGCTATGATCTGATGATTGATTTGCACTGGGAAACAGGACTGTTTCCGAGTTTTAAACATGAACAAAAATTTTGAAAGCATAATTAACATAACACAAGTCTTGTTAGTTTTTCTAATCTCAAGAAGTTTCTTGATTTTTTTTACATTGTAACTGTTTCTATTTTGGTTTACTCTTTTATTTCCAGTTTTTAACATTTCAGTTCTTTTCAGTCTATGTGTTACATTAAACTGATGGCTTGTCAAATCTGAATCCGGATTCTGATTTTGGAAAAGTAGCAGGCACTGGGGGAAATGTTAGAAGGGTCTGAGTGAAGCTTTTTCGGGTATTAGAGGGTTTACTTTAGAGAACTGTGGCGACAAAGCTCAATAGTACTATCAATACTTTGTACTGAAACAACTGCTAAACTAAAATTTTGTCCAAAACTTCATGTTCACGCTTCCAGCCTGTAAAGCTTGGAGTTACTGTTAACCAACTGCAATTATTTAAGCAAAGTCTAATACTGAGTCTGCTCTAACCACTACAGGCGACATATTTATAATTTATACAGGTAGAAGGTCTGGGGAACCAGAAACTGTAAAGTCTTCATAAACTGATAGGCTGCATATCTTTCGTTTCAGCAAGCAAAAAATGTGCACAACATCAGTGCATTTAAGGGGCATTTGCCACTGCAGTACATCGTCATTTAATTGGACCACCAAATTCTCTATCAGGAATTGGCTTTGCTTTGTTGACTGGCTCTAAGCAGTGAATAGGTCCACCATCAGAAGTGAACTAGCTGAAAATTTTAGTGAGGGGAATTTCTATAGATTGAGGAAAGAACAAAAACCCTCCATACAAGCATCTTTATTCCAGAGAAGATCAACATATTGGTCTGTCTACAAGACTGCCTTACTCAATAGATGGCTCTCGGGGCATCTGTGACGGATGAAAATGCATTTCATATGGCAACTACCACTACATGTATTAGCTCGTAATCGAAAGTAGTGATCAATTAACTAACTGCTTACATAGCTACTAAGATGACAAGGGTGTGATTTAGAGATGGAACATTTCATGACATTTTCTCAGCATGATATGTGCCAGCACTGCATTTAATTATACACCACGAGACAAAACAACCACAGCTCAAGGAATTATTACATCACACACATGGTAACACGCCAACAAATCAGTAAACTATGATACTGTACCTTTACATGAACACAAAGAAAAGTCTGGAAAAGCATCAGTCTATAAAAAACACAAACTGAGTCAGTTACAAGTTAGATAAACTCGGGGAAAATAAAACTGTTGACACTGCTGCAGCAGACATTAAATAGTCCATCATAGATATGACAAAGTTGGTTCACCAACTTGTGCCGTCTGCCGTAACGACGCCTGGTGGACAGTTGTTTTGAAGAAAGCAGCAGCATGCAAAACGTCAACAAATGCACCAAATAAAAGTTGTATTTTAATGAATTAACATGACCCATTAGCAGCAGCATCGTGGCTTAAACATAAGCGGGCGGGGCAGAAGTTGAAAATTTTCAACAGACAGCTGAAAATTCTTGACGGAAGATATTATAGGTGCTCAAAATTTCAATTTTGACCCCAAAGTTCTTCAAAATGGGGGCTATTCAGCCCCAAATTTTGGATTTTCAGAAGCATAATACTGACCACCCTGCTGAACACAGCCTCGAAGCTGCTGCCCAATAGTCACTGTGTACAAGTCATCGGTTTGAAGATGAACTGTTCAAGTCACAGTTACTTGTCATCCTCACAGGACATGAGTAAGTCATCTGAGACGAGGTTCGCCACGTCCTGTGAGTCTATCTGTTTCAGCGCTGGTGCTGGCACGTCATCGTCTGCGTTGAATATATCTGCAGTGTTTGGGGTCTGGTCAGACCCTGTGTCAGTGGCCTGGGATGATAGGGAGCTCAATGGTGGTGTGGTGCTTGCAGTGTGGTCTGAAGCCCGCTGAGGTCCAGACACTGCTGTGTTGACAGCACTGGGCTTGCTGGCTGGCGGTGGAATGCTGGTCGCAGGCCGTGGAGTGATCTTAGATGCAGCAGGTCGCTGAATCTGTGGTACGGCACTGCTAGCCGTTGACTTACCAGCACTTAGACCACTCGCGACAGCACTTATACCTCCACTACTAGTGACAGCAGGTCGCTGAGCACGGTGCAGTGTGGATATGGCACTACTAGCTGCCGGCCGGCCAGTGCCGCTTACAGCACTCACGACGCTGCCTACAATGACAATGACAATGAGTTTCAGGGCTGAGACACCTACCCCCTAAAACCCATGTAAAAGGGTGCTAAAAACCCACCCTGAACTCTAAAATCGTAACCCCCATCATGTCATGCCTTGTTACAAAATCCCCAGAAAAAAACGAAACTTGACAGGCTGAGCTTTTTTTAAAAAACCTGGGTTTTTTGCAATGAGCTAGGAGTTTTATGTTACACTTGCAGCTAAGTAGCGGAATAGATGAATAACAACACAAAATACAATTTAGACCAGTGCTATATGATCGTGTCATTAATTTTCCCCATGGATTTTTTAGCCGACCGTACCTAAGTAACGGTCGAGCTATTGGTACGGTTGTCGTCCGCCCGACTGTCTGTCTGTCCACCTATAAAGGATATCTTGTGGCTAAGCTTTAGGTCATAGGGAAAAACTTTTTACACAAATAATTAGTCATGTGTGTTAAACTTGGGCAATGGGCATGCAAAATTTCAGCCATCTAGTGCAAGGGGAACATTTTCAAATTGGTGGTTGAATGGCAGGGGGCAGAGGGTCAAAAATAACAGAAAACTGGCTATATCTCGGAAACAGTAAGAGATCGGCCAAGGTTACTATTAATCAATAATAAGAAGTGGCATATGCCCTTTCAGATTAAATGAAAATCGACGACCTTGGATGACCTTGAAGGTCACTGACAACCAGTACAGTCGACTATCCTAGTAACAGCTGGGCTTCTTGTCTGAAAATTCCTGTGACAATTATAGTGCTATTCAAGTACTGTGTATTGTAGTCAGTGTTATATCCAGCATCTGCTGCCAAAGATATTAAACAAATCGATCAATCAAGTGCCAACAGAAATGATAATAATAATAACACAGGCTATAATAAAAAAACAAAAATACTAGTATGGGGACTGACTTCGAGTTGCATAGATAAAATCTTTGTATTCACTGAAGACAAAATTTACAAGTGATTAATAATTTTTAGTTGCTGAGATTGGGCGAGGGAGGGGTCTGCTGGAATGTAGCCTGTAAGTTACAGAAGTGTGTCAAGGAAGTGACGGAGACATGAAGCTGGATTGCACATATTCTAGGACTGGGAAAGTTTACCTCGGCTGTTTTTTTAATAAGTTAAGTTAGCAACAAATAATACGTTAGGATACAGCAATCATAAATAAAAAAAGTTTTAAAATGTAAAAAAAACATGGCACTCATACCTCCAGTGAGAGCAGGTGGTTGACCACGCTGTGGTGTGCCTACGGCACTGCTGCCTACATACAATACAAAATTTATGCTATATACAATATGAATCTGCACTCGAAAACTGACAGAACAAGATGGCAGTTTTACCTAACACATGAATTAGAAAGAACTAAAATATTTCGAATCAAAAAGAGATGAGAAAAACTGAAAAAAGTACAGTCTATAATGCAAATCACGAAAGTCAAAAAAGAAAAAAAGAAAACGAAGAAAATGACTGAAATCAGAAAAACTAAAAAGGAAAGAAATAGTAATAACTAAAACTAAAACAAGAAATTTGAGCTAATGCTCACGAGACGCGCAAAAGCCTATAGCAGTTCCGGTTCGGTAGTTTAGCTGAAAATTGGGTGTTCTCGCTAAGTTAATATACAAATACCAAATTCTCTATCTGGATCGCATACCGACAGTAGCGTGGCGCCACCTTGTAAATGATATAGACTTGTGTTGCAGCCTGAAATCACCAAAAAAATCCATAAAACCCCCTATTTTGGCGTTCAAAGTCATCCAAGGACATTGAATTCGGTGCCAATTGAGAGCCAGTGTACGATTTCCTATTAGTGATTAATAGTAACCTAGGCCCTATCTTGCACTGTTACTGAGATACAGCGACTTATTGGCCAAAAGTTGCAAATTATGCCCACCCCCTCTCATTTAGCACCCTTGTTCGGGGTGACCCCCTTCGAATCTATGGAATAGCGTTATGGTTCCTGAAACTAGAGTCTTCTGGGCAGCTGACAGTGAAAATTTGGTAATTCTAGCTTGCACTGTTTTTGACTGATCTACCTGTGTGACGGACAGACAGACAGACAGATAGACAGAATTGCAATGGCTAAGATGCGCTGAAAGCAGTAGCTGCTGTCGCGCGTAAAAAACTTCCAACAGCACAGATGTAAGAACGATCCAGGAAAAAAATATATAACGTTAAAAACGTGGCAGGAATAAAAAAACTGTTAAAACGTTGAACAAAAAACGTCAGCAGAATGCGGATTAGTTGGAACTAGACACAGAACTTTATTCAATTTAAATTCAACCGCATGTAGTCATAAAGCCAAGTATCAGTAGACTAACTAAGTAAACTAGCACCACTGTGGCATGTTAATTTGTTTAAACTGATTCCAAAGTGATTCTCAAAGTTCTTGATGGAATTTTCAATAAACGTTTTTCAACAGAAATAGCAGAAAAAAAACGTAAAGAACGTTTATTACACCTCTGACCCACAGGATTGCGCATGGTGATGTAACACTAAGGTGTCAGAATTACAACTGTGAGGTTTAACTCCTGGTCGGGTCGCTATCAAGTGATTACTACTCGGACGGCTGACTGTCTGCAGACAGGTACACCATCTCAGTATATAACCAACACCAAGGTCAACTCAGCTTTCCATCCCTCCAGGGTAGGTAAATTGAGTACGAGCTGCTAACTGGGGTTAAAATGGGACATGTTCACCAGTGTCGGGTGGCAGCTAACACTGTGATCCCATATGGGAGGTGATGCTCCATAGCTCTGAGATGGGTTTCCTATTGACCTTCACCTTTACCTCTCATGGCAGATATCCTGGCATGTCCCCTCCCCCTAGAAGCCTACTCAGTTACTCAAAATAGTGCCAAAAATGCACCAGAACACCTCATTTTAAAACAAAAAAATATTAAAAATTTTTTTCCCGGTGAGAGGGTACACCCCTCCTCATACTCAACTCCTAAAAGCCCCCCTACCTTACAGAAAGAGATCCTGGTTACAGCACTGACCTGACATGGCACTCATGCCGGCAGTGACTGCGCCCATCGTGCTACGGTAGTCGGCGAACGCTCGCGCCAGCTTGTAAGCAATGTTGATACGATGCTGCAAATGGATCGGTTTGAGTGTAGGGGACATGACAGGGCCCCCGGCCATACGCCTCAGGTCGTCTTTGAGTGACACGAGGGTCCTACGCATGGTCTGCGTGGCTACGATCGACTCGTCTAGGATGTGGTCCACGTTGTGCTCATTGACTGGACAGTCGGTCGACAGGCCAAAAGACGTGTCACCTCCGCCAATAAACATTGATGAACTAGCAGGAGCTGCCTCGGACGATGTAGGGCGACCTCGACTGAACACCTCTGCACCAGAACAACATCAGCGATAGGTATTAGCACAGTATGGGTCATTTCTAACACTCTATGCTATGCAAATTAATGCCACCCTTGATTGAATACCTCTGAAGCAAAACGTCAACAATAGATTACTAGTTAACAGCAGTATTGTGGGTTTAAAAAGTAGGCAGGCAGCAAGTTCTAATCTTCTAACAGACACTGCAAATTTCCAACCGAGGAGATTATCGGTGCTATAAATTCTAACTTTGTCCCCAAAGTAATTTTTAAAAAACCTTGGTACTAAATATAAAACTTTTCATAAAGATAGAGGTCTTCACCGATGAGAAATTATATGTGTGAGCTTGAGATGGCAAACTATTCATAAAAATTAGCAATTTTGAAAAAAGTTACAACTTGAATTAGTATTTCCGCTTCTGCTATTGCTTACAGACAGATGTCAAATTACAACAGCACAAATGATGGGGTATAAGATCTTTTGGCGATCTTTTGAGTAAATAAACACAGGCATTCTGTGTAATATTACTGCAATCTGTTTTCTCATATCAACAAATGACACTTATAAATAGTAAAAAAAAACACTGGAGTCAGCTTAATGCACTGTCAGCCAAATAACTGAAATTCAACTGTAGTTAGAATTACAAATTTACTATTAGAATTTGGCTTTGTTTATCAGCCAATTAATTAAAATTAGCTAAAAAATAATCAGTCAGCTAATTAATAAAGTACTACTTTCTAGTTAATGGATTAAACGTACCCATTGCTGCAGCGGATGCAGCAGCAGCGACTGCCGATGCAGACTGTGGTCCGTTCTTAATCACACTTGCAATCACCTCTCCCGTCTCCATCGTCTTGTACATAATGTTCCCCTTGACAACGGTCTTTGGAGTGACCAGGTCTGCAGTGCGTGGTGGGAACAGGCTGTTAGTGCTGCGGTGGACGGGCGCAGACAACACACTGGCCGCTGAACCACGGCTCACTGACGCTGGTGAACCACGGCTCAGTGATGATGGGGGCGTATAGTTTGAACCATGGCTTAGTGATGATGATGTCTGCTGCATGGGTGGCATATAGCTTGCGGCCGACTTCGGTGGACGTCCGCGACGACGTGGAATGGGCAGAACATCCGACAACTTAAGTCCTACATAGTACAGCAATAATAATAATAACTGAGATCGTGACAACTTGAAGCATAGCTGACCAGTCCAGCAATAAAATGCGATACACTAAAATGATTAAGCAGCATACACTAAAGCACTAGGATAAGCCAAGTCATAAAATCTGCACAACGGACAGATTTTGCACTAAGGCTGCAACTAATTTCTATTGTAGCTATATCTCTTGCAAGATTATACAGATGCTATGTTTCTCGTATAGTTAGTACATCAAGCCAGACTGTAATGTATGGTACACAGTACACACATGCTTTTACAGTTCCCATCATAGACCTGTATAAGGCAGGAACCTAATTTACAAAACACTGTAAAACAATCGTAAAATTATATCGTAAAATCTTCACAATTTTGTTGTATCTTTGTCATAAATCAACAAGTTATGATATCATAAAATTGTTGTAAAAACTTCGCATCCAAATTCTGGAAGCTAATTTTATGACTTTGTAACTTTCTCCCAATTGTGTCATAACTCTAAAATTAGCCAGTCAATCAGCTGATGTTACGTTGACCTCAACCAATTATGACACAGTGTCACTGAGCCAGGCGGTGCACAGCGCTGCATGCTGATCGTTTGCTTCCACTGTTGCCAACGGTTACTAATGTAAACAACAGGAAATGAACTGCCTTCAAGGCGATTTCGCGGCCTGAAGTTACCGCAGACCAAATTTATAAATGCCTATTATGGCATTATGTGAAAATTATATGCTAATAAAAAATCGAAAAAAATTATTGCATGCATGCGTGTTGCTTTCGTATGACAGCTAATGAGCTGTCATATGTTTTCTCGTATCTTTGTCATAACATTCTCATACAATTTTTGTAAATTGCGTTTTATCGTAAATCTGTTGTAAACCTTCCATATGTCATAACATTGTTCTAAATTTGTCTTACGATGTTTTGTGAATTTGGTCCCAGATCTACTAAAGCATCTACTGTAATAAGCAAACACATATTATTAACTACAACTTTCTAAGACTAACTAGTATGCATTGACAACATGCAGACTACACAAACACATATATTACATGAAATATTGTATCATACGATTTGCACAAAAATTTAATTCACCTCCATACTAATATAAATTTTTTTCATCTGAGAAACACTATCAAACAACAAGCTATATAATTTGCGGAAGTCGAATCACCACCAATACAATGAGAACCAATGCAAAGTAAGTAAGAACGAAGTACGAATTAACAAGCGACCTGCAGTCATGCCAGTAGCTGCTGAAGACGTAGTTGCTACTGTACTGGGTTCTATCAGAGTTTCACATTCCTGGCTGTCACCAGCGGATCCTTCATCTGCTTCAGACGGCATTTCCACATCAGTGGAGTTTGCGTAGAACCCAAGTCCTTCCAACAATGCATCCGGGATTCCAGCATCCAGATACTCATCATACGCTATAGACTCATTCAACTTGCTACAAAAAGCACACGGGTATATTATAGTGCTGGAGAATGATTAAAAATTATAACCACAATTAATCACAGTACGATTAGAAATTCAGAATCATGGTTCATTGCACAATTGGTGAATTAAGAAAAAAACATATACATAACACTTTTCCATGCACAAAATTCAAGACTGTAAGCACCAAATAAGATAAAGAATGCATAATGTGATTAAATTTTTTATTACAATCAATTATAATAATTATGAACAACATGTTAATTACGTATATACTGTGATTAATTTGCAGCACTAGTATATAAGACTTGCGTATTAAATCTACTGATCTATAAATCAGAAGCCATCAGAGCTCAACCCATGTAAAAACTTTCAAAACTAGATGGTGGCTACAACTCATCGACTATTATGCCACCGCCAACATCTGTGACAAGTACAAGGCCAAAAAGTGCATTTTTAGGCGTATTTGACCCCACCATGATCTTGACCCTTGACCTTTTGATCCCAAACTGAGGCATTCATCCTTGCCCCAAGGTCCATTAGTGGCAGTGTCAACTTAGCCAACTAACTGTCGCTGTTAGTGGACCAAAGTTCACTAATTGTTTAAAACATAGGATCTAGATCGCAGCTGATAATGCCCGAAGCGCCGTTTACTGCTTTTTGATACCTCCATCTGTTCCAGAGATATTTGCACTAAAAGTAAAAATGCCCTAAATCACAACAAATTTTTTATGTTTTTCACCATCCCAAATTTTCAAGGGGCAGTGCCTCCAAAAAGTTGTAGACACATTATCACCCCTACCTAGTGGCAGTTAGTGTATGGTCAAATTTTGTCAACAAACACCCAAGATATCCTCCTAACAATGTTTGTTCGGAATTCAAGCACGCACACACAAATGCATGTAAAAACACTCTGGAAACATAATGCCTCTGGCCACTACGTTGGCGGAGGCATAAAAATCTGTTCGTAACTTTTAAAGTTATTTTGCACACATATGGAAAAACCCAAAACACAATCTCCAGTATTCTTTGGTGAAGGCTATTATAATAAAGAATCTATAGAATCTATAGTTCTAAGCAATCCAACTCAGTTGACATCATCAACCATGCATTTGTTGTCATTAAGTGACAAAACATTTAATCTTCCAAATCTTAGATTTAGTAAAAGTCAGATGACTAGCAAAGAGATACGTTTTCGTGCACAGCAACATGCACAACTTCATATGTAAAAACCTGAAACCGCCAAATAAAAAAAATCAACAGATTACTCACGAGTTAGCCATTATAATCTTGACCTGCAACACAAATTACACACTTATAAATGCACATAATTACATTGCTGAATACATGACTGATATATATATATATATATATATTGTCTGCAGACTACTTCGGACATGTGGTTGTTTGGGCATTTCAGACGCCTGCCAGGAGGCACCGCAGCACATGACGCCCTTCATGCATCGGCTGAATCCCGACTGGAAAAAAGCCAGTAAAATCAACGCATCTAATTGCTCGGGAGGCTGGGACAGCGACTGACGATAGGTAAGGTGTCTGGCATTTTTGCCACCTGGCTTTTTCGCCTTCTAGCTCTTTCGCCCCCTTGCCTTGGACCATTCGCTCCCTGGCTCGTTCGGATCCTGCCTTTTTCGCCCCTGGCTGATTCGCCCCCTGAGCTTGGATGATTTGGCACCACTGAATACCGGTATGGGGCGAAATGGCAAAGGGTCGAAAAAGCCATAATTCATCAGGAAGAGTGGAAAGTGCAATGGTCCACTGCCGATTATGTGTTCTGATGATAATGATGATGATGATTTAAAGCAAGTTGTGCACTTCGAGCACCATAGAATACACCGATGCACGCCATTTTGACGTCATATAATAAAAAAATTTGGGACAGGTGAAGAATACAGAAACAGCCTTTTAGCATGGACGGGTGGTTTGCGATCAGCTTTTGCAGTGATTGTGAACGCTAAATAACTGACAGAATATGACACTGTGATCATTCACTGTAGCAAAGTGCTATCTCGTGTGCACTAAAGTAGTTTGCCGCATTAAGGCTGTGCAGTTTTGAATAATTTATTACTGAAGTGCACTATCCGAACCAAGGTATTATGTTCTACTGAAACGATTCATTATGTTTTATATTTTCCTGGGGAGGGGGTACTGCCCCTCTCCCCAGACCCTACCTCTGTTTTGTGGTGAAGGTAGTAATTTTGATAGCAGTTGTGCATGACTGTGCATAGGTCACTGATCCCGTAAAGTTCTCTGAACCATAGGCAAATGGCTGCGACGAGTGAAGTTCGTGGAAACAAGCACTAAATATATGCTAAACAGCATATTAGTAATTAACCTAACAGCGAAATAAAAGTGAACTGTGTTAACAGTACATAACAAGAAATTTGAGCTCATGAGACACGTGAAAGCCTATAGCAGTTCCGGTTCAGTAGCTTAGCTAAAAATTAGGGTGTTCACGCTAAGTTAATATACAAATACCAAATTCTCTAGCTGAATCGCATAACGATAATAGCGTGGCGCCACCTTGTGAATGATATAGACTTGTGTCGCAGCCCGAAATTGCTAAAAAAATCCATAAACCCCTATTTTAGCGTTCAAGGTCATTCAAGATCATTGAATTTGGCGCCAATCGAGAGCCAGTGTACGACTTCCTATTAGTGATTAACCTAGGTTCTATCTCGCACCGTTACTGAGATACAGCGACTTATTGGCCAAAAATTGCAAATTTTGCCCACCCCCTCTCATTTAGTGCCCTCGTTTGGGGTAACCCCCTTCAAATTTATGGAAAAGCTTTACAGTTCCTGAAACTAGAGTCTTCCAGGCAGCCGACGATGAAAATTTGGTGATCCTAGCTTGCACCGTTTTTGACTGACCCACATGTGTGACAGACATGGACAGAATTGCGATTGCTAAGACGTGCTGAAAGCAGTAGCTGCTTTCGCGCATAAAAAAGTTCACTGAATGGTATGCAAATGTGCAAGTTAAGTGGAACTTTTTTTTCGCGCGACTACACATAATGGTGGATCGTTTGGTTTGTTTCCATATTCTTCACTATAGACAAAAATTTTTTAGAAAGGATGCTGCTTGCTTATATCTGAGGCTGTTCCACAGCAGTGACGAGAACACTAACACCGCTGCATCCACTCCCCTCGACGCCTTTGGTGCCTCGATTTACACTGGAATTCTCTGCCCCAAGCCCATAAGTCGTAATACGCCGTCCCAGCCTCGACGCCAACCCCAAAAGCCAGGTTTGATGTTCCCAGCCGCAAAACCAGAGTTCTTCTTCTTCGGCGTATGGTCAAACTTCAACAAGTTGAAGACTCCTGACCAGTAGTCATTGTGGACATGCCGGCAGTGCTGAGTGCGTAAAAAACCATGAAGGATGTCAAGGTGCAGAACTAAGTGCTAATTAAAATAGAGAAGTGTCTCTGGCTCCTCACGGAAGGGTCGCGACTACCTTTCACCAGAATCGGTGGAGTACCGGGGTTGGAATCCCTACCGGTGCTCCCCTTTTAGCATCCACCCTATATGCAGTTACTGGCACTGTGGAATCTTGAGCGAAACCGATTACAAAATTTTTGTGCAAAAACACGAAATTAGAGCTGTCACAGTTGACGCGTTAATTAAATTAACGTGTTAATGCGTTAATAAATTAACACGCGTTAAAAAAAATTAACGTGCATTAAAAAAATTAACGCACATGCATAAATTTATTTCATTCAGTTACTAAATTCTGTGCAGCAAGAGTTCGGATATTCCATTAAACTGTGGTTATATGACAATCGAATGAAATCAAGTAACTAAACTAGTTTTCGTTTCATGACTACTGTAAATAAACAATTACTTATTTATTTCATTGACAGGCTAATAGATTTCTAACAAAAAATAAAAATTATATGTGTTTTTTAAACTTTTTTTCATTTTTCTAACTTTCTATATTCTACAGGCTGGTCATAAACGTCTCGGGCCCAGGGTAATTTACCTCCTACTCTCCATCTCGACGGGACTGGGTGCGTTAATTTACGCGTTAATTAATGCATTAAAAATTAACGCACTGCGTTAATGCGTTAAAAAAATTAACGCCTTGACTACACGAAATACAAACAATCCGCGATGTTCACGTTCAAGTTCAAGTAAAATGAGATCATACTCAGTATCTTTTAGTATTTTATAATGTAAATGCGTTAAATGAAGCCTACAGCTTATGCACTTCAATACATAATAACTACTGTCACTCACATTCAATATAAAAAGCGAAAATGGTTCAAAACGACTAAATACACTCACACAAAAAACACTTCGATTGCATGCAGCTTAATTAATTTTAATTTATCCTATGTTTTTTGTCTATGGTTCTTTATGAATATGTAAATATGTAAATCAATCGGACCATGGTACTTCTACAATGGGGGTGTGATCTGAAAGCCTAAAATAAGAGATTAACTTTACAACAAATTTTGACCGCAAACTTATTACAGCTGCCATAAATTACGTAAATTAAATTTGCAAATTTAATTAGTATTTTAAATTTTAACAAATGTTGCGGCAATAACAAATAATTATTGTTTGTTTGAGTGACAAAACTTTTCATTAACTTTGACGCACACCCCTAAATAATTAATAGACTGTTCCAGAAAAACATAGAATAGTTTAAGAATATTTAATATGTTTTCTATGTAATTTTGTAAACATCCGGTCATTTTGTCCACTGTTCAGTTTGTACATGTTTCTAAAAATTAAATGACGTTTTAAAACGTGATTACTGCGATGATGGGAACAGACAGTACACAGCTGCTGTCCAATGAGCTTTTAGCACAGTTGTATGCCGTGTATAGCAGACGTAACGGCTTGGGGTATGACTGAAAACCGCAGAACACCGCAGGACACTTTGAATAACCATCAAAAAGTGCTGAAAACAGTAAAACTATAAGTTTTCTTTAATTTTGGAGCATTATATAGCCACACAATAGCGGTTATCTGGCGATACCAATATTTCAGGATGTGCGAGAAAACCGCAGGACACATACCGGTAAATGTATTGATTGTAAGCTTAGCCAGTACAGAATTCGAGAACGGGAGTAGCGTGAATGAATGTGCAAACAATGACAACATCAGTGATGTACATTGTAAATTTAAGCGTCCTGGCGCACGTTTGACGTACGGCGTAATCACTCTTGGCGTCCAGGTATGTGGCCTGCGTCTTGAGCGTCGGCATATAGCATTTTGTCCCTGTTTTTAGGCATCTTCTGGCGTGCTGATTTTGTCATTTGTGCATTGTCTATCGGCATTTATTTAGATTTACTGAACTACTGAAAGGTTAAGTTTTGATTTCGCGTCTAAAAATCATTTTTGCGGTTACCATTTATGTGTCCTGCGGTCTTTCTATAAAGTCCTGCGTATCCTGCAGTTTTCAGGCATACTGTCGGCTTGATGTGATGTGATAATGCAAGATAATTCAACGTTCTGGCACTAATCCTATTTAATGGTACCCCATATCAGTCCACCACAACTAGGGCTGCCGCGGGTACCCGGATAGTAAACTACCCGGGTATATTTTTACTACCTGGGTACCCGGGTTATAGAATATTTAATTAATTAAATGTTAAAAAGAATATTTTATTTTATTTAGTTTCACTTGCATTATTTTTTTGCATTATTTTGAATAATTTTAGGCAAAATTACATGATCACTTGCCCGCAAAATTTCCGATTTCACTTACGTTAATCAACTGCCAAATATGTAAAGTCTGAAAATGAAGAAATATTTACGATCGTTTCATGCTTGTTTAACTAGGCCAATTTTGCAACAAATCATACATGTGCATGCAATGCAATCTCTATGTGACAGCTGTTTACTTTAAGCGTCTGTCGACCGAGAATGATTGTGACACCAATTGTACTGGATTTTAGTTATTACTCGCGAAAGCAGCTCTGCTTTCAGCGCGTCTTAGCCATCGCAATTCTGTCCGTCCGTCCATCTGTCTGTCTGTCTGTCCGTCACACGGGTGGATCAGGCAAAAACGGTGCAAGGTAGAATTACCAAATCTTCACCATCGGCTGCCTGGAAGACTCTAGTTTCAGGAACCGTAAAGCTTTTCGATAAATTCGAAGGGGGTCACCTTGAACGAGGGCTCTAAATGAGAGGGAGGTAGGCAAAATTTGCGATTTTTGGCCAATAACTCGCCGTATCTCGGTAACTGTGCGAGATAAGGCCTAGGTTACTATTAATCACTAATAGGAAATTGTATACTGGCTTTCAATTGGCGCTGAATTCAATGACCTTGGATGACCTTGAACGCCAAAATGGGGGTTTTATGGATTTTTTTGCGATTTCGAGCTGCGACAAGTCTATCGTTTGCGTTAATGGCGTGGCGTGGTTGGTAACGCGTTTCGGCTGAAACGAAGTTACTGTATGTTGGGCCCGGTTGGTATTGGGATGGGTGACTGCCTGCGGCCAGGAACTGCTATAGGCTTTCACGCGTCCCGTGAGCATTAGCTCAAATTTCTTGTTTTCATTGCAGTTGAATGCGACTACAAACCATAAATCTAACCCTACACCTAACCCTAACCCTATTCCTAACCCTAACCTTAAAACTAACCCGAATTCTACACTTAAGTCTGGAGATCTAAACATGGTCGTTCTCGGTTTTTGGATGCTCGCGTATCTGATGTTACGTTACGTTATATTAGCGGATGTTTACAACTGCCATGACAGTTCGTGCAAAGTTCATGTTGAAGTTGTTAAAAAGTCTGTTTTACTTTTCTAGAAAGTTTGTGTGTTCATAACTCAAACGAAACCTCTGACAACAAAGATTCATGAAATGTGCAATAAGGTATGATTACTGTAAGATTTACGAGTAAGTGACCATGTGATTTCACCTAATTTTATTGTTGTTTTCATGCTTCAAGTTTCGACTGGTGTCCTATCTCTAAAGATTTGAAGACTCACGGTACGTGTCACTGCTCAAACCAAATTTGCAGAAGTTAGAGAGAAAATAATAAGTAAGATACGCCTTGTCAGTAGACACATAATTTTCCAGTCGTATTAAAATTACATCAAAATTTAATGATAGATTGGCAACGTAGTGCGTAATATGAAGTCAGATTTCGTCTGCGTAATCAACTATGTGGGCTTATGCTGTTGGAGCTCACTTGTTCTGTTGTTCATACTGAACAGAATGTATCATATTGGCAGCATTTCGTTTCAGGCCTAATGTTGACAATAATTTACATTGTTCCGTTCGCTGAAGATTCAAGACATCTTGTCGTTTGATGACACATATAATGACAGACGTTCCTAACAAGAGTTGTTGCCTTAGGCCTATATCCTAATTCGAATGTAGGCCTAGGGCCTAATCCTCTAGTCAGGACTCTGGTTTCCAGCATTCTGCATCGCCAAAATTAACAAAAAACCAGCTGTCGCTAGGGAAGATGTGCTACAGCATAAACATTTTTCGTTGCAGTACTGATCTTCAAGGTCATCCAAGGTCAACGATTTTCATGTCATCTGAAAGGGCATATGCCACTTCGTATTAGTGATCAATAGCAATCTAGACCCTATCTCACACCGTTTAGCCACAGTACATCCGTGACACATGGATGGACGGACACAGGATAACTCTTACCATAGATGCACTATACAAGATAGCTGTAGCGCATCAGAAGCCTAACAACTTTCTGCGAATATTCGCTGTATTAAAAACAAACAACTACATATTATGGACACAATAGGCATAAAGGTGTTTTGTTTTGCCCAAAGGGTGAATAACCCCCACCCCTCCCTGTACAGCAGTGTAATACTTACTTACTTACTTACTTACGTATTACCCGGCGGGTACCTGGGTACCCACTTGGTTACCCGGTCAGGTACCAGGGTAACAAATTACCCGATAACGGCAGCCCTAACCACAACCACAGGTAGA
>Ga0209367_1001086_pt1 | contig 31952 bp, 14 predicted proteins | sample WorMetLIZISLAND2_FD_187412 | JGI IMG/M metagenome (GOLD analysis project Ga0209367, IMG submission 187412) | Marine gutless worms symbiont microbial communities from Max Planck institute for Marine Microbiology, Germany - Olavius geniculatus... ...
ACTGTGTAAGGGCGACCAAGTCACACATCCAAAAACAGCAGAAATCATTTTACTAGGACACAGAGTGATAGAACGATGAACTGGCTGCCCTTACAAACAGTGGCTTCTATCCTCCCAATTTGAAGTCGAAATTGGGCGCAAGTTTCCCCCCACTTTTGGGCTCATGTTTTCTCCACTTTCTGGCTCAACCCTTCTCCCCTTCGGTCTCCGTTTTTTTCCTGCCTCCCCTCCATGGCCACATCCGCCCCTTTCCCCCTTTCTCTGTACTCCGCTTCATGCTTTATTCCCCTTTCTCTCTACGTTCCCTCCTTCCATTCTCGTTCCCTACTCTTCCCTTACCCGAGGGGCCCCCACACCCAGCTAGAGAGTCTAGCCAGCCAAGTTTTGTAAGTTCCCCCAGCAAATCCGGGCAGAGCCCGGCCGACAAATGGTTTGTGAACTGCATTTTGAAGTCAAAACAGCTATTCTGGTGATAGCAATTAATACTGCCTTGCAGGGTGCATGTTCTCTGCGAAACAACTTACCAAATTGTAGCGTGGTATGAGCATGGACAGCACTGCAGTGCGGCGACTTAACGACTACGTCTCTGCACTGTCATATCACTGGCGCAAAAAGCAGAACAAAACTAAACAAAGAGAAAGTTATGTTAAAGGTGCAGATTGAAAAGTAAGGGGAAGTAAAAAATAGGGAGAAAGTTTTGTTAAGGGTGCAGATTGAAAAAAAGGGGGAAGTAAAAATAGTGGGGGAAGTTTTGTTAATGGGGTGTTTACACGATCTAGCAAACGTCCAGCAAACTTCCAGCAAACGTCCAACAAACGTCCAGCTCCATTATAACATATGGCAGCAAACGTCCCGCAAACTTCCAGCAAACGTCCAACAAACGTCCAGCTCCATTATAACATATGGCAGCAAACGTCCAGCAAACTTCCAGCAAACGTCCAACAAACGTCCAGCTCCATTATAACATATGGCAGCAAACGTCCAGCAAACTTCCAGCAAACTTCCAGCAAACGTCCAGCAATTCACGTGTATTTTGAATACATTTGCTGGAAGTTTGCTGGACGTTTGCTGGATCGTGTAAACACCCTATTACGGTGTAGTTTGACCAGTAAAAATAATGGGAAAGTAAAAAATAAGGGGAAGTTTTGTCAAGAGAAATAGGGAAGAAGTTTTGTTAAGGGTGCAGATTGAAAAAAGGATGTAGAAATAGGGGGAGTTTTGTTAAGGGCGCAAATTACAAAATAAGGGGGAAAGTAAAAATAGGGAGGAGTTTTGTCAATGGTGTAGTTTGACCAGTGAAAATAAGGGGAAGTGAAATAGGGGGAATAGTTATGTTAAGGGTGTAGTTTGCCAAGTGAAAATAAAGGGGGAGTTTTGATCTGCAACCTTATCAAAACTTTCCCGTTCTATTTTTAATTTACACCCTCCAAAAAACTTTTCCCTATTTTTCACTGGGCGCAAGCTGCGCCCATCATAAGTATAAGGATAGAAGCCACTGCTTACAAACCCATGTGACGTGACCCCATTTAACTTTTCTACTACCGTATTATCTCGTGAGCCAATAAACGTAGTCAATGCAAATGCGATACAAATATTTTCCAGCTGATTAAATGTACCGCTGTCCGTAGCTAAAATGAGTTAAATTGGAAAAAGAGTTAAACCTCTTTTGGAAGACTGGTTATACGGGCATGTACCTACATGTACGGTACTTTAATCACCATGGGCTGTAGGTCATTCATTCATGCAGATTGCAGAAGTCATGATTTCGTCAGTTTATCCACATATCGCACGTCATGAATCACTTAAATTTAGCCTTTAGGCCTATCTTTTATCAATTTAAAAAAAAAACTCACTTGCGAACATTTCAAGATAAAAAAAAAATTGATCCACAATGTTTCTTGCCACTCGTGTGCGCAAAGACTCTGTGTTCAATGCTTACTTTACTTGAGAAAAAAAAGAAACGCGTCATTCGATAAGTATTGATGGTGAAAACCTTTAGGCTTAATGTAGGGGCCTATTGGGTACTGGTTTATTACAAATTTACAATAAACGTAACTTATTAATATTGCTGCGCTACCACGCGCCTGTGATGTAATGTTGAGACGTATGGAAATTATAGGAGTTAAAAAATAAGAACTTCATTTCTGCTATGCAGGCGGCCGATTCCATACAAGGTACAGTGCAAAATTTTAATTTCGCACATTTATTGGCTCACGGGATAATGCGAGAGTTGAAAAGGTTAAATGGGGTCACGTCACATGGGTTTGTAAGCGCCGCCAGTTAGTCGTTCTATCACTCTGTGTTTTAGTAAAATGATTTCCGCTGTTTTGGATGTGTGACTTGGTCGCCCTTACACAGTCGTGTAACCTGGTAAGTTTTTTATATTTAATTTATAAATACCTGGCATGTTTTTTTTCCGGTTTTGACCGTTTGACGTGGTTCAAAATGTGTTTGCGGCGGGGCTACAAACCCTGCTGGCGGACAGTACAGCGCTCCCCAAACCTGGTAGGGGGGACTTGCTGCACCCAATCCCATTTTGGTCCCCCAACTAGAGATGGGAATCGAACCCACAAATTTAAGTTCGGGTTCTGTTCGGTTCGGTTACTTTTAAAGTTTGGTTCGGTTTGGATTCGATTAGTGTTACAGTTCAGATTCGGTTCGGTTCCGTCAGTTTTTTGTCTAAGACATTTTTTGTTAAAAGTGCAAAATTCTGGTCTGAAAATTCCTATTTTGCGTACATTCATTTGCAAAACTAAAATTTCTCTTCTCTTGCAAAATTATAGCTGTGTGTCAGAATTATGTCGCAAATTGTAGAGACCGAACTCTAGACCGAACCAATGGTGATGAGTTCGGGTTCGGTTCGGTTTGGTTAATCAAACAATTGCAGTTCGTTTGGTTCGGTTCGTTTTAATGAAAAACAGGGTTCGAGTTCGGTGCGTTCGATTCGGGTTCGGTTCGATTCCCATCTCTACCCCCAACTTCAATTTCGGGGTAATTTCTGGCTACCTGTGTGCTGTTTTGTTACTGTCTTAGCTTATTTTCTGTCGAAGGTAAGGGCCCAGGGTTTTCATTGGCAGCTGTCTGTCGATGAGAAATAAAATTACAAATACAATCCTGAATTTAAATGTTTTGTTTTTTTTCGTTGTAGACTTGAAAGAAGAATTTACAAAAATACAGCACGTTACTGCGACAAAATGTAATTGTTGCCTTTTTTCTTACTTTTCTTTGACGCCATTTATTGGATCGCACAAATTATGGTAAAGATTGACATTTGAGAACTTACTGAACCTAACTTCACGCTAACTCGAATGCTGATAATTAATAGGTGCATTATTAACAAGTTGCACTGTGTTAGACCGTAGCTACATGTAAAATATTTTTTTAAAACATTTTAAGCTTTTTGGTAAAAATGTTTTTTGTTTTATTTTACACATTTGGTAGCATTTTTCACCGTGCGCAGTCGTTGTCAAAATGTCGTTCATTTTTCATACTAGACGTCTATTACTCAGTTTGCTCTGAAACTTTAAAAAAATTACATGCAACCATCGTTGATTATAAGGTCGTATAAAGTCGAACTAAAAGCTTAAACACTTGTTGCTGGTGTTTTTTGCATTTGCTAATATGTTTTAGTTTAGTACGTGGGCTAATCATGACTATCCAGAACTGCTGATGATGAAGCTTGTTTGTTTTTTTTGCCTGTGACAGCAAATCCGTATCTACGCAACCTGAGGGATCACACGCGAAAACTTTTTACAGGTAACATCTCTTTGCTTTTTTTGTCTTTTTTAAATAACAATAATAACTACGACCGTGACAGTAAAACACGTGCAACAAATCCGGGTGTTAGGCCTGTTTTTTTTGTAGCGCGAGGGACGTGCGTTAGAGGCGTGCGCATCTGTTGTTAGCTTGTTATGGTAAGTAATTTCGATGGAAATGCCAAACGTAACGTGTAGCCAAATTTTTCATAACAGCATTATAACAGAATAAAATTAACGAAGCTGATAGCCTGTTTTCTAAGCGGTAGCTGCATTTCTTGCAGTATGGGGCTGCAGTATTTTTCAGAGCAAACTATTTTAATTGCGTGCTTGAACCCTTGAACTTTCCCAAGGTCACAAGGCCATCAAAAGGGTATTCTTAACAGGGGGTAATTCTTCAGTTACTCAAAAATGTACAAGGAACTCAGCTACCGCTTAGAGAACAGGCCGTCAGCTTAGTGCAATCGCCTCGTCATATCGCTACTCTGAGCATTCGGGTACGTGGGGTACGGCCACTTAGGACCATCCGAAGTCGTTGATTTTTAGACCAATTAAAAGAACGTGTCGGACTTCTCTTTAGAGAGCAACTTATTGGTTGAAAAGCGCCAATTTTTTCATACTTCTCTCACGTAACGTCGTTGATTGTAGTAACCCCTTTTTACATTCTTGAAAATGTTACGGATCCTAAATTAAAGTTCTTCGCATTGCTGACCGTAAGAATTCGTGATCTTAACTTGCCTCGTTAAGCGCAAAGTCTCAATAGCTAGGACTGTAACGCTTCTGCATAGCAATTTATGCTGACGCCATTTAAAAAATGCCTTTGGCTAAACTGTTGTAGATTGCGTGTGTGGAATCGCTCAGTTAGAAAACTCGCTGTATCTCGTATATCGTCTGTCGAACACGATCCACGTCTTCTCGGTGGATCTCTACAACGAGGTCAACGTCATCACGGTCACGGGAATGCGATTTCCGCTTGATATCGTCGCGTGTGGCGATGACCGTCAACTGTAGTAGCAGTTAGTAGTAGTAGTTGTTGTTGTTGTCGTCGTCGTTGTTTCAATGGTGACAGTCGCTGATCGTCAACTGTACGTCGTTGACTCGGGCGCGTGTCCTGGCGAGCAGTGTATCTGGCGAGTCTCGCCAGTGGTCAGCCGTGCCGGTACTCAGTTCATCAACTGGCTGCATACGGACGCCGACGAACCGCTCGGAGCTCTCCAGTCACTGTCCGTGACGTCGTCGACGTTGCTGGTGACGTTCGAGGACAGACTGCACCAGTACGGCACGACCAGCGACGACCGCTGCTACATGCAGCGCGCCATCCTGCTGCCAAACTACGTCACCAATCTCTACCATGGTGTCGAAACCCGCCGCGGCACGTGTGTCGTCGGTCACCGCGGCACAGAGTCATCAGATCTGCAGGCTGCGGTTAGTAAAGCACCAAAGTCAGTCAAGTCAATCAGTCAATCAGACAAACAGTCTCTTACATGGGCGTTGGAAGCATTTGAAAGTTGGGGGAGCAAGCAGTGTCCGGGGCCATGGCGAGCGCGTGGAGCGCGAGCCTATAACGGGGGTCTGGGGGCGGAGCCCCCAGCGGGGTCCAGGGACAGAGCCCTTGGTGGGGAGTCAGGGGGCGAAGCCCCCCTGAAGCTGAAAGCTTTTTGGTTCTTGAACGTCCCACCGAGCGGCAAAACTCTAAGATGTCTAAGTCGATTCGACTCAGTCTAACATCGCAATGCAGAAGGCACAAACTTTTGGGGGAGCAAGAGCTATGGCCTGCTCTCCCGTGCCAAAAGTTGGGGGAGCAGCTGCTCCCTCTGCTCCCCCTGTTCCAACGCTCATGGTCTCTTACCGTAAAACTTAGAACAGCATCGGCCCTGACAAATAGGGCCTAATCCTCGGCGCTTATTACATACGCTGCTTTCTCAAAATGGCAAATACTGTACCGCACTACTACAATATTTACGCTGTAGTAGTAGTAGTAGTAATAGTACTGATATACTACAACTGCTACTACGTCGTACAAATAACCTCCGGGCTCCGGCGTTTAATGTTGACCCGACGTTTGTTGGAAGTTTTCACAAAGAGATTTGCAGCGGTTTACAAGCTCGAACTGACTACATGACGTAAAATGAGAAACAGCCTAAAAGAGAACTAATAGTATAATGTAGTGTTTGCACGAGGCGATCGTCGCCGCGATCGTTGACCCGACGTTTGTTAGTGAATACACCAAGCGATCGTCGCAGCGACTGGTCGCCGCGATCGTCTCCTCGTGTGTTCACTGCAGGCGACTGCCTGTTTGATTGCGGCGATCGTCGCGGCGATCGTCGTTGTGACAGTCGCCTAGTGTAAACACTACATAAGAACGCTCGATGAACCAAAATAATGTTCTAAGATGTCTGAAAGTCGTTTAGTAACTTGAGCTATGACTTTAGCACTCTTCTTCCACGCTGGCACTCGGGCTACCTGTGTTGCTACACTGTCTACAGTGGAATATCGCGTCAATAATGGGGTGTTTACACGATCCAGCAAACATCCAGCAAACTTCCAGCTAACGTCTAGCAAACGTCCAGCTTTATTATAACATATGGAAGCAAACGTTCAGCAAACGTTCAGCAAACTTCCAGCAAACTTTCAGCAAACGTCCAGCTCCATTATAACATATGGCAGCAAACGTCCAGCAAATTTCCAGCAAACTTCTAGCAGACGTCCAGCAAACGTCCAGCAATTCACGTGTATTTTGAATACATTTGCTGGAAGTTTGCTGGACGTTTGCTGGATCGTGTAAACACCCTATAACCCACGGGTGCAGTCATGCGTGACCAAATCAACGGCAGTACACATTCCGGCCGTCGGTCAGCGTGAAATAAGTGTTCAACCATTGTCTAAAGTGTATAAGTTTGTTTACTACTCACTAATCCCACTCCAGACAGTGATTTAACGCATAAGCGTGTGGCATTCTTCCACGAGTTGATGGCCGTCTGTGCAGGTGAGTGAAGTGGACGTCTATGGTCGAATATTATCAACATTCACAGATGTGAAACTTCTAGTAGTAGTAGTAGTGGTAGTAGTAGTAGTAACAGTTATTGTTGTTGTTGTCGTTGTTGTTGTTGTTGTTACAACGGTGTCGAGCACGTGTTATCAACATTCACTGACGTCAAACTTCCTGCTCACGTGTCGCTGGACTACGAAGGTCGCGTCTTCGTCTCCGACTGCTTCAATCATTTATGCATCTGTTAATGCACGATCTAGGAGACGATCGCGGCGACCGGTCGCTGCGACGATCGCTTGGTGTATTCACTAACAAACGTCGGGTCAACGATCGCGGCGACGATCGCCTCGTGTAAACACTACATTATACTATTAGAGCACGGCTGTGACGTCATCGAAGTGCACTATATGACGAGTGACGTCAGCGACTGCTTCAATCATCGCATTCTTCTGTTGCAGAGCGACGGTGGCACTCAGCTGCGGCTGGATCGAGTGCTGGTCGGCGAGGCCTCTGAGATCCTGATGTGGAAACCGAAGCAGACCAGTTACTGTGCAGGCACGTCGCAGTTGTACGTGCTGCACAACAGCAGCTGCAAGCGCCATCTGCCCTGGTCCGACGCCGTCACCAGAATCAGCCTACGATGACTCCGCACCACGCTAGCATGCATTTCTGCCAGAACGCGGTGCTGATATTTTACCCTGCTCGTAGAAGGGGCAACGATTCGGTCCTAGGGGTTCTGTCTCACTTTGTCAGATTTGGGGAGGGAGTAATGTCCTAGGCGGTTATATCTAGACGGTTATGTCTGGACACCGTTGAAACCTCACCCCCCGCACCGACTGCAGTTGCTTGTCGGCGAAGAACAACAAGTTGCATTTATTATGCGGCCGTCCTGTTGCCGACCGTCCGTCTCGTACGGGCTCTTAGCTTAAAAAACAAAAGAGCTTAGAGAAACCACTTTTTGGTGTAAGCGTTTTCCAATGCAAGAGTAACAGGTGTGCCTAAAAGTCTAAAAGGTCTGAGGTCAAGAGCGCTGTAAGTTCAATTTAAATCTTTATTTATTCACCAATCACAAATGAACAGACAGACAGACAGATATACAAACATACGCCCAAAACTGACAAAAGACAGTAAGCAAGCAATTCGCGTAAGCGTAACCCAATAGAGTCCATCACAAAATGATGGACTCTATAATGGACAATAGATAATATACAAAATAAGAATACTCTAATAGTTAAATAGTAAATAGTCTAAATACGTGTAAAAAATAAAAATTATATGTGTTTTTAAAACTTTTTTTTCATTTTTCTAACTTTCTATATTCTACAGGCGGGTCCCATAAACGTCTCGGGCCCGAGGCAATTTACCTCCTACTCTCCATCTCGACGGGACTGGGTGCGTTAATTTACGCGGTAATTAATGCATTAAAAAAATTAACGCCTTGACAGCTCTAGTAAGTTGGAAACGTCAATAGAGTGGCGTATTAATCGCTGCTTGTACGGTGACTTGAGCTTAGCTTGGCTTGTAGGCCTGCGGTGGCTCAATTTGCTATCAGCACCCAAGACGCTCGGCATCTTGACGAACGGTCATATATCATGTTGACATTCGCAGCCGACGTTGTGTCTTGTTGAAAAACTTTTTTGTCAATTCTGTCGAAAATTATTGTCTGGTTAATTTTCGTAAAATCAACAGCATGCATGGGTGCAAGACTGCAAGTGCGCGTGAAAGACACGGTGTCCAATTCAGATGTAGCCTATTGTGTGCATTTAGTCAAACGCGGAAATACACGGTGTTTCATAAACAGGACCCATTCTTGTTTGTTTCATAATTCACTCAAATGATGATCAATTTACACAAAATTTTTAAAAGTTGTAGCTGAAGAAACACTTATTCAAAATATTTAAACTAAATGTGGCAGTTGATTAAATATTCTTTGCTAGTCGTGACGTAATGCTGACATCATAATGTGTCATGAGTACAAGCTTGCTTGTCTCAACTGGTGCTGTCAGTTGCTGCTTCGATGATGAACTTAATTTGATTTGCTAATGAAAAGTGTTTATCGTGTCAGCACTGAGCAACATGTCGACATGAAATCAGGTATCTCGCGAACCAAAAACGCAATAATTTTGCAAGCTCGGTGTGCTAGTGCAGTGTTTTGTTCGAACATGTGAAATTTCAACTATCCCCACAGACACGTAAATGCGATCGCTTTGCACGGTTTTTTTGTGGCTGCAACTGTAAAAATCCAAAAATTTGTCATCAACAAACCAGATTTGTCACTATCGAAGCAGGGTAGCAACTGAGAGCACTAGTTTGAATTAGTATTTCTTTAGCTACAACTGGTGAAAATTTCGTGTAAATTGATCATCATTTGAGTGAATTATGAAAGAAAGAAAAAGGGTCCCTTTTGAAACGCCGTGTAAAGCCGCTAGTAAGCCTAGTCATCAATAATTTAGTCAGTTCTTCGCTGCTGCGTTCAAAGCTACTGCGGCTGAAAGCTTCGCTATTGTCATAATGCACCGAGTCATTGTCCAGCTTCCGGAAATGACGCTATGGCAGCAACCGTGATCATAAAAAGCTCGTTTTGAGGGTGTCACTCACTAATCTTTGTTTGACTTTGTCTAAAAGACCAGCTCTATCCGTCTGCTCTGGGCGGTCTACGATAAGTTGTTGCACTACATGAAGGTGATATCATGTAAAATACAACATTGCTTTTTGTTCAGGTATCATGCAACAATCTACTGTAGTAGGCCTAAACTAAAATAATTCGTGCTTCTCAAGTTCCTCATCAGAATAATGTAGGCCACAATGCTGTAGTGCACTCACTCAGTGAGAAATATTGCATTTCTTGTCTAAAGCCAGTTGTTCAATGTTCGGAGACAAGCGGGAGCAAGCAACACGTATAACGGCATGCAAATTGTCATCTGTTTTCCTTATTCTACAGCAGGCGAGGCGGGCCGCATGCGGCCCGCGGGCCGTATGTTGTGCACCCCTGGGATAGACCATTCACAGAGGCATCGTGTGTTGAAAAAGTAGGCAAAACAAAAAGTTGAAATTTAGGCTACCGACAGACACTGCAGATTTCTGGCAGATTTCTAACAGATAGTTACAAATCTCTGACAGCGAAAATTATGCTTGCTCAAAATTTTAATTTTGCTTTTTTTCAAAACGAGAATTTTTTTTGGCCTCAAATTCTGCATTCTTGGACAAAAATTTTGCAACAGAAAGATTTTTGCGACAGTTTTCCGACAGGGAGTGCGACTTCCTGGCTAAATTTCAGACAGCCAACTTCTAAAGAAGTGAAGGAAAAAGGGCAAAAAATAAGATAGGAGGAAAGGGAAAAGAAAAGAATGGGCGCAGGAGGTCCTTTTGCTGATGTGACCGAGGAGGCCTTCTGTCTTAAATCCGCCCCTGCGCTAGACCAGCCAATAGCAGTAAAATAACCACTTTTTAGGGTGTAGCAGGTTTCCTTAAATTTAGGGGGTTGACCTACAGTGCTAAAATCTACATTGAATGGCCGAAATTTTATACGCAGGTTGTCTCGGTCTATCTTTAGCCATTTCGGCGCAATTCACTCTTGAAACGTGTGTCGCAGCGCGAAATCGCGAAAAATCCACTAAAACCCCCGATTTTGGGGTTCAGGTCGTTCAAAGTCATCGATGTTGACATTACTAAGAAGCTCGTCACCAGTAGTACGGTATATGTACGTCTGTGTTTGTCTAGACTCCCAATTCTTACGGTTGGCTAGCCGGCTTAAGCCGTGGCTTAGAACTGCCTACTGACGGTTCACGATGGCTTACCACAACTTACAATCTAAAAAAATAGCCGCAGAAAATTTGACAGTCACATTGCAATCCCGGGATTGGTTTCTCAATCCCGTGATCCGGGATTGAGAAATTTGTAATCCCGGGATCACGAGATCTGTTTCAGGATTAGGCCTATAGCTAGATCGGGCAATATTTTGTTATGCACAATAGACTAGGGCTATTTCATGCACAGAACGGTATATGGAGTGACTGTGACTGTTAAAATACAAAATCAGGCTCGGTGCACAGCAAGGAGTAGGACTCTTGAGTGTATTTAAAAATATTTACCTCCGCCAAAAAGGTAATGTTTTTGCCAGACTTTGTTTGTCTGTTTGTCTGTGTGTTAGCAAGTTAACTCAAAAAGTTATGGACGGATCTTTCTGAAATTTTGAGTGTATGTCGTGAATGGCACAAACTACCAGTGCTTAAATTTTGGGGGTGATCCGGAAGGAATCCTGGATTCTGGATCACTTTGAAATTTTCGTTACCATTGCTATCAATGGGGCATAAGAAAAACCGCTGCAAAACCGAAGATGGTGCTGCCACCTGGCGAACAACATTGCCTTGGCGGAGGTGTGCGGGCTCTGACTGCTTTCTAGTTTGTTTATGCATTAAACCTTTCTAACTGTTATTTTTATCATTTAACGGTCGAAAATTATGATTTTAACGAATTTTTGTTATCCCAAAATCCCGGAATTGGGACGCCACCAATCCCGGGATTCGGTTCGGGATTAACGATAACGGCCGGGATCCCGGGATTGCAATTTCTACTCCGGCGTAATGAATACGGTAGTTTACCGGTAATTTCGTGCATTTCGTTTGACTTTTGTTTACTTACTGACTTATTTCCTTTAGATAAATAATTACAAAACATTTTAAGTATTCTATGCGTCGACGTTGTAACTTTTGGTGATTTATGTCAGCTTTTTTATTAGGTTTAATTGTGGCTCATTGTTTGTGCAGTCTTTTTGCCCAGAAATGGGCAAGAAAAATACCCTGAAAATAGAAATACGAAAGAATGTGCATATATTGAGGACAAGATCAAAGGGGCGTTGCCGATGTGTGGCAGAGTGCGAGAAGCTGCTATGCCATAGCGTTACGAAGACACTTGGTGCCATAGTGTTGTTCTATACATTCTCTATATCATTGACGTTTTACAACCAGAGATTTATTCACGTAAGAAACGGAGACTTTACTGTTTTGTTTTTAAGCTGTTATCTTTTACTTTTGACTGGTGTTATGCACACGGCCGGCCTGTGTATAAAAAACGGCAACGACGTACACGGCGGCCGTGAACAAATTCGAAAATTTTTATACACACGGCCGCGTATGATTGCATTAGTTTTTCACCAACTAAAATCTAAAATGTACATACCACGATAGTGTCTTACATCTGTAAGCTTTTTTGTGAGACCGTCATAGGTTACTTTGGTCTGTACCAAAAATCTGTCAAAGCTGGAATGTAGCTGCAAACTTTTAACAACAGCTTTCTGAAACGTGTATTCATTTCTGACTTGACATCCGAGGGCACATATAGCTACAGTAGGTCATATGCCTGATAACTGCAGGACATCGTGTGACTCCATGAAAATATTGCAAAATGGCATGCATAAAAGACCACCCACCACAAGATGATTTTTTAGACGTGGAGTCAAGACTCAGCTTTCCAGTAGTTTAATAAATTTAGATAAACGCCGCTAAACAATGCAAAAATGACAAAACCAGCTCGCCGCACATGCCTAGAAGCAGGGATAAAATGCCAGACGTTGACGCTGAGACGCAAGGTGCCTACATGCCTGGACAGTGGGCACAAGGGGTGCGTATGTCAGATGCTTAACTGCAGGCCTACGTCACTCATGTTGTCAATGTTTCAGTGCCTGCACATTCATTCACAGCCACTCGTTCTTCACTGGCCAAGCTTAAACAATCATGTGGATTAAATATACCGGCAATAAATATAAGCGATCTTTCTCTGCACTGTTCTAATGCAGAGAAATGTGCAACATGTGGCAGCAATGACTTCACGGCAGAAATTTCTGTGAAGTCTTTGTTCATCACGACCGTTCACGTCTGATTTTCATTGGCCGTGTGCACATGCTGAATTTGTCTATACATACTGCCAGCCATGTGTATAATCACTGTGTTAACTTTTCATGGTTCGTTTGATAGGCAAGGTTAAAGGTGGGGATATAGACCATGGCGTAACTAGCATCAGGCTCCACTATATGAGGGAGGAAACGACATTGACATCATCGTTACAAAGACATATATTAAGAGTTGATGTATGTCACACCAAGTGAAAAATTACCTATCAGTGACGAAATTAATACGAAAATTGATCTCACTTATACAGCGGATGTAGAATATGTAAGCGGTTCAACTAATTACGATAACGGACCATTTAGCAACTATACAGAGACACTAATTTGCTGTTTTAAGAAGATATTCCAAGATAAATTACTTTGTACATAATACTCAAAACTGATGCTGTAAAAAGAACCATTTTAAAAAATTTAATATGACTTTTCTTTGCATGTATTGGGTATTAAGAGCAAAGTAGCCAGTAGACAGGACTTCAGTTTACAACAGCACCGTATACCAGTGACTACATAACTGCACTCACTGCCGCTGACGCCGCTCGCCTCTGTTGCAATAAATATTATGTAACCAGTCATGCCGTCTCAATGATCTCACTCTGCATCACCAGTACCTCTGCGGCTGTAAAATGTCGCTTCACTATCTGACGTTAATTAGCAACTTGCGAACGCTTGACTGCTTTCCGTCACTGCTTCATTCAATCATTCTATGCCTCTCCATCCCCCTCATGCACTAGACGCAGTGCTGCAGGTGATGTCAGTTTGATCTGGGCGATACACCTGCAGCCAGAGAAGCAGGCGAGACAAGTCACTGCGCCACGGTCGTCTCACTGCGGCATGCTCTTTAACGTTTACAGCACAATCAAGACGCTGGAGCTGCGCCATTTGGAAATCGAAAAACCGAAACCGTAAATAGAGAGCACAGAACTGCGGTTTTGATATCATTTGATATTGCTAAAAAAGCTGCTGTTCCGGTGCAGATTTTGATAAGGTCTGTAACAGCACTATTACTTACTTGTGTTTGATGTTTGCAGCTTTTTCGATTTCCTCTCAGCATTACAATGACGCATCTGATCACCAAGTTTGTCATGGCTGCTGTTATACGAGGAATCCTCTTCTACAAGACTGGCAGGCGAAGAGTTACACTTGGCTGGGTAGAATATGTTAAACGAGTCGCTCCTCCTGGTAAATAAACCACTTGCTGATGATCTTTGCAGATAGTTAATACAGCATTTTCTCTTTGATGCTTTCTTTCAGCTGGGTGAAAAGTGGGACATTTGATCTGCGAAAATGTCTAGTTGTAGCAGTTCTTAAAGGTTTATTTTTTTGGTAATTGACCTAACCTGGAATAACTTGGGGAAAATTGGCTCAGCAAACAACAACTGAAGGTTGTATTACTTGTTGTGTTAGGTAATCTTGTGCATATTGTGCTTCAAAACAGTGTATTGGTCAGAAATTTGACTATACAGCTGAAAATGCACTGAGCCATAGTTTGAGCTATTTTGATTACAGTACCCGTATGTTTTAGAGAATTTTATTTTGAACATCAGTGTTCAATGTGTTCTGCTCAGTGCTAAGACAAACTGTCAAGTCTGTCATGGTTGTGTTCTGTACTATTACTGTAAATTTAACTCTGCACATGGTTTTTATTGCTTTCAGGCATTACAGGATCTTTGGACATTGGTCTTTCCAACTGGAGCTTTGCCTTCATAACTATATCATTGTAAGTCAGGTACCATGCAGGCCCATTGTAACTCACATTAATAATAAAATAATATCATTGATTGTGTTTTACTGTTTTTTTTTCCTGTCACTTTCGTAGTTCCGTTTTGATTGGCATATTGATCATTACCACACCATCTATGTCTCACATTTTATAGTATATAATGTTGCTTTTATTTTGTGTTAGGTATACCATGACAAAAACGACTGCTATTGTGTTTATTTTTCTATTCTCAGTTATATTTCGACTCGAAAAGCCGGTAAGCATCACTTATGTGTTTTCAGTTTGCACACTACTAGCTTGTGCACGATAATAATCTTGTTTCCTATGACTCTGAATTGCATGAATTCACATTTTTTCATTTTTTGTGGTTATTTGTGACTATTGTTACTGTGATGTAGATGTTAGGCTTAACTTTCATTTGTATATTGATAGTTTTGCACTTGTCATATATGTTAGGTGTGGGCAGTTATCTGATAATTGCAGATTTTATGTAATTTATTAGAGTATGCAGTGCACTGTGCAGTAAATGATGCATGACAGTGCTAGGAATTTTTATCCATGCTTCAAAACACACACCATATTCATTAGATGTATGACTGCATAATAAATCATCTGAGTGGAACTGCACTGGGCATTGTAAGATCTAACCTCTCTCTAGTAGATCTACCACTTCGGTAATATTTTGTATTACTTGACGCTACTTTAAAAATTCTGTATTGGTTGACGGACTGATTGGACTGGCATTTTTTAACATTATAAGACTGGAGCTGGTGTCAAGTATATAATCATCGATTGTGCTGTGTTAAGAGGTGTTCACTGCTACTCGTGGTGCTGTTTATTGCCATTGGACTTTTCATGTTCACCTACGAGTCGACACAGTTCAATGCTGCTGGCTTTATTCTAGTTCTACTTGCATCGTTCATCAGTGGCCTTCGTTGGACTCTGGCACAGATAGTGCTACAGCGTGAAGAAACAGGTACAGTGTATGTTGTTGTAACTGTAGCTATGATGGTGGATAGAACAGCATCTGAAAGGGTTCATAGGGTCCTTGAGAAGTCCTAGAATTTTGAAAAAAAATCCTGGCTTTTGAAAGTCCTTGAATTTGACTGTTCATATTTTGAAATTTGTGCATATTAAAATTTTGAAGGAAGTATTCTTGTAAAATTTGGCATTTTACCACTACTTGGTTATAGTTTACTTGCTTACTTAACGAAATTTTCTACTGTGTATATTTCACTCTAAACTTGAATTCTGTCTTTTCAGTTTGCTATGAACCCTGATCTGAAGTACCGTAGTCAGTATTTTGTAACAGTATGAAGCAGACTAGACAAGTAATCACTAGCAAAAGTGAATAAAACAGAATCACCAAAAAAATGTGGATTTGTACTCAGAAATTTACTGCTTATATTATATTACAATAACTTTCTATACTAAAAACTAAGTGTGCTACGCTTACTGTTGTTATGGTTGCACATTTTACAGTTTTCTTTGAAGCAGAGTGGATGTTGAACTGTCTGATGGCACTGGGTCACATGCCTTGATAATCGAGCTAACTGAGCAGCTGTTGTACAGGTCACCAAGCATTTTGAGCATTGCTGCACAATGTTTCTATAGAGGTTATGTGCTATTCCGATTGGAAAAATAATGGTCACTGCTGTTCTTGACCATTTGAGGGTCTTGGTCACCTATACAACAAAAACAACAAGTGTTGCATCAGATCTTTGCACTGTCTGGTTTTCTTGTTTTAGTAATCTGCCCATTCGGCAGGTTTGTGATGGTTTACTCTTGATGATTGCCAGACACTGCCATCCTCGGCTCATTTCTTTCTGCTGTGACAGGTTCTAATGGAAAAATTGGTTTATTTGTCCACTACTTTGTCCCTGGTTCATCGATGACATTGCACTCATCAACTCGTCCTCTACTCCAAGCACCATGCACCCGAACTGCATACGGCAGCCATGCTTTTAGTTCAGCCGTACCAGCTATCTGGAACAATCTTCCTACTTCAGTCATTGAAGCAAACAGTTTGCCTGCATTCCGTCATTGACTCAAGACACATCTGTTTACTGTTGCTTTTGAAAACATTGGTTAACTGTAACGTAGCCAGCGCCTCTCTATCTTTACACACGTTTAGTTTTATGGCGCTTTATAAGTTTGTTTTTAACTTTAACTTTTAACTTAGAGCCGTGAATACTTGGGGCTGCAGAGGTTTGCCAGCGATGTCCTTTTTTGACAAATGCAGCAACGAAATGAATCATGTGATAAACAGCATTTGCTACGTGTGAATACTTTTGAATACTTTTGCTGCTTGTTTTGTGTGGAACAGGACTTAGCAATCCGCTTGACATGATGTTTCACATACAGCCTTGGATGATCTTGTCTTTGTTACCACTGTCCACAGCATTCGAAGGTAACTTCTGATGCAGTCTCCATGACAGCTAGTAAGCTGTATTGTTGTGTAATATTAACCAGTTGAAAACTGCACTGCGCATCTAGTATCCATCTGACACATGCCATTTTTCTGCAGCCACCAATCACCCTGAATTATATTCTTTAACCATCATTGCCATTACACCATTATGCGACACTTCAGACGTATTTCTTTAAATATGATTCTCTTGCTTCTGTAATAATGATAGGACAGGTAGGTACTTTTGTGTTCTTTGGTGCTAGACTTGACGCTAATTTAATAACATTCCTTCTGATGTGGCATGGTCATGATGATTGCATCAGATAGCCACGTATCTGAAGCTTGTACATGCAATTGATTGCGGTGGTTGCTGGTGGAGCAGCGCGTCTCTCACAAGCTGGCCTTGCTGATGTTCAAAATACGACAGACGTCAGCACCGGCGTACCTCAGTCAACACATCATAGCACGCAGTGGAACTCGGTCACTGAGAGCATCGGATGCTCCACTGCTCCATGTGCCCTTCAGACGGACTGCCATCGGCAAACGATCATTCAGCTGCGCTGCACCGACAACCTGGAACTCTCTGCCTGCTTCTGTCATTAACTGTGACACTCCCTCTGTATTTAAATCTAGGCTTAAAACTCACATATTTAATCTTGTATACAGCTAACTGACCTGCTCTGCCAGCGCCTCTGAAGCTAAGGCACTGCGGCGCTATACAAATGTATTATTATTATTATTATTAATTTATTTTAGCATTATACATCATTAGTTTATGGTTTCTTAAAAATTCAGATAGATTTTGGGTTTTAGCTTGTCTTGTAAACCAGTGGTCATTTTTGTAAGTGGTTATTTTTGATTGATTATTCAATATTGCTACTATTACAGTAAAATGGTTGATATTCAGCTGGTGTTATGCAGATCTCATTAGGACTAGATTGTATCATTTTTTGGGCAGACTTATGGTTAGTTTTTGGCCGCAATTTTTTCTGTCTGTACATATTTACATGTTTCCCATGCGTGCGATGAAAGAAAGGAATCTGAACCTGTTTACAACTAGCTATCCTGCTGTGTTTTTCAGGTATTTACGTTGCCACCAGTGAGCATGCGTTCGGCTACCAGGACAGCTCGTTGCTGTGTCGGAACTTGCTGTTGCTGTCACTTGGCGCTGTGCTTGCATTCATGCTGGAAATGGCCGAGTTCCTTGTTGTCTCGTATGCTTCCAGCCTCACACTGTCTGTTGCCGGCATCTTCAAGGTTTATTGTCTACTGTTTTTGTACTATCTGTTAACTGAACATGAGACGGACTCTATGGATTGGTTACTGTTCTCTCCGAAAGTTCAAAGCCTGTAACTTTTTTGGGCCTCTCTGGGTTGGCTAGGATACCGTCTTGTGTTTTATCATCAAACATATCTGGGCAAGTGGGGAACATGTTTCCCCAAGTAATCTATAAGTCCTAAAAGCATGCTATGTCATAATATTATTACGCACGAAAGCAGCTACTGCTTTCAGCGCGTCTTAGCCATCGCAATACTGTCTGTCCGTCACACGGGTAGATCAGTCAAAAACGGTGCAAGCTAGGATTACCAAATTTTCACCGTTGGCTGCCTGGAAGACTCTAGTTTCAGGAACCGTAAAGCTTTTCCATAAATTCGAAGAGGGTCATCCTGAACAAAAGCACTAAATAAGAGGGGGGTCTGAAAAATTTGTGATTTTTAGTGAATAAGTCACCATATCTCAATAACGGTGCAAGATAGGGCCTAGGTTACTATTAATCACTAATAGGAAGTCGTACACTGGCTCTCGGTTGCTATCGAATTCAATGACCTTGAACGCCAAAATAGGGGTTTTTGTAGATTTTTTTGGCAATTTCGGGCTGCAACACAAATCTATATCATTTACAAGGTGGCGCCACGCAACTATCGTTATGCGATCCAGATAGAGAATTTGGTATTTGTATATTAACTTAGCGTGAACACCCCAATTTTCAGCTAAACTACTGAACGGGAACTGCTATAGGCTTTCGGGTGTCTCGTGAGCATTAGCTCAAATTTGTTGTACGTTATACGGACATAATGGTGATAATATGTGCAAGTCATACAGGATTGTAGACTAAAAAGATTACATCTACACTGTGTCCCAAAAAACCATCCTCGACATTTTCAACTGTGATTTCAAAACCAGTTATCAAATTCTGATAATTTTTGGTATGAATATTCCTGACACAACTTGCCATCAGATGACTGTTCAGTTTCCCACCTCACATAGTGTATGCTTCTGCACTACCTAGGGAAAGTAGATCGAGTGCAATATGTGTTGAAATGAACAAAAAATCTGAAAAACATCCCCGACATTATCGATCGTAACTTGAATAAAGATTAGCAGATTTTAATAATTTTTGGCAGAAATATTTCTGACACAACTGGCTGTTAAGTAAGTGTTTTAGTTTCCACCTCACTCAACGTCTGCTTTTGCACTACCTGGGGAAAGGAGACCAAGCATAATACGTGTTAAAATGAATGAAAAAACGTGAACAAATTCCATCTATCCTAATCAGTGGGTCCCAGCAGCCAGTTTGTTACAAGGTTTGACTGTCATGCAGCAGAGTGTCTACCAGATGAAGTTTAGGAATGTTTGTGAAATCAAGAAGCAACTGGTACAGCCTGGATTGGTCTGGAGTAGTGCTCGGAATGGGTACCCGGCTACCCGCGGATGATGCCAGGAAATAGCTGCTGCACGTACGTCAACCAAGTTATGACCCGAGTGTAGCCTGCCACGGCCGTCTGTATCAAGCCAAATACCAGGGGGCAGTATGGCCGTACTCAAATCGTCGTCAAGATGCGGAGGGCAGCGGCAGTGCATGAGAGGATGAAGCATCTCCAGCTGAAACAGTGTGGGCCAGTGTGGGGTAGGGTATGATTAATGACAGCATTATAATCAATCAATCTTTATTTGTATCAGGTAAAAAACCCATATCATCTAAGCCTAAAAGAATAGTAAAAAGTAAGAAAATATATATAAAAACATGCAGACTTGAACTTCGGCATCTTGTAGAACTGTACATGCGCTTCAGTAGTGTAGAAGGGGGACAAATGCCCGCCCTTATTTTGGGCTGTCGGCAAGTTGTGAAACATTCTCTTGTCCGAAATCTTTGGTCTCAAAAGTGCAAAATTTGGCGCTAAAAATACTTTTGCTAAATTTTAGGGCAAAGTTGAAATTTTGAGCACATGTAATCTGATATGCCGGAAATTTGCATCTTTGTCAAAAATCTGTTGGAAATTTTAAGTGTCTGTCGAAAAATTGCAACTTCTATATGCCGCCTGTTTTTTAACCTACACGATGCCGCTGGTATTAGATTAAATCTGAACTACGTACAAACTTGTATTTTTTATAAAAGTTAAAATTATTTTGAATTTGCCGCTAGAGAATAAGTTCGCATTGCAACAGAGATCGTTCGCACCGTTAATCCAACAGCATTCAGCACTATCATACTATGTAGCAATAATTGCAGCCTCAAAATAATTTCCAAACGGGTACCCAGGTACCCGTTTTAATACTCGGTCGGGTACCCAGTTCTGCAAATACCCGACAATCCAAGCACTAGTCTGGAGTAGAACAGTATCGATACTGCTGTCAATGAATGGAGAAAGCATCTCCTTGCCTGTGTTCGCATAGTGGGCCAACACTTCAAGCAGTTTTACTGCGGGCAGTTGCAAAATGGACAACTGTATGAAATGTCAGCCAATGTGTCAGAAATGTGAACAAAATGTGTTTTTACGCATTATGTTAGTTAAGCAATTATATCGCATTGGGTAAAAAGTGATATTTTGCTTGTTCTGCTTTCCCCAGGTAATGCAGAAACAAACGTTAGGTGAGGTGGGAAAATGAATGGTGATTTGATGGCAAGTTGTATCAGGAATATCCTTACCAAAAATTACCAAAATATGATAATTGGTTTTCACGTTACAATCGAAAATTCAGGGATGTTTTTCTTTGGGACATAGTGTAGATGATTTCATTTCCAAATAACATCAGTGATCTCTTGCTACTTTTCTGTTCAAATGCCCCATTTTTTCAAGTACTACTGCAGGCCAGGTCCTTCAAACTCCAAAGTTCGGCAGGTTCCGAGAAGTAAACATGAGAACTGTGGCAGTACATGTGCAGGCCTGAACACAATGGTGTTAATGACTGTTGTTGACCTGACAACGTTGAATCACTGCAGGATGACAATCACACTGAGAAATACTGAGAATAAAGCCACAGATTTCCACTTTTGATTCATTTCACTGATATTGTTTATTCTAATACCCATGTGCTGAAGTTTTCTGGAAGCTGCCCTGTTGCCTATTGCATGGTGTCAGCACCCTGTAGGTCATTAGCATGGTCATTGTCAGCTAAAAACCTGTGCAATCGACTGAAACACTTAACGTTGACAGGAAGTAATAACGTTGCTGTTGGCGGTGATTGTCAATGGCGATCAGATCAGTACGGTCAACAGTGTCGGTCTAGTCGTCTGTCTCTCGGGCATTGTAGTCCATGTCATACTGAAAGCTACTGCTTCACGTGAGTAGAAATGACACCTTAAATACAGAACCGTAGCAAAAGCCAACAGATAGTTTCAGTAATACATGCTATACTGATTGTGTGAATGATTTTGAATGTCTGGGAAGGAATATGCAGCGACTTGCATGTGACGAGTTTCTTAACTTCTGTTGTTCGTATTTTACTGAACTATACTGTTTTTGATTTTTTGATTTTAAAAATATTTATTTATTTATTGTTTATTTTTGTATTTATTTTTTAAAACCCCCAGTACTCAATTCCCAGGGTAAAATATTAAATTAAAAGCTAAGCAAGAAGACCACAGCAGCGTCTATTCGGTAGTGAAAGTGCTGTGGAAGGAGATCGCATTTCCCCGCTGGAGGGCCACTGACATCCGCTGGAACAAATGAGTTTTGTTTCCCTGGAGTCTTCGGTGACAGCTGTGATACGTCGGCTCATTTCTAGGGACCAATCGAATTCACGGGAAAAAATGCATGATTTCACGGCAGAATTTTTAAAATGTGTCAAATTTCACGGAAAATTCACAGGCCCCACAGACGTTATTTCGAGGTGCTGCGCTATTGCAAACGAAGAAATTTCAGAACAACGAATATTTACTACACTAAGTCAAGACTCAAGACAGTCAATGTCAACTACTTAGTGCTGAAGTGCGACACGTAGCAAACAGCAACATCCGTACAAAAGCTGCTGATAAAACTCTGGAATTGTAATAAATTAAACTAAAAGCGCTAAATTGCACGAAAAATCACGGCGTTCACGGAAATTGGCGTTTTTCACGGAAGAAGGCCAATTTCACGGAAAATGTCACGGCCGTGAAATCATGAATTAAGTTGGTCCCTACTCATTTCCTGAACCAGTTGTACTGCCTCTTGGCTCCATGTGCCAGCTGTCTCAATAGCAACTGGCACAAAGATGTGGCTACTGGCCAGCCGCCTGTACTTTGCCTCCTTGTTACTAGCCGCCTTGTTAGCTGCCGCCCCTGCTGTTGTCGCCCTGTCAGCGAGGTGGGAGTCGGCATAGGTGTCCGGGACTGCCAGTGGTTTGCCTTTTGCCCAGGGTAGCAGTTTGACACCATCTGGACGCTTGCCGTCATCTCGGCTCAGACCTGTCGGTTCTTTGGCTGCTGGAACTTGTGCTGTCTTGAATGCCCACCATAAGATGTCGTTGAGTCGGCTGTGACGCTGATGTCTCGGACCGTTTCTGCGACATGCCAGGCCATGGAGTCCTCGTGCACCGACTGCTTTACCACACACACAAGCGTGTGGTTCATGGGCCTTGCACCCCAGTCTATGTGCCGCGGCTACTCGCATTGCTTCGTCGGACAATCGCAGACCGATGCTATCGGTGGTGTGTGGAACCAGTCGCCAGCATGTGGAGATGATGCAGCCAAAATTCTTGCCTTGTCTGTGTCAGTGGAAGCACTTGCAAAGATACCAGTTACCTGATTGGCTGCTACAGGACCGTCCCAGGCTTTCTGAATGCAGCATTGTCGGCCGGCTGGCCTATTTACAGCCAGTTTTTCCATAGTCCATTTCCTGTGTTCTTCTGAATTTTTGGCAGTCCTTGTAGTCTATAGGATGCCTTTTATGCCCAACCATATGTGTCTTCTAGCCAGAGCAGTTAGACTTTGCAAGTAATCACTACCATTCCACACCACATTGAAACTTCCGGCCCTTTCTGTTGTCTAGCGAATATTGTCAACGCACGAAAAAAATCATCGTTACTGGTTGTATGCATTTTTTCGCACATTTCTGTTTCTGACAGACGATAAAGAAGAGAAAAACTACAAGGCTGCAGGACAACAGGAACAGCACCAAAGCCTGCTTGACAGTGAACAGGAGGATAACTGTGAAATGTCACACTCGATACCTGTAGGTCGGAAACGGTAGCACAGGCTTAACTCTTTTTCCAGCGAGATTGCTAACGTCTAGGATAGTGCATACAGTTACCTACATGCATATTATCATGCTATACAGCTTCAAAGGAGTACTGGGTACACAATTCACCACGATGGTAAATACCAAACTCGTAATAGATGTGGTATTCTGCCATACTGTTTGACTGATGAGTGAGTGAGTAAGTGAGTGAGTGAGTAGGGTTTAACGTCCCACCCGACACAGTATAGGTCATTTTGGGGATGGCCTTTTCAGGCAGAATGCACACAAACACAATAATGGAACAGTAAGTTTAAACTTTACGATAGGCAGAAAGTTTATCCTTTACAGAAACAAAAAACACAAAAATAAGCTTAACCTAAAATTGTAAAACTCGATTATATGCGTGCATATGTAATTAACATAATGGTAGTTCTAATAATCTTCCCTATTATCCTCCAGACAGTCATCAATGTGATAATGCTGTCTATTGGAGGACAGGGGGAGTTTGGCTGGTGAGTGATGCTAGAGGCATGCAGTGCAATAGGCCTACTTACTGCAGTACATATTTGTTAGGAGTTGAAATGCTGTCAATTGGTCAATTATAGCTATACGTTTGTTTTATCGTGTCTTCGTTGAATGTGAAATGGCATCAGTAATTGTGTTTGGTAACAGTTATTTCCATATTCTAAAAGCTTACCGTTCATGTCAACTGATATGTGGCGTTTAGTACACATATAAAAAGACATCACAATTTCCACTTGTCAGACGTTTGCAGTGGTGTGTTATAGTCGGGGAGCTAACAGGGGTTACCATGTACCCCCTGTGGTTTTAAACCACATGCATATTTTATTGTACTCCAGGGACTAAACTTTAGAAAAATTTATGTTAACAGGAAAAAATTTGGGATACAGGGTGCTTACCAGCCGTTTGTTGCTATGACAACTGAAACCCCTTAGCAACAAGCTTAGTGTGCCTATAACAAAGATAATAAATGTCTAAATGTGTCGAATATTATGGCTATAATAAACTGTTTATGAAAGTCACTAAGTACAAGGAATCCAATGGTGTATTTATCATCTAGCAGCGGTTACTATGGAGTGATATTCTCCATAGCAATGGCCTATTTAGCAGATATATAAGTATGAGACCTCAACCAAACCTTAGTTACCATATGAAGTAAGATCAGTTTTGCCTAGCAACCATTACTATGGACACCATGGTAACCTAGTAACAAAGTTTTCATGATATAATATTACTTCGACTTTGACTGACATCATCTAATTGCGAAACCCTCAACCCGCACCTCCGTCAGATGCAAGGATCTTGGTGATATTTGTTGTACAAACCGAGGTATAGCCCATTTTGTCTTAGATTTTGTTGTCGTGGCAACAAGGGTCGGTCAGGGTAAAAGTCGATTAGCAATTGATTCAGCATTTGATGGCCCATTTTCAAAAACTCCCCTACAGATACAAAAAAATCCAGACAGATATCTCTTTCATAAGCCGAGTTATAGCCAATTTTGTCCCAAATTTCGTTGCCATGGCAATGGGGGCAATCGGGGGTAAATATAAATGTCACCATTAATTAGGCCAACCCCGAAAGCCATATCCTAGAACCAAAAATTACGAATCTGTCTTGCACACATCTGAAGTTATGGCAGGTTTAATAATTTTTTAATTTTCCCCATAGGCGCCATTGTAATTTTTTCGAATAAATAAGTCATAAATTAAATTTTTATTTTGTACCATTAAAAAGGCACTTCCTTGTGACGAACCGCGTCATTTGACATATTAAGCGTAAAAAGTGGTCTAACGGACTCGCCTTAGACGAGTTGAAGAACCAAAAAAGTGTAGTATATTTTGAACACGAGAGGTGTATGTTTCACATATATGGGGAGCAAAAACCCCTGGGTGGATTGAGCCCAAATTTTTTTGATGGTAGGCGTCCACGACAATCACGCCATTCAAATTTGGTGACGATTGGTTCAAGGGTTTTGGGTTGGCTGAGGGTCAAAGTTTGCCTTTGCCCATAGACTTTAAAGGTCGTCCTTACAACACGCACACTACTGTGTGAGGTGTGGTCATTTGCAAAAAGCACTGTAGGGAGCTTAATTAGGGAGCTTAATGTATATGTGTGGTCTCTGCAAATGTTAGACTATTTAAATGTCGGTTCATTTTGAATGTCAGTTTTCAGTAATATTTGAATACATTTTGTAAATATTTATGTGCATTGTGATGATATTGTTACATGTAATATAGTTGATATGCTGCTTGTTGTCATGCATGGTTATTCTTCACAATACACAAATAACCATAGCTTCTTAGCTTCAAGTATGCTTTAATAAATTCAGGAGTTTAAATGTTAGACATAATTTAAGATTTGTCGAAACAGCCACAACCAGATCGTCAATGTTTTCTGAACTTCCGTCTGCTGGATGAACCTAAAACATCACATTAGACAACACATCACATTTCAATCCATTTCCCCAAGTTTTTGGTAACAGTAAAAAGGACATTTAATATTTATTTGAAAAACGCATATTAAATGCGAGTCGGCGGTTACGAAGTGAAGTATACATAGCAAGTGGCAAAGAGAAAGATTCAAGGACATACAAGCTAATCTCAAAACTGGAGCTTGTTAAAATACGTTTTTTCTAACCTTTGTGTTTTCCACGGAAAGATTTCTTCCGCTTTTTTGTTGAAGTGTGATCCTTCTGAAAACAACAACAGTAACGTGCCAACGTCACTATAAATGTCAGCTAACTAGCATAATTATGTCAGAAGCACTGTCATGACCTCAGAATGTCAGTCTAACCAACACAAATCATAATTCATTGTGACAGTATATTAATAACACTACGGTATACACACATGGCTGTGCCATTTACGATGTGAACAGGAGATATTACCCAGTTTCCCCAAATCCACAGAACTCTATCCATTTTAGTACAATGTCACCACTACAGCATAGCAAAAACCATACTACAACTACCATTACTTTTAAGTGAAGGTTTAAATTGATTTAACAATAACCAACCAATTCTTTGTGGTAGTTAATGATATAAAACACACACCACTGTACTGTGCACTACTTGCGATGCCTGTATTTACGACAAATCCGAAATGATACTACCTGTGAGCCTTTGAGCAAGCCAAGACGGCCAAACTTTGTCAGACTGTCAAGACCCGATGCAGTCTGCAGCTGTCTTGCTGCAATCTACAATTAGTAACAAAACAAACGCTAAAATTGTATTGACATTCTGTAGATATTGTTGGCATATATTTTTCAGTGTAACAAAAAAATGAAATAATGAAAGTTGCTACAGTGAAGTAACACTTCGAAAAAGCCTGCACAACAGCATTAAAAAAGAATACAATAGAGAAAATGGTGTAAATTACACAATAATTTTTTCCTAATAGCAAAACTAATCTCCACTCGCCTTTTCTTTCTTAGGGGTTGACATTCTAATAAAGTACTTCTCTTCATACCTGTCAAAGCGAACACACGTTTTTTTGCAAATATGACATCATGATAAACACAGTATATGCAGTCAAACGGTAAAAAAGTCTGCAATGCGTAAAGTGTATAAAGTAACAGCTAACAGCAAGGACTGAACGAAGAAATAACACCAAGTGACGATGCAGAAAACAGAACACTGGAGGGACTGTGCAGCGACATCTCTGGCTGAAAGCAGCTTTCCTGAAGCCAATTGCCTAAATGTCTCTCAGCGAACTTTCAGAACTCTCACAGAATGGTAAAAAAGATACTACAAGCTGTGTCCTTCTTCTCTTACACACCCAACTGGCAATATCAAAGAAATGAAGCGTGTATCTGTGTCATATAAAAGGTAAAATAAAGGTTGGTACAGCAGATTGGCACTTATTATATGGCCATCTTTATACGCTGCATTCAAGCCTTGCCCATTAATCAATCTGTCCATGGACTCTTAATGCAAAAATGAACTATATGGTGGTTACAACTCTGTCTACTATTAAGCCTCTGCCAACATGTGACAACTACAAGGCCAAAATGTGCATTTTGGAGCACACTTGACCCCACCATGACCTTGACCTTTTTCCCAAAAATTTGATGCATTCGTCCATACCCCAAAGTCTATTAGTGGTGAAAGTTTGGTCAAATTCCATCAATAAATACCGAAGATATTGTGGTAACAATGTTTGTTCACGCATGGATGCACTAAAGCAAGTATGCATGAACACTTTGGAAACATAATGCCCCTTGCCACTATGTTGGCGGAGGCATAAGAAGCACTAACAAGAAATTTGAGCTAATGCTCACGAGAGGCGCGAAAGCCTATAGCAGTTCCGGTTCAGTAGTTTAGCAGAAAATTGGGGTGTTCACGCTAAGTTAATGTACAAATACCAAATTCTCTATCTGGATCGCATAATGATAGTTCAGTGGCGCCACCTTGTGAATGATATAGACTTGTGTCGCAGCCCGAAATCGCCCAAAAAATCCACAAAACCCTCTATTTTGGCGTTCAAGGTCATTCAAGGTTATTGAATTCAGAGCCAATCGAGAGCCAGTGTATGACTTCCTATTAGTGATTAATAGTAACCTAGGCCCTATCTCGCACCGTTACTGAGATACAGCGACTTATTGACCAAAAATTGCAAATTTTACCTACCCCCCTCTTATTTAGCACTCTCGTTCGGGGTGACCCCCTTCGAATTTATGGAAAAGCTTTATGGTTCCTGAAACTAGAGTCTTCCAGGCAGCCGACGGTGAAGATTTGGTGATTCACTGCTTTTGACTGATCCACTCGTGTGACAGACAGATGGACAGACAGAATTGCGATGGCTACGACGTGCTGAAAGCAGTAGCTGCTTTCGCAAGTAAAAATCCCAAATTGTTGCTGACATTACGCATGGCAGTAGTAACTAATTAGTGTGCCAATTTACAGCTAAAAAAGTCGCAAGATCTGGGATAGGGTTGAACAGATCTAGGCGGATGGCCGCATAATATGTGAGCACTTTTTACTTTGTAACATGTCATGTAAAAAACAGACATGGACATACTCGCGACGTTCACGGCCCAAACGATCTTCTTTTAACCGATGCAGATCAGGCGTTTCCTACATAACAAACGATCAAAGTAGCATAAAAATGAATGAATCAGAATAAATGACATTCAGCATTTATTCACTCATGCTATGTGTATTATTGCACCAGTAATTTTTCACGGTTGAACAAAACAAATAAAAATATTGGCTCTTGTGTGCCAATTTTCAGTTCAAAAGTTAAAGGTTAGGGTAGTGCAGACAACACAGTGGGTCAGTACTAGGCTGACACATATTTTTGGACGTTTTTGAAAATGTTGCATCTCGCACAATCGTATACAATGTTGTTTTTACATCAGCTTAATAGCCTTGATCTTAACAAGTATTTTAACTTTGCTTTTAATACATATATTAACTGCTTTTAACTAATTTTAACCACGTACGGCACTGAATGGCCTATTTTGTGCTGATTAAGAAACTACTCACTCACGCTGACACATATTTTCTACTCCAGTTAGAGCCAACTCTGGTGAGTGATACTCACTCGTATCTCGTCAGGACCATCCGTGTACTCGCGATGAAAATCTCGGATCACTTCACTGTTGGCAAGACGTTTCTTTGCCATCTCAAGCCTTCGTTCCTTCTTCTGGTTCAAACTCTCATCACCGTCTGCAAAAAAAGTGACATAAAAGGAGATTTGTTGTACAATAAAAATAACTTCTGAAAATAATCCAAAATAACATAACAATGCTACAAACACACTTGGCTTATGTTCAGCAACCCCAAGTCCCAGTTAGGGTGGTTCACGAAGGCAAATTTGGGAGAATTGCAGTGACAGTACTTATACCTGCCAGATGCCTTTCTTGTCACCCAAACCACATCACTGTAATACCGGAAGATGTAAGGTGACATAATGAATTCATGAAAAAATGCTAAGTCTACAAATAAATTGAGTCTATGCAGTTTTACTCTGAATTAAAAAAAAGGCAAAAAAGATAAAGTTACCCCACTGTCTGCATGATCTATCACAGCTCTGCCCTGAGCTGGCAGCGAGCTGTAAACATAGTTCAGTCATATGAACAATAGGCCACACCTCTGCCACATACTGCCGGCCCATTCATTACCTTCCTGCTGGTTAGGCCAATATCAAATTACACTGCTTGGTGACAGAGGCACATCATGTGAACAACTTGCCAAGAGTTGTTTCCTGGCAGTGGAACAGCCTGGAGTCAAACCCACAACTTGACATCACTAGTCTGAAATGCTAACTGTTAAAACTACCTGGTATCAAGCAAGCCACACTCTGCAATAGTCACGTATTCAGATAGGGGAACTAAACCCTGAAAACCACATGGTCTAAAATTAAAGTACACATTAATTAAATTCAAGTTCCATTTAAAAAGCAGTAAAAAAATTCTTATAAAAAGAGCTATTTAATGCTGAAAATAGCCTAGCAATAAGGTGCCATTTGACGACCTTAGACTACACCAAACAGCGTTATTTTATCACACACGAATTTCTGCACCCAAATCCGCTGTAGTAGTGAACGATTTCGATTAATTTAGCTAATGTATAGAAATCAGTGCATTATCAGCAATCCGTGAGTTTAGCCCGTCAGATGGTACCATGTTGCAACATCATTTTTATCATTAAAAATGACTGATAAGAAATCGTTTATCAATTTCATCAATGCCATTAAAGTTTGCTAAATACTATATACTTTAACCTTAAGCCATCTTGTTTTCAGTGTTTAGTTCCTCTTTAAATCTCAAGCTATTATGTCTTTAGAACAAAAAGTTCTTAAATAAAAACTGTATGATATACTGTACACTGTGAAGTTGATGTTATGTAATAACGAAAGAAAAGCAAATTATTAAATACTGACTGACCATAATAGACAGGGGCCAACTTGGCTGGTTTGTACACCTGCTTGGAGTTGGCAGCTGCAGCATCGACCTCCATATCTGCCTCCGCATCCCCATCTTCACCGGCCTAATGACAACAGACAAACGGGCTAAAGGTGATACAAAATAACAAAATACAAATCGGAACTGTACCGAAAAACGACAGTGGCTGCGGACGGCAGAAAACAGTGGCACTGTGGCAGGGGGCAATTATCCCCCCTCCTTCTGAAGTTTATAGCTTGCCAAAAATGTTCATCTTGTTCGAAACTGTTCTTCCAAAAATACAAAATTTGGGGCGGAACCACACTTGGGGAAGGGAAAATTTAGGACCAAAATGAAATTATGGGCGCCCAGTATCCCTTCTGTTGCAACTATGTCAGAAAACTGAACTTCTTTCCTCACAATCTTTTTAACCCACAATGTCACTGATAAAAAAAACAAAATAGACAATTATAAAATACAAACTAAAGCACATTCGATTCATATTTGACCAAACACTGGCTATAACAGGAATATTCGAAAAATCCGAATAGTTCTAAATGTCTGAATACTGTGCAACTGTCCCTATGTAATTTACAGCATCTTTTCATCACTGCAGCACTTACAAAAGAACAGATTTATGACAGAATTTCAACTCTGGATGTGTTTGTTTTTTAAGGGAAAACCAAAATAGATTTTTGCAGCATTAAGGCACCTGTCAACTGTTAACTAACCATAATCACTGTAAAGGTCGTCAATTTGTACAGCACATAGTCGCAAGCATGCGCACGCCTCTAATGCGCTTTCGTCACTAACCAGAGCTCCAGAGCCGCCTGCCGCACGGCCACCGTGTGCAGCCTGCAGACACAGGCTGGCGCAGCGGCCGGCTAGGCAACCCCAGTCAGCTGTACCAAAGTCCCCACCTTCTGTAACTCATGTAAATGAGTTACTACTCATTTTACTGTCGCACAGAGGGTAGAAGGCTGAGTCGACCTACAGTGGCCTCCATCTGTTTCAAAATACTGAAGGTGTCTAATTACCCTATATCTTATTACAGCAATCTGCTTTGAAAATGAACAATAAATGGCCAAGAAGATGAAAGAAGCACATACAGTGTCAACAAAGTTGTCTGGATTTGGTTTCAAAGACAATGGATCATTCTGGTCTGAAAACAAACAGCAGAATTCACTTGAGTTAACTGGTGTCTGTTTGCACTACCATAACTGCACCTCTTTCAAGATTTGAACTGGCACATATGTCCAATCTTTGACAAAGTTACTGTTACTGTTATAAATCATTCTGCAAGAATAATAAAATCACAACTTTCAAGTTTTTCTAACTTAACAATGTGCAAGTTTCTACTACACAAATAACAAAGTTGCACAAACTGCATCTGTTATACCTCAACACCTTTCATACATTAGCACAGCAAATCAAACAACTCTGAGCAAAAGCAAGGTACAAAAATTAATATCTAATATTACTGACAAAAAATACATGTACAGAGAAACTCAGAAGGCTAAGTAACCTAAAATCTAGACACAATCAGTGGCATATTTAGGGGGGGCACGGTGCGATGCCCACCCTTGGCCCGACCATGAAAATTTTTTACAGGCGACATTATACGAAAAGGTGCGTTTTTGGCCATTTTCCAGCAAAATTCAACAATGTTTGATGGTCTTTGCGTTTCCAAATTTCAGAGAAATGGGCAAATTTGCGGTTTCTATTGAACATTCAGAAGCAAAAAGTGTTTCAGCTTCAGGGGGGCTTGCCCCCTGGCCCCCCTGACCCTCCAACCAGGGGCTCTGCCCCTGGTTGGAGGGTCAGGGG
>Ga0209367_1001087_pt1 | contig 31940 bp, 25 predicted proteins | sample WorMetLIZISLAND2_FD_187412 | JGI IMG/M metagenome (GOLD analysis project Ga0209367, IMG submission 187412) | Marine gutless worms symbiont microbial communities from Max Planck institute for Marine Microbiology, Germany - Olavius geniculatus... ...
TGTGGGACAACCCTGCAGGAGTTAAGCCACGCTGCCCTAGATAGGCAGCGGTGGGCAGCGATAGTAAGAATGGCGTCAGACACCAACGGGCATTGAGCCCACGGTTGTCGATGATGATGATGATGATAGATGCAGCCAGCGTTACAATAGGCTACTCGTAGACATCACAGTACATATAGGCCACCATTCATTTTATCGCCACTTACTGTGAATAGTCACCCACACGTTTGTAGCCTGCTACGTATGCTATGGTCTCCGCTCTGTGTAGACTGTGTTGGCTACAATGTACGTCTGTATTTGGTAAAAATATTTTATGCTTCCGCCTCTGATTATGTCGGCGGACGCGTCGTGTATTCGGGTTTTCCGCCCGCGCGTCGAGCAAAGCTTGCTGGCACGATATCATAGAAGTTAGTGGAGAGAATTGCGCCAAACTTTGATTGGGTGAATAAAAAAGTTGAATATTTATTTTTAGGCTTAATGGTCTATACGTATACGTAGTAATTTCAAAGCAGATTAAAGTCAGATATTGCAACGGACACATAATACAATGCAGAACAACAAAGACAGAGAAAATACAAAAATTATGCACGTCTAGATACGGCGTTTATCCTTAAATGACACGAAATAAAGTACGAGTAATAAAATTGCAATAAAAGTACGACAATCTGCGCCCTATAAATTGTCTGTCTGTCTAAGATTACAATACATAGGAGGCAACAGAAGTAAAACGTGATGTAAATAATTCGAGATTTTGACGAACAACTTCGCATATTTAGACGTCACAGTTTTGTTATCTTGATGTAACTGTGTTTTTTGCTTTTTTATTGCTTTGGAGTTTGCCGTTTTTGTGTTTGTTGGTCTGTCGTTTTTTCGGGCCGATCGCTAAGCCGTAATCTTAAAGGTCGGCCCTTTGTCGTGGTTGTCATCTGTCCGATTGTCGTCCATCCGTCCGTTCGTCTGTCACAGATGTATTGTGGCTAAATGGTGCGAGATAGGGCCTACGTTGCTATTGATCACTAATAGGAAGTCGCATACTGGCTTTCAAATGACATATAAATCGATGACCTTGGATGACCTCGAAAGATCATAACGCACTATGGAATGGGATGTTTCAAGTTATAAGTGGCCATATCTCGAAAACGGTGCGAGATAGGATCTAGGTTACTGTTAATCACTAATAAATAGTGGCATACACCCTTTCATATGACTTAAAATCGTCGACCTTGGATGACCTTCAAGGTCAGTGACAACCAGTACGGTCTGTCCCACTTTCGCGACAGTTGAGCTTTTTGTTACGTGTTGTTATTACCCATTTCCATGCTGTCTGAAATAAAAATATTAATTGATTGAACGAATGTGTGCCATGTACCTCCGTTATTAATAAAGATTCCAGGAAGCCCGTAGTACACTGCACTACACACGGTAGACTGAATACGACGAAAATGTCTGAGGAGGTGCATATTAATCATAAGCATATTAATTATTGTGTAGCAGCTGACGCACGGTCATATAAGCATACTCCATAGTGATACAAGTGCAGTGCGATTTCCGTGAAACTGATTTATTTCTTAGTATTAGTTTTCCACTTAGTTTTAGTGTGTATATTTGTTTTGTTTTGTAATTTTTTTTATTTTATTTTAGTCGTAATAACTATAGAATTAATTCGAATAAAGCAAGTTTTGCCTGTGCGGCCCTCTGTAGCCTATGTCTCGTACTGTCTCCGAACTCGTAAACAAAAAGGCATAGAACATGAAAATCGGTGTAAAAGTTTCTCAGGGCAGGAGAATAGCAATGTGCATGTGTTTAGCAAAAAGGTTAAAAATTAGAGTCATCGCCAGCGTCAAAAATCTCCACAAAATGTCGCATATCTCACGTACGTGTTTACTTGCGGCTGGCGGGTTGCGCGCTGGCAGTTGGTGGGCTTACGCGCGTCGGACGGCTTTGTCCACTGCACACTAAGCGAATACGACCCTCGGCAACTAAGCAGACGACCGCATACACGTTGGCACAAGACATACTAATGCCTGCATGCGTGTGGTTATGCAGACGGGCCGCGCATCAGTTGTGACTCGACGTCGGCAGTGGTCGGTGATCGCGACGTGTTCCTGCGCTGTCAGGTGCGAGCCAGACCGCCGCCGGTAGCGCTGTACTGGGTGCTTGATGACGACGATGACAACGATGATAATATTACCCGTATCAGCCACCACACTGCCGGACACTACGGGCAGGATTACTGGACTGTCGCTAGCGTATGTCTTTTATCGTCCTTATTTAACATAATTGACAGAATTAGCTATAAGATATACATTATAAAAAATGACACAAAGGTTTGCTCCCCTGTGAAATAATAACCGGCAGTTATGAATGCCAAAGTTTCACTCTAGGCTTGTTAGCTGAGTTTGGAAAACAAATCGATGAGCCAAGACTAGCGGTTAGACCAACTTTTTACGCGCGAAAGCAGCTACTGCTTTAGCGCGTCTTAGCCATCGCAATTCTGTCTGTCCGTCCGTCCGTTTGTCCGTCTCTCTGTCGGTCACACAGATGGATCAATCAAAAACGGTGCAAGCTAGGATCACCAAATCTTCACCGTTGGCTGCCTGGAAGACTCTAGTTTCAGGAACCGCAAAGCTTTTCCATAAATTCAAAGGGGTAACCCCGAACGACGGCGCTAAATGAGAGGGGGTGGGAAAAATTTTTATTATAGATTTTAGCCAATAAGTCGCTGTATCTCCATAACAGGGCGAGATAGGGCTTAGGTTATTATTAATCACTAATAAGAAGTCGTACACTGGCTCTCAATTGCCACCGAATTCAATGACCTTGGATGATCTTGAACGCCAAAATAGGGATTTTTAAAGATTTTTGGCGATTTTGGGCTGCGAGACACATTTCAAGAACGAATTTACGGCGATCTTCGACTGTAGAGCACACTCCAAAAATGAACTGCGACAAAATGGCTGGAGATAAACTGACAGTTTGCGAACAGGAAGTGCTATAGGCTTTCGCGCGTCTCGTGAGCATTAGCTCACATTTTTTGTTAAAATTATGGAAATTTGTTTGTCTCAGCGACATCCAGCGGCGAACAGAAATCGTTTCGAGGAAGGCAACAGCAGTGATCGTAAACACATTTGTATAAATGTTATAATTCAATGAATTTAAACAGTTCATCAGACAAAAACAGTTGCGCAAAACACTGCAACTTTTAGACACTATATCACACCCTCGTGTTACGCTGATAATGTGATTATTTTTTAAAATTATCAATCGTGGACACGATTGAACGTGTTGGCTGTGCAGGACAGAAATGACGGCAGCCTTGAAACACGATTGTACATCGGTAAAACGTCGCAGCAACATTTCAGGTGGTACTCTGTAGTGGCTGAGAACAGGATCGGCGTCACCAGTGCACGTGTTCATCTTACATATGGTCAGTCAGTCACAACACTGCTATTTACTACTAAGTACGTGTAAGTTAATGAGTTAATTAGTTTTTTTAAATTGGCGCGGTGAAAAATGAATCTGAGGCGCTTTGGCGACGGAAGGTGTTTCCAAAGCTGTATACTGTGTATCCTGTATATAGTAAAGTCACTGTGATTCATTCGTCATTTGACACACATTACGATTCACAATAATACCCCGTTTACATGAGCCAGCTTCAGCTGGCTCGACGAGCGCTCTATGAGCTATCGTTGAGAAAGATCTTCGAGCTAGCTCGTCAAGCCAGCTTCGTCTTGTAAACAAGTATAAATTTTATTGACACACTCTTCCGGACATGGGACTAGACATGCATTACGTTATTACGTGTAAGTTGTTATCGTGTAATTAATTTAGCGTCAATTAGTTGTCCAATAACAGAGAGCTTAGCTTTGCTTTCTGTTGTCTTCGTTGTCGTAGTCGTTGTCATACTACTAGTAGTAGTATGTTGTAGTATGGCTTAGTCGAAGTGCGAGTGATTGTCTCTGCACTCTGCAGCGTAGAATCAATCGATCTTATCACAGTCCATCAGTCACAGTCTGCAGCCTGCAATCCTGTCTGTCGCGCTGTTCATGAGCTGCAGTGGCTGCGGTGTTCAACGATCAGTAGCCTACGATCTTTTTCGTGTTGCAACTTACACTCTGACTACAGACGTACTACGAAGCATACAGTCGTACTTTGCTCATACCCTTCACTCGTACATGTAGCCGTCATCAGTCCGCTTGCGGATCGCTTGCAATTTTTCTACTTGTGTTTCAGTTTAATGATTTTATCACGGCTTTATTAGTTTTACATGCAGGCCTACTGCTATTTATATTATACTACGCATCTGTGTGATGGCTAAATAGTATAGATCTTCATCGGAAACCCATCTCAGAGCTACGAAGCGTCACTTTCCATATGGAAGCAAACAGTGTTATCTGCCAACCAACGCAGGTGAACGCGCCCTGCCTCAACCCCAGCCAGACAGGCTGCAAGTACTCAATTTACCTACTATGGAGGGACGGAAGGCTGAGTTGGCCTTGGTGTCGGTGATATACCGAAATGGTTTACTTGTCCGCAGACAATCACTCATCCAAATATTAGCCACCTGATAGCGACCCGACCCGGAGTCGAACTTACGACCTCACGATCCTAAGTCCAACGTCCTACAATTATTACATTGTAAATTAAAGTCCACCGTGTGTCTGTGTCAGCTCCTGCGTCCGATCAGGCGTATGAACACGGCTTGCGTCATCGTCAAGACCATCAGCAGCAAGTCAATAAGAAAACAGCCAAACACGTGGTTGACAGCAACGGTCGCCATGGCGACCGTATCCAGGCCAGGACTGCTGACGTCACCACCTCTGCCAGCGGGCCTGGACGAACTGACCTGGTTCGGCAGTCGTTGCTGCTGATGTTGCCATGTGTTGTCATGGCAACTGCGCCTAGGAACGTCGCCGCCGGTTATTTGCGGACACCGCTGACGTTATAACGCTGCGACTGTTGCTCATTTATGATGACATTGACGTATTTATAATGTGACCGGTTTATAATGACTTATCTTTTTATATGACCTGAACTGTTGCAGATGACAAACACGATGAATGCGATGTGATAATTTTTAAAAAAATCAACAACGCCAATGACAACGCGATTTTCAAGAGCAAATTTCTAGAAATTACTAAAACGTCTAGAGCCTAAACAGTATACTTTTATTGTGTTTGGAAGTCAAGTGTCATCAACAAATATAAAGGGACACTATTTTTTCTCGTCAAAAATATACTATTACGCTTTTGTCTCCACGATGTCCACGTAGCGTCTTAACGTCGCTGGCTGGCACTTTGTTAAGTGCACTGCTACTTGACGCCGATACTGCGTACTCGCTTATCCACTCCCGCAGTGCGGTATCTAGTACTGACACCGATGCAAAATAGATGATGCATGGCTATTTTTTGTCTGAACGTCATGATTGTTGAATGTTGATTTTATAACATACAAATGGTATGACGATTGAATAGCGCAAAATAAGCCTACAGTATTGTACACTGTGTCTCAATAAACATCCCCGACATTTTTGACTGTAACTTGAAAACCAATTATCACATTTTGACAATTTTTGGCACGAATATTACTGACACAACTTGCCATCAAATGATTGTTCAATTTCCTACCTCATCCAATGTATGCTTTTGCACTACCTAGGGAAAGCAGATCAAGCGAAATATGTGTTGAAAGAAGCAGAAAACCCGAAAAAACATCCCCGACATTATTGATCGTAACTTGAAAAAAAATTAACAAATTTTAATAATTTTTGGTCAAAAATATTCTAACACAACTGTCTATTAAATAAGTGTTTTAGTTTTCACCCTCACTTAACGTTTGCTTTTGCATTATTTGGGGAAAGCAGACCAAGTATAATACGTGTTAAAATAAATGAAAAAATGTCGATAAGTTCCATCTATCCTAATCTGTGGCCAACAGCCGGTCTATTACAAGGTTTGACTGTCATGCAGCAGTGTGTTTATTGTATGAAGTTTAGAAATGTTTGTAAAGTCAAGAAGCGACTGGTACAGCCTGGATTGGTCTGGAGTAGAACATTATCGACACTGCTGTCAATGAATGGAGAAAGCGTCTCCATGCCTGTGTTCACATAGTGGGCCAAGACTTTAAGCAGTTTTACTCCAGGCAGTTGAAAAATGGACAACTGGATAAGTTGTCAGCCACCCACAGTGTCCGAAATGTGAGCCAGATTTGTTTTTACGCGTTATGTTAATGAAACAATCATATTCCATGATAAAAAGTGATATTTCGCTGGTTGTGCTCTCCTCTGGTAGTGCAGATACAAACGTTGGATGAGGTGGGAAACTGAATGGTCGTTTAATGGCAAGTTGTGTCAGGAATATTCGTACCAAAAATTAGCAAAATCTGGTTATTGGTTTTTAAGTTACAGTTGAAAATGTCGCTGATGTTTTTTTGAGACACAGTGTAGGCCTAGTATGTTTAAATAGACGACGTGCAGTGAACATTGCATTTGCACGACCGGCCGACAGGACCACAGTGTTCCAATGTCTTGTGTTTTTCCTGCACTTTCAACTACTATGACTGTGTGTAAATACAATATTTATAACATAAATACATGTACGCCTGATGCTCATTTCATAAAATACCAGCGGCGTTCGTAACTTCGTTGATTAAAATAGTATTTGACGGGACAGGAAATTTTATGTGCAATTTTTGGACAGGTAGACTCTGCGAATGTCCGACGAAAAAGACTTGGATGCTCAGAATTGTAATTATTTTTGCCCCTGAAATTTCTTAAAATAGTGGTTTCAGCCCCAAATGGGCGAAAATTTTCCGACAGGAAAAATATTTTTCCGACAATTTTCCGACAATTCGAAATTTGGGGGAGAAGAAAGGGCAACTAACTAAGGGCAACTAACCTCTGTCACGACACCGTTTTGTATGAATATTCTGCCAGTGTGTGTCCGTCTCGCAGGTATGTCTTTACGTCTATTTTCAAGTAGCCTAAGCGAAAACAAAACCATAAACTACGGATGCAGCTATAGTGGTCGATAACAAGAAATTTGAGTTAATGCTTACGAGACGCGCGAAAGATTCGTGCCATAGACGCGCTATATACAGCATAGCTGTAGCGCCTCAGAAATGTTTCCCTTGCACTGGATCTCTGAAATATTGCAGGCGAAGTGCCGTTACACGAGGCTAATCAATCGTCCAATACGTTTTTCGGTGCGACTTAGGCCTACCGTTTAGCCACAATACATGCGTTACAAACGACAAACGTAGCATAAGCACGACCTAATTAAAGTACGGTCGGCTATATTAGTCACGAGACTGTATCGACATTAAACGCAATATAAGTCGATCAGCCGATTTCATGCATTACCCGTATCGTGTAAACAGTCTTGCACGCAGTAAGCGCTGCTATCGTTGTAGCGTAGTTCTAGGCCTATAGTCTTTTGCATGATTATTTGGAACAACAAACTCGTTTTTCTCCATGCAATTTATATGACGTACGACAATATTATTGTACATTATCGACGTATAACATTATTTATTAAAAAGTAAAAACCGCTAAAACGTTTACTTTGAGCAACGTCAAATTGCAAACAAATTCAAATCATCGGTTAAGCCGGTTTTTAGATGTCACATCTGCTAAATCTTAAATAGTCTTTGGTTGGTTAGTGATGTTTTTTGGTAGATAATCTTCAGAAAAGGTAGACTTTTGTCATTTATGTGTATTTTCCTATTTGATGTACACTTTCGTTGAGATAGTATGAATAATTTGATTCGATAAATTGTTTTCGTTATACGAATAAACTTGTGTTCATCGTTTTTGTGTCTTAATTTACGTAAGCTTATAACCTGGGGATCGATGACGCTTTTTTGTCTGAAACAAATACTGTTGTTTCGTCTCTCTTCTTCCCACATGTAACAATTTTGTATGATCGTGTTGGAGCATTCGACGTAAGCTACTAGTGGTGTAGATTTCGTCAACATTGCCATCATCATTTTATTTGCACAAAATGATTGATACCGTATACCAACTCGGTATATAACCGAGAAACTGTATGCAGGTTAACTCAGACTGACCATCCCTCCATGGGCAAATGCAGTGAGTACTGGTGATAGCTGGGGCATGAACTAGCACATTACGCGAAGCACTAGCTTCATATCCAGTTTAGCAGTGTAAACTGGGGACTAAGGAAACAGATCAGTGTTGTGTAATGGGCTTGTGACTCTGGAAGGACTTTACATTTTACGAGGCTGTGTGATGTGTGTTTGTAGAGACTGTGTGGGGGTTATTCATTGTGTCGTGAGAATGAAGTTGCCACCAGACGCTGACACTGATACTGACGGTTCATCAGCTGATGTTGCAAGCAGCAATCAACAGGATGTCGACTTCTCAGACTACATGTGGATGGGCGAAGAAATGGAAGAGTTTGACTCCAAGGTGTTATATTTATTTTTTTTAAATGACTGCTGATGAACATTTTGTAATCTAATTTTATTTTGCGTACGACATGTTATCAAGATTTGGAGTTGAATAGTGTTAGTTTTAACAGTCTTCAGTTTGACAGCATCATCATCATGCTTTCAGTTTTGTTTTAGTTTGCAAAGATAACAACGGCCAGTAGATAAATTCTGGATTTTTTGTGCTTCTTCTGATTGACTGCAATAACTGATAAAAATTAATCCATCAATTGTGATTAATTTTTAGAGATAATTGATTAAAACATTTAATTTATAAGTAGATTAAGTACCAGCACTAACCTTTAATGATAAGGTGCAAGTTATAATTTATGGATAGTAATAAAATTTAATGTGTGACATGTAATTTTGAAAAAGTGCATACTGATGTCATATTGTCACTGCTAGTTGCACCTCTGGACATACTGCACAGAAATTATAAACCATTAGTTGATTATCAGCATTATAGGCTAGTCCATGTAATCATATGACCAGTGTTTGACTGACAACCGTAATCACTAGCTGTTGGTGTGAATGTGGACGTGCAGTGTTTACAGGAGTTGGCTGAGGAGGCTTTCATAGAGTCGTGCTTTGAGGAGTTATTTGAAGAAGAAGATCGGTTTGCGGAGGAGCTGGAGCTGTTTCTGTCCAGTCTAACGCAGGAACAGGTTGGAAGTTTGGTGAACCAGCTCGACGCCGTCTCAATAAGTGATACTAGTAACTGCTCTCAACAACCGGCCTCCTCTCTTGATGTTGACGAGGTATTCATTCACAGTCACATTCATAGATTCACTCAGTCATATCTTGATTAACAGCTTTCATTAGTGGTGTGTATCTAGTGTAAGTTGGAAGCCTGTGTCAGGAGTTTGTCATAAGTGCATCGGTGAAATAAGTCTTTTGTTTTTGTCTCATTTGTTTCTTTTTATCTTGGCCAGAAGTTTTATGAGTGACACTGTATGCTGCCGATTATTGGCATTTTTTTTGATTTGCAAATATTTTTTGTAACAAAGTACTATAATGGAAGTTGTGTGTTGTACGTGAGAAATGGTTCCAGACCAAGACTGCTTTACAATGTAACAACAGCAGATACTAGTCAAAATCAGTTTAATTTTACAAGATGAAACCTGAGCACTTTTGGACCATCTACATACAGCTTACCATCGTTTCAGATACTAAGGCTTTCGACTATTAGCATCAGGTCTGTGGGCCGGAGCGCTTATTAACACTGAACGTGTGGTCTGTCATACCTGTGTACAGAATGATGCAGTGAGTAAGCTGAGTCCTGATGCTGAGGTGTTTGTACCATCAGCAGAAGATCAGGACAGTGAAGCTGAAGCCGATCAGAGCAAATGATGTCCAACTGACTGACCGACAGACCAACCAGCGGACCGACTGAATGAATGTACAGTGTGGACACAAGTCTTTCACTGGACTGTAATACTGGACAGCAGGATTGAAAAAAAACAGGTTTTTTCAGAAGCCCAACCCAGTAGGTTTTATTGGATGTGGGATTTTTTTGGTTAAACCTGGGTTTTCAAAAAGACCCAACTTGGGGTTTTTCATGAGCAGTGCTAGATAATGTCCACATCAGTTAGCTATACAGAAATCTGCAAATTCAGACTAACTGTAATGAAACATTTCGTTATTTGTGGAACAATAAACAAAATTGGGTTAATTTTGGGGTGGGCTTACCCGATAAAACCCACTGGGTTGGGTGGGTGCGTCGACTATGTTAGATGGCTGATGTTTGCTTTGTGCCATCATATGGTACAATATTTATGCCATAAAACATCTAATGGAAGCAAGCTTTTAAATCTGTCCAGTGGTTTTATGTCACTTGTTCTAATGGAAGCTGTCAGAAGTACACCGTGTCCCCCAAAACACTGCCAGTATTATTGATGTAAATAGCCTGACTATGACTTCTGCATTTCACAAAGGAGTGTAGTGACAGTATCAAGTTGAGGTAGGCAAAACTATAGACATTCACACCAAGTTGTTCTTGATATTGCTTGCCAAAAATTACTAAAATTGGCCAATGTTTATTGGAGTTCTTAAAAAATAACACTGGTAGTTTTTTGGGACACATTGCAGTTGTACAGCTGTTGCTGTTGACAAGTGACTGAAAGTCTACATGGAGCTGTACTAATCATATGAATCTGCTCAGCAGTGTGCATCAGGTTATAACTGTAAGTGAAACAGGTTTATAATGAATGCTAACTTATACTAATTTCCAGATTACTGACTGAAACCACTGCCTGAAAACATGGTGTCACTGTCAGGCCATGTTTTAAAACCATTATGGCACTGAATAGCCTATTATGTACAAATGTGGCGTAAAGAAACTACTCGATCACTCGTGTTTTAGGTTTTAGGCAGTGGTGCTATTGATGGACCATTTCTATCAGTCCAGGCCACTAATGTGAACAATGCCGTATAGAGCTGGACAAATTATCAGTTTTGTGACATTATGGTTTGAGGGTTTTTATCATGATGCTGTAAAAATGTATAATATTTTCAGTCACTGAATCACTCATTTATTTGTTTCCTTTTACCTCATTAATTTTAGTTAAATAAAACAATCTGAAACCGAACTCATAATAACAATTTGAAATTAGACCTTATTTTGAACCACTTGGTCTATACAGCACTAAACACATTGGGCTGAACTGCTAACCTCACGGTCAACTTTTTACAGAGACACTGCACACTGCACCGGCTCTGTGTTCATTCAGACATTATCTTGTTGTCTGTCCAATGGAATGCATAGCATTGGACGGAATATAAAATCACCCGAGTGTCCGTCCGTCCGTGCGACCAACTTTTCTTAAGCTCTCTTCCTTCCACCTTCCCCTTTCTTTACTCTTCCCTTTTCTCCTTACCCTTTTCCTTGCCCTTCCCCTGTCCCCTTCCCCATTTTCCCTTCCCTTTCCCTACCTTTTCCCTGTCCCTTCCCATTCTCTTTCTCCTTTTCCTTCCCTTTTTCCGTTTCCCATTTCCTTCCCCTTCCACTTTTTCTTTCCTTTTTTCCTTTTCCTTCCCCTTCTCCTTTTCCTATCCTTTTCCTCTTTCCTTTTTTTCCTTCCTCTTCCCCTTTCCTTTCTCCTTCTCATTACCTTCCCTTCATTACCTTCTCCTTTCCCTTTCCCTTCCTTTTCCCCTTCCACTTTCCCTTTCCTTCCCCTCCCCCTTCCCTTTCCACATCAACGTCCGTGCGTCCAACATTTGAGGCACCATATCTCCATAACGGTGCCAGATAGAGGCATGGTCATCATGGATCACGGATAGGAAGTCGACCCCCAGGAGTCGAGTGGTCACGTGACCGATGACGTCACGTGACCCCAAAAGGTCAAGTTTGTGATTCCATTATCTTTGAGGCGTCATATCTCCGTAACGGTGCCAGATGGATGCATGGTCACAACAGACCACCCATAGGAAGTCGACCAGCATGAGTCGAATGGTCACGTGATCGATGACGTCCCTTTCCTTTTCTTCTCCCTTCTTTTTTCCTTTCCCCTTCCCTTTTCCTCTTTGCCGTTCCCGTTTTTGTCCTCGTCCCTTTTGTGCTTTCTTTTGCCTTTCCCCTTCCCATTCCCTTTCTCTTCCCCTTCCGCCTCCCTGCCCTTCCCCTTACCTTGCTGCTGTACAATTTGAAATTAAACTGTTTGGATTTTTTTCTACCAGTCTAAACAACTCACTGATTAGGCCTATAGTCATACGGACATATACTGTAAACTATCGAAATGCATTGGACAGACTCCGTGTTCGTATGAACATTATCTTGTTGTAGTAGTAATCTGTAAGTGAAAGAAACATACACTGTCTGGTGTTAACTAATAGCACATTGTGGCCACTGCTGCTGCGTTAGTGTTAACGTAGATGTGCCAACTGCAGACTGTCTTGCTGTTTTGTTACCTTTGTAAAATTTAATGTAGGCCACAAAATTTGTAAACAGAATTTTTATCTGCACTTCCAGCACTGACTAAAGTTCACCAATAATATTCTTTTGCTTTGGTCGACATTTGCTTGTTTGCAGTTTCTGGTCCAAGTCTGTGTTTATAAGATTAAGGGTATCCATTACCCATGAGCCTCCAGAAAGATCAGTAAAGTTCCCCATTCCTTTTCTCCCTCGTTTGTCTTCCCCATCCTCTCTTTCACTTTCCTTTCCCCTTTCCTCGCTATCCTATTTTTTTCCGGGATCCTTTGACCTAAGTACATTTTGAAGCAAATGTAGTTTAGCTCATGAATTATACTAACTTCCCCTCCTTGAGGGCTGAAAAATGTCCCTTGCTCCATAGGCTGATGATACTGACAATGAATCTGTGATGTCAGTTGTAAATTGCTGGAAATCGTTCAAGTCATTTTGGCAAATTTTCACCTCAGACGCTGAGTATAACATCTTATGTGTCATTTGACTTAGCCAGTGTGTATTATACCAAGTTGCTGTATTACTTGCAGAGTATTTTGTGTAAACTTATGTAAATAATAAGGCTATTTGTTGCCAGTCTGCAGACATTGTTTTTATTATGTTGTTTTATTATGCACCATGTAGACACTTGACAAACTATTCTTCTGCATCTAAATTGGACATGTCAAATAATTAAGTCATTTAAGCCCACTAATACTCGTCATAATCTACTTGGCCTCCTGAACTGAAAATTGGTGCACCAGTTACTCCAACTATGTGGATCGTTCACACCACTATGAATTTTTTCTGCATCTTTTTTTTGTTTTCAAGTTAAGAAGCTACATGTAGTTTGAGCAATACTTGTAACACAACCTATTAGGACTACATAATAAACTGCTAATTGATTTTCTGTGTTATTAACAAAAGAAATCCTTTGTTCCTACATAGTTTTTATTTGTTTTTTTATTCATGCACTATTCCACTCAACTGCAGCTATGTATGTTATTGACTTCTTGCAAGTTCCTTTTATTTTGTAGCTACAGACTACAAGTTGCAACTAAGACTGTTGCCTCATGTTTACTTCATAAATTCATTTTGGACCTAGACTGCATTTGCATAACAACAATACTTCACACAAAATGACAAAATCAGCTAGACAAAATCAGCTTAATGTGTTAACTAATCATTAGTTTCTATCTCTGACAATGTACATGAAAGGCACAATGCCCGCACACTGAAAAATAGTAATGAAAATGTAGTGTAACAGTGTACTAATAAAAAACAAAACTAACTAGAAATTTGGGGCAAAGCCCAACGTTAGTACACCTGGTGCCGTAAGTCTGATTAGGGAGAAAATTCAGGGGTGTGAAGATCCACCGGTAGCAAAGTCACATGGCACAAACTCAAATGCATTAACATACGCAGAACGTGCTATGTCAACTTAGGGTGTGTCAACATGGAAGCCTATAACTTTTTTGTTAGTGGACCAAAGTTCACAATTTTTTTTGTTCAATCCCAGAGGGAAACTGCTTGATAACGCCGTTGACTGCTAATAATAACAGGTGCCAGCATGACATGAGCACCTTGGGTGTCGACAGTAAACTGGCTGAAGCTGTGATTATGCAAGATGCGCATCATATTCTTGAGGCTTTTCACATTCGATGACGACCATTTAACCTTGGTGCACTGGTTTAACCGGCCTGAACGAAAATTTACAAGTCTGGGTGTTTCTACGCTCGTTTGGAAGGAACATAATGCAACCTTTGTGATGTTCAAATTCTATTAATAATAATAATAACAACATCAACAATAAAAATGTTTATTTACAATTGTAAACCAAATTCAGCATGCAGATAAAGTAGCAGAGTTGTTCTGTGATAATGCAATGTCGAAAAAATCAATAAAATAAATAGAATGCCAAAAAATGTACAAAGCAACATCAGAACAGGCTGACACAGACTTGTTATTGCATTTGCACTGTCATGAAACGATAAAAACTAACAAAAAGTGCTTAAAGCAAGTCATCGTTATGCCAAACCATAAAAAGACACTTTGAAACAATTTAGCCAATTAACTGCTGCTGATATGACATTACTAATGCTAAGAGCCACTGGCTATCAGCAGTGTCATGGGTTAAAAAGTAGGTAAGCAGGAGTTTCCAATTTTCTCTCATACACTGCAAATTTCTGACAGCTCTAAGGAAATTATGCATGCTCAAAATTTCAACTATGCGCTTGCACTTTTCGACAAAATTTTTCATACAAAATTTTCCGACAGTTTCTAGAAGCTCCAAATTAGGGTAGTGGTTTTGTCCTTGCTGACACGATGCCAGCAGTTGGGCCGTCTTGTGTTCGGAAGTTTTTCAGGAATGCCATGTTGGCGCATGAAACGCATATGACATCAAATTAAGTTTATTTCAAAAAACACGGCAGCACAAATGCTCAACAGTAGTGAACGTAGCAGATGCGACTGAGACAGCTCTGGTGTAAAACTGGTTTGACACAGAGACTAATGTTCTTCAGTGACCATCTGCCGATGACGCAGCATGACCAAGTAAACGTCACGTGGTGTACCGGTAGGTATGGGTGTCAGCCACGCTCACAGATCAGCTCAACAACCTACACACATGGTGACACCATTAAACTACTATCATATACACGCTGACACCTATGCAAAACACTGTCATACACGGTGAGCTTAGAACATACTCACACACAGTGCACGTTGACATCATTAGATACTGTCATATACAGAGTGGCACCTAGACACACGACACTGTCTGTTGCACAGGGTGAACCTAACCACCTAGCAACATAACATCCTGTTAAAACCACCCTGTATAGTGCATGTAAAATAACAATACAGGGTGGTACCAATATACGTGACATTATCTCATCTACACTTCGTTCAGAAAAAAAACACACCAAGAGAGCTACATGAATGTAAGTACTCGCGTTCTTTTTTCATTAAGAAATACTATGTGTGATGATACCACAGCATATCTGTGCTCAAAAACTGGTAGACAAGATGCTGCCAAAATGCAAAAAATGTGACACATTACAGAAAAAGAAAAAATAAAAAAATGGTGTAGTAACGGCAAAGCTAGGAGCATGAGAGAGAGAAAAGATGTATAATTTAGAAGACTAATGAAGACTAAAAGGAAGGGGAAACTAAAACAAGAAGAAAATCATTGAGTAGAAAAAAAAACAGTTCAATAATGTGTGAATAACGATGATGACTGATGATGATAGAGAGTGGCTGATACATACGCTGGGTTCCATGATAACTGGATCCAGACAGCGATGGATTGTACTGGAGACAATTTCATCCAGCAACACGTGCACAAGACTGCAACGACAACAACATCTTCAATTTTGAGATATTCTGAAAGTGGGCTCAAACCATGCCAAATTTTGGACATTTTGTATCAAATTTTAGAAATAGGAACCCACAAATGTTTGTTTTAAATGCTACACCCAATTTTGATCATTTGGCAAAGTTTCATGGTGATCAGCTGAGACATCCAAAGAAAAAATACTGTAAATAAGTAAAGAGCAGCAGCAAAACATAACAGCCTGTCCTACACAGAATGACCATAATGAAAGGTATGCTGTTGCAGCCCAAAGGCTAGATTATAACATTATAAAATATGCAGTTTCGAAAAGGTTAACTTTTGGGCACCAGCCTAACCTGGGCTAACTGGAAAAAATGAAATAAATCATCAAAAACAACAGTGTAGTAGTAAATAGTGTTCAACAGATGACATACTTTTCGTCAGCAACAAATCGCCAGAGATACAGCTGCAGGTAATGGGTGTCAACTTGTATCTGCTGTAAACCGTAGCGACCAAACGTGCGCAAACGAACACACTCGAGGAATGTCTGCACAACAGCAGGCGATATCTAATATCGATTATCGATCTACACATAAAATCTCCTGCTGCATCAAATAATTTCTCACTCACTTCACTGTAGATTGTGGCTGCAGCATCTGATTGGGTCACGATCAAGTAGATGGGTGAATGATTGATTGTATGCAGGTATACCATCTCGGTGTATAATCACTAACCAACCAACCAAGTCAGCTCAGCTTTCCGTCCGTCTAGGGTAAGTAAATAAAGCACTGGCCTGTCTAGCTGTGTTGGGTGGTAGGTGAAGTTGTGAGATCTCACATGATAAGTGGTGTTCAGCTCCACTGCTCTGAGATGGAACAAACACCCCTCTAACCGTTAACTGGGCAGTAGAAAACGTTCCAGTTAGACCTTGAGACTAATCTTGATGAGGTCCTTCAGTACGAAGACCTTAGCAACAGCATTCAAAATCTTAAACTACAACAACAAATACAACCACTACAACAAGTAGAACTACTACCACGAACCTTGAGACTAATCTTGACGATGCCGGTCAGCACAGAGACCTTGGAGAACTCAACAGCGCTGAAGATTTCAATCTTCTCTGAGAATAACTTCTGAATGTTACTCAGCAGACTTGTGTCCACTGTGCTACAGACACAGCCCAGATATACAATAATACAATACAATGTTGTTATTTACAAAGTGTATTTATGAGAAAAGTCCAGGAGTCTGCCAGCTCTACAAAATATACAAATTTTAAGAGACATTTGAAAAAGCTAATAATAGTATTACTGCTACACTGATGAGCAGGTTTCATTATTTTACACCGTGGTCCATAAAAACATGCCACTTTTATTTTTTGAATAGCTCCGTGCAGGATTGGACAATTTTAATAATTTTTGGTGTGCAACATCAGAAAAAACTCGCTACAAATGACTATACTTTTGGCCACCTCACTTTAACGCTGTTGCTACACTACCTTGTGAAATGCAGGTTGCTGAGCCTGCTGTTTGCGAGTGGCATCAACGTTTGCCACTTGCATTCACACTGGAGGACATTTTGAGCACATGCTGTAATAAAAAGTACATATGTGACACGTGCGACTTTTTGAGATACAATAGTTGCCAATCATGTTTGTCACTTTTCAGTTAATCAATTCTGAGTCGATGTGTGCAGTATCCAGTATGAATTCATTGTTGTAAATGGCCTAACTACGACTTCTGCATTTCACAAGGTAGTGTAGCAAAAGCGAGGTGGCCAAAACTACAGTCGTTTGCATAAGTTCTTTCCTGATGTCGCATGCCAAAAATTATTAAAATCAGCCAATGTTTCATGAAACTATTCAAAAAATAAAAATGGCATGTTTTTTATGGACCACAGTGCGGAGGAATTTAAAATCCATTGTGTGGGACTAGCATTAGACCTAAGTCTCAGACTTTAACTTTGTTCTTATTATAAAAAACCATAAAAAGTATTAAGAAACGGATGTGTGATAACTCAAAGTGATGCTTCAGGTAACCCTAAAAAGTCCTGCTGCTGTGGTCCCCCCTGTCTGTATGTATCTGTATTGGTGTCTGTGCTTGTTTGTCTGCATGTACCTGGGAGTGATGCTCCAAGTAGAACGGGCCGGTCCAGTCACTGTGTTCTGTCGTCCAATAGCTGCATAGGTATAGCTCCTACGTGTAGAGTCACTGGTGCGCTCGGTGCGGATGCCTTCTTCATACAACTGACCAATCACCACGTCCATAGCAGCCACGTCCTCAACCACTCGCTTCATCACAGCACGAACTGTACGCGGCTCTATGGCGCTCAGACAGTCACGCGTCTCAACAGACTTACGCAGCATCTAGACACAGACAGAGCTGGAAAAACATAGAGACACAACAAGGACATCAGATTACAACTTGGCAACCACTGCTGCATTCCTCAGAATCATTTCCTACTAAAACGGGGTGTCCCACCAGCTTACCAACTATCTCATATCTATGGCAAATTGTTGTTGTTCTAATGACAAGCCCATCTGGCAATGCCAGTACGGGAGTGCAAATGCTACGAAAAAATGAGGAATTTCACGTGATTCTCACAGTAGATGAGTCTGTGGTCTCTCTTGTAGTATTTAACAGCAGTTATGTTGAATCAGGAGGCCCTACTCAAAGATGGCTGTTTTGCCAAGGACTGGACAAGTGGCCATTTCACAAGCAAATGGCTGTATGCCTGCCTGTCTGACACAGCAACGGGACCAGCTAGGTGATGGCAGCAGTAGTGATGATGGTGGTGATGATGATGATGCAAACCATCACTATAATGGACCTTCGCTATGATGGGCCCTCTCTGTAGCGGGCCAGAATCACTAACTACTACTACTACTACTACTAGTACATGCCTGTGAGACAGAGAGGCCCTGCATTCGTACATAGTGGCTGAGCAGATACTGAGCTGAAGTACGCGAATCAGCGCAGAGATCTGCAGCGGATGTTACACCTGACTTGCTGTCTTCCAGTAAGAACTGCTCATCCACGAGTGTTACCTAAATGTACAGACATATGCACACGTACCCACACATTATCACAAATATGCAGACACCCAAACATACAGTGCGGCAAATGGACAAACAGAGAAACAGACACACAGCTGATGTAATGACAAAGCTGTCTTCCAGCGAAAACTGTTCACCCACTAGTGTCACCTAGATACACATGTACATCGTCAGCATCATCATCATCAGCAGCAGCAGCAGCAGAATCCAGAAATCTGCAGCAATTACAACAGAAATGCTGGGTTACTAGGCAAAGCAACAAAAGCACAAGTGCCTACAAATGCTAAGCAACATGATGAGCAAGAACTATGACAACATGAAGACAAAAGCTATTCAAAGAGAGAAGAAGCTGACGTAATGGAAGAAAATAGCAAAAACCTATAAGCCTGACAGAAGACCAAAAAAAGACATAATGTGAAGTACACAAACCAGATATCCAATGGTGGACTGGTCAAGGTCATAGCAGAGACGAGACAAAATAAGAATTAGCGACGCCGGAACACTGGCTTTGTCAGCGGAATCACTGCAGAACTCCTGCCATTTATCACACACTTCAAATTTAACCATCATGTAATAACGAAAACAGATACTCGTATCAGCTAATCATTCAGTAAGTAAATGTTTGTAGTGCACTCAAAAACCAACTGAGTTGGCATAATCTGCCGTACTTTATCAAAAATCTCTAAGACCTCAGCTATTTCAGCAAGTTATGTCCAAGAGAGACACAAGTTTTCAACCTGGGCCTAATGACACATTAAGAGCCTGGTGTTAGGTTTCGGCTAAAATTAAAAAAACATGAGAAATTCAACAACAAATTCATGCCTATATCAACAGATGACACTAAAGGCTTGACCAAAATGTTATATCCTGCCAGAATGGGAAAAAAACAAACAGTTTAAAGGAAAACTATCATAAAAAATCATATTCTAAGTAAACGCAAAAACTAAAATAATAGGGTATCTATTTTCATTTGTAGCAAAAAACGCACACATATCATGCATAAAAAATGAAGAACATTGCTTTTATTCGTGAGTGAAATTACCAGATCTGAAGTGAAAAAAAGAGTCGACACACTTGGAATCATTAGCAAGCAGTGATGCGCACATTGCGGGCGAGTCCGTGAGCGGATCGGGATCCGCAGAATATTTCTGGTCCGTGGAGGGACTGCAGATTTTTCTTTGACAAAAAGCTGCTGACTTTGACATGTAACTTTTTAATACTAAGCATTTTTAAAGCTTTGGATAATTTTTGTTCTATTTTAGCCGTTAGATAAGTGACGTTTCAGTTATGATTAGCGTGATTCCCAGAGTGCCAGTGATTAGAAAATCCTGCTCCAAGGCACTCCGGCATAGTATTTGATCAAAATCTCATCGAAATTGATCAAACCCCTATTCGCCCCATGTTATTTTCGACTGTTCTTGGTACCAGTGACGTCACTGCTACCACGCAACTGCACTAGTGTGTCAAACGGTACGTTTTGTGTCGAATTGTAAAAATAACACTTTTTCACTTCACTTTTTGCGACAATCAGTCAAAATTTGCTCAAAATTGGCTCGCCATAAATTTTATCTCGTTTATATGTACACGACTACACGTATGCCATTTATTCCAAAAAGTCAAATTTTCATGATAGTTTCCCTTCAAGCTTCCGATGGCAGGGGAGGTAAACTCAGATGAAATGCTGTATCTATAAAGCAGATGGGATACTCATGACAATGTACAGATCGGTGAAATTAGACCACAGTCACGTACAGAAAGATAAAATGCAGTGCGCCCGTGATACAAAAAAATGTGACAAGTAAATCATACCAAACGACCACACAGAAAAATGTCAACCGTATCGTGTGCTGGTTTAACACCAGAATACAAAAGCTAAAATAACCGATTTGTCCGCACCTGTGAGATGGAGAGAATGTGACGAATGAATGAGACAAGGAGACCTTCACGCACATCCTGACTACAGAACGTGCCACGGAAATACGGCTTCATTGCAAACGTTATGTCAGCTGCTATGAATGCCTACAGACAGACATCTAGCAATAGATGTATTTCTAGCAATAGATCTAGATCTAGCAATAGATCAACCCTTGCCAGCAAAATAATATTTAGCTATATTTTCTGTTAATCCGTGAAAGATTTCAGACAGTAAATAAGTGAATTATGACAAAGTTTTATTCGTGGGTAAAATTGTACAATGTGGCTGACAGCAGCAGAAAGTTTATTAAGATGGGTTCCACAAAGAGCTATAGACACCTTTATCCTATCGCTTTTTCTAACACAAAACTAGTAATTATGAAAACAGCAGAAATACACAAAACCTAACTTATAAGATGGCGAGGACTAATTTAATGACATAAGAATCTCAACTACTGCTAATATTCTACCAATATCAACACAAAACTCAGCCTGGCCATACATCGCAGATAAAGAAACAGAGAAATCGCTAAATTGCGGACGAATGAGGACTGGTTTGATCTAACTGATAAATGAAGTGTGCACATCAACTACTGCTAATGTTACATTAATAAGAATATACATAGTACTGATACTACACTCAGCCTGGTCATTCTTCAGCCAGGGGATAGTTCACTATCCTGTAGGGGCAGTAGTCTGAACAGTGCAAGGGTTAACAGTAAAGCTAGTGTTGAGCTTAGTGATAAGGTTAGGAGTAGGAATAAACTGCATCTTTGGCTTTGACGGACCTTGGCTACAATAGTTTCTGGTTGTGGTGGACTGGGTTATAGCTGATTTCGAACTAGTGCTCCTTTGGACACGTGACCAGTACCTTTGCAGAAACTAACTGACCTGTAGATGATTCAAAACTGATTTGATCTGACTGAATAATAATGTGTGCATATTAACCAGTGCTGCTAATGTTACACACTGATAAGAATATACATAGTACAGATACTACACTCAACCTGGCCATCTTTTGTACAGACTAACTGACCTGTAGGTGACTGAGGACGGATTTGATCTGACTGACTAATGACGAGTGCATCTTGCGCAGCAATTCACCCAGACCACCACCACCACCACTACTGGTAGCACTGGCAGTAGTCGCAGCGGCTGTGTCGGACTTTGCTATGAGGCGTGGTGCTGCCAAGCTCTGTCGTACGTCAGTCAGACAATCTACCAAACACACACAAACACGGTCATCATCATCATATTCTACTGAGTATGGTCAAACTTCAACAAGTTGAACAGATCATCATTGGTATTATAGAAGTGCTTGAAGGTCCATAGCCACGGTCAAACTCACTCGCGCAATTTATGTACGGTAGCTCTTAATTAGACATTTCACCTTGCATATATAATATGTTGATTTAAGCTTTATAAATATATGAAATTATACATAGTACAAATACTACACTATAAATAGTGTAGTATTGTGATAAAAATATGGCATATGTTACGTTATGCCAAAAAAATTTGAAGCACATGCACATTCGGTGACTACATCGGCGCGGCCCATCAACATCATGAATATTAATGGCTTAGCCTGTGACGTGATTAGACAAGCTAGGCCACTAATCATGATGTTGATGCGCCGCGCCGATGACATCACCGAATGTGTAGCCTAGGCAATATGGCGTTGCATTTTTTAGATCATGTCTGTAAATCACAGACTTTAAATGTAAGTTTCTCCGTGTTGACCAAACACTGGGCGCTAATATTACCATCAAAATTATCGGACGATTATGCAATTTTAGGAAAATGGTATGTTAATTTTGGTGTCCATGGACCTTTAATGTGGCCTAAATATTTAGCAAAATAAGCCAGTAAGCACAGCCATTCGTGACTGCTATACACAACAACACTGCAAGTTTGCAGACTGACATTATGTTAACAGACAAAAAGTTGGATGGAAGATGAGTAGAGACAGAGCAAGAGACAGCAGAGCCCCGCAAAGCATTGTTTGACACACACAGACACAGACATAGACAAATACTGACAGACAGATAAACCGAGACACAGACAAAAAGCTAGTGAGTACAGATGGAGCAGCAACCTGCAAAGTACTGCTTGAGTGAGTCGAGGTAATGCTGAACCCTATCTCGTGCTGCACGAGACACTATCTCTGTGCCAGCTCTGTAAACACAAACCAACAGACAGATTCAGACATACAACCATGTACAGACATAGACAGATAACCAGATAGACAGAAACACAGTTCACAGATAGCCTTATTGAGTGATTAATTTATTTATTCTAGACCACAAACCGATAGCTGATGATATCAGTGTGTGCGGAAAAAACTGGCACAGAATGTAATCAACAAACAAATAGCAATGAATCAAAAGCGACAAACTAATGGGTAAGGAAAAACTGTTTACAAACACAACTACAATCACACAGAAAGACATGAAGCAGCAGTGAAGGCTAGTAACAAATGAGTGTAGATAGTACTTGGAGAAGTCGGTGTCAGGCAGAAGCTTGTTCATTGCTTGCAGACGACGATGAAAACGATCCAAAGCTCGAACCAGGATTGTATTGTCACCTGTACCTCTCTACAGACATACAGACAGACATTCACATAGACATACACAACTGCACATACATCACCATTATGAGTAATGAGTATATTAGTAAAATGTATAACAGTTATGGAATGCTTCTTCGTGCCTTTTGAGGTAAAAAAATGAGTATTAAATGGCACATTTTATTTAACAAAACACACAAACCCTTACTAAGCAAAATAACTGGCAAGGCAAATGACACAAAACTTCAAATGATTTCCAGGCGGTAACTTGTGCTCTGAAAATTTTGTTGTACTAACAATGAGACTTAAATTCCAAAGACATCCTTGCACACTTGTATCCACTACTGAGTGGTAGAATAATGATTTTTAAAAAAACTAGTCAAATGATTGAAAAATACGCCAACACAGTGCCAACATATCATGCAGCCATCCTATTACAACTGCACTACAGTAACCCTTACCTCAACCATGACTTTGGACCTCTTAGCTGACAATTGGCACACTGGAAAATGCTCTATTTTGATTTTCTATACCTTTTTGTTTTAAAGATTCTGTACAAGACAGACAGACAGACAGACAGACAGACAAGCAGATGGACAAAAGGGTAAGACCCATAATGCGACCGATTATAAAGAACCGAGATGCAAAGTACCTCGAGCTGCACTCGTCTGCAGACAAAATCAAAGTACTGTGTCATCAGATCATGAACAAAGTTCACCAGCTTCTTCTGAGCCACAGCATCTAGCTCATCACTGTATACGCAGCACAACTCAGCAGTGACCTAGTCGAGTGATCTCGGTTCGAGTCCGAGTCATGAAAAATAAAGATTTCAGTCCAACTCGAGTCTACTTCCAAACTCAAGTATCACATGATTGCATGAGTCCAAATGCAGCAAACACAAATACACGAAACACACAAATTATGCAGGAAATTTCCATAATAAATGGAGAAAAAATGACGGCAATTTTTGTACTTAGTTCCAAGTACAAATCCAGTGGGTATGAGTCATAGTCATAAAGGTTCGAGTCCAAGTCCAGGTCACAAAGGTCCGAGTCATGAAAATAAGAACTCAAGTCTGACTCGCGTGTACTGCTGGACTTGAGTACTACATTGGTGTAACTCAGCCTGGCCATCCCTCACAGAGCTACAGTGTACACACAGTTATCTTACATTCAGACTCGCAGACACAGCTCAACACTGCTTACACAGTACAACTCAGCCTGGACAACCTACACAGTGCTCCACTCAGCTAGCATACACACAGCTTGGCCATCGCTCACTGACACAGCTCATGGACTGCCACAGTATACAGTGCATTACAAAGTATCATCTATCACTTCTATAAATGTACCTTTTTTACATTAACAGATGTTGTTATCGGTGTTTTTATCCTACAAAATGTGCGCAAATAGCCTTGACTTTACACACACTAGTCCTACTGATGTGATCAGTTACGATTAACGTTGTGCAGGTATGAAATGTATGCTGATATGCTGTTAAAAAATTACTCACTCACTCGCTCACTCGGACATTATACTAATTATGCTGTTATCTGCACTGCAGTCAGCTAGTGTGAATGTATGACTCTATGACAAAAAAAAACAATTTTTTATAACAACAAAACAAAATTTCCATCACACTATATGCCAAAAAGCAAACGAAATAGAAGACTACTAGCAAAGCAAACGGAATCTGCCCAACACCATGATAAAGAACACCTAACATCACCATGACATTGCTAATCGACGAGGCAAAGAATACCCAAAGTAAGTGTGTTGAGACAAGTAAAATGGATCCAGGAAGTGACTGTCATATCGACACAACAAAATACACAATTATTGCAAGCTGCAGAAGACAATAAGATCACAAGCCAATTATGTACTGCTGGCCATATGTCTGTATGTACATTTATTTATTTGTCTATGTGTCTGTTTATCTATCTGTCTTTTTCCAGTATTTCTTCTGTGAACAAAGATTCTCCAGCAGTACCTCAAATTTCTTTTGTAAAAAAGTGTAAAGTTTAGTCATGCATGACCTAAAAAGATATGATTTGTTGTTGTTAACCCCTTTGTCAATTTACCCTCGCTTTTCAACCCTCAAACAGATGCAGCTTTTGTTTTTCACCATTACTGCAGTAATTAATAAAAATTGATTTTAAAATGCATACCTGTCTTGTTGCTGATTGAGAAACATATCATTATAGAATGCAATGACAAGACAGATGTTACACAGGAAACAGTTGCAGCCACAGTCAATAAACTCCAGAATATCCTGAACAAAAATCATGAATATCACAATAACAACAATATAATAGCACGTCCTAAACACAAACGCAGATATACTGTATTGCACTGACTATCAATAGAACGTTTGTAAGTGCATTTGTGCACTATAAACAGTTTGCCAGTATGACCCCATAAACCGAGTAGATATTTCAGCTAAAACACTGGTTAGGTTTTAAACGCACTAATCCTTCTACAACAGAGAATAAAATGCAGAAAATCCAGTCTCATAAACGGCTTGTGAAAAGAACAACAATGTATTCTACATCATGGTTAAACAAACTGGCAAAGTTTCTAATGCCACGCGGTCAAAGCCAATGTCATAGCAAAGTCAGATATTTCAGTATTAAACTCTGACACGCAGAGGCTCTGAAGCATCCATGCTGGGCATTGTTAAGTACCAGCTACTGTGCAAAAAGCACTTATCATCACATCATTTACAGTGCCACCGTTAAATCAGTAGACGATAAGTGTATTACAGTGTCAGTACATCAACAGCAGAAGATAAAAACAGTCGTAAAGGATCACATTCAATGCTAAAAAAAATCCGAGAATAGAGCCAACTGCAGAGTGCAGACCACTGGTGCAGTGGGAGCCAAGCCGGAACAAGCATCATCTGATGATGCCTGTCTGTCGGTGGCTGGGCTGCTTCCTTCAAGCAGACGTATTTGAACGTCCAGTTTTAGCAAGTCCGCATCAATCTTCTGACGTGCACTAACAAAAGCAGCAGCAACAGCAGCCGATAAATATGATTCTCCATACCACAATTCAAGCATATTTAATATTATATTAAGAAACTAAAACTCATGTTTTGCAAAGGGTTATGAGAATTGTGATAAACTAAGCATAATTTCTGAAGTTACTTTATGAACAAAACATGTCAGAATTCAATTAATTTAAAACCGGAAATCTGTGCACTACCTCCATTCTTCAACTGCACCACAACTGCACAAACCAACTAACAGAACTCACTTCGCTAACTGCTCTGCTCCTGCCAATTGGAACTCTCTGAAAATTGACACTCTGTCTTCCAGCTCTTTAGCTCTATTCAAGATTGGTTTAAAAAACATTTCGCTTCCATCAGATATTTAAGCCTAGCTCTAGCTGTATAGCACCACTGTAACTGTCCGTTCAGCATCTTTAAAGTCCATCAACATACTAGTGCTATACAAATTGGTTTATTATTAATATTTATTATCAAAGCAGTGAGTTCAGCTATGGGCTATTACTGGGTAACAAACAGTACAAGAACGGTTAAATTCATAGCAAAAAAGTTATCACACAGTTTTTCTGCAGGTTCAATGATTTATTGAACTGTAAATCTGTCTGTCTCTGTCTGTCTTAGCGTCTTTTCATCTCCTCTCTTTGAATGAAAAAAAAAACAGTTACTCACTGAGTGAAAAAATCATAACAAAATTCATCAGGTTGTCTCTGTTAGTATGTTTCTCTCTGCCTGTGAGTCTCCTCTGTGTGCCTCTCTGTAATACTAACTAAGCAATGTCTCTGTCTGTCCGTTCCTCCACTCGTTTGCCTCCACTGCCTGTGCATCTGTCAGTGTGTGCCTGTGTAATACTCACTGGGCAAGAAAGTCATCACAGAGCTGTTCTGCAGGTTCACTGAGTTGCAGCAGCAGATCAACACATTCAGCCAACTGCTTTGCACTTGACTACAACACATTTAGCATGATCGGAGCATGATCGCAGTTGGGTCTGTGATGTGGCTTGCAGACAGACTACCACCTGGTGTGGTAATGCAAGTTTTTAGCCGATCGTACTTAAGTAATCAGTGTGGTTGGCTATCCTAGTGACAGCTGGGCTTCTTGTTTTACTGGACGGTGGGCCACGCGACAGTTCATCGCGATCCCGATTTCTGCTTCCGATTTTGTTCAGATAAAAAGTAGGCCTACAATTAAGAGTCTAGTTTTTATAGTTACGTGCAGTTACGCAGAAATGAAACGAAATAAACGTTTATTTGTGTTGCAGCCGAAAGGCTGGATTGTGACGATACATACAATGCAACACAATGAATACGATGGTCATAAAATGTCATAAAGGTAAAATATAAAGGCAAATGCCAACACTTGCTATAACACTTCTTACCGTTGCTCAGAAGTGCTTTACAATCTCGGAAGTGGCAGCTGATCGGCATGAGCTAATGATACCGCAGTGCAGTAAGCGGCCGTCCACTGCCTGCGTTAACGAACAATTGGACCCGCGGTTTGCAGCTAGCAGACATACCAACGATCAGCCACAGTAAGACTTCACCCTGTAGCCCGCAAACCACTACTCATTTCCCGTCCCATGGAGGGTAGAAGGCTGAGTTGGCCTGAGCACACGGTAGGTTAGCTACTTGCTCAAGGTTGCTTGCAAATGACGGCAGTGAGAATCGAACCGCAACCTGAAAGTTACGAGTCGACACCAACCACTAGACACTTGCACCTACACAGGCAGGTAGGTGTGAACAACTTGCCCAAAGTTGTTACTTGGTAGCGCATCGACCATAGAAATCATAGAAATAAAAAAAACGGGTCATAGAAAATCTTCTGTGCAGACGTGCCCCGTGCAAGAAATTGAATGCGCGCTTCTGCCAGAAGTTCTATAGCCTACAGTACATTGACAAACTGGCCATCATCAAAGGCAAAGGTTAAAAATAATCTTCCTTGCCTCCCTGAGTGACATGATGTCATGTTGGCGAAATTAGCACAACTCCTCACTGAATCATCATAATGAATAAATGCATAAATGAAATCACTGAAGCATGTTATTATCTAGCTCTAGCAGTTACTGCCCACATGAATCGACTGCCATAAATTGTCATGTCATAGTCGTGCGAGCATTGCTCATAACTAAAGACCGCAGATAGGTCTATAAAGGATCTTGGGCATAATGACTGTGCATAACCTTGCGAGCAGCTACCGTGTGTCAAGTCGACGGTAAGTCGAACATCATGTCTATACAGTAGCCTAACGTACATGTAGACCTATTGCTGCAATATTAGCACTAAGCTGCGAGCAGTTTATTTAGGCCTACGTGGCGTACAGAATGGGCCGGTATGCCAGTGGTGTTTTTCAACACTGTTGCTGCAGTGCTGCTGCTACCAGTGGTTTCTATCCCCCCAAATCTGGAAACAAAATCGGCCGCAACTTCCCCCTCCCAGTTTTGGGCTCAGGTTCCACAATTTCTAACTCAAGTTTTCCCCTACATATTAGGCTTTTTCTCCCACTAGGGAGAGTTTTGTTAAAGGTGCAGATTGAAACATAAGGGGAAGTAAAAAATATGGGGGAAAAGTTTTGTAATTTGCCCAGTAAAAAATAGGAGAAAGTAAAAAAATAGAAGAGAAGTTTGAACAAAAGTGTGGTTTGCTTAGTGAAAAATAGAAAAGAAATTTTGATTTACAACCTTATCAAAACTTTGACCCTATTTTTCACTGCAAGGTGCAAGCTGCGCCCATCAGGTATAGGGATAGAAGCCACTGGCTGCTACTACTAGTACTATGCCTACTACTGTCACCTACTGTTAAATACTCATTTTGTGGCAACAAGGATTGGTTGTGATAAAATTTGAGTGATGCCATTCAATTTCCGACCACGAAAACACCCGGTTCTTATCCGTTAATTCGCCCAAATTATTTTTCTTTCATTATCAACATCATAGTGTATGACCACTGATAAGAGAGATAATAGTAATAAATGTACAAAACATCAGCTTATACACTTGTTAATGGCGGCATGCAATGACTGACACATCGAAAACAGCAAAAATCATAAAAAGGTGATATCACTCACCATCACATCGTCAATGTGCTGTTGAATAATATCACCGTAAGCCATAAGCCATAATGCAAATTTTCAAATTCTACAGTAAAAGGGGGATGCATACAAACTTTCAAGAAAATGGAAATGTTGGTTTTCTGATTTACTGTACTATGCAGATTTCAAAAGTACATAGGTTTGCAAATTCCGTGTGGACCCACACGGTCGTGTTTACTACGTCGATCACAACACACGAACAACAACTTGGCAACGTCCGAACGTCGACATGGTGAACATTGACAGTTACCTACAACAGACTTCAGCCAGTGCTGACCCACTAGGACCGCTGCCTGAAGGATGGGGTAATATAGTTGTAGTTGAATGAATCAATAAAAATATGTATAGCACATCCTACATAGTTCTGAACGGACTAGTTGTTGTAGTTGTTCACTGTGTCTCAAAAAAACATCCCAAACATTTTTGACCGTAACTTGAAGAAGGATCATCACATTTTAATAATTTTTGGTGAGAATCTTTATGAGACAACTGTTCATCAAACGACCACTCAGTTTCCCACCTCACCTAAAGTCTGTTCCTGCACTACCTGGGGAAATAATAACTGACAAAATATTACATTTTTATCTAAAGTGGTATTATTACTTATTCTAAATAATGCACAAAACACATTTTGCTCACATTTTTGACACTTTGACTGATATTTCATTCAATTGTTTCATTTTCAAATGTCTGCAGTAAAACTGATTGAAATGTTGGCCCATTGTGCAAACACAGATACAGAGATGCTTTCTACATTCATTGACAGCAGTGTTGATAAAGTTCTGCTCCACTAATCCAGACTTCACCAGTTGCTGCTTAAATTTATAAGCCTTCCTGAACGTTGTTGTTGTTGTTGTAGCCCACAGCTCCTCTCCTTCGTTAGTTGTCGTCGAGCTTGGAAAAATCAGCCACCGCGTCTGGATCGTCCCATAGATCTTGAGTTGTCAGTTGTGTCGGGCATGCAGGGCACTGCAACAAATGTTCAACGGAGTGTGGTGCCACTCCACAGTCCGGGCAAACATCTGTCATGCCTGCAGTGATGCGGGCCTTGTAAGAGTTGAGGAGCCGGCAATGACCCGAACGTAACTGAGCAAGAGTAGTGCGGACGGATCTAGAACGGTAGCATGCAAATGATGATAATTCAGGTGGAGCAGTTCCAAGGACTCTGTTTGGTACAAAGTTCGACTGTGCATCTACAACTGCTTGGCTGTGAAGACTGCGTAAAGCAGAACGGTATTGCTCAACTTCAGAGATGCCGTCATCACGAAGTGGTACAACGTCCCTGTCAAATTTACTAAGCATGCCCTTCATATTTCTATCTGGGGCTGGCCGAGATGTTAAATGGTGGCTGTGATGATGTGACTGATAACAGGATAACCAATATTGTTTAGCTAGTAATTCAAAATGTGATTTGACTGGAAGTGTCTTAGTCTCCTGGTGTAAGTGGTCCAAATGTGCCATCTTGTGACAACCTGTTGCGATTCGCAAAGCCTCATTTTGAGCAGTCTGAAGACACTTCCATGAAGACTCGTTAATTACTGGTGCCCATACAGGTGCAGCATAGTTGATCACAGATCTGCCAATATGTGAGAATAATGGTCTGCTTCTGTGCCTGTTAAGGCTTTAAGGATGTTGTTACAAGCTCTAACCTTGACCGTTTGATTCCGACAGTGAGCGGCAAAAGTGTACATCGTATCATGGGTCACACCAAGAATTCTCGGTTGTTTCTCAAGGGAAACAGTTGTACCACTGATCAAAATCTGCGGATGTTCCCTTGATTGATTCGATTGAGGAGGAAACAAAGTAACTGTTGATTTCTCTGGCGAGACAATGAGATCATGTTCCTTGAAGAACTGTAGTAGTGTAGGAACATACGAGTTAACTCTGTCACCCAGAATTTGGATATCTGGACCCATGGCATAGACAGACAAGTCATTCGCATACATAACTTTTACTCCTGCCAGAGGCTGTGGAAGACGGTACAAGAAAAAGTTAAACAATTTTGGTGAGGTGACAGCACTCTGTGGGACTCCAGTGTGAATATTACGTGAGGATGAGTGGAAATTCCGAAATATGGTACGTGATTGCCGGCCTTTGACGTAGCAGTTGAACCACATGACTACTTTACTTGGGAGAGAAGAGCTGTTTAAATCCGCAAGGAGCTTCTCATGGTTGACTTGGTCGAAAGCTTGAGACAGATCGATCTGTAGTAATAATGTCCGACCGAGAAATCTCTTCTGGTTGAAGCCCGAGGCTATAGTTGTGTTCAGTTCAAGAAGAGCTGACGTTGTCAAGTGAGCTCGACGGAAGCCATGTTGTATGTCATTATCAGGAAGATGTTGGTCTAAGATTGGCAGAAGTAATCTTTCCATTATTCTAATGGCCGGACTGAGTTGAGATATTGGGCGATATGATTTCAAGTCGGATGGATCTTTGCCAGCCTTTAGAGATGGATTTATCTTTAAAGGTCCATGGCCACGGTCAAACTCACTCGCGCAATTTCTGTAGATTTAAATTAGACATTTAACCTCGCATATATAATATGTCGATTTGAGCTTCATAAATATATGAAATTAATGTGTGATTTCAAACAAAATGCGGCATTACGTTACGTTATGCGAAATATTCT
>Ga0209367_1001089_pt1 | contig 31916 bp, 25 predicted proteins | sample WorMetLIZISLAND2_FD_187412 | JGI IMG/M metagenome (GOLD analysis project Ga0209367, IMG submission 187412) | Marine gutless worms symbiont microbial communities from Max Planck institute for Marine Microbiology, Germany - Olavius geniculatus... ...
ATCCTTGTTTAGCTGTGTACTGGTTGGGATGACTGGTTTTCCACACTGTGACTGTGGACCACTTCTCCCAATTGCTGAGTCCCTTGAACCACTTTGTGTCGTTTCCTTTTTATCACTTCCGGTCTTGCACTTCTCCTTGTCACGTACAGCTTGTAGTTTTCCGGCGACTCACCATTCGCCAAGATGGCTGCTTTAGCTTCCTCCAGTAGTTTCCTGTTTTCCTCTCTCTGCTTCGGGTCATATCTTTCCAACCTTGAAGCTGCGGTTCAAGCTGCACCCCTACTTCTTTACGTACTGTATCCACTAACTGCGTCTCCCACTTACTGAATGATTCGACGAGTTGGTTCATTCTTTCCAGAACCGTATCCAGATTACTTGGTTGACAGGTTGGGTTTCCTGATGGCGTGTTTGTACTGCAACCACGACAGAACCATTTGAGGTCAGTATTAGACATAAGTTCCTGATATAACTCATCAGACACTCCCAAACAACTTGTGCATTTCCAAGCCTCTATGTTATCACAGTTATCACACTGCAGAGCGGATACATTCCCATCAATTGGTGTACTACAATCCTCACATACTGGAGCCTCATCCTGATTTACACCAGACTTCTTTTTCTCCACTGCTACAGGGCCCTTCTGGGCAGTACCTTTACCTTGACGATCTCTGGGCTTAGATGGTCCCGGTGAACCGGACTTTTTCTGAGTGCCTTTTGGCGTTGCTACGCTTTTACCCCTCATTCTTCAACAAATGTGTCAACGTCAAGATTCCTTTGAAATGAATTCTTACAGGTATATTTAGGTCTAGGCCTAATAACCGCTTGACGAACGCCTAGATCTATAGACAGCGTAAGACATCAGTGCAAACATTCTAAGGCGAGAAAGCGCACTAAAACTCTGCATAATAAAATACATGTATAAGCCTATAATGATTTTATTTCAGAATTGAACAAAGCATTAAACATTCACACAATCGTTTATTCTCATCATCATGCATAAACTGTCTAGGCCTAAAGACAGTTATTACGTATAATCCTCGATGTCAAATTACCGGTATTTAACGGGGGCGAAACGTCCAAAATGAGGGGGAAAAAGCCAGGGGGCGAACGAGCCAGGGGCTAATCAGCCAGGAGGTGAACAAGTCAGGGAATGAACGAGCCAGGGGGCGAACCGGCAAAGGGACGAAAAAGCCAGACACCATTCAAACTTTCATTATGTAAACATTTATTACACTTACATTCACTTATTTGCCATCACACAATCACACTATTTGGTTTTGTTTGTAGTCAATTTGCTGACATTCCTTCAAATGTTTCATTTAGCTAACAGTCTCCATGAACTTTCAGTTTTGCCTGTAATTCCAAATCCAACCATGATATATAACTGATATATAAAAAACCTGATACACTCATGCACCTATCCTGTTTGAACTCACAAGCGCCTATCTCACAGCACTTTTGAAGCTGCATGCACAGCTGAAAACTTAATACACTGTGTCCAGTAAAAAACTCTCCCCTTAGACATCGTGCAATAAAAATATAAAATCTGAACAAATTTGAATAAAGTTTCGTACACTCAATCTCCAATAAATTCCTGAAGCGATTGCCAAATTTCATTGAAAAATATTATTTCTTACCAAAATTATCAAATGTTGAATATCAATAACAAAATATTTTCGTTACCAATATGGCATTACATACTGCAGTAGCTCAAGCGGAAGTGACGTTTTTTGACGCAATCAAAATAATGCAAACAATAACAAATGGTATGTTGTTTTCTGCAGACAATCGTGTTTTAATTAAACTGTTGAAACAAAAGAAAAAGTATGGTGCTAAAAAGTGTATCGCGGAATTTCCCAGCAAGCCGTGGACACTCTCAGAATTAAACAAACGGTTGCCTAATACTAAACACTTCATGCTTTGAGGTGACCTCAGGAAAACCGCTGTAGGCCTAACTATTGTTTGCGTAGACAGATTTAAATTCTGGCAGTTTGTCTGCCAATAAATGATGCATTGTTGATGTAAAACTTTGCCAGAATTAGATGTTGTTTGTTTACGTTACGCAAATGAACAAACGGGTTTACTTATGTAACACCATATTGGTAACGGAGATATTTTGTTATCGATATTCAACATTTAATAATTTTGGTAAAAATAACATTTTTCAACGAAATTTAGCAATCACTTCAGGAATTTATTGGGGACGAAGTGTACGCAACTTTATTCAAATTCGTTCAGATTTGACGTTTTTATAGCATGATGTCTAGGGGGTCGGTTTTTTACCGAACACAGTGTAGTTAATGTGAGCATAACCATCGGCCACAATTAGCAGTTGAAATATCCAACAAACACAGTCAGCAAAGCAGAAAAGTTAATGGCTTACGTTTATTGGATCTCCAATAAAAAATCTCCCAGCAACCAATAACAATATCCACAATGAAGAGGACAAACAGATATACAATGGCAGCATTCACAAGCTTTAACACTTGATGCCACCACCCAAAGTTTAAACTGGACCATCTCTATTCAAATAAGGTAATCACAACAAGAAATTGCTGAAAGCATTTCTGGTTATACACACCATCGGAGCACAGTACGTGATCGGTGCGTTTGAAATTTGCCAACAAATCACGCCACGAACATTTGACAACGAAACATGAACACACACACACACGAACAACCGTTGCAAGTTTAAAAATAGATGCGAGGAATCAAGTACTGCATTTAAAATGCATATGCTGATGAAAAACAGACGTATTACACTACAGCTGGATTGAGTGTGAACGTTTGCAAACTACTGCCAACCTGAGTACTATACGTAAACTGAACAATGAATTTATTCATGCATAACGCTGAACAAACCGAATGCTGTTAACTAACCAAAGGTAGTTATATGCATGGTAAGCAGCTCTATAACTCACTTTCTGGTTAAGGCTTACACAGTGAGTGAGTAGGGTTTAACGTCCCACCCGACACAGTATAGGTCATCTCGGGGATGGCCTTTTCAGGCAGAATGCACACAAACACATAATAATGGAACGGTAAGTTTAAACTGTACAAAAAAGTTTAAATTTTACAGAAACACAAAACACAAAAATGAGCTTAACCTAAAATTGTAAAACTCCATTATATGCGTGCACATGAAATTAACATAATGGTAGTTCTAATAATCTTCCCCGTTATCCTCCAGACAGTCATCAATGTGATAATGCTGTCTATTGGAGGACAGGGCTTACACAGCTGTACGTAGAAAAATTGCCCAACTGGCCAAATATCGATGAACGTCAACCACGTGATAATTTACATCCTGGATTCATTCAGACTGTTTGCATGCATTTCTTATCAGTACTAACATCAAGTAATCTGACTATAAAGGCTACAGCTGTTATGGTTAAGATGCTATATAAATTACATAGTTACAATGTGGGCCAAATTAAAAAGGGGGATAACTCCGAATATTATATTAGAAAACGTTTAGTAAATTACATCTCATACAGCGGCACCATCTGGCAAAAAAAAGCAATAATAACCAGTACTGCAGCACAGCAGCTTAATAATATACATGTATGTGTATTAGACTGAAAATGCAGACCAATTTCAAGTACAAAGCATAAGCATGAGTGACGTCATTCAAACAAAAACCTGTTTGACGTGTCTGCCAATGCACTACGTTTTCAAGACAACCTCGACAACATTACCATTCACGGACAGAATTTGCCAAATAGCATAAATTCATAGTAAGAAAAAATTCCGAGTTTTCCAGGTTTTTACAGAGCTATAAACTGAGTTTTCCATAGATTATCGCAATAAAAAGTAGGACTGTAATAATGGCAACCTGAGGAAATACTCTTAAGCTCCCCAAGCAAAGTATGGTGACACTATATTTTGCTTGTTATAATTTCCAAGATTTCCAGATATGTGGCCCCCTGCTTCAGATTCAAACTCTGTGAAAGCCACATGTTGCGCTAGAAAAGTGGATATTTTCCAGCTGTCAATACCAAATTATCAAACAGCACCATTTTAAGTGACAACAGAAGTAAATTTGCATACTACCAGCAGTGCACGTTTTATACACAATAATCACGAATAAAATCACACAATCATCTTTGACCTAGTTCCTTACATACACTGTGTCCCAAAAAACTGTCAATTTTTTTTGCATAACTTTGTCAAATTTCCACCAACTTTGATAATTTTCGGCACAAAGATGGCCAAGACGATATTGTTATGTATGGTGCACTCGTTTATCACCTCACCTTATTTATGTCAATGCACTACCGTGTGAAACACAGATGCTCCAAATTGTTACATTATGCGACAATTATTTGTATCAGATGGCTCACCTTTGCATCATCAATTTGACAGAAGGTGCAATGTGGTTTAATAATTTTGAGGTATTAAATATTTTATGCTGAAAACAGCAGACAACAAAATAGCTGGCTGATGAGTCTTAAACACGTCTAATCGATGAGTGAAAGCATTTGATCAGTCGATCATTGATTCCGCTATCAGCCATTGGCATTGCATCTAAGCGATTGCATTTTTGTATTTGCACACTGGCATAAATTCTTATTTGCCAGCGAGTTGTTATACAAACGTATAATTATGTTAAACAATTTACGTTTTAGTGTATTTTGTGCCTAATCAACTCGTTTACAGCATTTACTTGAAACAACAAATCAGCATTATGCAACAATTTAGAGCATCTATGTTTCACACGGTAGTGGATTGACATAAATTAGGTAAGGTGGACAATGAGTGCACCTTACATAATTTTGTCGTCTTAGTCATCAACTTACCCAAAATTATTAAAGTTAGTAAAAATTTGACAAAGTTATGACAAAAAAAATCTTGACTGTTTTTTTTCTCAGACACGGTGTATTTCTGAAAATGCGGAGTGATCACACTTAATTCGACAGAACCTGTGGTGGAAAAACCTTAAGCAATGCAGTAAAACAAAACAACGACAGCTGCTTGATATTTCATACTAATTGAATGCTAGATGTGACATCACAAACTAGAGGTCATAATAGAAATCAAGAGTGATGCAAACACACATTACATGGTCAGTGTTATATATTTGTCAGTAAAACTGAAAATAAACAGCGCTTGCTCCATCAATTAAAGTGCAAAGAAAAATGAATAACCATACAGCACTTAATGTTGTCCATACCAATGCAGCACTAATTAATACACTGCGTTATTAATGCTCTGGTCAAATAGCTTCAAAATGCCACAAAATACGCCAACTCTTCACTCCCTCTGTACTCTATTTACACCAACAAAGAAATGGACACGGATGCAATAAATGAACACGAATCTAAGCTACAGAAGTTCTACATTGTGGGCCATAAAAAACGTGCCACTAGACTGCGTTAGACACACACAGTATAGTGTCATACAGACCATTCACTGCAATGTTGGTCTAAAGTGTTTTTTTGTCAGTTACCAAAATGTTTGTTTCTCATTATCATTATACCTGAATATTTCAGTTATATTTCACAAAGTAGTGTAGAGACACATTCACGGTGTGGTGGGATACAGAATAATCACATTATTGCTAATTGTCTGCAGAGTGTGTCAGTGAAAGAATTTTTAAAATCAATCAATATTCGGCAAAGATATAAACAAAAGTAAAGTAGCATGTTTTTATTGGCCCATCCTGCATATCACACCCAAGTAGGCAAAATGAACTGTGACGAACTCTCTTACCGATTAGAATTTAATGCTACTGACAGTCAAAAGATTTAGTCATATATGCAAACTTCGTCAATAATAACACAAGACGATTTGGAGAATCACCCACAGCATATATTACATAACATAATACAGAATGAGGTGCAACTACTTCAACCAAGATGGCACATATCTGTTATCATATCATGACAAATCAGTAACTAAGAACTAGCACAGTTGACACGTCATTTCTTAACAACGTTAACACGTGCATTAACTTTTTAAATGCTGCATTAACATGCTTATTAATGCACTCACTCGACAGGACTACTTATGTATTTAGATGCTGTCAGTGAATGACTACACATCTCACCTACAAGATGCGACCACTGTCGAACTTGGCAACAAACAGTAAACGATGCCATCACTAGCACAGAAAATATTAGAACTTCTCTTTTATTTTAATAGCTGCAGAAAATTCTTAGAGTAAGTGATGGAACGGCAATGTCGTAATAACTTGAATATTATTCGATTGTAAAATAACCGCAGTCTAATGGAATACTGGAACTCCTGCTTAGCAGAAAAATTTTCATGTATGCGCGTTTATTTTTTTAACAGCGTCAATTGTTTAATGCGTTAAGCTAACATGCTAATTCGATAGCCCACTGAGAACATTTTACTGTAGTAGACTGAAGGGTGGATGCAAGATGTGCAGCTGAAAGCCAGTGTTGAATTTCAATGCAATAATGATGATGATGAAGGACAAATAAACTTTAGCGTGGCATTAAGTCCTAAGACTACAAGGACATGTAACAACAAGCCTAAACAGTGAAGTCGCATAACAGTAGTCAGTGCAATGAGACGTTCTTAGTCATAGCTGTAAGATCGGACAAAAAGTTCGGTTTTCAGTCTGCCGCACAAAACTTGCAAGGACGGCGATGATCGAACTGACTCCGGCAAACTGTTCCAGACCGATGCAGCAGTCGCTGGAAAGGTGCGGTCGCCAATGGTAAAACACAGTGCGTGGAGCGACCAGCGCTGATGTAGTCGAAGAGCGCAGTCGTCAACGTGCGTTGAGGTGTGACACACGCCGAAGATCTGAGACCAGGTAGCCAGGTGCAGAGCCGTGGAGGCAGCGATACACCAGCACTGCCAGCCGGAACGAAATACGTTCTGGCATCCGAATCTGCGCAGTAACGACTAAATGTGGTCCTGACGACAAGCTTTGAAGATCAGCCATGCAGCGACGTTCTGCACAGACTGAAGCCTGTCCATGAGTTGCTTTGGAAGACCGGCAAGAGTTGCGGAGCCATAGTCAAGCCTGGAAAACACCAGCGCCACGATGAGCGATTCCATCACATCGTATGACTCAGACTGACGTATGCTTTGCAGTTGTCGAAGAACAGCAAAACACTTCGAACATGTTCGACTGACTTGGGTGCGCATCGTCAGGTTAGAGTCAATGAAAATACCGAGATCGCGCACGCATCTGACAGGCGACATGAGATCAGAGCCAACAGCCAACGGATCAGAAAGTAGCTGACTTTGTCAACGAGCTAAAGCGCACCATGGTACTTCCATCTTGGATACATTCAGCTGAAGTCAATTGTAATGCATCCAATAATGATGTCAGAAAATAAGTTGGTCTCCACAGACAATGTAATGCAACTATGTAGTACATAATATGATGGCCACACAGTAAATTTCAACTTATGACCAGTTTGCCTGATCACATTTTTCAATCCTATGCTCATATTTTGTCCTCATTTCAATGTACAAGCAAATTCCTGTACAATTCATTCAACCTTCTCTATCAAAAAAATTAAGAAAAGTTCGTCATTTACAAAAAATACTTTGGCCTCTGTGTCATTTATGTCAAGCTGTGCCATGGATATGATTTACAACTAGGTAGGAGTTGAACAGTATCAATATAGTTAAGGTAGAGAAAAAATGACATTTAGCACTTCAGCATGATTTATGTGACAGTATTTACTGTCAGGACAGGCAAGTATCTGACCAACCCAAACTCCGTAACTTTTGTTAGCAGTAAATGTAACAGCGTTATATTAAAATACTGCATTAATTAGCCATTTTCCATTATTAGTGTGCAATATATTTCATAGTCAGTTTACAATGGGGTGGGAAGATGAAATGTTACAAACACTAGGCATCTGGCCACATTGAAAAACAAACGCTTTGTACATGTATACAAAGCACATGTGACACAAAGTGAAGAAATGTCACGTAGAACTTACACTGTACAGTCAAACTTCAGAACTTTCTGATGACCCGGTTCTCCTTCACTAAATTTGGCAAAGAATGATGCAGATATAACGTATAATGGGACAAGACAGCTTATCAGATGAACCGCAAAAGAAAATCTGACACTGTATGCACTGGGAGACCATCCACAAAATGCACTCAGGCCCGGGTTCTGAATCTTTTTGTTAACTGATCAGTTAGTAAACCGTCTGTTAATTGTAACTCGCTAGTTAAGTTTGTGTGAGATTCTAAACAAAACCTTGACTGGACGTCAGCTAACTGAATGGTAAACTATAGTTGCTTAGCAACGATGCGCACAGCACTAATTGCTTCCGCCTAGCGCAGGCGGATGTCATAAATATCAGTGAGCGCAAGCGCACATCAGCCAGCCCATGAGAGAGGCAACCAATTGCGGACGGCCATTTCTGTCCATTCATGAATGGATTTTGCAGTAAAATTTGTAACAGCAAACGTCTCCTCAAGCGTTTTGAAGATATTGCTACGAGGTAAAATCGTTCTTCAGTATCACATTCTTCGATTAACTGCTTGCAAAATGATATGAACGCAATAACTACGATCGACGGTTAGCTAACTGGCTGATTTCAGCCAGTTGAATTTTTGGCCATTATAACCGTTAGTTAGTGCAATGGGAAATGCGAGTTACGCAAATCTGTCAATTAACACTAACTTTACCGGCCAGTAAAGATCCAGAAACCCGACCTTAAACTGCTGAACGTTTTTACACCTGAAAGTTATACATCAGCTAAAACAACCACCGTTTAGGTGCACCACCGAATCAAATTAATTTCAACAGCCAAATTAAAGCACTGCATTAAACACTACATTATATATTAAATTAAATATTACAGTAATATTAACAAAGGTCAGGAATATGATAATGGTGCAGCTGTAAGGACTGCAGAGCTCAAGTAAGTAAGTGCATAAGTGCATATGTCCAGAGGCGACTGAACAAAGGAAAATATCTGGATAGTTCCAAAAATTATTCACGTGAGCATTATTCCACTTTGTAATCAATAACTAAAGCCTAACTGTCGACTAAAATACCACAAAAATTTCTTAAAATTGCCATTCACGTTTTCCACTCCGACGATCACCCAGTGAAAACAGTTTCTAAAACACGCTCGTTACAAATGAATCGGCACAAAAATACGGCGACCGCCAACGGGTGAGCTCGCGAAAAATGGCGGCAGTCAATGTCGGCGTTCGAAAACGAAGAAAGTTGCGTTCAAGTGGATAAAACCGAGGAAAGAGCAGCTTGAGCGTCCGGCGTCAACTGACTCAGACACGCCTGAAATATCGCTTCATTGCTCTGTGATAGTACAACAAACAACACAAAACTCATGACAAAGCAGCAGAGTCACTGCAGGTGCAATTTACATTGACAGCAGGCATTGCCGGCTATCGGCTGATTTTGTGCTGGTTTTGCCACTAATGTGCTAATAACTGGCAGTTATAGCAGAGTTAGAAAAACTGCAAAATGTATACACTGTGAGTCAGAAAAAAACTGTGCCACTTTTTTATTGTCTGTATCTTTGCCAAATGTTAACAAATTTTCACAATTTTTTCACTTGTACATTCAGTGGACAATTAGCAATAATGTGGTTATTGACTATCCCAGCACACTGTAACAGTGTCGCTACACTACCTTGTAAAATATAAATGTATGAAAAACCAACAATAGGCAGCAAGCATGTTGTTAAACAAACGACACGTCAGACAAAAAACACAGTGAATAATCTGTACGATGTACACAGTGGTGTTAGATCTGTCTTTTTGGGTATCTGGTGTGTTAAACGATGTGTTTGTTTCTGGCCTTCCTGCTTTTGTGGGCCTACCAGTTCAAAAACAGTTGTCACGTTCTCTTCAGTGCATGATTGCATTAAAAATGCTTATTTAGAATAATATCGACTAATTTTGTAAGTTTTGTTTACAAACAACAAAAATGTATCTGAAACTACACATGATTTAATTTTAGTACAAAAAAAAGTAAAAATTGTTTTAAAAGATCTGCTTACGTAATACAGTGATTTTAATGATTTTTGCAAATCTACATTTTTTACATGGTAGTGTAGCAACACAGTTAAAGTGTGGCGGAATATTTAGTCACTGCTTTATTGCTAATTGTCCACTGAATGCATCAGTGAAAGAATTTTGAAAATCCGTTAACATTTGACGAAGATATTAACAATAAAAAAGTGGCATGGTTTTTCTGACTCACAGTGTAGAATTGAGATGCACTATGAAGTTGCTTTACTGGTGACCTGTACTTTTGCATAATGTCAGTGCCACGCACTGAGATGCATGTATAGATTCTCCCTATATCAGGAATACCCTCAGGCCTGTTGAGAGGGGGAGGGGTAGGAAAAGTAAGTTACCATGAGCCCCATGTTTGGGGGGGGCCCTGCTGTCGCTCAAAAGCATAAAGTAAACAAGAAAGTGCCATTTTGAACAGAAAAATTCAAAAAATTTTTCCCAGAAAGGCCCTGTGAGAATGTTTCCTGGCCCTGCTGCAGCTCTTGATGTCCCTGAATACCCTCAATGTTAAACAGACACTTCATTTCAGTTTGCGAGATGGGCGATTCTGTGCCACGCAAAAAAAAGGCCCATCCATCGAAGCAACAACTGAAAATAAAGTTAGACGGCTGATTACCCTGACAAGCCTGGCAATGTTGAGCATGCGTGCGCCGACGTCCGACGCAACTGACAGCGCTTCGTGCTGGAATGCTTCAGCCACGATTGCAACGATCCTTGGCAGGTTGGCGTTGTTCTCGCCGAGCACCACCGGGTGATTGCTACATGCCACAGATACGACCACTACATCTTGAAATGAATGCTTATTTGTGTTGCAGCCAAAAAGAATGGATTACGCCAATACACACACAATGCAATTTATAATACTAACGTCATACAAAATGTCATAAAACGTCAGATAAAATTGCAGTTGAAGACTGCAACCTAAAACGCTGCATAAAATGTTACCAAGGCCTACTGATAATTATTAACAGCAAAAAGAAAAAAAATTTTCTACATCTTTCAGTTCATGCAAAATAATGTTTCAAAGTTTGTGTATACCGCAACAGATTAATAACATCATTTGATAATTTGTCTGGCTTCAGCAGATATGAGTTTTTATTAAGAACATTGCACTGGAAAAAATTTCACTCAATGCAATAGCATTAGCATCGGTATTAAAAAATGAAATGCAAATCGGCCATAGTCAACAGCGCCCTCTCACAGCTCTAGGAAACCACGGATGGGTCAGAGTTGATCGTTTCCAAGGCCCGGAGCCAGCAGTGAGTGCTAACACGGCTCAGTTATATGACTGGAAGACCAGACCTGTCATGTACTGCCATTACCTATCCATCAGACCACACAACATAATGACCTACAAGGGTGGCAGCGACGTTCAGCGATTGAGACAGGTCGATATACAAGGAGCAACACTTGGCTTCAAAATTAAGAACTTGTGATGCCAAAAACGCTGCTCACACTTCGACGAGGTCGCAGAAGTATCCGTAGATATGCACAGCCTCGTCTTCGTCCTCCCAGACCGGCAGCCACGCCAGCCACCGAGGCAGCACATCACTGACTGCAGCAATCGAACCGTACTTCAGAATCTTCGTCACCGCTGAGATAGCGTTCTCCGTCGGACTGATGTTCTCCGGGGCTCGCGCTTCCGCGCTTTCAATCACTCTGATAAGCAGCGGCAGAGCCTCTGCAGCACACAGTCCGAACAATATATCATTGAAAACTAAATGGTGTTCATTGTCCAACAAAAAGCCCAGCTGTCTCTAGGGAAGGCCTGCAGTATGCTGGTGCCCGAAAACAGCAAATGTGATGAGGGGCAAATTCAGTACCTGTGTTCGAAGAAAATGGCATGATCGGCAATGCAGGCATTAGATGTGTATTTGCAAATGTCAGCAGCCTGTTAATGGCAACCACTGCGCCGATACAGTTTGGCACTAATGCGACATGCAATTTTTGGGAGTCAGAACACTTATTTTGGGAGAGAATAGGCATAAGTAAGTGAATAAATTTATATAGTGCACAATAATGTTGGTGAGAAAATCACTGAACCTGAGGCACAGGTGTCCATAGGTCAGTTGGCGGCGACACACTCGGATAGAGCAATGATTAATTGTCAACGGCAACCATACCACTAACTAAAACAGTATGGCCACAATTCATAATGCAAGTATTTGGGGGTGCGGTTAGTACCTCCGGTTGTTGGTAATAGGAAAATGTCCAAATTGGTACCACAGGGTAGCTGTCAGGCAACCTCGTTCACTTGTTCAGACAGTTTTTCAGTAAGACATACCGTTTAGCCGCAATACATGCATTACAGACAGACAACAAACTTGAACCTGTGAGACAGGCTCTACCTTAACAATCGACCAAAAACAGGTATATGATATGGAACGATGGAAATTATGTAAGTGCGATTGCTGAAAGCATTAGTTTGTGATTTTCTATGTAAAAGTTGACAGCAGTTCAAGATGCACAAGCCAGAAGGCCATACCTGTATATGCCTGCAAATAGCCCTGGCCACCGAACTGTGCCATTACGCCAATGCCATAAGCCGCAGCCTGCCTGACCTCGCCCTGCTTGTCACAGACGTACTGCAACATCGGCTGCAGGAAATATTGCTGGTACTGCTGCGACATCTACAATCAGACGGCAGTGCTGCTCAGCTCAACACGGCACATAAATGGATGATATGAGATTACATTACAGTACCAGATTCCATTTGCACAGCATAGGACAATCCGATGCCAAACCACTTCTACACTTGCTATACTGGCTGCCAGTGAGGCATCGCATCACATACAAGATGGCGGTCCTCACTCACAAGGTTCTAGCGACATCAGCGCCAGCGTATCCGAGCAACGTGACAAGCATTGCACTGCCTGTGGGACACCTGCGGTCATCCCATGCACCTCTGCTCACAATGCCTAGAACAAAAACGAACGTAGGCCGACGTGCATTTTTGTGGCTGCACCGTGTGTTTGCAACTCATTACCTGACACTGTCCGTCTCTGTAATTCTACTGACACATTTAAACGATATTTTAAAACGCATTTATTTAACCTGCCCTAGCCTAGCGCCATCAAGTGCCTCTGTACCTTCGAACTTCATGGTGTTATAAATAAATTTTGTATTATTATTATTATGATTATTACTAGACGAAAGGACGGTACAAAAAAACAGGAGAAAGATGGATGCAGATGGTAGACCACAGTGCATTTGAAAGTAAATAAGATTCACACTGATCTGAAAAAAGCAGCTGAAGATGGGAGCATAATGGTAAACATTAAGAAGAGACCGTAGCAAACTAAACGAGCAGATAACCAAACAGAAAGACAGCACCATAACTGTAGATGACAAGTAGATCCAAAGAAATTATATAACCAAAAAATGAATAAGTTCCTAATGCAAGCTACTGAGATGATGTTTGAATGAACACATAGTCTGCCTAATGGTCCTAATGACTGATTTTCAAAATTCTTTCACCGGCACTCTGCAGACAATTTGCAATAATGTGACTATTATAGATGCCATCACACCATAAATGCGTCTGTACACTACCTTGTGAAATATCAATGAAACATGCATACATAATGATAATAATAAATAAACATTTTGGTAAAATTTAAAAAAAAAACACTGCAGACAAACATTGCAGTGAATGGTCTGTATGACACTAAAGTGTGTGGGTATAACACAGTCTAGTGTCATACGAATCATTCATCCCAATGTTGGTCTGAAGCGCTTTTTCATTTATCTAAATTTTTGTTATTATCGTTGTTTTTGCTTACATTTATATTGCACAAGGTAGTGTAGAAATGCATTTACTGTGTGATGGGATATATAATAATCACATTATTGCAAACTGTCTGCAGAGTGTGCCAGTGAAAGAATAATTTCCGAAGATATGGAAAAAAGTAAAGTGGCACGTCTTCTTACGGCCCACGGTGTATAGTATGTACCTAAATGTACATCAATAAACATATGTGTATTAAAATCACCCATTCACGTTATAAATTACAACACTGTTGTATGCAATGTTTCTTTTCAGCAAGCACTAATCACCCACAAAAAATCGAAAGATGCATAGCATATTACCGGGCCTGTATGTTCGAGCAGATCATCAAATATACAAAGTGCCCACTGTCTGTCGGGCCACGGCCGATCAGCACCCTGCATAAGATACAACAGTCACATTTCACACACTCAATCGATGACATTTCACGCACATTTCCACGATTCGTAATAATAATAATAATAATAATACACCTTGTCTTTTCCATTTCTGATCATCATGCAGATCTGTTCCTGTTTTGACCCTCAGTTCTCATTATGGTGCTCTCATTTACAAATTCTTTTAACAGCAACAAAAAAAATCATTTACTATTGAAGCATGGGTAATACATGATCATGATCATCTAAAGGGGGGCCAAAAAAAACGGACCTGTTTGAGCGTTAATAACTCAGCGATGGTTACCCGTAGAAAGGCATGTGATATGTCAAAAGGTTTAGAATGTTGTAGACAAAAGCGGAAACTTGCATAGCAAATCATTTAAATATTCTTTGCCTAATTTGCATATCTTCATTACCCCTGAAATTAGGCATTTGCCTGCACTCCCATGTGCCCAAGTTCAATGAACTCAAAAACTCACTGCCAAAAAGTCCAGATTTAAATTCTGTGAATTATTCAGTGTGGAGGCATTGCAACAGATAGCAATGTCACAAAATCTCAGTAACTGACCAGCTAAAATGTGTGCTAATCGAAAGCTGGACTCATCAACGCTCAGACAGGTCCGGTTTTTTTGACCCACCCTGCAAAATCTGCTAAAGGTGTATATCGATTAGTGATGACTCGATATCAGGATTTCAATTTCGATACGATATCGACACAATATTTGACAAATATTGTGATATCGATATTTTAAAAATGATAAGTATGTAACTCCTATACAAGCAAAAGAACAAGACGTGAACGTTCAGCAAAGCAGTTTGCTTTAGATAGATAATAAAATGTGTTAGTGAACTTAAAAATTAACTATAGACTGTCGTAACTGTCGTTAAATTACGACACTATAATTAGTTTGCTTCGGTTAGTTTGTCGTTTTCTCCATTTATTCTCATTACTTTGATAATGCAGTACTAAAAATATAAACTTGGGGCATAAAATATCTCGATATATTGAAAATATCATGATATATAAAAGACATCGCGATATATTGAAAAATTCTATATTTTTTTGGACGATACAATACGATATATTGATATCGAAAATGATATGTCGATATCTTCGATATATCGAATCATCACTAATATCGATATGTCAATAGCATAAAACCTTTTAGTCTCTTCAATCACTGTGTGAAATTTGTACTGCCACGTTGCTTATATCTGATGAAACATTTTGTATCTTACCCTGCAAGTCTCCACTATTTATTAACGGAAGTTTTGCAAGCAAATTTATAACAGCAGCCCATATGTACACTCTAAACAATGTCGACCGAGCTGACGATAAGACATACCACTTTTAGCGTCAAGAGAAGCACCAGTGACAACAAAAAAAATTCAAAACAAAATACAGCAAAAAAAAAATTTAAAGTGAAAATGTACTCTGATCATTTTTTGATGTGCACTCTAATTTTTGGTCTATTGACACATCGCTATTATAGTCAACAAAGTAAGACCTAAGCCGTACAATGCTGATACCATAATGGCTTGATCAAATGTACATATGTACTGAGACTAAAGGTTACAAATACACAAAAATACGACTGATACAGAAGATTATTTTACAATATCCTGAAATCAAAATTATATGAGCTCAATAAAAACGAAACAGGCAACAAAGTCACTTTAAACGCACCAGTAGTTTGACGAAATGAGGCAGAAGCTGTTCAAATACTGGTAACATGGCCTCCTTGTACGTGCCAAATAATGCGTGCACGATATCCGACACTTTCGACAAAACATACACATCCTGGTCGTCCTGTAACACAGTTCCGCACAGCCATCATCTGTACAGCTCATCAACACTACTGACATCGAAAGACAACAGCAAAAGCCTTGTCACTAATCAGTATTTCCTCTTGCGCTGCTATCACATACCGGTAATTACATACAGGAGGGAAAAATCTGTTTAGGAGATGCGCTATAAACTTACAGAATGCATGACTGATACCTCATTCAGAAGATTTTCTTCAACAACATCATCGTAATCTTCGTCTTTCCTTTGTTCTGTGAACATAAACCAATACAAATATCAGTTTTTAACAGCTGATGTGCTCGGTATGACGAATTTAAGTGTCAATACAGCACTTGACATAGGTAAATAATTCTATTAGTCGACAGCTAATACAGTGGTTCTTCACCTGTCTTTGGACAGATGAAGAACCACTGTACAGCTCAGTACAGAACTGCACAATTCACAGCTAACTACGACAAGCACCCGAGTAATTTCGTAAAAAGCAAAACTGCTCCTTGTTTATATTTGCCAGGTGGCAGCGTAGGACGGGCAATTGCCTATTTTGGCTTTGGATCCCACAAGTCTGCTGCCAAATTGCATCTAAATCCATCAAACTGTTGCAGGGGACACAAATGTGACTTAAGATGGACCAACAGCCCACACACTATGATATTATGATAACTATGATGAATGGTTTAGCTATAGATGAAATTGTTTGCACTAGAGCGATTCCACCTACAAAATACTGAAACATTACAGTATACCAGATATATGAATCAAAAAAAGCTCCAGGACTGGCACAAACAGATCCTGGTTTCTAGCAGCTTCGCGTGTATAAACAAAGCGGTTACACGCAAAAACATGTAACAGCAGCAAAGCTGTGTTTATGATGGCCTAATGGTTTTCATTATTTCATAGATATGTATATTACAAATACGCTAATTTCGTGCCCAAGCCTACCACGCCGTGAATGTGGTAGCTGTTAGCAAACACGTTCCTTTCTAATTTCTGCTGATGGCAGGGCAGACAAAAACTTCAAAAGTCTTGTTTTGTAGTAATGAGATTGAAATTAGAACGTTACCGTTATTAGAACAACAGTCAAGTCTAACAATTTCCTATAAGTCTGACGATCTCAATCATCCCATAGAAAGCCACCATAGATAGAAAACAGAAACAAGCTGACATGCAGAAGCTACCTTGACGTGCAGCGTGCCGATTAAAATGCTCTGTAAGGATCTTGTTCAGTATACGAACTAACTCCTGAATGTGTTCTTCAGTCAAGCAGCCGTTGCCCATTGCCTCAACGCACTGTGACCAACCAATACAGTCGGTTCAGTAACAACACAAACTATGCTGCTTAATCCACTGCCCCCATTCACATAATCTTCTGTAACAGAAAGAGTAGTCAGCCAGCAAAATTCCTGCTTCAGAAATTTTAGGTGACAAATTGGAGTCTGCACAGTGCATCGTTGCAATCATCTCTCGAATATGATGAACACAGTATGACATAGTAAGTACAAATATAAAAACGACGTCCAAGCATTTTATTGGGAAAATGACTAAGTGGTACTAAGGAAAAGAGTGAGATGTATCATGTCTTCTAGTTCAAGCAATATCTAGTGCTATAACCGATGATGGTATATGATTAAAAGATATTAAACTGTCAAAAAACAGTTGATTGCAGATAGCTCTGCTATACTCAAGTTTCCACAATATATTTGACCGTACGAACCGTTTTAGTTCTCCACAAAGTGAATATCTTTTCACCCAACCCTCATCAATTTCATGCCACACAGATTAAGACTTGCAGTCTACGTTTACAAACTGTGGTAAATATAAACCAGTACAAATAAAAGTATAAACTTGGTGCATTAATACCTGAGCCACGGCGTACATGTGTTCTGCCTTGACGTCCAGCTCCGGTTCAGAATCAACGGCTTTGAGCAGCTCGGGACAGATGAACTGCCACATCTGGGTGAGGTAGTCGGGACCTCGGATACGAGCGCACTCCAGCAGAAATGGCAGACTCTCTGCTGCAGCCGTCCTCACACCTAATCAATCATCATACAGTCAACATGCCATCCCATTCCACACCACTGCCTAATGACCAAAGCCGCAGAAATTAACGATTAAACCACCAGTTTTCATCTGCAATAGCTGTTCAATAACTTCCTTCCATCGTAAACTCAAAACATTCTATTTTTCAACATCTAGCCATATATAGTGGCCCGCCTCACTCCTTACCTCAGCGCCTCAGATTCAGTGAATTTCTCGCTGACAGTGCGCTTTATAAATTAAATTTACTTACTTACTTACTTACTTTCTTTGCAGAAAAGGCAAATTTTAGTCTGTCTACGAGACAGGGTTAAAAACACTCACCAATAGGGTCTCAATGCATCAGTGACAACTTACAGCTCCATAACTAAAAAGTCTACGAAACGAAAAGCAATTTTTTGTGTGGAAATTATCACTGTTAACTTTTAATTGTAATCAACTGCGAATCTTTGTAGAATTAACTACCAAAAGTTTTATTCATCAGCAGCTCTATCAATAATTTGTATTTATTCGGTACCAACACATAAAATGGCCTTATATCAGCAATTACGAAGACAAGAAATGTTTTAGCCCTCCGAGTGACACCTATAAAACCGACTACAATCTCTAATTTTTAAATACATGAACATTATTATTAATCTCTGCAAATTGTAACCACTAACCACACATTATTACATGACTGACATAACGCGAATAACCACTTAAAAACAACCGAGTAAAATTCTTACATACAGTTCAAAATTTCCATTAAGAGTGATCAAAATGTTGACTATGCCCCAGAAATTTTTAGCCATAAATTTTTTGCACATTTTTGGATAGAATGATCTGACGACAATTTTCGGACAAGAAGATGTTTTGCCAATTTTCTAAAAAACAGCCAAAAATGTAGGGGGCCTGCCCTGCCCCCCTGGCCACAACCACATCACAAATGCTGTCACTCACCATCATGGAAGTAGAACTTGAGATGTGAGACCATGATCTTGACAACCTCCTCGGTGTATGCAGCAAAACCGTCCTTGAGCTCACGAGCATAGCACACCAACATCTGGCACGCTGTCGCCTTTTCCTCCAACCCAGACGTTCGGATACCAAAACTTTGCTGCTAACACAAAACACATGCAAACTGCTAAACTACAAGATTTTATTTGTCAAATTGCAACCATTATTTCATCAAAACAAAGATATGTTTATGTTAAAAATGCTATACAGTTGCTGTTGACTTCAGATCAAGAGATACATTGACATCAAAAGCTGCAGCAAAAACTAACGAACGAATGAAGTAGCTACTAGCTAATTCAGCATACAGCTGTCATTAGCATCTTCCAACAACATTACGATCACTCGGCTTTTAGTCAGAATTTCATACAAAATGTGGAGGCAAAATATAACACAAGACTAGTCACCAGCATCAAAGCATGCGTGGCCCCACATGATACCTCTATCTTATTTATTATCATCCGTGCCCCTCTAAAACAAGACACAACATCTGGAAATCACAGCACCACACAAGTCTGTGTAAACTTTGCGATTACAAGATTAAAATCAGGAGATTTTTTTTACAGATAATTCGCGGATAAGTCATGGCTCCGATATCAGTACGACGGGATGCTATCGGTACTATATACATTGTATATGATACTGCTTTAAGTGTTTTGACACTATGAGACCTTGGTTATAGAAGATGTAACGATGGCAAGGATGCAGCATGTAAGACAGAACTCTTTATTACTAAAACTATGCGCACGTGGGACGTAAGACATGAGACAAAATAGCCTCAGACACACCTGGTCGCCGATAGTGACAAACTGCCAATCGTTGTCATTCTCCATTACCTTCATATCATCACCTGCCACAGCATCAGATAACCAACATCAATCACTCACATCCAGCGCTAACAAAAAACCAAGTCATGCAGCATCTCAGCGAGATTTCACCAGCTATTTCCCATGTACTTCACCAATGGTCTGCAAATTCTCAGCTCAGTAAACAAATGCTCACCACAAGATAGATAGATGTATTGATCTACTCAACACAAACTGTAGTGTGCCTTCGAACAGGCAAATATCATGCAAATTACGACTGAGCAGATGGAACAATATTTAAAACAAAAAAATCATAAAGCACTGCTAAAATGTTAAGTCACTGAACAAAAAATCTAAACGAATGAGTAAACTTGAGAACGAATGTCGATAATGACACATACTGTCGAGCAGAGCTACTTCGGGCTTCAGTGCAGCCGCCTTCAGCACCGGTCCCATCACCAGAGGCAAGTACTGCTCAAAATCCTTGCCCATGATCTTGCACATCCGAGCCCAGGCCGATATCATGTACGATATCTGATACAGAAACAAATCAACCGCAAAACTATCAGTTTGATAGCATTACAATCATCCATAACTAGCAAAAACACAGTAACAGCAACAGATGCAAAACCACAACCCAAAACATCCAACATTAACTAAAAACACTTGAAGAGAAAGTACACCTAATTGCTGAACAATTCATTCAAGCATGTGAGCAATACATTCAGCTGGTATTTAGGGACGCCCTTTCTAAGGACCAACAACAGCATTGAAAAAACATTAAGAAACATGCAGACGATCAACATGTCAAGAACAGTAAGACATTAAACGTTACAATCGTGACGGCCTTTAAAGACAGTAACCTGATCAAAATCATCCTACAGATATCGAGAAGACATTCTGTTATCATCAGCTGAACATTACACTGCGCCTAATAACAAGAAAAAAACAACATAAACAACACATCAATGAATGTTAAATTAAGTTGAATCAATTAAATTATCTACATATGAGGCTCGAACCTGCGGGTCATCCTCAGGCATGTCTTGCATCTCTGTTTGTGTCTTAAGCAACAGTTGCATGACGTCGCTGCAATCCTGCATGAACTGTTTCCGACAATTACACACAGATACACTGCAGACTTAGCACGCTAAGCAGCAACATAATTATCTACATACTATATCGGAAATTAAATGATCGGGATAAAATGGTGCTATTCACATCTTCACTGAATACCTAACTGTTACAGTTCTGGAATCAATCTATTATTTAATGGAAGTACATCAGAAGCATATGAAGTACATTATAAAATCTAATAAATTAACAGAAATAAGCTGAAACTAAGTGGTAAAAATTAAATGAGTTTTTGTCATATAAAGCCATAAAACCATATGCCAAGGAATGGCTATTTTTCTAATACCCAGATATTTAGAGAAACCTACACCTCCAATACTTACACTAAAATGCCAGATGTCAAAAACAAACAGAAATCTTTGCAATGTGTACCATTATGACTGACTCATCTGATCACATAACAATTTCACACCTAGCTAACCCAAAGAAAAAGTTGTTCATTAACACCAAGGTAAAGTTTTATTTTATATGAAAATGCAACATTTAAGTTTTTAAACAATTGTAAATATTCTCAATATGATCAGCAACAAATATGGCCGATACCTTTTCTCGACTGACTGCTAAGCCAATCAGACTGATGCACTCGATTGTTTTTCCTCGTAAAAGCCGCAACTCCTTGTTGATAGCATTCTGCACTATGTACTTGAGACATGGCATAAACCTGCAAACAAAACATCACACATTGCAGCAATATCAACAAAAAAACCCAGCTAATGCAAAAGGGAATGCACAACAGTGGCACACGTTTGAAAGCCGAGTAAAACATAATCAGTCGCCAGAGGGCGCCAGACGACAGGTGGCTAATTATCTATAGTGTTTTACTCGTACTCACCAGAGGACGTGACCTGTCTTGCTCTGCCAACGCCGCATCAGCTGGAAATTGCAAATTTTCCCCTACCCCTCTCTGATTTAGCGCCTTCGTTCGAGGTGACCCCCTTCGAATTTATGGAAAAGCTTTACGATTCCTGAAACTAGAGTCTTCCGGGCAGTTGATGGTGAAGATTTGGCGATACTAGCTTGCACCATTTTTGACTGATCCACCCGTGTGATGGACAGACAGACAGACAGACAGAATTGCGATGGCTAAGACGCACTACAGCAGTGGCTGCTGTTGCACGTAAAGCTGTGCACATTGCACAGCTATCTGTCACATTCTCTCTTGTTTTAACACACGGACACCCTTGGTGCACAAGTTAAGACAAATTTCGAAAAGTTCACTAGGAAACAAAGATTGAAGCGACAATCTTGATGTTAAAGCAACTACAGGGTGGACCATAAAAAACGTGCAACTTTACTTTTGTCCATATCTTCGTCAAAAATCAACCGATTATCAAAATTCCTTCACTGTTGCATTCTGTGGACAATTAGCAATAAAGTGATTATTGAATAGACCACCGCACGTTAACTGTGTCACTACACTACCTTGTGAAATACAAATGCAAGAAAAACTAACAATAATAGACAACAAGCGTGTTGATAAACAAAATACACTTCCTACCAAAAATGCAGCGAATGATCTGTACGATGCTACACCTTGTTAGATACATTTCTTTGGATATCTGCGTATTGAACGATATGTTTGTTTCTGGCCTTTGTGGTTTAGCAAGCCTATCATTTTATTCACAGTGATCACGTTCTCTTCAGTACGTGTATGCTTCAGTCTGCCGATCTAATGCTCACGAGACGCGCGAAAGCCTATAGCAGTTCCAGTTCAGTAGTTTAGCTGAAAATTGGGGTGTTCACGTTAAGTTAATACACAAATACCAAATTCTCTATCTGGATCGCATAACAATAGTTCCATGGCACCACCTTGTGAATGATATAGACTGGTGTCGCAGCCCAAAATCGTCAAAAAAAAAATCCATAAAACCTTCTATTTTGGCGTTCAAGGTCGTTGAATTCAGTGCCAATCGAGAGCCAGTGTACGACTTCCTATTAGTGATTAATAGTAACCTAGGCCCTATCTCACACTGTTACTGAGATACAGCGACTTATTGGCCAAAAATCGCAAATTTTGCCCAACTCCTCTCATTTAGCGCCCTCGTTCGGGGTGACCCCCTTCGAATTTATGGAAAAGCTTTACTGTTCATGAAACTAGAGTCTTCCGGGCAGCCGATGGTGAAGATTTGGTGATTCTAGCTTGCACCGCTTTTGACTGATCCACCCGTGTGACAGACAGACGGACAGAATTGCGATGGCTAAGACGCGTTGAAAACAGTAGCTGCTTTCGCATGTAAAAATTTCATGAAATCTAAAATGTCCTTCAGGGTCTTGAAAATGTTAGTTTGGTGATGTAAATGCGCCTGTCCTAAAAATGCTACATCAATCACCTGTTGGACTCCAGATAAGACCAGTTGAATAAACAGCAAAAAAATGTCTGACAATTGGAACACAACGATACACGTAAGGTAGAAGATAAGAAATATATAATTCTTGTCTTCATGATAAATCAATGCGACTATTAACTAATTTACATCCACCGTCGACAAGGCAAACTGACAAGTAACAAAAACAAAAGCTTTCATTTGCCAAATCATCTGTAAAGTCCGTGTCCAAACTCACCGATCGTAGTACTGTTCAAACTTTTCCTCGGCTGTATCAGCGACAGACGCTAACGTTGTGACAACCTGTTCAAGAACTAGCTTTGTCCCTTTTTCCTGCAACTACAAGCAAAGAAAAGTGTCCCGAATTTGTACCATGTGTCAACTTATTTAAAAGTTGTGCACAGCTCTTTATGGGTAACCCATCACAGCACTATGAAGCATCACCTACCATATGGGATCACACGGTGTTGCCTGCCACCTCACACACCCTGATTTAACCCCAAGCAAGACAGGCCGGTACTCGATTTACCTACAGTGGAGGGATGGAAAGAAGACTTGACCTGCTTGTTGGCAGAGTTCGTAATATTGCGATATTGCAATTATTGCGATATTGCAATTATTGCGATATTGCAATTATTGCAATAAATATTGCAATACCGTTTAGTATTGCAACAGGTATTGCAATACTGGTTGCAAGTTTAGTATTGCATGTGGTACTGCAATACTTTTTGGACTGAAATATTGCAATACTTGGAAGCAATACTTTTCTGATGTAAAGTATACTTCGTGACCCAAAACTGAGTCTCGATACTTTCAAACGTCAGCTGAAGACATACATTTTTGCGAAATATTGATGACAAATTGCATTAAGCGCATTAGAGATCTTTTTGAGTATGCGCTATATAAATTTACACTTTACTTACTTCCTTACTTACGTACTAATCGTGAGAATGCTGTTCAATAACGTAAAGAATTTTTTAATTTCTTTTGTTCCATTGCATGAAAAGGATTGAACGAAAAGTAACATGTCAACACGACTTGTTTATCGCTTAAATTCTCGGTTGACCACATTATCACGTAGTCCGTAGTCAACCCAAAATTTGGAAAAAGTTGTACACAGCAGCAAAAAAATCTCAACTCATTTCAGAAAGCAACTAGTGGAGTAATGCAAAAAGTATTGCAATAATGACTCCATTGCAATCAGCATTGCAATACTTTTTACACTAAGTATTGCTATTGCTATTGCTATTGCAATACTTTTAGTTAGTATTGCTAACAACCCTGCCTGTTAGTTATATAGCTAGTTGGCTCATCTGTCTGCATACAGTCAGGCAACCATAAAAGTAGTAACCAACTGATATCAACCCGACTGGAAATCAAGCCGGTGTGAGCTGTCAATCATAAGACTGACACCTTATAGTCATGCCACCAAGTCACCAATGACATACTGAGTTACTGCTGCATTAATGCATATGTATCTTACCAAATTATAGCTTATGTAACATAACAACAAATGTTACCAAACTCATAAGAACGGCAAACCAACACTGTCACAAAAAAATAACATGAAAGCCGTTCTTCAGACCTCTTTGACTTTTGCCATCAGAACCTGCTCCAGTTTAGCAATAATCAGGTCGAGATACGGAGCAAGAATGTTTTTCGGGCAGTCTTCGCTGAAGTTGACAAGAGCTGCGCCGGCATGCGCCTGGACCCTTGGATTCGCATAATCATCCATCACCAGCAGAAGACCACTCACAACCTTGAACACAATACTTCATTAGTTATATTACTTGACTCTATGATATACGTCCGAGGTTCATCAAAATTAGCAACTGTGATAAATTTATGGAACAAATCATACAAATAATAATACTAAATTATACGTGTAACAATACTACGCAAGGCCACTTGAAATAGCCGTGATAGTAGATACACAATAAGTAACAAAATGCATTGCAACCAGTACACACATTAACAAGACGACAGGTGTACAGTTGGGAAAAAAATAATCGAACAGTACTGTAACCAGGTAAATTTAATTCAATGACTGTATGAAAGAAATACATTCATAATCTCTGTGCCCAAAAAGCAGAGTTCCATAATAAAAAACATACAAACCACACTGTCATATTACAACTGAAAAAAAATCAATTAAATGACAGTACAAGGTTTAGTGATTCATGAGAGAAGTCAGATTAAAAACATGACAACCTTCTGGTGAAACTTCTTCTGAAACGCTGGCCCAAAGTCGGTAGACATCTGACCCAGAGCGTTGCATGCGGAGTACCGAACCCTTGGATGCTGCGTAAACAACACACTCTCACAGTTCAGCATGCAGACAAATGGTCTGGTACTGCAAATACACGTAACGTAGCTTGGGTTTGTGATGTAGTACCCCTATGGCAGAGCTCCCACACTTTTACTGACAGAAAACTCCAAGATGTTCCACGACCTTCAAAACGTTTTTCCAGAACCTTCTCAGAGCTCCTACCAGCATTTAAATATAGACAAACCGCAGTTACTTACTGTATATGCAGAGTGTAATCCAATGTATGAAATGCCAAATAACTTAGAATGTATCTCATAATTCTATTTCAGTAAGTAAGTGCTATGCTAGTGCTACATGTTGTTTATTTTGCACCTCCAGTGAAATTATCATCTACCCAGGATTACCATTTTCCAGGATTTTCCAGAACCAAACTCATTTTCCAGACTTTTCAGTCCTTAAAAATTAACTTCCAAGGTCCCGGAAAATCAAGAAAAACAATTCCAGGATTTTCCGAGAGGCACGAGAACCCCGCAATGGTCTTCATCAGGCAAGTTAACTCTACAAGTTATAATAAATTCATCAAACTATAACCTATTAAGTTACATTTCAACCTGTGAGTCTATTCAAAGACATTTAACTCTACGCTCACACAAGTAAGCTTCGACACAGGTAGCCTGCATGGATAGTACATATTTATCCACACACGCTGTCTCAGCCTCTGGGGGAAGGTGTAATGGACACAGATTCATGATACACAGCACCCACAGTCACACGATAGTCAGAATGGAACATTGTGTGCAACAGTAGGCATCTATCTGCAAGACAGCTGACATGACAATTGTGTCATTTAAAGACCGAGAAGGGGGATCATCTAACCGATAAAGTCAAGGGTTCATTTACTGGACCTAACCCCAACTGGCTAAAGCCTTTGCAAAGGAATAAAGTTCTACATGTATGAACACCTGTCATCCATACAGAAGCTTCTTTTACTTATCGGTAGTTTGGTAACTGTTCTATTGCCAAATACAATCCAGTGTCTAGCCTGCCCAACATAACTGACAACTCGAGACCTACGGGACGATCCAGACGCGGTGGCCGATTTTCTCAAGCTCGAGTGAACTACAACGACAACAACAACGACAACAGAAAACACAAACCGAGTCTTGTAGGAATGGAATAATGGCCTCGACTATGTTGGTGAGAACATTCTCCATTTGCTGATGACATCCCTCGCCACACGCGGATATTGCCATCAGAGCAGCGTGACGGTAGCGCCAATCCGCTGAGACAACGCAACACCATCGAATCACAGATTAAGTTCCACATACATTCTGTATATAAAGAAGTCATAGGCTTCTCATATTAAACCATCTATGGAATAATTCTGAACACTTTATTAAATCTCGTTAGATTTCTGAACAGAACAAATACTGAAAGAAAATCAAGAGATAACAGGTAAATATAAAAGCAACAGACCATTCTGAAGCATCTGTGGAATATTGGTCGTAATGTGCGGCAGCATCGTTTTGCCACCGAGACCACATGCTAACCTGTCCAGCGCACTCTCACCAGCAATCGGATTACTACAAAACAAAACAGTTCCACAGTCAGAACAAGATCATAACGGAAAGCCCGGTTAAAGCCCCAGTCACACCAGGTGCACGCATGCAGGATGCATGAGATGCACAATAAAATTAGTTATGCATAATTGTGCTCCAATTTTTTGTCTATATCTTGGAAAAGCTATAGCGAGTTCGTAGCAAATGTAAAGTGTACTGCTGGCGCACTGGGCGTATACGGGGTGCATACTCAGCGTGTGCATTGCACACATGCTAAAAAAATCCGACAAACGGGCGTGTGGAACGAATGGCCGCCGGCGCACGTCTGGTGCACGACCAGCGCAAGCACAGCCAGCAAATGATAGCGATTACGTGGCGCAGCAGACGCACGCTATAGAAGCGCAGCGTATGTCTTCCTGTTAATCACATCACAACGTGGCAACAGAGCTAGGCAAATTTATAGCTCAAATGTAATTCAATTTCAAATTACATGCAATTTCTGAACTTGCCTCCTAATACTGAAAATGTAAATCATATGGCAAAGTAAGTTCAGTATGAGCGACCAACATGGTGCTTAATATAATATAATAGGCGTTAAACATGTTAAAAATTGTGCGCGGAGCTCGACGCACAAAAGCGAATTGTCATGAATGAACAACGTAGGTGCAAATCTCTTCACAGTCTATCTATCTATGAACAATCTATCTATCAAACAGAAACAGAGTCAAAAAGACAGACAAGAAAGCATGACCTCCTTTCCTCGTTCCTCTGTGGAGGCAATAACTATAATTCAGCAAATTTTAATAAAATATGAAATGCAGCAGCAGATGTCAACAGTTATTCAGTAGTAATTTTTTGCCTGCAATGCCTTAACGCTGCTGTGTGGGTGTCAGAAACAACATTCTGTCTACAGCACTCCTGCCACTAAACTCTTCTGTTATCAAAACACCAAATAGGCACAATGAGTCCGCTAAACGACAATGATTGCAATACTCAATTACACACGACACGCAAAACGACAAAATGCTTCCTTAAAAAAGTCACTACAGTGCTACAAAACAGTGAATGCTAAATGCCATTCTGCCTTCGTTTTGTGGCACTTTTGTGCCAATGAAGCTGATTGTTTCCTTAAACATTTGGGCACTGCACAATGGTTTATGCTTTATTTTCTTTGCATTTATGATTTTCTTTTTTTCACTTGAGTACTCCTGTATGATTCTCCTGTTAAATAACAACATCTAACTAGCAACTGACCAGTGACCAGCAAAGCCATTCCATTCTATTCTAGCCACTTTGATGCATCTCTAGAACCGAGCTGGTATACCTGTCGTTGTCATCTTCTTCAATCTCATCAGCGACTGACCACTCCGGGTCATCCTCCAGGTCAACCATCAACGCCAGGATCTGTGGAACTGCACACAGAATCAAGTCCAACCAGGGCTGTAACACCCAGCCAATAAAAAACCCAAAAACGATGGGTTTTTTCTACATAAACCCACCTGAAAACTGCCAAAAAAACCTCACCTCAAACTTAATCCAATTTCAGTTCTTCGTTGCACTATCAATGAAATATTTTATTTCGGCTAAGTTTTTGAAACATTTAAACAGTCCAGGGCTCCCACTCTTTTAACGACAAGTAAAATCCAGGACTTTTCCAGAACTTTCCCGAACCCCCACGAAAAATTTCCCAGTACCTTTTTGTAGCTGACAAATGTTTAAATATAATGAAAAATGTCATTTACTTACAGTATTCAGAGTGTAGCCCATTGCAGAAACTTCAACAAAGTAGCAAAATGTTGACATTAGCCATTTTCAAAAATCAGATGAAATTGAGCAAGCAACAGTCAACACAAACTGGGCAATCAAACTATGTTTGTTTTCCACTTCAGAATAGGAAAAAAGCATGATTTTTTAGAATATTTTTCCAGAACTTTCCAGGATATGTGGGAGCCCTGTAAACCTATGAATTTGCAAATATTCGTATATTCTATGCCATGAAGTGGAAACAGAAACTCATAATGAATCAACCAACAGACTTTTCAGCTGAGGTTTTAAACAGTGCCCAATGCCCACTAACTAAAAACCTTACATAGAAATCTCAAAACCAATCAAGTGGGGTCTTTTTACAAACACTAGTCAGCCTGATAAAATCCAAAACCCGGACCCAAAACCCAATAAAATCCAAAAATCATTGCACTCAGACATTTCATTCAGCATCATCAATAAAACAAGATTAACATTGTTGCATATGATAAAAAATACTTCTAAACTAGAGTAAAATCAACCAAGCTGCTGGTGTATTTTATATATATACTCTATTACACCTCAAAAAGCAGGCAGCACTATAGCAGTAAGACACTGTTGGCATATGCTCCATCCTGAGTCAGTTCTGCACAGCGTGACGTCATAAATGAAACCAAAGTAAGTGATGTACAATAATGGTCGTACAATATGATAATAGTCTGGGTTTTTAACTCTATGGAATTTATTGAACAACCATCGTATCTGATGAATGACAGATATCAGACAAAGTCACTTTTTGCGTAAACAAACCAACCGAGAAGAGTGATGAACTTTCCCGCTTTCCTGACGGTTGCCGGAGCACTCTCCGACATTGTGACGACCACTTCCAATGCCAGCTGGCGCCACTGGTCTGACATATTGGTGTCACTCAGGATCTGATGCCAATCACAGACTCACACATTAATACTCAGACAGATTGCTCAAAATGTATATAACAAGAAAAGCCCTGCTAACGCAAATTGGAACGTGCAACAGCTGAGGTGCATGTTTGAAAGACCAGTGAAACAAAGTCTTAAGTCAGTCGCCAGAGGGTGCCAGACAACCCGCGGCTACGGTGTTTTACTCGTAGTCACCAGACGGCGTGAACTCTCTCTCAGCCAACGCCGTAAAGGCTGGATAGTGCAAATTTTCCCTACCCCTCCTCTCATTTAGCACCCTCGTTCGAGGTGAGCCCTTATGAATTTATGGGAAAGCTTTATGGTTCCTGAAACTAGAGTCTTCCACGCAGCCGACGATAAAGATTTGGTGATTCTAGCTTGCACCGTTTTTGACTGATCTACCTGTGTGATGGACAGACGGACAGACGAATGAACAGAAGTGCGATAGCTAAGACGCTCTACCGCAGTAGCTGCTGTTGCGCATAAAAAATGCCGGCATCAGCAAACAATTAGACAGCGGTTTTCTGCTGGCAAACATACCACCGCTCCAATCAGCCACGCTAAGTCTTCACCCGGATCACCCCATAGTCCACAAGCTACTACTCATTTCCCAAACCGCTAAGGATAGATGGCTGAGTTAATCTGAAAACACAGTAGGTTAGCAACTTGCTCAAAGTAGCTTGCAAATGGCCAGCGGCAAGAATCGAAACATGAGCTGAAAGTTACGAGTCAACAACAACCATAGACCACATGCATCTAAACAGGCATGTAGGTGTGAACAGTTTGCCCAAAGCTGTTACTTGGTAGCGAAACGGCCAGGAGTTGAATTCACAACCTCTCAGTCACATATCCAATGTACGCCCTACCTGTTGAGCCACCAAAACCATCACAGAATTGTAGATCACAGAAATAAAGATATGAAACAACAACAGATACCTTGAGGCACAAGTTAAACACAATATCAAGCTGATGACGCAAATATTTAGGCGTAGTTTCTGCCAAGTCAATCAAGCACTTCAGCAGAGTGTCATCTTCTGTCGACAAACTCTCAACCACAACCTACAGCATCAATATATATGCTATCACCTTCGCAATTCAGTCAAAACTATATTATGTTCAGCTTCTCTAGCAACTAATTAAGTACTATTTCCTCTAGACAATGTATTACAGATTAGAGACCTGCATGGGAAACTTTCCGCAGGAATACCACGGGAAACCGCGGGTGCGGAAATAAAATTAGCGACAATCCCGCGGGATGGGAATTTAATTGCCGAGGATCCCGCAGTAGCGGTAGAAAGAATCGCGAGCCGACCCGCGGGTGATGTATTATACGTATTATATACGTATCGCTACGTTATGTTACGTTACGGGCCCATCACTAATGGCAGCGGAAACGGAAAATTAGTTTGTTGTTGAAAACATCTGGTTTTCTATCTCCTATCGAAATTATTTGTCTTAAGGACATTGTAATTGTATCATTATTATGGAGAAAAGTGAAATGCTGAAATTGATAACATCTAATAGTCCTCGCGTGTCGTTTCAAGAGAACGATGGTGCCTCCAGTTCGGCGTGGAACAACTACGTGCTCGTGGTGGTGGACAGCACGTTTGCGAAGTACATTAAGTGCCTAAAATGCGACGCCGTCCTGAAATGGATAAACCACGCAAAGTCATGCGTAAAGAATGCTGCAGCTGGAGCAAGGAACCGCACTCTCACTGATCTGGCTGGATTTTCCATGCTGGCAAAGCCTGATGCCATTATCCCGACGTCAGTGAAAAGCAGTGTAGCAGATGCCGTTGTCATGATGTGCGCTAGCGACATACGGTACACACTTATTGCTGTTCTGTTTATGTGCTACCTTCTATGCTTTCACTTTCTTATCTCAAAACTTAAAATTGGTCAACATAAGGCCGGCTTATGATATACTGCGAAAGATTTGCTATGAAAGACTGTGGTCCTGGCACGTGACGATGTAGGGGATTAGTTTGCTAATCAATGTTTTATGACATTGGGTGTGGTTATTGTGGTAGTGGCTAGCATTTTCGATTTTACGGATTATACTGTTACATACCATAATCATAATACCGGTATATTTATTTGTACAGTGATTACGATCATTGATCAGTGACCGAAATTATGCACGCTGATT
>Ga0209367_1001090_pt1 | contig 31912 bp, 15 predicted proteins | sample WorMetLIZISLAND2_FD_187412 | JGI IMG/M metagenome (GOLD analysis project Ga0209367, IMG submission 187412) | Marine gutless worms symbiont microbial communities from Max Planck institute for Marine Microbiology, Germany - Olavius geniculatus... ...
GCTATAAAAATTTTTGCGTATATTTTATCCATTTGCCGGGAAGCCCCCCTTGGAGGGATTTGCATAAAATTTAGCATGACGAGTCCTTTCGTCGACGTAATCGATCGTGCCAAATTTTATCTTAATCGGATCTGGGGTTTTGATTCTGTGGGGGGTCGAATTTTTGGCTTTCCCATAAGAAAGAGAAGTCGCCGTTAACACAGGGCTTGAACTACCGTTCAGCCTGTGATCAATCTGCGGAAAGCGTCTTGTCCAGAGAATCAGATAAAGCTATCGGCATGTTGTTATTTTTCATCGTTACACGAGTGCGGACAAACAACATGGATCTGTCTCATGTGCGGCTTCGTTTAGCCGGACATGTCTGACAAACGAAAATTTGCCTTGTTTGCCAGGCTGACTCAGATTCTTTATAAGCACAAGCTACACTTACTCTGTATGCAGACCTGCTGTTGTAGGCTACGGCAGATCCTTGAAAATCAAAAACCTACACAACAAAATAAATTCGACATTTCGACATGTTGTGGGATTCGAAGGATTTAATCAAACTCTCGTCACTCGGAATCAGAAAACCTTCACAGAAATAGCCAAAAAGTCATTATCATTCATCAGGTACGATTTTCGAACTTGAAATACATAAAATTGCATTTGCGGCCGAGCTTTGCGTGCCCCAGATAACGAGAAAAAGCTGTCATCCGTTTTCGAAGACGTCGAGCTAAATAATAAAAAACTGGTTCGAGACTCAGCGGCCGGAGTCCAACCCCTCCCTCTTGGAAACTTGTGATTATATATGAGGGCCTAAAATCGAAGTACCGGAATTTGTGTAGGCATATATATAAGCCTATACACAGTCTATAAAGTATAGACAAGCATTATCAATTGCGGCTTATTTACTTTTGTGTGCCAATGTAAAGGTTTTCATTCGTCGGCAATATAGTTTCTCAATTATTTCAATTTAAGGTTCTAGTTTGTCAACTAACTGTGTTTAAGCGGCTTGCATGGTTGAAGCAAATCTGCTATACTGACACCGATGTTGCGTGCCGTGCCGTGGTCTGTACGTCTGTTTGTTATAGGGTGTTTACACGATCCAGCAAACGTCCAGCAAACGTCCAGCATTAGCACGTGTATTTTGAATACATTAGCTGGAAGTTTGTTGGACGTTTGCTGGATCGTGTAAACACTCCCATTACTTGCAATGCGTTTGCTTAAACCATTAGACCGAGTGAGACGCTATTTGGGCGGAACAGGGACAGGTATCAAAATGGTGACAGTGGCTGAAACTTCGTCCTTTATACCGCTATAACGGTGCTCTTAGCAGACGTTTAAAAGCATCCTGCAGCTATTTCCAAAGTCTGGAAAATTTTCAAATCGACTGACCTGCAAAAGATTTCAAGCAGACAACACGATGATGCATCACGGTGATCTGCCATGTGCAGGTAACCGTTCAGTCACGTGACTGTTTTAAACAAACACCGCCGTCTCAGAAAAGAACTTTTACGGTTTTTTCACTGCTTCGTTCAGCGATATCACCAATATATCCATGACGACAGTGCTTTAGTTGTCTGTTTCGCGGCAGTGATGTAATCCATCGAATTATAACGACAATTGATGATGCCAGAGAATCGGATAGTTGTAGTTGCTTCCCATTTTTACTTCCTGTTGCCGGCATAGCCGCCTGTTGTGGCCATTTTTTACGCTAATTGCAGCTTTAGTAGTAATTGTTTAGTAGTTGTAGTACATTGGCTATACGACGTCAAGCGATCCGTTTAACTAGGCCTAACTGTTGAATTCTACTTCCCGTCGCTCATTAGCGGTCACGTGACCATAGAATGACGCGGCAATCAAAAAAGCGCGCCGTCGCGCAAAAAAATATGCCTTTGGCTTCAGTAACCACGCAACTCGGTACTGAAGAATCTTCGACTAGTAACGCAAAACCCACATCGAAACTCGAACTCGGAATCGTACTCGAGTCGATGTGAACGCGCCCTGAAACGACGCAGTCGTATCCGTAGAATGCAAGACACAGCTTTAGCAGCGGTTACCATAGCAACACGTCCAACCGATAACTGACTTTTTGCTACAGTGGTACTCCCTGTTGACGTCACATCTATCGCTGACGTAATCGCAACGTTAACCCCGCTGTCCGAACCTGGTAGCCCACTGCACTCAAAACGCGTCGCTACACTACCTTGTAAAATGTAAATTTTTAAAACTTACACCTACCACACAGTTTGTATTTACTCCGGTGTCCGAACGCACGTTTTCGGCGCAGGCCGGCGGCGGACTTGTTCGATGTGTTTCACTCGTGAACTTCCATTATCTCTGAGAACGACAACGATCTGTGTCTCTAAGCTGGTCGACGACTCCGCACGATGTTATTCCGACAACGAAAACTGGTCGCTAAGTTGGTTCTCGGGTTTACATATCTTTGCGGCACATGGTATACGACGACGATTTCTAGGCTGGTTCCCGGGACGACCAAACAAGTCGCCCAGCTGGTCTTCTACTACGTGATGTTATTCCAGTGATAGAAAATTCGACGGATGTACTGACTGAATCTTGCTCCATAGGTCACAGCGTCAGTGTGCAGCGCTGCCGTCTAAGACTTTCGGTCGTCACAGCGACGCGCACGCCTTCTAAGCTGGTTCCCGGAACGACACAAGTCGTCGAGCTGGTACGCGAGACCACACACGATGTTATTGCGACAAGGCCGACTACAAGACTGACTAACGCCGACTGGCGGGGCAGGCGACGGCGATCTCTGGCGCCTCGACATCGTCGAGTCGTCGACGACAATTTATGGAAATAGATGCCACGCTGGACGACGGGACGGGACGGGACGCGTGGCGACCCACGCCACGCGCTTATAATTGCATCCGGTTTGCGCCAGGGTGGCCCGGACGGGTCTAGCCACTCTAGTCGAGAAGTCTAGGTAGATCGCGAGCCAGCCGAGTAAACGTTGTCGATGACGGCCACAGGCCGAGGGCGAACCGCGACTCTGACTACAGGCAGACCCTAAGACTCACCTATAACAGGTAACCTGCTGACAGACCGGGTACCAAAATTTAACTTTCGGGACGGGATCGGAACGAGAAATAATAAGCAACACACAGACATCTAATTGCAACCGTCTTTGCTGTTATTGACGTTTCGCCGACCGCTGTTGCCTTCTTCGGAACGATGCTTTTCACTCGACGCGTGTCGCTGCGTCAAAAATAATCTTTGTTTCTCTCAACTTTGACACTGAATGGCATAACTAAACATTGTGTTAGATAATTTTTCGTATTGTAGGTCTAATATATCGAACAGTTCGGAGCATTTGTTTTGGTTTGCCAAAAAATCAGATAGTTCACACGCCTACCAATGTGCGTGCATGCCAGACAATCGCGCCAGTTTTATTGATACTGTAGATTGCCGTATTTCAGTCTACACAGAACATGATACTGAATCGATCATCAAATCTGCTATAGTTTGAGCATACATTTCACCAGGTCTGCAAAGAAGCAAAATTACTAAACTATTTCCCGATTTCGTAACATATTTCGTTACTTACTTATCGCACAGCAGATTCCGGGTCGGCCCTCGTTACGGGGCAGACTTGGTAATAAGTGGCGAGGGGGTAGCTGGGCGAGGTCTTCGATTAGCAATTGAAATCAAGACTTTCTGCCCAGTCGGCCGGCCTACACTCTTGCATTCTGCACATGCGTCGTATACTGCCATGACGCGGACGGCCCGTTCCTCATGCATAGTTATCAGCCGTTCGTCTCCCCGATATATATATTGACCCGTCAGCCGTTCTCCCACAAATATTTCCCCCTCCCTATCTTCTCTCCACATATATATCGTTATTTACGTATTTACTCAGTGTTTCGTGCTTTATTCAGCGTCTTTTGGTGATCATGAACCATACAAGTAATCTGAGAAATGCTCACGTGACGCGCGACAGCATCGGTGCTGCCACCTTAGAAATCAGTGTACAACGTGCAATAAAATAATAATCTGTCGAATCTGTACGGAGAACTCCTTGAACCTAGGAGGTCAAAGCTACGTTATATGCTAAAAATGTCATGCGCAAGATGTTCTTGTCTAGCATCTACAGTAGGGGCCCTAGTTTCAATGCGATTCACTGTTGATATATGCGTTTTTGGATTCCAAGAGAGTTGAAGGTCATGAACGTTGATACTCCCGCAAAGGTTGTCAGCGATGCTTGTTACGGTAAGCAACAAGCCTGTGTTCAGAATCAGAGCGACGAAAATGAAACGAACTAAGATGAAATACAACGAAACGAAACAGTTTAAAATAAAATAAACTAAAATGCGAGCTCCCTAATTTTAGTAGGCCTATGTATATACTGTGTAAACTCTTTATAGAAAGTGCTTAAATTGTGGAAAAAGTGGGGAAACTCGAACAAACGCGCAAGACCTCGTAGGCGTCGAAATCGAGACGCTAAAGGCGTTGTTGGGGATAGCTCAGGGGAGAAAATGTCCCCTCTCCAGTCGACCAGGAGGTCTGGGGAACGACGTAAGCTCTTCCAGCAGTGTCTGGGGTGGAGACCCAACCGAGATTAAAATTGGTTTATTTTAGCCATACAATCTGGCTTCTGGTGACGATTTTTTTAAAAACAAAAATGATGACAGGAAGTGGTCACAGAAAGGTTCACACCACAGTGGTTCCCCTCCAGGTCTCCCAGAAGTACGGGAACGTCGTTCCTTTTTGAAAAAAATGAGGGAACGACGTTTTCCGCGTTTCCCCACCCGCAATTAAATTTAAGCACTGTTTTATAGACGCAATTAAAATGAACAGAGATTTTGGTTCATTGCAGTTCAGTTTATTTCCGTCGTCTTTAGGTTACTGCAAACAACAGGCTTTGGTCGAGTTATAAGGTTGAGGCTATAAGGTCACAGAACTATTTAACAGTGTATTTTTGAATTCGGGGTTAGATGGAAAGGGTAAAAAGTGCGTTTTTCAACGAAAAACTGGCCACATCTCAAAAACGGAAACGGTGAAATATAGAGCCAAGGTTACTATTAATCAATAAAAAAATACGCCGTTTCAGATGAAATAAAAAATATTGACCTTGGATGATCTTAAAGGTCTCTGACAACTAGTACGGTCGGCTATACTAATGACAGCTGGGATTTTTGTTATGTAGTAGCAGTTAAAAATTGTCAGCATTAGGCCTACTGCGGGGTGCTGATAGAACACTGCGCGTAAATGTCCATTGGTTCGATTGCATTTCAATTTGTTATCTAATGCAGTGTGACATCGTGGACAAATAAGATATGTTGTAGATTTCTTGATCAGTTTTGGTATAGCACGATGTAGGCTTACAACAAATCTGCAACAAATCAAAGAAAGTAGAGTTTCTGCTTAAGTCTAGCTACTTTCCGAGTTTTGCTCATTTTCGCATAGTTCGCGTCAGCCATATTGGGGAGAGAAAAACTCTCCCCCTTAGCGCCAGGAGGGGTGGCGGTATCAACTGGTTGGTTGATCTGCGGGACTGTCAGACATGACAGTGAATGTCTAAGTACTCAAGGGTGACCGGCACGTGACTCGGGGATGCTGGGCTGCTATCCAATCAGCGTCTCGTCTCTACTGATCACCCCCGGGATCATCGACGATCTACGATATCTGGGCGCGTTCGGTTTTTGTAACCGACCGTCCGGTCGAACCGATCCGCGACTAATTCGGTTGATCTCGTACTAGAAAAGCTTTTTCGCTCGATCGTGGAAAGTCGAAAACTTTTAATGACATAAAAATCAGTTTGAGCTGGTATGGCTGTTTTAGATCTTAGATTATACTGCAATTTTTTTCTCAGTCCGAGTTACAAATTGTCGTCGAAGAACATATAACACTGCAAGGCAGAAACTTTTTATATTGCTACAGCAGCAGATGCAAAACACTGAAATGTCTTCTATCAAAATTTTCGGAGCGTTTAGTAACGTGATGTAAACTGATAGCGGTAGATGACTTTAAACGAACATAGGGCCTACAGTCACACGTAGCTTGAAATATGCAAAGATGGGTTTTAAAATCCGAAGATTAAAACATTTTTTTTGGTTTTCGATTTTTTTTCTGAATTTTGTTCTGCTCCTACCAAGCCAAAACCGTTTTTGTGCCTCTTACAGCTTACAAAATCTTTAAAATTGTATGCATAAAGGCCTGTTCTTAGTCATTTGCTTTGAATTTATAAGTAATGCGTGCTGTGCACGCTATTGTTTGAGGTCAGATTTGAGATGCATATGAAAGATTTATTTTGTCGACAAAATTAAGATTAACATTTAGTCAAGATTTTGATAGCCACGTGAATGACGTGGCTGATGTTAAGCACGGATGAACATTCCGACCGATGCATTTTGTAGAATAGCCTTGCTTATTGTGTATTTTTTCTTAAATTCGTATTAGGCATCTATACCATACAGTGATGTTGAGTAAAGATTTTCAAAAGCGATTGTAATCAGAGCGGCTCGGTTGGATGCGAAATTCGAATGCAGCCAAGGGCCAATTGGCTCAATTGAATTGCTCCTCGGGTGCCAGTAAAAAACAACCCCTCTTTCTCCTCATCTCCCGACTTCCACGCTACGATCAGGCTATTGCTATGCCGGTAAAATCGTTGCAGTTAGCGTTTTGTCTGCCCAGTGTGTCACTGAATTGATAGCGTCGCACGAAAATTCGCTTTATCAATCGTGCTTTCATCGACGTTTTATGGTTAAGTTTAAACATCACGATTGCTGTAAATTAAAGTTTGATCGCATTGCATTGCTTTAGTTACTATAATGTCGGCTATTTGCTACTGTCTAATTTACTATCGCATAATTTCGTTAGCATCATTTTTTTCTAATCACATGCTTCTTAATGCATGCACACCATCTTTGGACCGAATTGTACATTGTGTGAAAAAATGCAAAATATTTGCAAACCTATTATCGTTTTAGTGATGTTATTATAGTGTCATTATTATTAATTTATTAGTATTATTTGTAAACGTTATATTATTACACATTTTTACGCACGACAGCATGTAATGCTTCGCACGTCTTAGCCATCGTCAAGGCGTCCGTTCGTCCGTCCGTTTGTAGGTCTGTCCGACTGTCACACTCCGGTATTGTGTCAACGCAAGGCAAGCTAAGATCACGAAATCTTTACTGTGGACTGCCACGAAGACTTTGTTTTTCGGATCCGTAAAGCTTTTCCCGAAATTCGTAAGGGATCACCCCGATCTAGGGCGCTAAATGATAGTGGGTACCAAAACTTGGCCATTTTGAGCCAATAAGTCGTTGTATCTCAGAAACGGTGCGAGATAGGGCCTAGGTTACTATTAATCACTAATAGGAAGTTCCATACGCCCTTTCGATTGACATTAAGATCAATGACCTTGAACGACCTTGAACCCCAAAATAGGGGGCTTTAGTGATTTTTTCGCGATTTTGGGCTGCAGCGCACATTTCAAGAGTAAATTGCGCTGAAATCTTTTGAGATAGACCAAGACAACCTGCAATATGGAATTTGCAGCATTAAAGGTAGATTTTAGCAGTTCAAGTCCTGACCCCATAGGTTTATGGAGACCTCCGCCTGCGGGCGTCGAAGAGGGGTACCCCATAAAAGGTCGTTATTTTACCGCTGTTGGCTCGTCTAGCGCTTGCAGATAGACATAGACTTGTTGCTTACTGTAACAATAACTGCTGACAAGCTTTTAATAGTTTAACAATAATGACCTTGAACGACCTTGAACCCCCAAAATATGGAATTTTAGTGATTTTTCTGCAATTTTGGCTACTGCACACACTGAAACAGTAAATTGCAACGAAATGGATGGAGACAGACCAGGACAACCTGCGAACAGGAATTGCTATATGCTGTCGCGAGTCTCGTGAGCTCTGCTCACATTATTTGTAGAGCTAGAGTTAACATTTTTTAAAAGTTGTTGTGATTGATTTTTAAAGTGTATGCTAAGTCTTGTGCATGTATTTGACATTTTTCATATTTCTGCTGTTTTCGCGTTTTTGGCGACCAATGAAGATTTTCGTCGTGAATAATTGTTCTTGCTGTAAAGTTATAAGTAGAGCGTCGTAAGCACAATGTATATATGCCACGAGCATTTTTTACACAGACAGACAGACAGACAGGCAATCAGGGCTGCAGTGCGACGGCTGATCTCGTAGAGTCAAGAATTAGCGAGCGCATTGACCCAGAAATTCGAGGCTTTTCAGCTGCTGCTGCTGCTGCTGGACACAATACGACGTCACTGTTGGCAAATTGTCAATCTGACCGCAGAGCGTGCGCGAGCGTAGGAGCACACGTGTGATTCTGTGGGGGACTGGCTTCGATAGGCCGATTGCGACGGTAGGCCTATATGGTTACACCAGCTTCTGTTGGTACAGTTACTTTTTTATGCAGCGGTAAAAGTGTAAAAAAACGAAAAAAACACTTGCAAAAGAATAAAAATGGTTGTCAAAATTTTGCATTTTTTGCAGTTGATTGAGTAGTGAAGCTATATATACCATTTCCCAAATTTGTACTATCTATTTATAGCCGACTCTACTTAATTAAAGGTCGAGCTATTTGCAAGAGTTGTCGTCCGTCTGTCCGTCACGTACTTATTGTAGCTAAGCGGTGCAAGATAGAGCCTAGGTTGCTATTAATTGCTAATAGGAAGTGGCATGTGCCTTTTCAGATAAAATGAAAATCATCGACCTTGGATGATGTTCAAGGTCAGTGACAACCAGTACGGTCGTCCTCTCCCTAGCGACAGCTGGGCTTCTTGTTTGCGTTAGGCTACTGATGACGTGCCGGAGCCTTCAACATACTGAAGTTGGCGCGTAGCCTATTTCGAAGCGTGTCCATGTCAAAACCGGGAACGACAAAACCGGGAAACAGTCATCTAGGCTTAGGTTTAGGAAATAGGCTAGAGTGAAGGATAGGGTTAGGGGTATGGCTAGGGTTAAGGGCTACGGGTTTAGGGTTCGTGTAGTGAAGTAGTTTTGACGTTCCCGGTTAAAGGTGTTGTGGTTCTCGTCAGACGAATACAGATTTTCACCAACTATCCCACTTCCGTACACTCGACAGTTTTAGTTTAGGACGGGCGGGCATCGTGCGATTCCCCGTCCCACTGAGAGAATCTCGGCAGAGCCTTGGTTAATCGGCTAAACTCGGTCCCTCCCGTCACATAGACGACCCGACCCTACCGGCCGGTCAATTTGCGGCGGGCAGCGAGCGACCACAATGCCCGTGCTAAACAGAAACTATTGTCCCCGGCGACAGTTTAGAAACGCCGACCGGTACCGACACGGGCTCGCTGCGCCCGGACCGTTTTCGTCCGTGCGTTCGTTGGCTATTATGATGTAGCGTTGCACGGTGCGGCTGGAAAACGCCATCTGGTGGCATCGAGGAGAGTCACAGGAGAGAGAGGTTCTGCAATAACGTCTCCACTTGCATACCAACGACTTGAGCTTCAGCCACAGAGCGCGTCCGTTGTCTGTAAGTGATCCGCATTATACTGTAGGCCTATGTCTCAACGAGGAACGCAAGTGACATCTACTAGATGTCACTTGAGGAACGTTACAACCAGAGCGTGTGAGCGAAGCAAAGTGCTGAGAGTCGCGGAGCGGGAACGGAGCGGTGAACGGAGAGCACAGAAATAAGCATGGGTGTCAATCCCAATGGTACAGAAGAGACACGTCCTTCCAATATTTGGACTGGGGGACACTAATGTACCGCTCAATATTTCAGTAGTAATAGCAGTAACGTACACGGAATTTTCATCCGTGCAACATTTTGGTGGGTCCATTCTAAGAGAAATCATTACAAACTAAAATGCACCAAATTCTACTTCGGCTGGTGCTCTGCCCTACTAGGGTTAGGGTTAGGGATGATCTTAATGAGCTAAAATTTAGGGGTCAGGGGCTCAGGACCTACTTCTAAGAGAAGAGAAAAGTTAAAAGAAAGAAGAAACAACACCCCATTCACGTCGAAAGCTGCAAGGCACATAGAGCATGCCCTTCGACTTCCAAATGTTTAATTTTCCCGACCACTATATGCAGCTGCACAAACTCGGACATTCGACACCACACTTTGCATGTTACCTTTAAATTTTTGGGCAGACCACTGTAAGCTGAAAGGTCAGCCCTTTGTCATGGTTGTCGTCCGTCCGTCCGTCCGTCTGTCTCTTTGTCCGTCTGTCTGTCTCGGATGTATTATGGCTAAACGGTGCAAGATAGGGTTTAGGTTACTATTAATCACTAATAGGAAGTGGCATACGCCCTTTCGGATGACATAAAAACATCTACCTTGGATGACCTTCAAGGTCAGTGACAACCAGTACGGTCGGCTCCAGCCTAGCGACAGCTGGGCTTCTTGTTTACGGTTAGCTATCTGCCACTGGCACTAAACCCCAGCGACTCCGCTGCTCCCGTAATTTCCCGCATGGATGCCGCTGAATATTCACCTCCCAAGTTGTAATGACACTGAACTTCAAAACGATATCATAACCAACTTCATGTGTTGATATTTTTCGCACTTATATGACTGTGTCTGAAATGTATTCTTAACTCCTGAAAAAGCAACAGCGTCAATGAACTATTTTGCCTGTAACGTCGCCGTATCGAACACGTTCAGTATGCTTCACGAGTGTTTACTGCACAGAAAAATATCGACTTTAATAAAATTATTATTTTACATAATTATTTACAACATGCACAACGTTCGGAAAAATCTTCATGCAGCAGGTATACGTAAATAATAATCTGTACAGCAATGAAAGAAAGGATATGACAGTATCTTGCCATGTTCACACAATGCATGTCGACAGTTCACGTTGGTGCTTTTACCGTGCAATGAATAACGATTGTCATATCGCTGTCGAACATTGTAACCACGAAATACAACGTTGTTGTACACAGGTTCGTCTTTGGGGTGAGGTGGCACCCCGCGCCCCACTAGGGCCCCAACGGATAATGGATCGATCGATCAATCTAACCGATTTTCAATGCATGGGGATGAATTATTGTCACAACTTGAACTGAATTAAAAAGTATATAAAATGTTGGGGAGCCAAAATATATAGTCCAATTTTTTTTCGCTCGCTCCGCTTGCGAAAGTATATATATCTAAAAACCAAAGAAGCTCCAGGCTTACCGTACAGGCTTAGGTCCATCCTACGGTTTTATGATGGTCACAGGTCGATCACTAAACTGTGGTATTAGGGGTCCCGCGGGTAAGTCAGTGCCAAGGACCCCGCGCTGCCAAAAGACGGCCCCGGTTGTACAATGCTACTTCAATATTAAATCATACGAAAGCTTGTCTGTCCGCAAGATAGGTTACTCAAAAAAACAGCATATGGATTATGGTTAATTCTTTCGGACTGAGGGCGTGGCCTATACAGAAAGCATATTCTGGTGACGATCCGGGTCGATTTTAGCATGACACTGATCTCGGAATCGAAAAGGAACTTTATTTACTGTTGCGATTCCTGCATTTAAATGGACAACCTAGGCCTATGAAATAAAGCGCATTTTCGGCGGAGGTTTAACATGCTTTCTATATAATAGTATTATCAATGTAATTATAGGCCTACAACCTTCAAACGGAATGCCTCGAAATTATTATAACATAATTATTATAACATAAATGTTCTTACTTGACGTTTTTTCTTGTACCAAATATGATCAACACTATATATAGAAAAAACGCATTGGCCGTTCTTATGAACAGAAGCTACACGACAATATAATAGTAATTTTTGGGGCCCACAACGATTATTTTACTCAAAACATCAGAACAAAAGACCCATCACATATAAATGAAAATGCAACAAAACAACAATAGAAAAACTAACACAAAACTTATAAATTACTTCACACAATAGAAACAACAATTATCAATAGGCGGAATCGTTTCTTGAAGCACCAGCGATTACGCCTATTGCTACACATTTCTCCATAGCGTGGCGTGGTCTGTCGTCTGTCTGTCGTCTGTCACATTTGTGCACCTCGCTTAAACCGTTCGACGCATTCAGATGCCATTTTGGCAGGTACAATGACACATTGTGTAAGAGAGGGTCAGGGACATCATATAGGATGGTGAAATTTCGGGTAAAACCCCGGCCAAAACACACAATTGCAGATTGCTGTTTCGACATGGCAAATATAAACGAGGATGGATTCCGTGATTTTGGTTTGTTAATGATTATCTTCGATTGAAATATTGTACATACAGGTTACATCCAGGTTACTTCGCATAATCTTTTTAAACCCCTGCAGGTAAAGCTAAAAAAATTGCTTTATAAAATTAAGCCATTTTAATTTTTAAAAACATAAAGCCTCAAAATATCAAAATTCTAGGGTTTTGAGGTTTTTACTTGTTATTTAACTTATAATACAAATCAAATTAAATTTTCGCTTAATATAGTCTTGATTTATGAATTTTTAGCTTTGTCGTCACATATCACAAACTCAAGGAAAACAACGTGGCGTGGAGAGTATAGTTTAAATGATGTTCTGCCTGCATGGTCTGAAAATTTGTGTTCCGTTTTCTCAGTACACCAAAAATTTTTTAAATCTTTTTAAAAACCTTCAAAACCCTAAAAACCAAGAAATAAAACCTAAATCCTATAATGATGTTACTCCAAAAAACATAGGTTACTTATTTCCATTTCCAGATCAAAACCCAGTCGAAAACACCGGGTGGCGTTTGTCTTTACCCGTGGCCTACGCGCCTAACCGCACAGTGCACGTATAGCCCAAGTATCGCACCGTTTATCAACAGTCAAAGAACAGCAAAACATATGCTATTATATACCACCGTGAAAACGATTTCCGCGAACGCGTCATATATGAAAATACCGTAAAACTCCTAATGCAAGCCTGACACTTTCCCCGAATTTAAACATTGCTAACTGGCCATTAAAGTTTAAACTTTTTCTGCATACGGTGAATGTAATTGCAACACGTTTTTCGTTTCTTTAAATAAGCTTACAGGCTGAAACAGCGAGTACATAAATTCACCAAACTACAACGTTTAGTAACTGATCGAAAAAGGCAACTGCCGAAACGGTAGCAACTTAGCAAATAAAGAGCGTAATTTGACAAAATGGAGTTTACTTTTATGTTACACTTTGTCGATATATATGTATGCCATGACCTATATTCAGGCATACACTGCTTGAACCGCTGTTTAGAAGACCTATCAATGGTCAAGTCACTATGCATTATCAACAAAAAAAGTCACACATGAGTACTAAGTAAGTACGTAAGAAAAGATCGCCGAATTTGCTGAACACCGGCTTCTATAGAAGTTTCGCGGTAATAGGCCTATACGCCCTATACACACACCTGCGCGGAAAAGATAGTCTCGCGGAGGATAAAAGAACATCGAAACGTAAAACGGAGCGAAAACGGTCGCGTGATCAGCAAGTGCCCATCTCGCCGGAAACGACTGCACTGAGTCCGTATACACGCTGCCGATTTCTGGCCCTGGACCGACGAGATTTAAGAAGGACTTTATTCGCCTATAAAGAGGGTGCAGGTTTGCTGTATAGTGGCTATGACGTTGGTCTTGATTAACACAAAGTTTCGCTACGCCGAGTCTGATTACTACTTGAAGAGGTATATATACTAGCGTATGAACAATCTCGGTATAACCAATTACCAAGGTTAACTCAGCCTTTCATCCCTCCGGCTAACTGCTTAACTGAGGACAGTGTAAATAAGGTGGGATGTTCATTTGTGTTGGGTGGCAGGTATACCACTGCATAATCTCATACGACAGGTAACGCTCCGCAGCTCTGAGTGGGTCCTCGTGAAGAGGTCGCCTCTTAACTTAAAACGCGCGCATAACTTTTCAGATTTTAACATTCTGAGGGGATAACACGTAACGCGCAGTTAGATGCCGAACGAGCTTATATCACTCCAGACAGTGCTGTAGCACTTAAACCAGCTTTAGGTCGCATATAGACTACGCCGTCGTTGGCATTATGACCGACGACCGTATCCTACAACTGTACCAGTGCGAGCTGCGTGCAGTTTAAATTATACTATGAGAATCAGTCAGGTGTAACAGTCAGTGATGCAGTTGCTGCAGCTGCTGCTGGTGCTGCTGGTGTAAATGGTGATGATGTTGTCGTAACAGATGCTGACCGGCATCACCGTAGAGAGAAGTCAGCTGGTGCAGTGACGATGCCACGGGTACCCCCACCGTCCCACCACCACCACCACCGCCGCCACCCGCACAGTGAAGTCTCTGATGATGTAGGACTGTCACCGGGTCGCACGGACTGAGCCGCGGTGAACCCCAGGTCCCCGCCGGCTGACCGGCTCGTCGGTACAGCCCCGGTGACTGTCGGTGATCCCCGACACCCGGTGACGAGCTGTTGGGCCCGTGGACCCCCGTGACGGGGCCCCCGGGGCTGCAGCGGTCGTCCCCCGGGCTGCCGCTACCGATCACCGCCCCGGTGTCCGAGTCGGCGCCGCCTTGGTCCGACTGGTCGGCCCCGGGACCCGACAGCAGCTCGCCGTTCGGTCCTATGACGGGTGTCATGCGCTTCTCCTTCTGACGTCGATTGCAGAACCAAACACGGACCACCTGCGACAAAACATTACGGTTGCTTATACGTGTGACATTTTAATTCAATTATCGACAACAAAATGACCAAAAGCAAGCCTGCACGTTCTGCAGTTTTCGTGAGTTGACTTTTTTCGCAGTCCTTTCACTGAAATGTATAGGCCAAGCTGCATGCAATGAACTTGCAACTGCATGAGTGACCATAAAAGTCGACATCACACCCCCAAACAGGTCGATGCTAAAAAAGTCAGCTAACTTTCTGTATTTTAAAGTTTTACAGTAACCACGCGTTTAACAATTACAGTTTTTCGTAAATTCAACAGATAATTCGGCTAGTGAAAATTAAAAGATAAAATTATAAATGTGTGAAAGTTAGAGACTTGCTTTTATGGATTACAAGCAAACAGGTCGCTATATACGCTCCCTGTCCGCCTGATCTTTGCTATAGTATCGGCCTGCGGCCTCCATTTTTGGCTCTTCGGGCCTCAACTCGGCCTGCGGCCTGGATCTCGGCCTGCGGCCTCAATTTTCGATCCTTCGAGCATCAACTAGAATCAGGTTGCTCAGCAGCATTGGGCGCTCCAGTCAATCGCCGCGCACAGCTCTGCTGCGGCCTAAGAGGTGTGGCTGCAAAATTTTAGAAAAAGTAAAATTTTTTCAAACGAACGACTCCTCGGATCTTCGTTCGTCTTCGATCTTCGCAGCCGTACGTAGCGTCGTTTAGAAGTTATTGGCGGTCGCAACTCTCAAATATTATAGTACACATGTAGCTACTCAATGTATACCAGAATTAAATTATATATGCTTTGTCTGCTTCGAGTAACTATATATCTCACTCTTGACGTTTAGACAAGCACAGTTTTTAAGAAAGCATGTACACAAGTTATCATATTTTACCTCCTTCTCAAGCTGTAAATGGTCAGCAAGGTGGGCTATTTCCTGCGCGGAAGGTTTCGGCTGTTTGATGAAATGCGACTCGAGGGCTCCTTTTACCGTCACTTCGATGCTCGTGCGCTTCTTCCGCTTACGTCCCTGCGCCGCGATCTTGTCAATGTTAGTCGGCGATCCGCTCGTGGAATCAGCTTCTTCCAGCCACTTGGCGAGTAGCGGTTTCAGCTTACACATGTTCTTGAAGCTGAGCTGGAGCGCCTCAAAGCGACAGATCGTCGTCTGCGAGAACACGTTGCCGTACAGAGTACCTAGCGCCAGACCGACGTCCGCTTGCGTGAAACCGAGCTTGATGCGGCGCTGTTTGAACTGCTTCGCAAACTGCTCGAGGTCGTCCGACGTCGGCGTGTCCTCGTCCGACAGCGGATCACCCGGTGCCGATCCTCCGAGTCCGCCGCTCGGATCGGCGGCTCGGAGGAGCGGATCGCTGCACCAGGCGTGGAGTGCGGCGGCGGCGGCGGCTCCAGGCGGTGACGGGTGGTGCTGTGGATGGTGTTGTCCATGCTGCGGGTGTTGATGGTGGTGGTAGCCGTTCAGGACGCCCGGATACGCTGCTGCCGCGGCCGCCGCCGAGGCTGTCTGGGGAAAGGCCAGGGACATGTGCTGCCCCGGCCACCCTCCCCCGTTCCCCGGCGTCCCTGGACTGCGGTGCTGCAGCACTCCAGGGTGGTGTCCGCCTGGAGCCGCGGTTCCAGACACCAGTCCGTCGACGGGTGACGACTGTGGACTCGGTTTAACGTCCTGCTGCTGGGTGAAGCGATGATTGGAGCCGGCCGACCACGAGCCAGCCGAGCCCGTGCCTGCAGGTACAGCCGACATCATGTCAGCGTGGTAGAGCGACGAGTGGGACGTCAATCCTCCCAGCCACTGGTTGTGCATGTAATGACTGAACGCCAGACAGTCCGCCGTCTGCGCTCCCATCACCGCCGACGTATCACCGCTGGCGCTGTATCCGGAGCCAGACTTCATCCCGGACTGTTGTTGATGCTGATGCGGCTGCTGCATTGTCTGGTACTGACGAAGCATCTCGTCTCCACCACCAAACACGACCGAACTTCCGCCGACGCCGCTCGACGACGTTGAATTAGAAGACGAAAGTCCGTTGACGTACAGCGCGTTGGCAGCGGCGGCCGCCATCTTTCCACTTCCGGTACGGTACGGCACAGTACGTACGAGGCGCGAGACGACTGCCTGCGTGCACGGCGAGGGTGACGTGACGTCGTGAAAATCAAAACAAACTCGCAATCTGACTTGCTAATGTGACTGGCACGGCGACTGCGACTGCGTTCGGCGTCAGTCGGTCCATCTCAACTCGGTCACGAACAGCTGACGGCGGGCGGCCTGCTCGCGCGCGATTGGTCGGCGTACGGACGTTGATTGACACTTGAGCGGCGGAGCCACGCCCACTCGTCGCGCACCTGCCGGTGCTCGACAGATGGCGCTAGCAGACGTGACGACAGACGACTGACGTTCACGTAGCAGCCACGTCACATCACAGCGCTTCAATGCATCCGATCTCAGCAGCCAGCAGCGACATTCCGCCTTGGCGCCGCCGCACACAGGGGTCATTGTAATTCGCTAGATGACGCCACTTTGTTTTCCGAAGGTGATTCAAGTAAATTACGATTTAATGCTAAAAATGAAATAGAGTCAAAAAAATTTTTCACGTTTCAGTTTGAGGAAATTGAAATATTGCATCATTAAACTCTTAGCGATTAATTGTATACGCATATTGCTGCATAGCGAATGATACTGAAATATCGCAGTCTCACGGCCGGACTTTCATGATTTGTGTGCGCGACAACAAAGTCTGCGGGGGACTTTGTCGCTGACTTTCGCCTTGTATTGTTACGAACTAAATTCCATTAGAGCGACACAAACGAGACATGTCGAGAAGGTTTGAAAGTCCGAAACTTTTCCTGAACATCCCCGTTTCATGATTTGTCAGCATTGGTGTCTGCGACTTTCACCGCTGGGAAGTTTCGGTGAAAGTCGTCTAATGGAATTTGGACTTGACTGGCGGGGGGCGGGGATCCAGGGGATCCGGACACCTACAGCTGCCTAACTAAAAGCGTCCACGTGAAACGCAAACAAGTAATCCGAGCAATGCTCTCGTGACGCGCGACAGCATCAGTGCTGCCGCCTGGGGAATCAATGTACATATAACGTGCAATGAAATGAAATTGCGGTTTGAAAGGGTACCCAAATTTGACGCCCCCGTATACGGAGAACTTCTTGTGCCTAGGGGGATTTTAAATTCTAAACTGCTAAAATCTAAGTTTAATGCTGAAAATTTCATACGCAGGTTGTCTCCAACTATCTCCAACCGAATGTGCACTGCAGCTATAAAATCGCAAAAATCACTGAAATCTCATAATTTTGGAGGTTCAAGGTCGTTTACAATCATCGATATTGGTACCTTCTGAAAGCTCTTTAGTAGTACGCGTCTGCTGCAGGCAGTAAGTCTGTGCCTATGCAACCGTTTTCACGCTAGACGAGTCGATAGCGGTAAAATTCTTAGGGCTGTACTTTTCTTAGATGCCGTGCTTTGAGAAAAATCCTCTTACCTATTTTGCCCCTGCATCATGTTTTAAGATCTAACGTTATTTATTGAGTGTATGGCCAATAAACACGATATTGTTATAATAGGCCTACTGAAACTCTACATTGTTATAGGCAGCATAAGCGCGCCCGGCCGAGCATTCGCGTGTCGATATAAATACCACGCACGCAGTCGACAAAGTGTATTGGATAAAGCGATTATGTCGAACAGCAAATTTCCACGGCGTGACAAATGGACGAGGGGTATAGGTAGCATGGAGGGTGGGGTGCGAGGAAGAATTGCTGCAGAGGCAACCAGACAGACAGACAGATAGACAGACAGAGCGAAAGAAATCCCGACTAACGAGTTACAAATCCCACACTCCCGACGATTCTCACCCGCAGACGCTCGTCGTCGAGAAACAGGCAAAATCTCCCCCACACGTAATACCCCCGGTCACAATCCAGCCAACGAGACACATTAATACCCCTCGGAAGACAAAAATTACTCTCCTGGAACGAAATTCTACCCCCATACGAAAGTTAATTATTGTTGAAAATATTTCTAATTTTTAGCTGGGATGTCCCCAATTACCAACCTCCGCCAAGGAAGACGGAGTTTAAATGCGATATGCCTACCCGGCGTTTATTTAGCTGTTGATTTGTCGGCATGACAGGATTAAACATAAAGTTGCTCTTTGCCCGTGGATTTGGCTTAAATTTTTACGGAGGACGGCAGGGTTAACAGCATCTGGATTTTGTCCCTATGGCAGGTGATTCGATTTTGGTGCAAATCCGGGTCAGCATCTGAATCCAGGATGGGATTACAGAATAGGGGCCTACTTTATTATTGCCAGATAGCAAAAACAGTACTGCCACCTGGCGAACACGAAAAAAATTGTTGTATTAAGTTCATTTGTCTTCGGCAGGCGGCAGTACCGTTTTTTTGGCGGAAGGTTGAGCTCTGTGAGGGCTAGACTATCTGGTTGCAAATCGGTTTTCTGTCTGGCCGAAGTTTTCTTGTCTCTCTGGTATAGTTTTTCGAGGATTTTAAGGCTGCAGCAAATCGGGTAATTTTTAGCGGGGAGAGGGGTGAGACTCTGTCAAATGAGAATTGTCTGGAGGGGGGAATTGTGTCGTAGATCCCCGCACGGCTTCCTCGGAAGATGGCGACCAACCACCGGTGTCGCGCGATGACAAGAGTTCACCATGCATCAATCCAGGTAACGTTAATCGAATTAGCAGCGTTCGTGGCGGCGACGACCCTACCCGGGCAGGCATGCAGCTCAAAGAGAGACGAGACCGAGGATTTTGCGGCTTGCGCGCCGCAATTAAAAGCCCAGCCCGCGGACCGGGGACCCTGCGTGGCCAAGCTGCGGCTTGGAAAAGAGTGAGTACGATCAATCAACGCCGGCTATCCACCAGGATTAAGTCATCCACGTCCTCAAATCGTCCACGCGCCGCCGCTGCAGCTGCGAGTAGCTCCTTTTCCTCCTCGCCTGGAAGCCGCAAGGTTCACTTCTGACCCGTACACAGACCGCAGCGAGACGTAAAGACGCGTACAGAGCGACGTAACTGAACTGAACTTAACTGACATGGTTTAGTTTTTGGCAAAATGAGCAATATGTATTAAGGACGTAATGCATTACATTATAGGCACCATGGAACAGCGTGAAAGCGTGACTCAGTGGGGTCATTTCAGTGAATCTTTGGGGGTCTCGCTTTCTTTCCCATTCCTTCCCCTTTTCTTCTTTGCCCTTTTTTTTATCTCCGTCCCTTTTCTTTTTCTTTCTTTTTCCTTTTTAGTCACCTCCCCTTTCTTAAATCCAGCTAGGAGATCTGAAAGATCCGCAGTCGAAATAAAATTTGGTGCATTTCGGCCTTAAAATGTGACATCATGTGGCAACAATTTGAATGATTTTCCTGAAAATCAACTGATTAAATTTCGTGCAGTTTATACATGTAAATGGCAACCGGAGACCAATATTTGTCGTCAGTCGTTTACTCAGGACTCATTCAGGGAAAAAAGTTAAAATCTGCTATCGCGCTTAAAAGTGACCTGCGATGAAATGGCTGGAGATAGACTGACAGTTTGCGAACAGGAACTGCTAAATTACCACAGCTAGCTCTCGCGCGTACACTTCAACCAATGATCCTGCTTGCTCATTGGTCAGTTCGTCTAAAACTAAACCGTGGCAGTTCAGTTCAGTTAAGTTACGTCGCTCTGTACGTGCCTGTGTACGGTGTTTTTGACCGATCACACGAGCACGAAAGAATAGGCCTACTATTCTTTTTAAATTAATTGTTGTTTTAGTTTTCACGCGCGAAAGCAATTACTGCTTTAGCGCCTCTTAGCCGTCGCAATTTTGTCCGTCCGTCCGTCACAAGGGTGGATCAGTCAAAAGCGGTGCAAGCTAGGGGCACAAAATTTTGTCACGAAAAACTAGAGACCGTGAGGCAGATCACAGTGAAGATTTTGTCATTCTAGGTGTCGCCGTTTTGATACAGTGCCAGGGTGTGACGGACGGACGGACGGACGGACGGACGGACGCCCAGGCCATGGCTAAGACGCGCGAAGCATTCTGCTATCGCGCCTAAAAATGAACTGCGATGAAATGGCTGGAGATAGACTGACAGTTTGCGAACAGAAACTGCTATAAGCTTTCGCGCGTTTCGTGAGCATTAGCTCAAATTTCTTGTTTTATATAATTATTATAGTTTACGGTTTACCGGGTGACTTTTACCTTTGTGTTCATGCTCAGCGACGTCGTTGGTTAAACAAGAAATCTCAGCTAATGACAGACACCAAGACACCGGGACAAAATTACCACAGCTAGCTCTCGCGCGTAAAAATGCAAGAAGTTGCAATTTTTTGACAGACACTGCAAATTTCCTAAAGAACTACGACAGTCAGATGCCAATTTTCGACAGGCGAAGATAATTATAAGTGCTCAGAATTACAATTTTGCTTCTAAATAGCCTCAAAATGGAAAGTTGAAACCCAAAATTTTGCACCTTTGAACGAAAAATTTTCGACATCAAGAAGATTTTCCGACAATTTTCAGATAACCAAAAATTTAGGGTGGGCAACTGTCCTCCCAATGCCACGACGCCAAGTGTGTTCATGTTTGTCTGAAATGCATGGTCGTTGTCCATTACCAGTGGCGTCATTTTAGTAAATCATTGGGCGGGTCTCAGTCTACGTAATGTACTGTTCTTGCAGCAGTAACACTGTTTCAGACGTACAATTTATAGAGATAAAAAATCAAATAATAAATTCTTGGGGGGTGGGTCCGTTGACCTTTTTATTTTTTCCTTTATATGACGCCCCTGGTCCATAGCGTCCTAATTAAGGTGTCAGCTTGGACGGCCAGCACATCGCACGGACGAGGACTGTGTACAGTAATCCGGCGACGAAATGAAACCAGCGCGCGCCTAGCGGGAGACCGAGCGAGTGGAGGGAGGCCTGTACGCTCCGGGGTCCATACCGTCATTTGTCCACAGGCCCCGCTTAGCCGCCGACACTAGGCCAACGAGCAGCCCGACCAACTGCCCTGCCCTGCGTGGAACCGCCACCAGCCCTTCCAGGAGCCTGGAGCCTCTTGGCCCGCCAGGAACCTTTCCAGAAGCATAAAACCTTGCCCAGACCGGCGTGAAACGGTCTGGAGTCTTTCCGGCCTACCGAGAGCCTTTCCAGAAGACTGGAGCCCTACACAGGCCCGGCGTGGAACCGCCAGAAAGATACAATCGGCGGCGACGACGACGAAGACCGGATGAGGACGACGAGCAATTCTGTCCCAGACAGCAAATCTGCAAATTTTCGGGTATGATTCTCTCCTGGGGGAGCATTGCTTCCGGGGGATTTATCTTACGCTGCAGCAACTCGGCAAATTTAAAGCTAGGCCCCTATTCTCTTCGGGTCGGAATTTCATTCGAAGGGGACACGTCACACGCAAATCGGCAAATTTTTGGGCGTGAGTGGGGTGGATTCTCCGTTGGCTAGCGGGAAAACTATAGGCTACGTTACGTCGTGGCGTGGAAGCTACAGAGTACAGACGACGACGAAGACCGGATGCGGACGCCGCCGCGGAGCGTTTCAAAGGTCGTACGATCGTTCCCGGCGGACTTACGACGACCTCAGACTAGACGGATGGCCGACTGGCGAAGACTGCACAGACATCTCTCGTTTCGTCGTCCATCAATCAGTGCCTGCTGTCTTCTTGTAGAACAGCGCTGACGTCACGCCCAATTTTTCTTTTAAACGTCTTATATACTATTTGCTATCACGTTTGTTTATTAGTTTAACTTATGTTTAGTTAATAAATTAAGTTCTTGTGTACTGCTAGTTTGACCAAAAATTAAAGGACATCAATGGACATTGATTTTAGGCGAAAACTTGCGATATGTCTGAAACAATGCAAAATAGGACGGACGTTGCTATCGACGATGAAGTTACATTCGAGACACGTATCTATTGCGATGTTATTATGACACACTGGCAGCATGGTGGCCAGCCATTTGGAGAACGCTTAGATCAAATATTGGGATTTGAAAAAATGAAATTTCGGTTAATTTTCTAGGCTGCAGCTTACAGTTCTACAATCTACAGTTAAATTCAGCTACTATTGCTGGTGGTAACAAGACCGCGTCGCTGTCTGCGCGCTTTTATTGGTATAGGCTCTTGGATTATCTTGAATGTTCAATTCACAGTCATTGTGAGCTTTTAAAGATTTGCAGGGCCCCATACTCTATGCATATGGGTTCCGCGTAATGCGTCCGAGTGTCCACTCATGAAACCTTTACAGACGAATATGTACACAATGTAGGCCTATCATTAATGCAGTCGTGACCACGCATGCAAACACGGTGCGAAATATAATCAATGCAGTATTCAGAGAGAATAGCTCACCTCCTAATATCAAGATAGTCTATTAGTGTATGGGATTGGAAAAGCATGGCGTCATGACAACCGATGTAAACAAGTAAAACCTTTGCTCAAGGCCATGCTCAAAGCCAAGTACTGCCCGCGGGTATCATCCAGACAAAACGCACAAAACCCATGTTGGCCCTTAATTTATAACCTTGATATTTAATAGGCTTCTAGAGATTGTCGAAGTACATGTTTTTGCCAAATTTGATGAAACTAAATGCCGCCGTTTATGAGTTATCTTGCTGAAAGAGAAAAAAAGAAAACTTAGCGACAATGCCGAACATAATACTGACGTCGTGTCGTCGTCTCCGTAAGCAATGACAGTACATATCCCTGAAACTATATAAGCGCTAGTTGTTACACGAAAGCAATTAAAAGCAACAGCGACAGAAGCGTGGTCTGTCTGTCTGTCTTTCCGTCTGTCACACTCTTCCACCCTGCTGAAAACCGTTGCACAGAATGAATGAGATGGCATATGTTGTCAAAGGACACTAGTCGTGCAGACACGAGTTACCGGTTTTCTCACAGGGAAGAAGAGTTTTGGCGATCGGAACCCCAGGTCAAGAGGTTTACTGCTAACAGGCGTCTGGGCGTCATGGATAAAACACTAACTTGCCGGTCGATAGAATGATGTCGACCAAATTTCTGCACTACTTTCGGCGCACGTTCGATTTCGGCCCAAAGTGAGATTTTCACTTCCGGTGCAGCTCTGTAGGCCTATCGGCAGTCAGCTGTCTCTTTATACTACCGGCAGCGCAGACAGAGCACAATGTGATGAAGTCCGTCTGGAACTCGTCGAAAGCCTGACGAGTGACAACGAAGCTTTATGTCCCGGGTGTCCGCGGCGGAGGGAGAGGGGGCGACGATGAGATAAGATAAACGATCATTGTGCGAGGACCAGCCTAGCGACTAGGCAAGGACTAGGTGTCGCCGCCTGGCGAGCGGCCGAGCAGTTAAGCGTTAATCCTGCCGACCTAGTACCGCGTGCGGACTGCAGACTGAGTCGGGCGGATTAATTGCGAAGACGCCGATAAAAGTAGTTCGGTCGCAGACGGCTCGGAGGTGATGCGGTTACTAATGAACTTGAGTGCAGAGTTAGGGGCTACTGGTGAACGGGTGTGTGACGTGTGTTTTGTAAACTGTATTCCCCGAAGACTGATAACTTGGGCTAATATCAAGTTCATTTATCAGTCTCAGATGCTACGCAAAAAAAAATAATCTTGCTCGTGGTCTACACGAAAAAGTCTTGCTCTTGTAGAGGTAAGTAAGACTAAGTTGAGAGGTGGGTCACCTGACAGTTTTTTGAAGCCGAAAATTCAAATCGCTCTGACGCAAGTGATTTGCCTACCATTTTCTCTGTAGCGTGGCTGGTCATCATATTTGTGCCCCTTGCTTAAACCGTTCGACCGATTTACATGCCATTTGGCACGTACACCTGCGTGCAGAATCAAATGACAAGTTGTGTTAGTTGAGATATGTCTCAGTCCCTGCCCTCATGCAGGGGAAGGGGAGGGGGATATTCTGAGAATTAAATCCTCAGCCAAAAATGTAGGCCTACTTGCCTACTTATGATTCACCAAGCAGCACTGATCAAAGATTTCGCGTATTACCTAATTATTTCGTAAAAAATGTTATATTTTGGTAGTTTTTACTGTTTTTATACACCTGCTTTTTGACACGTCGTCCAAACCGCAGGCCCAACGGTCTGTTGGGTTGTGGTAGGAGAAAAATTGCATCGGAGTTAATTAGCGCGCAGCACGTGAGCAATTTGCTGATTTACGACCACCGTATAACTGCACCCTGTCGTTCCACGAACACGGGAGAGCAGCAACAGCTGTGTTTGCGAGCCGGAGAGATGGACTATGGTCGATTTCTTGCAATAAGATAATTATCTTTAAACTTGCTAGAACGGTTTCTGTCTTAGCTTTTTGCCAGTAGCCTACTTTCGCAGATAGGCGACACATTTTTTGAAAACCAGTTTTTAACTTTTTGTTATCCTTTAAATTGTGCAACGTGCACGCGCTCGTCTCAGAGAAGCCGTATTGCACGCCTTGTTCGTCCGTCTGTCTCTGTGTCCGTCTGTCCCGTACCTGGTTCAAACTCAAAAGCAAAATAACGTTCAAGTACAAAAATTGACGTGAAAATTTCCAATGTTAGGCCTACAGTAGTAACATGTGTGTCATTTTTGAGCTTAAAAGGTCTAAGGTCTTTAAATACTTTAATCTCTGGCGTACATATAACTTACCGCTGGCGAATCACGCTCGGGCGTGTCGAACGGCTCCAGCGCCGACTGCACGTTATAGTCCCATACTGTCGGCGCTTTGAAGCGCGTGTAGAGCGTACGAAATGAACAGAACTGAAACTGAAATGAAACAACAGAACTATGTTATCTCATTTCAGTTTAGTTAAATTCAGTTCAGTTAATCAGGATTGGCCCGACCATTAAGCTTAGCAGCTGCGCTTAACGGTCTGCCCTATGGTACGGTTTGTCTGTCTGTCGTCTGTAACGCATGTATGTACTGTGGCTCGGCGGTATAGGTCTTACCGGAAAACTTTTTACACGAATAATTAGCTTGGTGTGGTCGTTCGGTGCCTGCAAAATTTCAGCGCAAGAGGAACATTTTCAAATTTGAGGTTGAATGGTGGTAGAAAAAATAAGCGTTTTTCAACCGATAACTGACCGTATCTCAAAAACGGTGAGAAATAGAGCCAAGGTTCCTATTGAGCACTAATAGGAAGTCGCATATAAGCCCCTGCTGGACTTGCGACACCCGGGTACGGTCGGCCCTCCCTAGCGAAAACTGGGCTTCTTGTTTTATGTCGGCATCGGTCGTCGACATCATTTCTTGTTTCGTGTGAGAGATGTGAATGTTCTTTCCCACCCAGACGCAGCTCAAGGCGCGAGGGACCTATGTTGGTTCCCGATCTTGCTATTGCACTTTGACTCTTTGACCAATGGCCAAGAATCTCTGCAGACAACGGCAGTGTTGCGTCTGCTGCTGTCATTCAGCAGGACGACTCAACAGTCTGCGAGACGGGACTATATCTTATACGGAGCAGTTCCCCGACGGCCTTGTAGGATAGCGATGACAAACTTCTTCGTTCACGCCGCGCCGCCGCCACGGACTAATTTGTACCGACATCCATCTGGTCCGGCCGTGCACCGGACCGGACCGGACCGAACGGACCTGTCCGTGTCTCCGGCCCCTGTCGATTAGCATTGGATGGCCATTAGTTGCCGGGGCGCACTGCGCATAAATCGCCAGCGCGACGACCGCGCATGCGGCCGGTTGTCATCGGCGGAAGCGGCAGGCGTCGACGGTGAAATGGGCCTCGTGCGGCCCGCTAGATCTTCATCAGGCGTCGACACATTCGTCGTTAGCTGCTGGTGCCGAGTCGCTGCCGACGTCGGCTACCGGTCCGCAAGCTAGGAACCTCTGCACAGCCTCCTTTCCACACAGTATAACGTATATCTAGACTCACTCGAAAGACACCGGCAGCGAAAGGTTGACCGAAAGTGGACATTTTCATTTTCAGCCAAAACACAGTATTCTAGGCCTATACGGAAATTGGAACATGACTTCAACCGAAGCTCAACAAAGAAAAAAAACAAATGAAACGAGACGAGGGGTCCTACCAACTTCATCACATCTATCTTTACTTAAGGTGCGGTCGCACTAGCCGTCCGGACGGCCGTCCGAACGGTTGGTGTTTTTGACGACCGTTCAAACGGCCGTTCGAACGGTCGTCAAAAACACCAACCGTTCGGGCGGAACGGCCGTCCGGACCGCTAGTGTGTACCGACCTTTACTGTTCGCCGCAGCGACACCTGGCAGACAGTCGTTTCGAAGAAGGCAGCAGCAGCGGTTGCCGAAACGCCAACAAAATATTTAGGCACAGAATATTTATCCGGAAGCCGGATAAATAACCGGATGACTATAAATAGAATAGGGTCTGAAAAAAGTAGAATGAAAGGGGGATAAGCAGGAGAGAGGGATGGAATTGGAAGGAAAGGGAAGGATGAAAATTGATTTCCCAAATTTCGAATAGCGTTTGAGTTGCCAAGTGTTTTACTTGCACATCGGAGTGAGCATTTTTGCCTCCGCCAAGGAGGTAATGTTTTGCCAGACTTTGTTTGTTTGTCTGTCTGACTGACTGTTAGCAAGATAACTTAAAAGTTATGGACGGATCTTTCTGAAATTTTGGGAGTATGTCGGGCATGGCACAAACTACCAGTGGTTCAATTTTGGGGGTGATCCGGAAGGAATTCTGGATTACTTTGAAATTTCCGTTACCATTGCTTTCAATGGGGCATAAGGGAAACCGCTGCAAAACCGAAGATGGTGCTGCCACCTAGCGAACAACATTGCCTTGGCGGAGGTGTGCAGGCTCTGACTGCTTTCTAGTTTTGGTTAAGTACAAGCATTGTGATAATGCTTTTTGTAAATTGCTATCGTTTTAGTCTGAAACTGCATATGCTTATCGATAATATTGTCACCGTTGTGGACTACGTACTGTATGTATATGTATTTTTCTTTCTTTTCTTTTTTTGTGTTGCTATTGTGTTATTCTCTGTGTTTTTCTATCGTCATCGGTGAATTAAAGATTATCGAAATCATGCGGGTAAGACTGGCTAATGGTCATTGCTTCTGATTCGAGAAGGATAATTTTTTTTATAATTTTTCTTCTTCGAGGCTGAAGCCGCAGTTTGTGATGCTTTTTTCAATCTCTCTTTTCCCATCTCTTCCCCCTTCCTTGAGGGCTTAGCGCGTGAGCCTGAAGTCGTTAGTAATTTGACGCCGCAATAAGACACGTTGCGTTGTCAGGACATGAGATCTGACATCGTTCGTAAATTACCGGTGGGTCGGCGACTAGTACGCCGCGGATTCTCCACGCGGCGCCGTGATCGCCGGCGTATCGCGTGGCGCCGCCTCGCGGCAACGTACGCAGACAAAACCGGGCAAAAGTTGTCGTGCGACTCGTGCCACCAAATTCCACAGTCACATTTTGTTTACTTTTTACCCCCGCCATGAAGGTCATGTCATACCCGGCGTTTATTTAGCCTGTCTGTTCAGAAATTATGCAAAAAGTTACGCGCAGACTGCGCAGATCTGGGTGAAATGAAAGTTTCAGGGAAGGTTAGACTTAGCCCAATTCAACGGTAATTAGATTTTGGTGGTGATCCGGAATAGCATCTGGATCCAGGATAGTGTTATAAGATTCATTCTATCATTGCCAGATAGGGCCGAATACAATTCTGCCACATGGCGAACACAGCAGCAAAAATTGACAGCCTTCGGCTGTTGGGGGGACGTTTGCCCTCTTCGAATGCAGTTCCGGTAAAATACGAAATCGTGCACAAAGTACAAATAAAAAATTATAATTAAAAACGTTAACAGTTTCGACGTATTTTTGCGTTTCACACATCTGTGAGCGAATTTTCAGAAGTGATGCTGCAGTTTATCTATAGCCTTCGTGGACACAGTTGGGGAACGGCTCGGGACTCTGACTCCTAAACGCCGCAGCTGTTGCCTTCCACCAACGTCCACGCCCTGGCGACATCAGTAGAAGGAGATGTAGTTGGGCCGATACGTGCGACAACGAAAGACCATGCGTCCGACTCCAAGCCTTCGGTGCCACGAATCAATCCACGAATTGTGACGACATCTGCCGAGAGAGGGAAATGATAGACACAGGGAGGGGGCTATACACGTATGGGGGAGCAGAAATCGACTCTACTATGGGCCGGCGGGATCGTCGCTTGTCATCCGTTTCGGGACGGCCGACGACAAATTTCAATGCTAATTTGGTCGGCGGGCTCAGATCAGATGTGTGTGATACTGCCATCCTCACTGTCTGTCTGTCTGTCTGTGTGTGCGTGTCGATGATAGGTTTGTGCGCCGAGCGGGAAAACGCAAGCGGACAGGTTAATTGCACGCGGCCGCAATCCAAGTCGACATGGATCAGTCATATCAACCGCACGCCGCCGGCCTTCCTTTTCCTTCCTTCCGCTGACCGACCTCCAACTCGATCGCCGCGCCCCACGAAGGCTACATCACTCCCTCCTCATCTCCCCAAGGCTGGCGCGTCGTCGACCCACTTTCTGCAGTGTTATTGGATGGCCAGTTGTTCCGACCAGCGGTGTCGTTGGTTCGAAAAGTATACGGGACCGGAAGTTCAAAATTTGCGGCCGACAGCGGAGATTATGGATCATTGAAAATTTCATTTTGCCCCGAAATTTCAACACAGTTTGAGAGAAGGGAAGGGAAAAAGGAAAGGAGGAGAGGAGAAAAGAAGAGAGGGAGGGAAAAGAGAAAGGAAGGGGAAAGTCAACTCATCCGAGCAAAAATTTTGGCTACGGTCTTCGATTCCATATTAGTGATCAATAGCAAACTTGGTTCTATCTTTTACCGTTTAGCAACAACAGCGCTTACTGACCTTCAAGGTTATCTAAGTCGATGATTTTCATGTCAATGAAAAGGGCGTATAGGCCTATACCACTTCCAATTGAAAACGCACATTTTTCGACTTCCCCCATTTACCCCCAAACTTGAAAATGTTTTACTTGCGCTGCATCCCTCAAATTTTGTATGCAGAGAGCCTCGACACATGACTAATTATTTTGTGCAAAAGTTTGTTCTAACATCTACCCCTTAGCCAAGGTACATCCGTTACGTTATACAGAGAGATTGACAGACGAACGACAACCGTGCCATAGACAGTGGCGGTTCTAGCCTCAATATCTGGGGGGGCACGGCTCCATGGCGAGCGCGGTAGGTTTTCGTCCAGCCCTGGAAACAGCCCACCAAAACGAAAACCCATCAGAACGAATCCCAATAGAAGGAATTACATTTCTGATGGGCCTAGGGGCCAGATGCGTATCCCGCTAGGACACACTACGCAAGCTTCCTAATTTACTCTCCAATGTTTAACCTTTACCTCCTCATGAACGTCGACTCAAACCTCTCTTCACATTAAGCTTAGTCAAGTGCCCCCAATGACGGCATCAGTATGGTAGATGCCGGTAGAAAACTTTCTAATTTCCTCTAGTGGGGTCCGGAACAGAGCCCCGGTCGCAAATAAATTTTGTGCATTTTTAGACTCACAAATTGATCACTTATGGTCAAGTTCTGGTGGAAGGATGACTGTCCTCTTGAAGTACTAAAAATTGTCCCTTGAGAAAAGTATTCACTCACTTTAATTTTATAGCTACGTGAAAACTAAGTTGAGTTGTCCTGTTCACTAATTATCTTCGTCGCTGTCATAATTTTGCTTCGTTTCGCTCATGTGATTATTATTGAGATAAACGTTGACAAAATAATAAACGCGTTTACAAAGATTTTTTTGTAAACGTTGCAAACGTTTATCACATCTATGCTTAGCGTATGGACGTATAGACGCTATATTATAGAGACCGCGAAATGTATTTGAAAGTGAGGGGGGCAAACCATGGCGAGCGCGGAGCGCGAGCCTATAACGGGGCAAAGCCCCTGATCAGTGGGTCAGGGGGTGAAGCCCCCTCCCCCGGAAACTGAAACACTTTGTGCTTTTGAACGTTCAATGGAAGCGGCAAATTTGCCTATACTTTTCTGAAATATAGAAACACAGAAAACCAGACTGTTGTCTCGCCAATGTGGCCATCGTATCATCCCCTCCTACTTTTATACACCATCTAGCCATATAGGCCTACGGTCTGTGTAATGGAACTTTGTCCCCCAGAAGCAAACTCCTTCTTTTTGACGCGCTACAGCTATGCTGTAGTCTCTGGCATTCACGATGCGTCTGTTGTCCGTCCGTTCGTCTGTAGGTCACGGTTATATTGTGGCTAAACAATGCGAAATAGGGGTAAGGTTGATACTGATCACTAATAGGAAATCTCATAGGCCCTTTTAGGTAACAATGAAAATCATCAATCTTGGATGACTTTGAAAATAAGTATTGCAACAGCATCTGTAGCCTATATGCTGTAGCGCCTCTTCCCTAGCGACAGCCGGACTTCTTGTTTGTGAATTGATACACAAATTTTGACGCTTTAGACTTAAGTACGCAAAACTGTGCAAATATTTCGGCGCCGAGGCGATCATGAGACGTTGCATAGTCTGCATAGGTTTGAAGCTAAAATGGTAGGCTTGTCACCAAAAAATTGCAATGGCCTATTATAGTTACTCGCATTTTCTCTTTGCTGCATCTTTGAAGCATCTCACCGCTGAAATATTACCGTCTGCATTGGCTTCATGCGCCGTAGTGATTAGCGTATAAACCAGTGTGCCCATGGCGCCGGCTTACCTAGGTGACACTCTATCATTAAACTTCCTGGTTAAACTGCTAACACTTTTTCAAATATGACCTTGAAAGTAGAAGGCAACAAATAATCTGCAAGCGAAGCGAGCAGAAAAAATTGGAGATGTAGTATGCAGAAATGTCGAAATTTGTGTCATGCGTTTCTAGGCAATTTGCCACCGAAAAAATATTCCCCCAATTTTTAAGTTTTATTTTCCCCCAACTTTTTGCAGGAGGCATTTTCCTCCACTTGTCAATGGAGTGGACGCCCCTGCAGTCTACAATCTACATGCACATCGGTGAGGCGATTGAGCGTTGCCCGTTGCAGCAAAAACTTGGAACAGACTGCAGCCATCAGATGTGACGTCACCAAACTTCACCAAACGTCACCAAAACCAGACTAAACTTAAGTCCCTAAAACTCCTCTGTTTTCATTGTTTCCCATAGTTGACTCTACACACAAAAAACGAAATAGTTGAAATAAGGTTGGAAAATGTACTTGAATACATTAACTTGTATCAAGTGAATGTACTGATTTGGAAGAAGTGTGCACATACTTAATCTGAGTATATGTTACTTCTTACTAGTAAAACTTACTTATTTGTGCATACTTGCTTCTAGTAAGTAAGTTTACTTGACATTGTTTACTCAGATTAAATA
>Ga0209367_1001091_pt1 | contig 31863 bp, 24 predicted proteins | sample WorMetLIZISLAND2_FD_187412 | JGI IMG/M metagenome (GOLD analysis project Ga0209367, IMG submission 187412) | Marine gutless worms symbiont microbial communities from Max Planck institute for Marine Microbiology, Germany - Olavius geniculatus... ...
TTGTTTTACGGTGCACATTTGGGCAGTTCGGCCAAATCGGTAACCATTGGGCAAGTAGGCCTAATACGACAAATAACATCAAATGAAGAAGGCTTTAGACTATGTTAGTGATTACCAACAAAAGTCAGCTGGTAAGGAGGAGGAGAGAAGGAAGAGGAATGAGAAGGGAAAGGGGAAGGGAAAGGAAAAAAGTCGAAGGTAAAGGGGATAGAGGAAGGAAAAGGGGAAGGGATGGGAAAAGGAGAAGAGGAAGGGGAAATGGAAGAGAAAGGGGAAGGGAAATGGGAAGGAAAAACGGAAAGAGGAAAGGGCAAGGGAAAGGAGAAGGGGAAGGAAAAGGGGAAGGAGAATTGGAAGGGAAAGGGAAGATGGAAGGAAGATAGCTTAAGAAAAGCTGGATGCACGGACGCACGCACGGACTCTCAGGTGATTTTATACTCTGTCCAATGCTATACATTCATTGCATTGACAGACAACAAGTTTGCGGCCAGGGTTCTGCCCTGGACCCCACTAGGAGAGCTTACAGTACAACCAGACGTCCTAGTTTGATTAAAGGAGACCTACTTCTAAGAGGACGTAAGGCGTTCCACCACAAATATGTATCACTACCCCACTCAGTACATTTCTGAGTCATTTGATGATACTGTGTGTGTAATGCAGAATGGAGAACGTTTTTGAATATCAGTATTTTTTGCAAAGTATGAAGATAATGTCAGGAAGCTCTGTTGAACTGATTATAAACATGCACAAAGTCAACGTTAACCAGCGGCGTCGTGAGATGAAAAAGTAGGCAGTGCAGGAAGTTGCAGTTAGGCAGACACTGCAAATTTCAGACGGAGGAGATTATGGGTGTGCAATATTTCAATAATGCCCCAAATTTCTCACAAAGTTGGGCTCTTCAGCCTCAAATTTTGCATTTTTGGGACAAAATTTTTCAATTTTCTGCAAGCCCAAAATTTATGAGAAACAACTGTCCTGCCAGATTTTGAGCTCATCACTAATTGTCACTGAAGATGGGATGGTAACAAATCGTGACAAAAGAAAGCTTGGTTTGTCATATTGTAAAAGAAACAGTTACACATCCAACAAAATGTGTATCCAGTATGTATCACAAATGAGACCAAGATTAACGTTACATTAAAGGCTGCTACCTTACAGTCACTGCAAAAAAACTACAATCATGTCCCAAAAAACAACTGTGCCAGTGTTTTTAATAACTTAATGAAACACTGGCCAAACTACGACTTCCACATTTCACAAGGTAGTGTAAAACCAGTATTAAGGTGAGGTGAGCAAAATTATGGTCATTTATGTCAAGTTTCTTCATCATGTTGCATGTCACTAAGTATTAATGCTGGCAAATGTTTCACAGAGTTATTTCAAAAATAACACTGGCACAATTTTCTGGGACACAGTGTACAAACAGATGTCGACTCAGTTTTGACACGAAAAAAGCTGGTATGCTAGAAATGGCTGTCAACTCGAACAATGGAAATAAATTAATTAAATACCGTAATGTTTTTATCTCTATGATGCAAACAGACAGATACACTGCCTAACAAAATCAGACAGCATTTGGAAAAAACCGATACTGAGTAAGTATAATTAGAAGCACAGCTTTTGTGCTTGTCGGTCTGTGTCTAGGGTCATTCAGCATCCAGGAAAAATAAGCATCCTGATTTAGCACAGTGGATGCAGCTAATGGCTGAGGGTGAGCATTATAAATGCCACTTTGCAAATACTGCGACAGGTGATAGATAAATTATAAACATTTGGCCAACCACCAGTGCTGCATTTTGGATGATTCATACATTTCTGTCATCAACTGGGCCTGTGCCCAGGCACTAAAGACGGTGCAATGATAGATGAAAAACGTCACACAATCATTTGGACAGAGGGACAGAATGACTGACAGAATCAGAGCTGAGCGGTTATAAGGTTGCTGCAAACATGTCGCCAGCCAGAATACTGGCCAGCATATAAACATCTTTGGTTATCCCTTCTCAATTTAAAGCTGGTATGCCTGTTCGTACGCCCTGGAAAATGTTGACACGGATTTTGGTTTTCTAGAAGCCCGTACAAAACTGACAGACACACAGACAGTCCAATGCCAGTACGCAGACGGGCAACATGTGTACATGTTACAATGTGACACAATAACAGCTGATATGCACTCTACTGCATCACCTGCCACATGGGATCACACAGTCTTACCTGCATGCCACCTGACACAGGTGAACGTGCCCCACCTCAACCCCAGCCAGACAGGACGGTATTTGATTTACCTACCCCGGAGGGAAAACAGGCTGAGTTGGTCTTGGTGTTGGTTAGGCCTATACATCGATTGATACGGTTTACCTATGTGTAGACAGCTACTCATCCAAGTATCCAAGTGTGTAAGCCTTCGCAATGGGGAACTGGGCAAAGCCTTGGCCAAAAACGTATTTTGTGCTAACAACAGTATCTGCTGGTGACATTTCTGGTGACTTCTGTACATCTTTTTTGGTTCCGGCTGCTGGGGCGAGATTGAAACCCATCTTGACCATAAATCAGAGTGGGTGCTGGGTAGATATTTTACAGAAATGATGAAATGATACTGAATGAACAGTCAGCTCAGTAAAGATAACATAATCTCAAAAATATCCTAGAAAATCTCCCCCCAAAAGTCAGTACAATTAAATAAATATTTGACGACACTTCAAAGCCAGTGCTCACAGAGCTCAGCCCTCTGCTAAGAACGCTGCTGCCACCTGGCGAGTGGTGAAAACAAAATAACCTCAATACACTTGTTTTGTATTCGCCACATGGCACCACCATTTCACCTATCCAGCAACGGAAAGAATCCTTTAACGTCATCCCAGATACTGACGCTGATCCGAATCACTGACAAAATCTAATCACATCTAAGCCAAGCCAAGCCAAGTTAAACTTTTCATGAAAAATTCAGCCAAATTTACCTATAAATGTTTGGTGTAATACTGCTAGCAACCAACAGCTATGACCCAAATAAAAGTCAGGTATCACATAACCTCCTTGGCAGAGGTAAAATAATTCACAACATGCACTATTTAAACACAAATTCATAAAAAAAATCACAGACAGATAAGTTCACAAACAAACAGCACTGCGTGGTTGCATGCAAAAGTGCAATTTTCATTAACATCAACAGAGGAATGCTAGTAGTTGTTACAACACGTAAAAATAATCAACAAATATGGTAACAGTCCTACAGCCAGACAGTTTTATACAGCAATGGGCAACAGTCGACCAAAAATTGTTAACTATCAGGTTAATCAATTTTTTTATTCAGATCTCAATGGTTTAATTATAAAATAATTTATAGCAAAATAGTTTAGTTAAAAGTCACAATGAACTATTTTAAACGTCACATTATGTTCCACCAATTTATCCCGCAAATAGTTGCCGATTTGTTGGAAAAACTCTAAAAGTTTAACGTAAAATTACTACTTTAGTTTAAAACTATACTGCCCAAGTAGTTGCTAACTAACTAATGGTTTAATTAAATTTCCATAGTTGAAACTTAGTTTGTACAGTCTGGTTAATTTGTTTCAGTTAGTCGCCCATCAACAGTCATATATTGGGGACACTGTAGACTTGTTTTTCGGGGACAGAATAAAGGACTGGTTGTTCGCTAGATGAACTAATAAGAGCAGCGGTTAACTCGCGTCCATACACACAGCCCGTGACAAACCCCGTGGCAAATGCATGCTTCTGCAGACCAAGGCATGCACTGTGTCCAAAGTAGACATGCTCCGAACCAGGCCACAAAGATGCCCATGGACCCACAGTCTTTAGCTTGGTCGCAGTGTAACCACCATCTGATCCCGGCACCAGTCCTACAATACAACTGTGATGTTATCTAGGTAGGACTACGTGTTAGACTTGTAACTAACACTATTTTGATCTAGTTGAAGTCTACTGCTCAAAGTAATGACACGGTTGTATTATATAAATGTACATAACATCAGTTTATACACTTGTTAACGGCAACATTTCAGAACTTGCACATCGAAAACAGCAAAAATTACAAAAGGTGATATTGCAAGCATCACACTGACTGTGTGTCAATGTGCTGCTGAATAATATCACCTTTCATAATTTTTGCTGTTTTCGATGTGCAAGTCCTTAAATGTTGCCATTAACAAATGTATAAACTGATGTTTTGTACATTTATATTTGCTGTTTTATTACTAAGATACTGTTTTCCTACTGGTGATCAGTTACAAAGATATTGCACCTAAGATATTTTTTAACGTAACCAAGCCGCTTGTAACTGTTACTTACTACCTAATGGCGTGACCGAACAAAGCAGATGACACGTGTCAGACATGATGTCACCGCTGGCCTGCATTTGTGGCAATATTAAACAAAATTCTTTTGTTATCCACAAAATGGCCACATAAATAAACAAACTAATTGTACACGCATCACCCGTTTAATACAGGCCCGGAACACTTCAATAATGCTAATTTAACTAATCGTATTATTGCAGTTAGCCTATTGAACCGTTGCATAAAATGTCCGACAACAAACGTTAAAAATGTCGAGTCAAACTAAAGTCTGAGCCCATCTCGTAGTAAACAGTGTTCTAGCCAATTTTTGGCAAAAATTCTACAAATTTCGTTGACAAGGCAACGAAAGTCAACCATGGTAAACTTACTAAAATTATTTATTCACTCAATCCTCAAAACACCTTGTTAGATGCAAGAATCTCGGAGATATCTTGTACATTATGTCGAATTATAGCCCGTTTTGTCGCAAATTTTGTTCCCATTGCAACGAGGGTCAGTCGGGGTAAAATTCGATTGGCAACATTCAAGGGCCCATCCCTGAAAACCCCCTATAGACGCGAAAATCTTGCAAATATCTCTTACAGACCGTGTTATAGCCAATTTTGTCCCAAATTTCGTTGTCATGGCAATGGGGGTCGGTTGGGGAAAAATGCGACTGGCAGCATTCAATAGCCCATCCTCGAAAACCCCCCTATAGATGCAAAAATTTCACAGATATCTCTTATACAAGCCGAGTTATAGCCCATTTAGTCCCAAATTTCGTTGCCATGGCAACCAGGGAGGGGATGGGGTAAAATTGAATAACACCATTAGATTAGCCATCCCTGAAAACCATACAATAGAACCAAAAATTACGACTCTATCTTATACACAGCCAAAGTTATGACCGTTTAAAGAATTGTTTAATTTTCCCTATAGGCGCCATTGTAATTTTTCCGAATTTTTCTAATAAAAACGTTAAGTATTAAATTTTAATTTTCTAACCCCAAAAAAGCACACCCTTGCCTGATACCGCATCGTTTGAGCCACTGCGTGAAAAAATCCGTTGAGAGGTCTGACCTGTAAGTGCGTGGAAGAAAAAAAGGTATATGGCTATAAAAATTTTTGCGTATATTTCACCTATTTGCCGAGAAACCCCCTTGGCAGATTTACATGAAATTTTGCGTGAGGGGTCACTTGGCCGACGTAATCAACTGTGCCAAATTTTATCTCAATCGGGTCAGGTTTTTAGTCCGCCCGAAAATGATAGTTTTCGGAAGGACTTATGTTTTAGCCCAGATGATTTTTTTTCCGACCGCCAAATCTCCGAGATGCGTGGGCCGACTGGCTTGAAATTTTGCACGATGGTCAGTACTAGGCCGAATTTTATAATGCCAGTCCAAAATTTTGAGGGGCACACCCCAAAAAAATTTCGTGGGCGAAAAACATGCGAAATTTGGCCCGATTTCGGATGACTTCGAAGTTCGGTGGCGAATATTTCCGAAACGGATGAAGATATTCAAAATCAGATAGTCATTCCGTCTATCGCGATTCCTCCTGCGTTAGGCGAAACAAGTCCGGTGAAGTTTGGTCCAGTGACCTTGGAGATCTCGATGTTGAATCGTACCCACCCAAAGTGCATTTTTCAGAAGACCATATTTCGGCCCCTAGGGGGTGCTGCGCCCCCAAATTTTTACACGTGCTAGAGAATGACCAACTTTTACTAGCGCACCCCCACCGGGGACGGGGCCCCCTTACAACTTTTTTCAAAGGGGGGGTCAAAAATTGGCTCAAAATGCAATAAAGGAGTGCTTATAACTTCGGAGTTAGGGGGTGTAGCCCGACAAAACTTTGGCATGTGACACGGCTCTAGGTTGGGGTGTCTTAACGCAAGTACGAGATTTGGGGGCACTGCCCCCCTTAAAATTTGGGAGGGCAAAAAACGTCCAAAATTTAGTACGTTTTATGACAACTTTTGAGTTTGACCGCGAATATCTCTGAAACCGATGAACATAGCGACAAGATCTAAACGGCGTCGACGAGAAGGATCCTTTGTGCGTGGAACAAAAAACATTTTGTATAATTCCGTCCACTACGAACAGAGTTATAAACGCTCATTTTGACCTACTTTAAGTCGCATTTTTTGGAAGACCATATTTCGGCCACTAGGGGATGCTGCGCCCCCAAATGTTTACACGCGCTAGAGAATCACCAAGTCTTACTAGCGCACCCTCCACCGGGGACGGGGGCCCCCCTTACAATTTTTTTCAAAGTGGGTCAAAAATTGGCTTAAAATGCAATAAAGGAGCGCTTATAACTTCGGAGTTAGGGGGTGTAGCCCGACGAAACTTTGGCACTTGACATGTCTCTAGGTTGGGGTGATAACGCACATACGAAATTTGGGGGCACTGCCCCCCTTAAAATTTGGGAGGGCAAAAAATGTCCAAAATTTAGTATGTTTTACGACAACTTTCGAGTTTGAGCGCAAATATCTCTGGAACCGATGAATATAGTGACAAAATCTAAACGGCGTTGATGAGAACAATCTTTTCAGCGTTGAACAAAAAAAATTTTGTGAAATTCGGTCCACGACGAACCAAGTTATAAGCGCTCATGTTGACCTACCCTAAGTTGACAATGCGCGTTCGGCGTATACTAATGCATTTGAGTTCGGGCCACGTGACTTTGATGTCGGGGAAATTTTACCCCTCTCTTTAATTTCCCCCAGTCGGACTTAGGGCGCCGGGCGGACTCACGTTGGGCTTTGCCCCAAATTTCTAGTATGGTATGCTTCAGCTAGTGGTTCAACACTGTTGCTCAGGCATTTGGAAAGCAGTCTGGACTGTAATAATACATTTACAATGAATGCCAAAACTTTTTTGTGGTAGTGGTGTGCCGGATCCACATTTAGATCCAGCCAGATATCCAGTGGTTTTTTGTGGATCAGGCATGAATTCAAATCCAGATATAGCCTGAATCTGGATCTGGTTGGATTCTGCATTTTAGGATCCAGCTTGGATCCGCATCCGGTCAAATCCAAAGTCTGTGGATCCAGTTTGGATTTGGATTCGGCCAGATTGGAACAATCCGACCTGGTGACCCCATTTTTGGGTGCACTGGCCTAATCTGGATCAACTCCAGATAATTTTTGGCAAAGAAAATGCAAAGTGTTTGTAGTGATAGTGCTCACATATTGTGTGAGCTTGTGTTATATTGTGTTTCAGGCCAATGCTCGACAGTTGTTACATGGCAAGGTGCCTGTCGTCTGCGCTGTTATTGAGTCAGTGACCGCACGAGGAGTAGATGCTGGTGTCACACTACGTGATCCGACAGGTGAGAAGCAATCTACACATTGTTCAAGAGTTGAAAGGTTAAAGGTTGTCAAACAAAGTGGTCTGAGTGGTGTCATGGGTTGAAAAAGTAGGCAAGGCACGAATTTGCATTTTTTCCTGACAGACACTGCAGATTTCTGGCAGAATTTTGACAGCTACAAATTTCTGACAGAGTGTTCCAGATTTTATTTTTCCCTCAAAATTTTTCTCAAAAAGCTTTTTAGCCCCAAATTTTGCATTTTTTAACAGTTTTTGGGAAAAAAAGTTCTGACAGTTTTTTTGACAACCAAAAATCTAGGGGTTGCCTCCTCCCTAGCCATGACATAATTGATGGTGTATAATTTGTGGGTTCCAAACAGCAGCTACCGGTAGTTGATGGTGTGTGTCACAACTAAGCACTCTGTCACGAGTTAGCCGGTACATGCCCACTTTGCCTTTGCTGACTGAATTCATGAGACATAATTTGTTATGATGATGGAAACATATATAGCATTTCGATGTTGTTGTTGTTCACATTTGCAGGTAGCATTAGTGCAACAGTACATCGTGAAGTAATCCGAGAACATGCCTCACACTTCAGTGCTGGCACTGTTATTGTCCTGCGTCAGGCCAGTAGTACATCTGTACATTTTTTGTTTTGCTGAGTGTGTCATTAACTTCTCAAATAGCTTGCCTGTAGGCTGAATTGATTTTGGTTTATTCTAGAAAAGTTATAATGTTCTGTAAAATTCATCAGTCTCTTTTCTTTCATCTGGTAGCCTGTAATGATATCTGTACGTGTTCGGGAAATTAAGTGATGATTATGATGTTCATAGTGTGTGCTTACTGCTTAACTTTTGTGTTAGTTTGATGTTACCTGCCGTTTACATTAACCTACAAAAACTCACAAACCCACACTTGTTCTGTTTTAATTACCACCTTTGCTGATGAACCTGATGAATTATTCCAGTGGTATGTACACAACTCTTTTGAGCTGCAGGTCACTTAACATAATCATGACATCATCACGGGCCAGAACAAGGCAAAATGATATGATCATTAATGACGATAAACAGTTGATGTGCATTATATATTTTACTCTCATTATATATTTTACAGTCATTGCTGTGTTTTTGCTTGAAATTGGAGGTACCACTTGAAACAAGTCCATAATAGTGAATGAGTGAGACAATAAATGAATAACTTTTGCAACGTATAATTTTACGTATCATAGATACAGTGCAAATCATGCCTCGTGTCTATGTCCGCAGGTTGGAGTGCTGAGTCCACTCGGGAGAAATTTCTACCTGAATATCACACCGAACAATCTTGTTCACCTCTACCTCCATGCAGATGCCGTTGCGCCGGGGTCTGCCAGATCTGTGCGAGTCAGGGAACTTAGTTCAGCAGACTGGGACAGCACGATGTTGTCCAGAGTGACGGAGCCTTCTTGCAGCAGTCGGTCACTGCCGAATATACAGCTGCCAGTCACGAATTGTATTAATGGACGGATAGCACCTAGTTGTGTCATCAGTTCAACAGCGAGCATACCAGTCAAAGATATGATGCAGCAACAGAAGTCACTGTCTGAGCTTGTTGGTTCATTAAGAAACTGCACTTCTGTTAGAACTCAAGCTTCCAGTCATGTCGAACTCTCTTCTGCACACGGAAATAATTTATCTTCTTCGAGTTTGGTTCCACGCAGTTCTTGCTACAACCCATCGAAAGCTGATTCTTTGCATCATCTACAAACTGCTTCATTTATACTGCATGATCAGTCAAAGGTTTTGAATTCACGTCCGAGATTCAGTTCTTCTCGTATACCGGTAGCTCCTCAGCGAGCTTTGAATATGCCTCCTGCATCACAGTGCTCACCCACGCCTAGTCAGGTAAAGAGGCTTCTTCAGACAGCATAATGTATAATATGTACACTGTGAGGCATAGAAAACACACCAAAATTTATCGATCCTAACTTGAAGACAGATGATCAGATTTTGATAATTTTTAGTACTAATATTTCCAACACAACTGGCCATCAAATGACCATTTATGTTTCCGCCTCACCGAACATCTGTTTTTTTTCTCTACTTGGTGAAAACAAAATAATCAAAATATTACATTTTTATTTAATGCAGTGTCATTATTTGATTCAAATAATGCGCGTGTGGCACATTTTGTCCAAATTTTTAGCACTTTGGTTGACAGTTTATCCAATTGTCCAGTTGTGCAACTGTGACAGTAAATATTTGAAATATTGGCCATTTGTGTAAGCACAGGCAGGGAGATGCATTCTCTGTGCATTGATAGCAGTAGCAGTGTTGATAATGTTTTGCTTCAGACTTCAACCAGTCGCTTTTTGAGTTTACTGATATTCATAATCAGCGTCCCGTAAACTTGATGCTGCATAACACTGCAAATATGGTAGAATGGATGGTGACCAGGGCTGTTAAGGGCTACGTATCTGTAATGATTAAATTTACTGATGTTTTTCTTTTTTTTAACTCATGTTACGTTTGTTCTGTTTCCCCAGGTAATGCAGCAACTGACATTAGGTGAGCTGGGAATTTGAATGGTTATTTGATGGCCATTTATGTCAGAAATGTTTATACCAAAAACTACTAAAATTTTGTTATCCTTCTCCATAGTTACTATCATCAATGTCGTAGATGGTTTTTGGCGTTTTTCTTCATTTCAATGCTGATTTCATGTGTTTTGATTTCCCCAGGTAGTGCAGAAGCATATGTTGGGTGAGGTGGAGACTTGAATAGTCTTTTGATGGCAAGTTGTACCAAGAATAGTTGTACCGAAAATTGTTAAAATCTGATAATCTGCCTTCAAGTTATGATCAATAAATTTTGTGTTTTTTATGCTTCACAGTGTCATCTGTTCTCTGGACACCTTTGTATATATTTAGCGTTTAATAAAAATTTTACAGTGCCCCACTTCATCAATCTTGTTGTGTAGGCAACAGAGGCTCGATCCTTTTTCACTTTAATTTTTTTTTTAATTTATGAACAAACTTTAGCCATTTCTAATATATTGCGCAAGAATTAACTAATTAATTACTATCTAGACCAGTGATTTTCAACCGGGGTTTCGCGGAACCCAAAGGTTTCGCAAGCATCTGCTAAGGGTTCCGCCGCTGGTCAGCAAAAAAGTAACCCAGCGTACGAAATTACGTCAGACCAAGCCATAGAAGTACTACGCACCAAATGCTTAGTTCCAAATTAGCACTTCTAGCCATATACTTTTGCAATTCTTGTTGTTAAATATGTTAGAATATTTGCATTGATCAATAAACACTAACGTATTAGTGCTAGTGTTAATAAACCGTGTGTCCATTTATTGAAAGACTTTTAATGCTTGAAAAATTCTGCTTAAAAATATAAAGAGCTTCACCCATCAGTGCAACTGACTGTGGGGTCCAGACTCCCTGAACTGTCTGTGGATGTAAAAACGTACAAAAAATCCAATGACAATTTTTTCGCCGTTAGTGATCTCCTCCTCATAAGGTGTTTTTGGTTACTGGTGACATAAAATTGCTAAATAATATTACACTAATATGCTCAAGTTAAACAAGTCTTTTGCTTGCTGCTTTATCGTTAGCGTTTGAGGGTTTTGCCCCAGCCTCCCACAGGTTTTCTGCCTCTTGACTCCGCTAGGGACATTGGTTCGTAGACCTCCTGAAAATTCATCCTCGCCTATGTCGCTGGACTTACGGATTATTGCATAAATGCATGGGGTTCCATGAGTGATCGTCACACTTACGTAGGGTTCCGCTGCAGCAAAAAGGTTGAAAAACACTGATTTAGACACTAGGTCAATAACAACGGATGTTTAGCAGCCTTATAGGTTATGGTTACAGTTAGGCTTAATAGGCTTAAAGTTAGTGTTAAGGTTTATGTTAGGATTAGTATTTATTATATTAATTATGATTTCGCCATTTTTACTGAAAACATTTACAGTTTTACAGCATGGAATATTTTTGTTCTGTGTTGTTAAAGGTAACTGGCGCAAAGTTTCGTTTCAAACGAACACCGACCACGCCAGCGCCATCATCTCATGTCCAGTTATCCACCAGTACACAGCAGTCAACAGTTAGTTCAACTTTATCTGTACAGCAGTCTGTTTCGGCCGACATTGGAGTGATGTCAGGCGATCGCTGTCATTCGCGAACAACTTCCTTCGTCACTCCGTCTATGTCTGCCATCAGTCAAGTTGCTGGTACTGCTGTGGATGATATGTGGGTCGCAGGTGAGTTAGAACTGAAGTTTCTTTTGTTATATCATATCAGAATATTCCGATACAGTGTATGCGGTTAAAGATGGCATTGCACAGTATACAAGTTGAAACAGGTTAAAATTTTGTTAAAGGCAGATTTCAGTGTATCTTGAGATGTTTTTGAAAGCTGCATCATTGATAATAGATCTCAGCTGATTAGAAGTTGGTTTCACTTATGTCAACCAGCATAACAAGAAAAAAAGGCTCTCTTTGTTTCTCTGTCTGTCTGAATTTTGTACACATGCAAGGCTTGATATAGTTGACATCATTTACTTCAAGTCTGTCTTTTTGAGACTGTGGCACCGCCAGCTATACTGCTAATATTGCGTGTATGTTTAATGTAACTGGGCTACTGTCGGATGGGATGTCTGTTAATTGTACTGATCAGTTTGCATGTGAAAAACTATTTTTTTGTGTTTTATGTCTCCATGCCAGAGGATTTTTTTATGTTGTCTGGTCATCGGTTCATCCGTCTCCAGGCTGAAATAATTATCTTACTGCCAGTTACAGATCTGATGTTGAAGTAAGCAAGTAAATACATTTGTGGTATATAATAATAATATTAGTGATATAAATATAATAAAATAATAATAGTATAGTGCACAGTGTCAGCGACGAGACCCTTTTTAACCAGTTTAGCTGTGCAATCTGTGTGATGATTCGATGGTGTTGTGGTGTGTCTTGATCTAAAGCAGTCGGCAAATTTAAGAAGTAACTACGTGGGTACTCAAAAAACTTGCCACACATTTACCGATAACTAAAGTCTGAGCTGTTGTGTAGAAAAATTGCAAAACATTTTAAGGCATTGCTTTTGCCGTACACTGAGGTTGTTGTTATTTGTGTGTAGATAATGTTGATGATGACTTGTTGCGAAACCTCGCCGACGAGTTCTCAGCTGACTTCTAACTAGTGCTTAGCGCTTGTTTGTATTGCTTCAGTTATTTTCTGCAGTTTTTGTTAAGCATTGGTGCACAGCGTTTTACTTGTGGGCCACATCTGCCTCAGATGGGTTATTGGCTGGCCTGTAACGTCCAATAGAAAAACACCAAAATGTGATAATATGCTTACAAATTATATTTGTTTGTGCCATCTTATGTAATTGCTTTTCGGACTTGTTTTAAGTGGCACATGCCTTCAGTTTCAGGTGGGAACACAGCAGTTTGGTAAAATGTCTGCTGTTTATCATCATTAATGACAACATCTCCGGTTCACGTTAAGTTAATATACAAATACCAAATTCTCTATCTGGATCGTATAACGATAGTAGCGTGGCACCATCTTGTGAATGATATAGATTTGTGTCGCAGCCCAAAATTGACAAAAAATCCATAAAACCCCCTATTTTGGTGTTTAAGGTCATTCAAGGCCAACCGAGAGCCAGTGTATGACTTCCTATTAGTGATTAATAGTAACCTAGGCCCTATCTCGCACCAATACTGAGATACAGCGACTTATTGGCCAAAAATCGCAAATTTTGCCCACCCTCCTCTCATTTAGGACCCTGGTTTGGGGTGACCTTTCTCGAATTTATGGAAAAGTTTTATGGTTCCTGAAACTAGAGTCTTCCAGGCACCCAACGGTAAAGATTTGGTGATCCTAGCTTGCACTGTTTTTGACTGATCCACCCGTGTGACAGACGGACAGACAGACGAACAGACAGACAGAATTGCGATGGCTAAGACGCGCTGAAAGCAGTAGCTCCTTTTGCACGTAAAAAGTCTTGCACAAGGGTATTGAAGAATTATGTTGATCTATGCACAAAGTCTGCAATATTTAGTGACTGCAGTTTACAATTTGCTTAATTATGCAGTTTTGTTTAGCATGTTTGTAATGAATTGAAGTGGTAAGAATAACTGCAATTCTGCAAGCTATTTGTGATGATTCTTACTTTGAAGCTTTTTAATTTGGTAGCAAGCAGTGCATTCGTCTTGTGCCGAAGATTTAATTAGTTTCCCAAATGGAGACACTGTCTTCACTCCCAAATACTTGCATTGTCATACCGCTTGACACCTTATAGTAACTATCCAACTGTATCTTTACCAACCCTTTAAAATCACTCGTTTCCAAAATATGGGTGGTAACTTTAACCCCAAAGTTTGCATATCGCATTATGGCCATACTGTATCAGTGGAATGGTAACTATTAACCATAACAAGTTATTGACATCTACCAATGCCACATTTCAATTGTCGACCTTTCCCTTCTCACAAAAACAGCGATATTGCCTTACATATTGACAGGCAATTCGGTTGGCCATCCTAGCAACAGCTGGGCTTTTTAGTCCGCCGGGAAACGATAGTTTTGGGATTGGACTCGTGTTTTACTGCATATGTTTTATTTCGCCAAGGTATCTCCGAGCTGCATCGGCCAGTCGTGGCAAAATTTTGCACAATGATCAGAAGTGAATTGTGTTTCATAACACGTCCAAAATTTTGGGGGCCCTCCCCCAAGAAAAATTAGGGCCAAAAACAAGCAAAATTTGGTGCAATTTTGGATGGCTTCAAACTTTGATGGCGAATATTTCCGGAATGGATGAAGATATTTGAAATACGACATGTATGTGATCTACCGCGATTCCTACAGTGTTCTGCAAAGAAGTCCCATGAGCATTGATGCACTAAATATGGAGATCTTGATGTGTAGTCATACCCACCCAAATCACTATTCGGAAAACCATATTTTGGCCCTTAGAAGGTGATACGCCCCCAAATTTTTACTTGTGCTAGAGAATGACCAAGTCTTGTTAGCGTACCCTAGTTTAGTAAATGCGTGCCTATAACTTTGGCGGTAGTGGGAGTAGCTCCACGAAACTGGCACGTGACATTGCCTTAGGGTGGGGATGATAACTCTGGTACAACTTTTGAGGGGCACCGCCCCTTCAAAATTTGGGAGGTAAAAAACGTTCAAAATTTGGTGTGATTTAGGAAAACTTTCGAGTTTGACTGCAACTATTTTTGGAATGGATAGGTTTATCGATAAGCGGATAATTATCAAGCGGGATCCCTCTGGAGTTAAACAGAAAAAAAATTTGTGAACTTTGGTTCACTGACCAAAAAGTTAAAGGTGTGCATGTTTGTTGACCCACCCTAAGTCGACAATGCGCGTTCTGCGTATGCTAATGCGTTTAAACGCAATAGTTATGTCTGTGGTCACGAAGTAAATCAAGAGAGTGACAGTCTGTATACAGGAGTTCCGCTCGCCTCTGATAAGTACTTTTTTCGAAAAAAAATTTTAATCGCACATCTCTACAGCGTTTTGTTGTGTGAGATATCAATCGCATCCGGGATATAAAATTTTGTCAACAAAAGGTGTTTAGGTTATTTTTTCATGACTAAAAGTATTTTTTGTTGTTTACAAACGTTATTTGGTTTTAGAATTGTGGATATAAGTTGCGTCGGCCAATAGGTTTGCACAGTATTAGCAGCAGCAACGCTTACTTGACTTGAGACGAGATACTCAGGTGATCCTAATCATCGGGGCGGGACGGATCGTCGGGGCGTTAGGAGTAGGGTTAGGGTTAGGGTTAGGATCACCTACGTCACAGTTTAACCAATCAGAAGGTGCCCCGACGATCCGCCCCGCCCCGAGGATTAGGATTACCCGAGATGCTCGACTTTGTTTTCGTCAAGGCCAACCTAGTCACAAAACTTCGACCTAAATGTTAGCCGTCATCGTAAGCTAGGCCCAACCTAATTTACACAGAAGAAATGCCAATTATGCGGACGTTTTTTGAGAAAAACGCAAGTTACGTGGACATTACATGGACGGCTAAAAGCGTCTGAATTTTTTGCTACGCATGACTATAGTTTGTATTCTGATTACAAATCCATCGTCTAGTATTGGAAGTCAGTGTACAAACAGTATTAGTTTAGTTTTTTGCAGGGTTGTTAATATTGCAGTATCGGTATCGCCACCACTACTATTGGCGATACTTTTGGGGTATTGGCATGACTATTGCCGATACTTTTCGTCAATACTTTTCGTCCGTAGTATTGAAATGGGTATCGGCGATACTTTTTCAGCTATTTTTTGGCAATATTCGATACCAGTGCTTTTGTCAGCAAGCAACGCCGCTGCGGCTGCTGCACGATGACGCCCGAAGCACAACAACGCGGGTGTCTGTCCGCTCGCATGAACGGTGCACCGTGCAGGGAGACGTAAACTACATGCGATGGACACACGTGCTTGGGTCCTTCTGCTCCAAGGATGGAAGAACAAATGTCGAGACTCTCACAACAGACTCAGAAACGTTTGCTGTGAAACCCGACCACGAGCTACAGTTCAGCTGACACTCCGCACTTTTGCTCTGCGGGTGATAGCCCAGCCCCTCCTCACGCAACATAATTACTGCCGTCAACTGTCGACCACGACTCGTTGACGAGCACTAGAAGCTGCGTTTTATTCAAACTGTTCAATTCTCTGAGGCGAGCAATATAATTCTCGGTATGGAGATTTTTCTCAAGTCTTGATTCTCGTGAGTCTCGTTAAGATCTGTACTTAATTCCATACCAACAACTGGATTTACTTAATCACTGCATCAGCAAGCAAGTATTGCAAGAGATTTTACGGACATTTCCAATTACGCCGAAACATCATTCATTCATTCGAAGTTTACTAAGAACAGACCAAATGCTGTTACACAATAAAAAAGACTTGACACTTGCCGAAAATAGTCCATGCTGATACAAAAATGTCAATATAGAGCATGCTCATGATAAAGTTTTTGTCATTGCTGACTGATGTACGGTAGTTTCTGGTTTTGAAAGTTGGAAGTTGTGACTTTGGTTGTGAAGACTGTAATGCTGCTCGCATTCAGAAGGAAGGAGCGGATGTAGTAGGTGAATGTTGCCAGTAATCTGTGCAAAAAGTTTGTTATCGGCATCGTCGTAGAAACTGGCGAAGGTTACTGAACTGTTAGCTTGGTAACTGAGTTTTGCCGACCTTCTTACAAATGCTTTCATGCAATTTCTGTCGTCTGAGGTAAATCCCCATTTAGGGGGCCCTGCCTGTAAAGTACAGAAAGTTAGAAACACATTTTTAATGTATAATCAACAATAACTGATGTCATAGCTAGCATAGAAATCCTTTATCCTGTCATCGGAATAATAATTTATTTACAGTCGTGATGAACGGCAACTACAGTTTGGTTACTTAAAGTCATTCGATTGTCAAACAGCCACAGTTTAATGATATATTGAAACTTTTTCTTCACAGAATTTAGTAAATTAACATAAATTTGCATATGTGCGTTAATTTTTTTAACGTGCGTTAATTTTTTTAATGCACGTTAATTTATTACGGTATTAACGTGTTAATTAATGTGTTAATTTGACAGCTCTACTAAAAACGTTATTAGCATATGCATTTAAGTTACCTGTAGTTTATTTGATAGGTGGATTTGATAGATGGATCAAGCAGCCAATGTGTTGCCTGAAGCCGAAAGAAGAAATGCTGATGGAGCAGAGGCAGAAATCTATTGTGTATGTCGAAGTGCAGATGTCAGCCGATTTATGATGTAAGAGCAATTTCACCATGCTGTTGACTTTTTAACTCCACTACATGTGCGTGTTTCATCTGTTTCTTAATGCACAGTTTCGCAAATTTTATTTTACAGTGGTAACAGAATAGTAATATTTAAGTTTCCTGCAGACAAGAATTTTTTATACGATGTCTACTTTAGGCATAAGCATACAGATAACAATTAATTTTTATAATAAACATGCATCGATATATAGTATATGATTCAAATATGGAATATTAATATGTGATGTGTGTGTGACATGCTTGGCAAATTATACTAGTTTACTGTGAAGTTACTTGTCTGTTCTTTCTGTAGTAGCTGCAGTTGTTGTTTGATTAGTGACTAGAGTTGCCTGGAGAGTAGAGAGGTAATATCAAACGAGCATGGCCTGTTATATACTAGTGCACTAGGAGCAGGTATACTGTGCTTAAGATTATGCACTGTGTAGTAAAGCCCAAATTCCATTACGCCGACTTTCACCGAAACTTTCCTGCGGGGAAAGTTCATGACAAAGTCACGGACTTGTCACAGACACAAATCATGAAAGTCGGCGACATGATTTGTGTCACGGACTTTCATGATTTGTGTTCGCGACAAGTCCGCAACTTTGTCGCGAACTTGTCCAGGACTTTGTCACAAAGTCGGCGTAATGGAATTTGGGTTTAACTAGGCTACAATTGCGTAAACTGCTGTTTTTTTAATGTGCAACAGCAGCTACTGCTATAGCATGTCTTAGCCATCGCAATTCTGTCTGTGCGTCCGTCCGTCTGACTGTTCGTTGTCACACGGGTGGATCAGTCAAAAGTGGTGCAAGCTAGAATCACCAAATCTTTACCGTCGGTTGCCTGGAAGACTCTAGTTTCAGGAACTGTAAAGCTTTTCCATAAATTCAAAGAGGGTCACCCCGAACGAGGGCGCTAAATGAGAGGGGGTAGGGAAAATCTGCGACATCCAGCTGATATGGCGTTGCCAGAGCGAGATAGTGGCGCCATCTGGTGATTACAAGTAAGACACTATAAGCTTAGGGCCTACATATTTAGTCGCAGGGCGTCTGGCGCCATCTGGTGAATGATTATGTTTTACTGGGCCTTCTGTGAAATTAGCCAAAAGCCGTATGGATGAGATCTATGGATGAAGTCTACACACCACTAGCGTACGACGGTGCACCGCTGTTACGCATTCCTGTTTGTGCTAGCAGAGCTTTACTTGTTCGCAGTTGCTGAGCTCCTTGTAAATTAGCTTAAATTCAAAGCTACTTTTTAGTCTGCTGTCTAAATTTTAAAATTGTACCCCGGTTTTCTTTTCTGATTGATGCAAGTATAGTAATGTGTATTGTGTTATTTATTACGGAAAATTAGAAGTTGTGACAATATCATAGTGTATGAGTGTTAGAAAGTGTTACAGTCATGCATTGCGTGCAGTGGCTGTGAGGCGTGCAACGAGTGGTATCATGGCGATTGTATCAATGTGACAGCTGAAGAGGCGCAGTTTATCAAACACTGGTACTGTCATATTTGTCGTGGTGAGTGAGCCAGTTGTCTATTATTTCTGGGTAGTTTTTATTGCTTGCTGTGCCTGACTTTTCAGTGAGGTGCTTAAACATTTATCTAGAGCATTGTGAAGTAGGTAGACTAGGTACGCTACATACTATGTAGTATTGTGAGACATAAAGAAATACTTGGGCCTATTGCTGTAACAACAGCAACACTGATGATAACAATTCTACTGATAACAACAGTTTTGTATAGAGCATCGGTCATTCTGACAGTCATTCTAGGTTATTTAGTCTTCTGTTATAACTTTTGAAATACACAAGATGTAGTTCTGGGTTAAAATAATATCAATAATTTAATAATATGCTAATTTGTCAGCCACTGGCATTCAAAATTCGTGGTGCTCCCACTTTTCAGAGATAGATTTTTAAAATGCTTTGGGGAGTGTGGGCGGGTTTTCAATGGCAGCTATTGGAGACTCTCTTTTCCTTGGCAGCATATTTTTGTTCTGCTCCAGCGCTGCAGCTTGATCTTAAGCGCTGCAGCTTGATCTTAATCAGTGAAGCATTGTTGATAGCAATGAAGCATCAGACTTTTAGTCACTCCAGATTGTGTTTTTAGCTTTTGTTTTAACCCCTGAGAAAAAAAATTATTGTCATGCTTGTTGTGCTGACATAGTAGGTTTAGTTCAAGATTGCTCCGTACATTTGCAATTGCCTGCCAACTTCTGGACTATGCCAATTTAATTAAGCCCTCCATTCATTTATACGCTGCTAATGACACACGTACCTAGCCAGATTTCTTGTATTAGATGTATCTGTGCAACATTGGCGTTGTCAGCCAATTATATTCAGTGTTCATTTGTTTTGGTTTTACAGAACGAGATTCAACGCTGAAAATCAAATACAGCAAGAAACATCGGATGTTTTCCGATGGTGACAGTGGCCATCACCATCAGCACAAGAAACTCAAGATATCGGCGGACGACTATGCAGCGAGGTCGAATGAGCTGTTTGAGCGCAACGTGTTTGCAGACGTCAGCCGTGATCTGGAGCACAGTGATCGTAGACATAGTGGCTCGACTAGCAAGCACTCGACCAGTAAACATGATCACCACCACAGCTCTCATCACTACTCCAGCAGTCATGATAAACATGAACAGAAGAAACAGCTCAAGGTTCTGACTCTGTTTATTTTCTAGACACAGTGTTTTTCTCTGTTATACCAGCACATTGCTGCTGGTAAGACAATTAGCAGAACAGAGTTTATTTTATAACCACTAGTTCTAAGTGTAGAAATGTTATTTTATTATACTGTCTATCCGTTCAGGCAACAGCTCGAAAACAAGTTATCCAACATTATGTGTCTCACTGTCTCTGTTGCTAAGCAGTATAATTTGGTATTTGCCAAATGGTAGTGATTGATTGTTTGGAGGGTAATCTACTGTCAGAAACTAGTGGCTTCCTATGACTGTCACTTCATGTGCATGGCTAATAGAAGCCAGTTTCATACTCAGTTTTGAGACTTGAGTGAATGCATTGGGCCATGCTTCGATGCCATTTATGTCTGTTAAAAGCTGACATTTCTGCTTCCTTCTAGGTGAGTCGTATCTTGTATAGGTCTTTGTTGACTGTGCCCTTTCAGTTCATTTGCGGTTAAACTGGTCTTCTCTTATATCTTGGTACATTCCAGTGCAGCGCTTGCTGTCGTATGCACTGGTGATCTATTTTCATCACGTGTTTATTGTTCAAGCCAGTAAAAGTTTTTTTTGTTATTTTTTTACTTTTCACAGTGTTGAAAGTATTGTGAACACGTGTGGTGTACAGCAGCAGGCATTTGATCGCAAGAAGTCGTCACGTATGTGTGGTAATTGTGAAGCATGCACACGGACTGAAGACTGTGCACATTGCGACTTCTGCAAGGTGCCACGTGTTGTCTTTTTGTCGTATCATTGCTTACGGCTAGTTTCTGGTTCTTCGCAGTTGGTCAAACAATTTAACTCGCATTTCGGTTAACTGGTTAGCAAATTAACCACTTGTGCGTCTTTAGTTATGATGTTTAACGGTGACTGACATGTGTAGTGAAATCACCTGAATTTTTGACATGCAGTGCTCAGTAATGGCAGAAAGCATGCAGTCTGACAGATTGATATGAGTTCAGCTAGGAAGAGGTTCATCGTGAATGCAACAATTGTCACGCCAGGTCATGTAGGTTGACCACCCATTTAAGCTGCTTTCAGCCATAGATGCCATTACCAGTTTGTACCACCATTTCTGCCTTCGCTCAGTATCACTGCTGCATGATTTTCTTATTGCTTTCCATATATTCAGTGAAACATTTTAGGTGTATTATGGTTTCAGTGCATCTTGCCATCATGCAAGAATAGCTAATGAGTGTGCTTTCTGCTGTTGTCTTTTTAACTCACAGTGACTTGCTTCTAAGATTCATGCTGTGTTGCTTTTTTATGTTTTTTCAGTCTACTTATTTTCTTGTGTCTGTGATTGCACTGGATGTGAAGAGCTATGCTGGTTTTTATGTGATTTTCACTTTGCGTATTTTCTGCATGTATGATTCTGTAGGATATGAAGAAATTTGGTGGACCAAACCGGCTGCGTCAGAAGTGTCGCCTGCGACAATGCCGTAACTATGTAATCAAGCTTATGTGTTTAATGATAGGACTATGAGTTTAATTTTAACTAACAGCTAAGAGCAGTGATGTAAATGAGACTAATCTGCAGACTAAGACCACAGTACTTAATGTTGAAAGCAAAACCAATAGCAGAAACTTGTAACAAGATTGACGATTAAGACCAATAAATTCTGGTCATTGCGACCCAATGCTGATGATTACGGAACTGAACTTTCTTTAAATTGATGCGCAGTCACTTGGTAGCTTACTGAGTTTAGGTCAGGATCCACTACAGACATCACTTAAGACCAAAAATGCAAGATCAAGATTTAAGACCAAGTCTTACTGAGTTTAGGTCATAGCTTTGTGTTTAAAATGACAACAAGCTGTATGAATTAGGCATGTTTGATGTAGGGCAGGCCACTGCTTTTGGGACATGGTGTATATTCAATTTATATAACTGTATTAGTAACTAACTAGACATACAAGTCTTTGCACGTTTGTGATAATGGTTTAATGTTCATTCACACCATTGGGGTTTTGTAAAGAGTATGAAATCATGCAGTCATAATATATTAGTGGTTGATGTTAGATCTGTTTACTTATGTTGGCTGACCTGAGCAGAACTTATGTTGTTGTTCAGGGTTTATCAACGACTGCGCTGAGTAACATTACTCGTTCAGGCAGTTTCACTGAAGCAGACACCAAGTAACACTTATATACTTGTTGAATCTGTGTCTTATAATATTTCTTTTTGCTTGACCATTGCACCGTGCTAATTGGTTAGATTGTAATTGTAGTTACAAAGCTTCTTAGCGACATTGTTGACATAACCCTGGCAAATGTAGTGCCGTATCGTACTTGTTACTACCCTAGGGTCTTGAACTGATGTCTTTAGCCCTCTCAGCCCACATATAGCCATTCATAGGCTGCCGTTATTATTTTCTACCAGCCATGTGGTTTGCCTTCCCAGCTGCAGAGCATGAGTGACCCGCGGCTGGTGGTACAAAATTATACTGCTTGGTGACAGGCACAACTGGCACACATGTGCCACACAGTTTGCCCAGAGTCATTACTGGCAGTGAACTGGCCAGGAGTCAAACTTGTGAAAGATGAGTAGCCACTAGCCCAGGGCCATCTTTTGCCAGCGCGGGGCCCTTGGCACTGACTGACCTTAGACTTTAACTTCTTCTCCCCACCCCTTTCCGACATTTTTTTTTCTAGATGTTTTTTGCCTGAGTTCAAGTTGTGACAACAATTTTATCTCTTAAGGCGATGAAAATTAGTTAGATTGATCAATCAATCCATTGTTTGTTGCGGCGATCGCCACCTTTGTGTGGGGGCCCTTTTGGGGTGCGGGGCCCTTTGCACAGTGCCAAGGTGCCACACCCTAGAAGACGGGCCTGCACTAGCCGCAAAAAGATTGGCTATTCAAACAAAAACTTGGTTTGCCTGAGTGTACAAGGTGCGGCAAAAAAAGTGGACCCCTAAAGTTTTTCACTGTTTTCACAGCAATCGTGTGGAATTTTAATTTAAAATTTTACAGATTTATTTAGTAAAACCATCTAAATTTAACTGTTAGGTAAAATGTGATTCTGTTGAATAACGACAAAGTTACAGATTTTTTAACATGACCGCCTACTGATTTTTCAGCATTCCAAAATATTCGGCTACAACATCAATTTGATAACATCGTTGAACAACACAGTCAAATAATGATCAGATGCCAGAATTCCATTGTCACTGCGAATGTTCAAAGTGTTCACCGCCAGCTCCAAGCTGCAACACCAGCCTCCAGTCACCTTATTTGAGAAATCTTTTACAGCCTTGTCAATCGGTCCCTGTGGTAGGTTGTCCCAGATAACCTGAAATGCTTCCTTGAGTTCGGCGCATGTTTTCGGCTTTGTTTTAAGCTTGCGGTAAGCCTCCAACATTGCACCCCATACGTGATAGTCCATTTGGTTTATATTTTGTGAATTTGGAGGCTGTTGGTCTTTTGTGGTGATATCTGGACAGCTGGCCTGCAGCCAGTTCTGTGCGCTGCGCTGCATTGCGCGCTGTGTGTGCTTATGCACCGTCCTGCTGGAAGATGAATTCAGTGGGCAGCCGACGATTGCTTTTAAGGAACGATAACATAGTGATAATTTATAAACAATATAAATTACTGTTTGTCAAAACGTCACTGTGACGTCATCGGCAGTAATGTGTAACCAGTTTTTGAAAATTAAATAGCATTTTTAGCTTGAACTTTGTTAATGCTGAAAAATTTGTAGGCAGTCATGTTAAAAAGTCTACAATTTGTCGTTTTTCAACAAAATCACATTCTACTTGGCAATTATATGTAGAAGGTTTCACCAAATAAAGCTATAAAATTTCATGTTAAAATCCCAAACAGTTGCCGAGAAAATGACGAAAAACTTTTGGGGTCTCCTTTTTTGCCGCACCCTGTATATTAATTGCAGTTTTAGTCTTCATCTGAAGGGTTGGCTTTGTTCCACACACATGGTTGGTCCTGTGGCAGAAAAACTTCTGTTGCCATAACTGTCGTGTGCATAGAATGACGTATGTCCTGTGGCCAGTGGATGGTGTCAAAGAAAGGTGAAGATGCTTCGCTTATTTTCATTGAGTGGGTGTTTTTTTCAATGAGCTTTTGCTGCTGATAATTAACTTAATGTTGTTTTCCTGCAGGTATGCAATGGATGACCCGGCTTCATCTCGCCCGTTCTCCATCGTCCCAGAAAGAGCAGCAGCAGCTGCTGCCAGAAAGGTAAGGCCTGTCATTGAATTTATGTAGTGAGCTATCTATACTGCTTTGATTGTCATTTGAACATGCAGTATTCAGTGTATGCGGGTAATTGTTTTGCAGCAGGAGTATTTTAGCTTCATTGGACAAACCATTTTTTTTATCTCACACAGCTGTGTCTAACTGTCAGCATAACCTGTGACGTTGAGATGCACGTACATTGTACAGCATTATTACTTTTTCTTATGCTTATGTTTGTTATTATGAATTTACTTCATTTTTAGTCTGTAATGCCACAAAATATTTTCATTATGTGTTGTCTTGGGCAAACGATGCACCCAGTTTAATGTATACTTTGTCCACTGTGCTGTGGAACTTGTTTTTCTTATCTCAAATGTTATTTTAAAATTATTTTTCCTGTCTTTGCTTTTTCAGTGAAATACTAATACACGGATACTAAATACACTATAAATTTGTATAATGCAGATACACAAACCGTTTATAATGCTCTCAAAATTACTACAGAGCAAACAAGAAATTTTTAAAGAAGCATTTTAAGCGTCAGTGGAAAGAGTCAATCAGTTTATTTCTAGCCGGACACCAAAAAGGAGCCAGCACTGTAAGTTGAGCACTTCAGAACAGGGTCTAGCAGTTACTACTACTATGAATTTTTTTAGCTTTGATCGTATTACATGTAGTGTGTGTTTGGTGCAGGCGACGTCTGAGCATCGAGACTCTAGCACTGACTACTACCAGTATCGTGAGTCGTCTCGTCACAGCTCGGCTTGGTCCTCACGTCAAGATGTCAAGACAACTTCACGCCGTCATGACAGAACCAAGTCCCACACTAGCAGAACTCATGCTGAGGTTCTACTGCTGCTGCTGCTGTCTGTTCATTAACCCTGAAGATTGAGATTAATCAATCGTCATTCATTGCAAACTTCTCGTCTACAGTTTCTGAGACTGTTTTGAAATCCTTGCCAGTTGGTTGTGTAGAAGATAATTTTTCACGTTTGGTTCTGTTCTTGCATGCAGGATAAGAAGAAGTTATCCAGTAGCCGATCGAGATCTGATCACACAGTTGGTAGACACATGCATAGAGCTGCAGATGTGTACTATGATAATGTGAATCCACGACAGTGCTATGGACCTGGATGTGTTGAAGCTGCTCGCTATGGATCCAAATACTGCTCTGATGAATGTGGCCTCAAGTTGGCTAACAAGTATGCTGGCTGGCTCTAGTTTATTATGCATTTTTAGCCAGTGCATTGAATATTTATTTCGTATTTTATTTCGTAGTTTTCTGTAAAATTACCTGTTGTTTTTTTGTCTTGTTAACTTTGTCCTTCTGTATTAAGTGCAAAAGTTAATTAATTTAATGAAAGTCAATTTATTAATGCAGTTGCTAATATTTAGGAAAAAATTAAGTGATTTCTTATTGGCTTACCCCTTACTGTCACTATGACTACTTATACTACAGTCACTACTACTAGGGCTGCTACTACTACTGTTACTTCTACTGGTGTCTGCGGTGTGTTGTAATCATATATTTGAGATTTTGTTGGTGCGTATCGAAGATTGGCAGTCATCACCATGCATTACTCTGTTACCGCTGCTACTGCTGCTGTTACTGCTACTGCTAATGTTCGTGGTGTGTTGTAGCCGTATCTTTGAGATCTTGCCGGTGCGTATCAAGGACTGGCAGTCGTCACCATGCATAGCGGACGAGCGGAATCGTGCAGCGCTGGAGCGAATCCGTCATCAGCAGCTACTGGCACGGGAAAAACTCCTGGCACTCGATCGCCGACGACGCGACCTGGATGCCATGATTGACCGCGCAAAACATCTCACTGTTCAGCCCGAGGCAGACGTAAGTAGTAGCAGCAGAAGTAATACTAGTTGTAGTAGTATTAGTAGTAGTAGGCAGTGGCTGTTGTAGTAACAGTAGTACCAGCAGCAGTATGGAACACTGGCTACTTGGCCGTGCAGCTCTAACAAATTGACATTTCTGGATGTCGTGATCTGTCACTGGATGTTTCCTACATCTCAGGAGTTAGGGGGCAGGAAGTCATCATGCTGGCAGCATGCACTTTGTGTAGCAGTAGTAGTAGTAGTAGTTATTGTTGTAAGTTGTAGTTGTAGCTGTTGTCATTATCATCATCGTCGTCCATTGTAGTACTAATAGTAGCAGTAGTTGGAGCCGGATGTTAGTGCATTGTCAGCGACTTTGCTCTGCCGCTGATGGTAACCACTGTGTGCAATGTGTTGCAACTTAACCGATTTGGCTGGCAAGCCTTTGCTGTGGTTGTTCCACAGCTCTGGAACTACACTGTGTCTCAAAAAAGCCGTCACACTTTGTCATTGTTCGTATCTTCACCAAATGTTAACCAATTTTCAAATTTTGCTCATTTTCACACTCTGTGGACAATTTGCAATAAGGTAGTTATTAAATATCTCACCACACCTTATCTGTGTTGCTACACTACCTTGTGAAATACAGAATTAGAAAATCACTATAATCGGACTAAATACATCACAAAAACTTATCTATTGAAACAATTTTCTACTAATTTGCTTACTGAAATTAAGTTATGCTTAGTTTTCGATACGTGACCGGCGTTTGTAAACAAAAACAAATGATATTATTGTGAATAACGGTTTTTAATGCGGTGACATAATACCAGCATTGTAACATGCCACTTAGTAACAAAAACAAGACAGTGATTAAAAATTATACTAGTTCAAAAAATATGGTTTGCAGAGGATACTGATGGGATTTTTGAAGACATGCTGCAAAAGGGAAAGAATGGGCATTTTACTAAAAAGATTTCAGAAACGTGAAGTGCTGACCAAAGGCATGAGGCTGCTGATCGAAATGCATGCATTTGAAGAGAACGGGACCACTGTGGATGTACTGCTAGACCCAGTAAGCCAGGAAGACCAGAAACAAACGTGCATGTATCTTTCAACACACCAGATGCCAAAAGAGATGGTTGTAACACAGTATAGCATCATACAGATCATTCACTGCGATCTTAGTATTTTACAAGGTAGTGTAGCAACACAGTTAAGGTATGGTGGGATATTCAATAATCGTTTTATTGCTTATTGTCTAGAGAGTGTGCAAGTGAAAGAATGTTGAAAATCAATTAATATTTCGTGAACATACAGAAATAAAGTGTGGCGTTTTTTGAGACACAGCGTAGTTGCCATTTGCTGGCACCAACATATTTAACTGTTCAAGCAAGTGCTGAAAACGTTGCTGTTTTGAGGAGTTGCATCTTGTTGCAGATGATGGCACTTTTGAGGAACAACAGTTCTTGATGGATGGGTCTAGAGCGAAGTCTGTTATTACATTAACATTTGTGAACTGTGCAGAACGCTGACGTGGATGAGGAGGCTGAGTTGAACATATTCTGTGTGACTTGCGGCATTGAGATTTCACCCCGCGTTGCTCTTCGACACATGGAGAAATGCTTCAACAAGGTTACCTCTGCCACTGCTTTTGTCTAGTAATAAGTATTGTACATTTTCAGTTAGCGTTTTTAGAATTGGTTTGACTGCTGCCCAGTGCACTGTGCACTGGGCAAAGTATTCGCACACATGTGCCTCTGTTCACGAAGCAGTATAATTTGGTACCGGTCAAAGGGTGGTGATGCTCTGGAGATAAGAAGGTAATCATAGGTCTGGCATCACGCTGGCCATGCATCACAAACTTTGTGGTTTATATCATCCGTGGAATCGATGGCCTGTGTAAGAGAAACAAGCACCGTGCCTGCACGCTTTTGTGGGGTATGGCCCCCTTTACATTACTTTCTGCAGATGGACAAGATGCATGTTGTGGCCTGTTAGAACAATGAACTCTTATTACCAGTACTAGAAACGCCCTGCCCTATGGGCGGAAGTTTTCTGCCATGAAGCACTACACAGTGCGCTAAGCTGATGGGCTTGGCAGAATCAGCGGGAAAGAAGACACAAAAACTCAACCCCCGCCCCCTCAGGCTGTCTATGGGGCAAGTGGGGGTCAAGGTGGAGGGCACATACCTAAGGCTCAAGGACTCAAATGCCGCGGTCGGGGTCTGTAACCGTGCAACAGGGAAGGCGCTAGAGGGGGCTGACAGACAGACAGACTTTCCATGCATTATAGTAAGATTTGGAGAATTGCAGTACTTGTTGCCAGTTTCTAGGGAATTCTTTCTTTCTTATGTTTGTATTTTGATGATTCATAGATGGACACTTTAATGCTGTGTCAATGTGAAAAAGCTTTCGTTTGTATTATGTTACAGAATTATGTTATTCAGTTTTTTGCTTGGGTTGTAGTTTGAGAGTCAGACATCATTCGGTTCACACTACAAGACGCGCATTGAAGGCGATTCAATGTTCTGCGACTTCTACAATGCACAGCAGAGAACCTACTGCAAGCGACTCAAAGTGCTCTGCCCAGAGCATCTCAAGGAACCCAAGGTTGGACTGTTCCTCTCTGCCATATGAGCATTGCCTGTGCTCTGTTGCTGTATTATTATCCATGAACAAAGTAATTCGGCAAGAGGCGGAATTGCCAGATGGCAGCACAGGACTGATGTTTTGGCTGCAGTTTGCATTTGCATGTTTCTGCTGAGGGTTTAGACCACCATACGTCCCCTTCTAATGCAGTTTGTAGTAATAGGTGGAAACACATGCACTGTGTGAGTGATTCTGCTTTTGGTGCAGTAGTGCTGTCATCGTGGCACAGCTTGAATGAGAGAGTTTGCTTGTTTGTCTGATAATGTAGAAGAGCACCGGATAGCCACCAACCACTGAACCAGTCCAATCATTTTGAGCCACAGATCTGCCTGTTATGCTGCCATTATTATCCACATTGTGTGCGTTATAATTTGCTATATTATTATTATACAGGGTGGGCCAAAAAAACCGGACCTGTTTGAGCGTTGATAACTCAGCGATGGTTAGTGGTAGAAAGACGTGTGATACGTCAAAACTTTCAGAATGCTGTAAAAATAAATGACAAATTTGCATATTGGAGCATTTAAATATTCTTTGCCTAATCTGCATAAATATTCGTCACCCCCGAAATTCTGCCAAATTTTACTGTAACACATGGATTTAACATGGACATTTGAGCTTTTATAACTTAGCGATGTTTATTCATGGAAAGGCACGTAATATGCCAAAAGTTTCAAAATTGTGTACAGAAGAAGTGTACAACTTGCATGTCTCAGCATTTAAATATTTTTTGCCTGATTTACACAAATCTGTCCCACCCCTAAAATCATGCTAAATTAGCAGTAACGCATGAATTAAAGTTGATTTTCATTCAGCATACACTGCCATACAGTGAAATATCAGCAATCGTTAACACATACATTGAGTTTACGTAGATGACATTCAACATAGGCAGTTGCCCAGCTTTCGGGCATAAGGGAGTGCAGGCAAATGCCTGATTTCAGGGGTAATGAAAATTTAGGCAAATTAGGCAAAGAATTTAAATCGACTGCTATGCAAGTTTGGCCCTATTTGTCTACAATATTCTAAAACTTTTGATATATTACATGCCTTTCTACGGTAACCATCGCTGAGTTATCAACGCTCAAACAGGTCTGGATTTTTGGCCCACCCTGTAGTACTACCTGTACATTTATTTTTCCGATATTGGCTCGTCTAGCAAGAAAACAGTTGCAGATAAGCACAGACATGCTGCTTATCATAACAAGCACTGGTGACGAGCATTTTAGTGGTATTAACATCGATGATCTTGAATGACCTTGAACTCCCAAAACAGGGGTTTTAGTGTTTTTATGTGATTTTTGGCTGTGGTGCACACTTCAATGGTGAATTGTGACGAAATGGCTGGAGATAGACCAAGACAGCCTGCAAACAGGAACTGCTAAGGCTGTCACGCATCTCATGAGTTTTGCTCAGATTTCTTGTATGAAGCTGTTAGTAGCTTGTTCATGTTCCTGTATGTTAGACATCTGAGAATGAGGTGTGTGGCTGTCCGCTTGTCACGAATGTGTTTGACTTGTCTGGCGAGTTCTGCCGCGTGTTGAAACGTCGCTGTAACCGGCACCATGCGTGGGAGAAACTGCGCAGAGCTGAGGTCGACATGGAGCGTCTCAGACAGGTACCTGACTGACTTTCTGACTGACTGTCTTCTGTTAGCAGTGCCGGATTAAGGGGGGGTGCTGAGGATGGTGCAGCATCCGGCCCATTCAGGAAATAGGCCCACGGCCACAGAGTGAACGAGATTTTTTTGTAACAACCATTTTTGTTGCACGTCAACAACTTAAAATGTTGCCACGAGATGCGTTTTTTGCGAGACCAAACTGCGTAATAATGCGTTTCGACTGCGGCTCCGCCCCAGACATTGTGGTAGCAGCTTATGTTACAGCTTCCCAGAACTTTTAGTCGAATTTGAAGGAAAAAAGAGAAGAGAATTGAATGAAAAAAGAAGATCAAAAAGGGGGAAAGGAAGGGAGAAAATAGAAATAGAAAGGGGGCGCAGTACTACTCCAAAAGTCAAATTCATGGTTAAATTTATGTTTGTATCAAGTTCGAGGCCTGCCAATAAATCACCCGCACTGAGCAGGTAACACCCTTAGTTTAACCCGTGAAGTCAATTATCACCCGCCAATGATGAATGTCTTCCATTTTGGTCAAGATTTGTCTTTATTGTTTAAACTGCTTAAAATTTGTTAAATAGTTGACTCTCACAAAAATGTTTTAAATTGTTGCCACCAGACGTCATATTTTAAGGCCAAAATGTACCAAATTTGAATTCAGCTAGGGCTCCGCCTCAGAGCCCCCTGAAATAGTGTTCCCGCATATTGCATGTACAATTCCAGTAACAACTGTTCACATTGGTATGAGTTCTGTACTGGCAGTTTCTGTGAGTGTCCTGTTTTGTACAATCTTTATGGGTTTGAGGTTGTGATGCATGTGTGAAGTAAAACTTCATCATTGCTAATTATCACGTGACACATATATTGAAACTGTGAACTTATATACAGGGTGGGCCAATAAAAAACTTGCCACTTTAGTTTTGTTTATATTTTTATCCATTATTGACCGATTTTAAAAATTTTTTTCACTGGCACACACTGTGGACAGTTTGCAATCATGTGATTATTATATGTCCCACCACACTTTAAAAGCATTTCTACACTACCTTGTGAAATATAAATTAAATATAATAACAAATAGATATTTTGGTAAATGAAACAAAACAACATTTAAACCAACATTGCAGTGAATGATCTGTATGACACTAGACTGTGTGGGTCTAACACAGTCTAGTGTCATACGGTTCATTCACCGCAATGTTGGACTGAAGAGTTTTTTCATTTATCTAAATGTTTGTTATTATCGTTGGTTTTTCTTACATTTATATTTCATAAGGTAGTGTAGAGGCAAATTTATAATGTGGTGGGATATATAACAACCACGTTACTGCAAATTGTTCGCAATGTGTGCCAGTAAAAGAATTTTGAAAATCGGTCCATTATTGGCAAAGATATGGACAAAAGTAAAGTGGCACGTTTTTTATTGGCCCTCGGTGTACACGCTCTGATGTTTTTTTTTTTAATTTTATAGTGC
>Ga0209367_1001092_pt1 | contig 31852 bp, 23 predicted proteins | sample WorMetLIZISLAND2_FD_187412 | JGI IMG/M metagenome (GOLD analysis project Ga0209367, IMG submission 187412) | Marine gutless worms symbiont microbial communities from Max Planck institute for Marine Microbiology, Germany - Olavius geniculatus... ...
ATGTGTCAGTCATTGTATGTCGCCGTTAACAAGTGTATAAACTGATGTTTTGTACATTTATATTATAAATATGCTAATGTCGTTCTAATAACATTAATAACATTCTAATTTCAATCTCAATACAGTAAAACAAAACTCTTTCAAAGTTTTCATCTACCCTGCCGTCAGCAGAAATTAGAACATCTTTGCCAACAGCCACCACACTCATACCGTGGTAGGCGCTGGCACGAAATTAGTGTATTTATAACATACGTAATTACATATCTATGGACTAACTGAAACTGTTAGGCCATCAAAAACGCAGCTATGATGAGGCATGGCATCGTGCACACATGGTGTGCCCTGTGGAAAGATAATTGTGTAATTCGTTATTTACTATTGGACATGTATGACACAGTATATAAGCTGATCTGAACAACAGTATTTGAGATGTTGATTGCTAGAATTTGGTGTTGATTCGTTCTCAGGAGACTGAGAAGAGGCCTCGAGGTCGACCTAAGAAGACTGCAAAGCATGTGGGTAGACCAAGAAAGATTGTGACTACAGATGATACATTAGCAGCATCTCCTAAGGTGAGTGTTTAAACAGTTTTGCCTCAGTTCATTAAATAAGCAACTTTGAAAATTATCTTGTAATTTAGGTTATCATGAAAATCGTTTTGCCATGGTGGCAGCAACAAAGCGCACAATATAAGACCAAGCACCAAAAAAAACAAAACAAGCACAGTGTGCAAACAGTAGATAAAAAATTTTTAAAAGCATACTGAAAATGGGGAAAATGTCCATGGACAAAATAGAACAAAAGATGGAAATGATAAATATATAAACTAATTACAAACTAAGAACTTTTTTGCAGTTCATCTAAACGCGTCATACAGAAAGTTCATTACAGAGTTATGAGATAACGGTAGCCATTGTAGAAAGCTAAGTGTGCTTGCATCACATTTTGTGTTAATACGACTTAGCTAGCAACTTCTGGAAAGATGACAGGATAATCGGTTATGTTTGCATTGGAAATGTTCGACACGGTATATAAAATGATTCGACACTGACGATATGTTTATGGAATGACTTAACTACTATGTGTTGTCTCAGATCAAAGTTATTTTATGCTAGGCCCGATAAGTGGTTGGATTCATCCATGAGTCTGTCTGCAGGTAAACCATCTCAGTAAGTAACCAGCCACCCGGTCAACTCAGCCTTCTACTCTCTTCAGGATTGTAAAATGAGAATTAGCTTTCGGACTGACTACTTAGTGGTAATAATAAATGCCAGTTTAGTGAACTTTTTGCCCGGTCTTACAGACATGACTAAGAACGTCTCATTGCGCTGAATACTATTGCGTGACTTCACTGTTTAAGCTTATTGTTACGTGTCCTTGTAGTCTTAGGACTTAACGCCACGCTAAAGTTATTCGTCCTTCATCATCATCATCGTCATCGTCATCATCTGTGGTTCAAGCTTATCAGCTCGTGCTGTGTTTATCAGATGAAGTAGTGCTACGATGATGGCACGATAAGCATTGTCATTTTATATTACTACTACTTTTCTGGTTTTATTAGATCGGCAAGGTTTTCTAGATAGATGTTTAAAGCTGCTTTGACACAGCTGGCATGGAAACAGTTTGGCATCTATTGTTGACATAATACGTGGAGTTATTGTATGTGCAATCCTATGCATTGCATTGGACAGAGTATAAAATCACCTGAGCGTTCATCCGTGTGTCCTTGTGTGCGTCCAACATTTGAGGTGCCATATCTTTATAATGGTGCAAGATAGACACATGGTCACAACGGACCACTCATAGGAAGTAGCCCATTGTGAGTCAAATGGTCATGTGACCAATGACGTCATGTGACCGCAAGAGAGCAAGGTCATGACCTCATTATCTTTTGAGGTACCATGTCTCCTTAACGGTGCAAGATAGACACATGGTCACAATGGACCACCCATAGGAAGTGGTCCACCGCGAGTTGACTGGTCACGTGACCGATGACATCATGTTACCGCAAGAGGTCGACATCGTGACCCCGTTATCTTTAAGATGCCATATCTCCATAATGGTTCGAGATAGATGCATGGTCACCATGGATCATTAAATAGTAAAGCACTGGTAACGAATCTAATGGTCATGTGACTGACAATGTCAATTGTTTAGTTACAATAATAGTGAAGGATGACAATAACGCTGCTGCTGTACAATTTGAAATTAAATTTTTGATTTTTTCTACGCGTCTGAACAGCTTACTGATTATATTTATATGGACATATACTGTATACTGTAAGCTATCAAAATGCATTGGACAGACTCTATACTAGTATGAACATTATTTTGCTGTTGAAAACAATGTTTTAAGCAAACCAGTGAGTTTTATTTGTTTACTTAACTTTTGTTTGATGTGTTGACCGTTTGAATGTGGTTTTGATTTGTTCTCAGGAGTCTAAGAAGAGGCCAAGAGGCAGACCGAGGAAGTCTCCTATAGGGGGTCACGGTGTAGACCCAACTGCAAGTGCTGCTGCAGTATCTTCTACGGTCACTGTTTAAACAACGTCATTACACTTTAGTAACTAGCTTCACTCAAATTCACTTTATATTTTACTATAGCAGGATACAATGTTACAAGACAACAACAACAAATACTATTACATCACACCACAACAAATACTACAGGGCACTGCTACCACTACGTCAAGAGAAGATCACTCACTCCCTTTGCCATAGTGCACTTGGGATTTGAATTGTGGAAAAATAGCCCAGGGGATAGAGCGGATTGGATTTTTTGGCTGTTGGTGTCGGTTCAGAATGGTGATGTAAATTATTGTGTGCTGCATATGTTTAAGTTAAGCGTATAAGTAAATCACGGAAAGTCTGCCTTGCAAAGATTGTGAGAAAAAGTGATCTGCAAAAAAAATTCTAAGAAAAAGCGACAACAAACTTGTCTGTCACTAAATCACTGACATCGGAAGTTGTTACTAATATTCCTGGAAGTTTTTTGTATGCCTGTTTTAGATTGAACTTGAGATTTTTGTCATTAAAACCCTCAATGTCTGAGTGTCTGACTTGGCTGGTTGACATATAATGTATCTGATGAGCTGATTAATTCAGTGTGGTGTAGATGTTGGTCTGGGTTTAGATGTGAAAATTTCCTGAATGGTGGGTTTCATTTGGTTTTGGGCTTTTTCACAAGGCCCAACCTTAGCTGAAAAGTATGTTGGTTGATTCATTTGTATATTTAATTGTGCCTCAGAGTGTAGACCGTAGAATATCCAAAAAATGCATGTTAAATGTTTAAAAACTTAACTGTAATGAAATATAGCATCATTACTTTAACAAGAAACTAAAATCGTATAAAGTTTTGGTTGGGTTTCAGTGCTTTTAGCTGGGTTTGCTCAAGAACACAGAATACCCAAAAACTGCATATTTGTGATGTCAGACGTTTCAAAATCTTAACTGTAATAAAATATTTTATCACTAGTGGTACAAGAAACTAAAATCAGATTAACTATGGGTGAGTTTTTTAAGCAGGTTCTTATCTGGATTTGCTCAATAAGACCCACTGCATTCTGGGGCTGACGGCTGAGCTGTACATCGTAAGCTTAAAGGTCGGCCCTTTGTCATAATCTGTCCATCGTCTGTCTGACTGTCACGAATGTACTGTGGCTAAACGGTGCAAGATAGGTCCTAGGCTACTATTGATCACTAATAGGAAGTTGCATACTGGCTTTCAAATGACATAGAAATCATTGACCTGCGATGACCTTGAAGGGTCGTAACGCACTACGGAATGGAATGTTTCAAGCTATAAGTGGCCATATTTCGGAAACAGTGAGAGATATGGCCAAGGTTACTATTAATAAGTAATAGGAAGTGGCATATGCTCTTTCGGATGACATAAAAATCATCGACCTTGGATGACCTTAGAGTGACAACTTTCAACCTTCAAGTGACAACCAGTATGGTCGGCCGCACCCTAGCAACAGCTGGGCTTTTTGTTTACATATCAGCCCAGCTGATTCAACCCTGGTGGTGATGTTGTTGATTCATGCTCAGGAGACTGAGAAGAGATCTCGTGGTAGACCAAAGAAGAAGCCTCGAGGCAGACCAAAGAATACCGCAATCTCTACAACACTGTCTCCAAAGAAGACTGCGACCACTACAATGCCATCTTTTAAGGTGATTGGCAGTTCATTCTCTAGCAGTGTTCTAGGGATTATTAACACGGCTGGTAGTTCAAATGATAATTTTGCTGTTATGCAGAAAAAAATGCTGCGGGTTTTATATCATGGCTCGCTGGTGTAATGGTAAGGTGTTGGATTCCGAATGGGTAGCTTGTGTGTTTGCGGACAGGTGAACAATCTAGGTATCCAACCAATGCTTAGGTCAACTCAGTCTTTCATTCCTTTGTGGTATGTAAATCAAGTACCAGTCTGGTTGGCTGGGGCAAGGCAGGCTGAATTTACCTAGGTGTCGGATGGCAGGTGACACTGTGTGGTCCCATATGGCAGGTGATGCTCAGTAGCTCTGCAGTGGGTGTCCCATAAAAAGCTATTATACACAATTTTTGACCTTAAGCATTCACACATCCCTGGTGCCAAGCAAGCCAGGTTTAAAAGCACATTTTTAAAACTTAATCTGTTTAGGTTTTCGGGTTCTTTTCTTTTTCTTTACAAGTAATGTACGGATTCTCCTGCGAGTAATGTCGTACATGTACATAGGTTAAATGGTTAAAAGGCTGAACTTGCCATTGCAGTTTTCATGGGTTTTATTAAAACGAGTAGACATGATATCTTACCTCCTTCATAAGAGCCACATTTCAGTCAGGACCAGATGCAAATGTTTCAAAATCTTAACCGTAATAAAATGCTTTATCACTAGTGCAACAAGAAATTAAAATCAGATATTATCTTTGCAAATTGATGGAGTGTGCTTATAGTCAATGTGCATATACATGTAAGTGGCGCCGACTGTATATACTAGTTGCAGTTGTAGTAGTGCCTGTGTATTAGTTGTGTTGTCGACTTGTAGCATAGGATTTTTTTGCCGCAGCCTGCAGAATCAGGCATTCGAAGCAAGTGATCCTGGCATAATATCCAAGAAAATTCATGTTAAATGTTTTAGAAACTTAACCGTGATGAAATATTGCATCATTATTGGAACACGACACTAAAATCAGATTAAGTTTTGGTTGGGTTTTTCGTTGCTTTTAGCTGGGTTTGCCCAAGAACATAGAATACCAAAAAGTGCAAATTTCTGACGTCAGATGTTTCAAAATCTTAGCCGTAATAAAATACTTTATCACTAGTGCTACAAGAAATTAAAATCAGATTATTTTTGGTTGATTTTTTTCAGCAGGTTTTTATCTAGATTTGTTCAGTAAGACCCACTGCGTTTTTGGGCTGATGGCTAAGCTGTAAGCTTAAAGGTCAGTTTTTTGTTGTGATGTCATCTCTCCATCTATCTTCTTTGGAGACAGTGTCATAGCGGTTGCGGTATTCTTCGGTCTGCCTCGAGGCTTCTTCTTTGGTCTACCACGAGATCTCTTCTCAATCTCCTGAGCATGAATCAACAACATCACCACCAGGGTTGAGACACCTGGGCTGATATGTAAACAAAAATCCCAGCTGTCGCTTTTGTCTGACTGTCACGGATTTACTGTACTATTGCTCACTAATAGGAAGTCGCATACTGGCTTTCAAACGACATACAAGTCATTGACCTTCGATGACCTTGAAGTGTCGTAATGCCCTATGGAATGGAATGTTTCAAGCTATAAGTGGCCATATCTCGGATACGACCTAGGTTACTGTTAATAAGTAATAGGAAGTGGCATATGCGCTTTTGGATGACATAAAAATCATTGACCTTGGATGACCTTAGAGTGACAACTTTCAACCTTCAAGTGACAACCAGTACGGTTGGCCCCACCCTAGCGAAAGCTGGACTTTTTGTTTACATATCAGCCCAGATGTCTCAACCCTGGTAGACCAAAGAAGAAGCCTCGAGGCAGACCAAAGAATACCGCAACCGCTACGACACTGTCTGCAAAGAAGACTGCGTCTAAAAATCAGTGGTTCGGTTTCTTAAAAACCGAGCTGTGGAACAGACTTTTCCGTTTTCAAAATTTAACATCAGTTCAGTTCGTTTTGGTTTTATAACAACCGAAAAACGGAAATTTTCAACAGATTCCACACACCCCTAGTTCACATATTCCTATTTGCAAGCATGTCATGTTTAAAAACCCACTTTCAAAGCCAAACCTGGTGCGGTGTTTTGTTTAAGCTGTTAAAAGGGGATTTTTTGAAAGGCTAACTTAAGGTTTCATTATAAAATGATCAGTACATGATATCTTAACTCCTCTATAAGAACCACATATCAGTGGTTTTCAACATTTTTTCATCACTTTCAAAATTGTCCAAGTTTTGCATCCGTACAACAAACATACCAGTCATAGCAGTATAAGACTCATACTGGTATTCTTGATTTCATGGTTTATCACCACATTTTTCATCATGACCCCAAAGCCACCACCTTAGATAAGTCTGGGAAAAGTCAGGGAATTTTGCTACAAAAAACCTGTAGGAACCCTGATCTGCCCAAGTGTTCAAACCCCAGTGGTCTTATAACATTGTCTGTTGCCTTCAGAACTAGGCACTTAGATCAACTGTTCACTAAAGACATTTTGTTGTCTCTTGTTGTTGTAGTACCAGTGTAGTAGTATTTGTTGTTGTTGTTGTTGTTGTTGTGTGACAAATTTCAGAAACAAACATCGGAAAAGAGTGTTTTTGTGAACACATTAGTACCTCATAATGGCTTGATAATGTTATGGTCGGATGTTGGACTTGCGATTGTGAGGTTGTTGGTTCCACTCCCAGTTAGTTTGCGATTGTCTAGATGAGTGACTGTCCATCCAGGTATATAACCAACAGCAAGGTCAACACAGTCTTCTATCTTTCCAGGATAGGTGAATCGAGTACCAGCCTGTCTTGCTGGGGTTATGGTGGTTGGTGGAATGGTGGGGCACATTCACCTGTCAGGTGGCAGGCAACACTCTGTGATCCCATATGGTAGGTGATGCTTTGTAGCTCTGAGGTGGGTTTTCCATGATGAGCTATACAATTTAGCCATTTAGTACTGGGTTGTAGTGGTGGTGTAGTAGTATTTGTTGTTGTAGCCTGCAGAATCTTGCACCTGGGCATGTGGTCCGTGACAATGTTTTGTCATCTTTTGATATAGTAGTGCTACCAGGCAGTTGTTGTTGTAATATCGGAGGTATAGTGGTACCAGCATTTGAAGTTGTTCTTGTGTTAGATCTGCAGAATCCGAAGCAAGTGCATTTTGTCATCTCTTGGTTGTGTAATAGTAGTAGTATTAATACTGCATATTAGTTGTACACTGTATCCGGAAAAAAACTGACCCCCTAGACATTGTGCAGTAAAAATGTCAAATCTGAACAAATTTGAATAAAGTTTTGTACACTCAATTTCCAATAAATTCCTGAAGCGATTGCCAAATTTAGTTGAAAAATATTATTTCTTACTAAAATTATTAAATGTTGAATATCGACAATTGATAGCTACAGGAATTTACTGAGGATTAAGTGCACGATATTTCATTTAGATTCGCTCAGACTTCACATTTCTATTGTACGATATCTAAAGGGTTAGTTTTCACGCGTGAGCTAGCATAGTGCATATTAGCTATGGTAATTCTTTCTTGGTGTCTGTCTTAGTGTCTGTCACAACCCAATACCGATCAGAGCCCAGGTGAGATAGAGACTTCTGGTTTTCACCATATGATAGCTTAGGGTCTCTAGTATTTTGTGACAAAATTTCATGCCACTGGGTGAAGGGGGTCCCCATCAACGATGGGGAGAAAGAAGGGCACCCCTCTTAAAGAGCATTATTCTACCATTATTGGCTCTTCTAACGTGAAAATGGTTGCAGATGCTGCTTATCATAACAAACACTTGCAATGAGCTCCTTAGAAATGTCAACATCGATGACCTTGATTGACCTTGAACCTGCAAAATAGGGGGTTTTAGTGAATTTTTCGCAATTTTGGGCTGCAACACGCATTTCAAGAGTGAATTGCACCAAAGTGGCTAGATAGACCATACAACCTGCGTATGAAATTTTCAGCATTGAATGCAGATTTTAGCAATTTAAGTCAGGACCCTCTATGTTCAAGGAGGCTTGCACACGCGGGTGTCAAATAGGGGTTCCCCTCTTAAAAAGTGGTTATTTATCCGCTGCTGGCTTGTCTAACGTGAAAATGGTTGCAGATAGGCACAGGCATGCTGCTTAACATAACAAGCAGTGTCGACGGGCTTCTTAGGATCGTCACCATTGATGACCTTGATTGACCTTGAACTTTAAAAATAAGGGGTTTTAGTGATTTTTTTGGCAATTTTTGTCTGCAAAAGAGTGAATTGCGACGAAATGGATGGAGATAGACCAAGATTACCTGTGAACAGGAACTGCTATAGGCTCTCGCGCGTCTCATGAGCATTAGCTCAGATTTCTTGTTTTTCTGGACACAGTGTAGCAGTATCGGAGATGTAGTAGTATTTGTTGCTGTTGATTTTGTGTGACAGCATGTGGAGCAACAACGACAAAAAGCAGAAGAAGTACAACAGTCTGTGGAATCAGGTTTCGACAGCGAGTGATCATTAAAGACACTTCATGATTTCTGATATGTGATCTGCAATTACATCTAGTTACAGTGAACTGCAGCCGACAGTGAACAGTTATTGACAGTGCATGTTGCATTTTTCACTGTTGACATCAATTTTGCAACATCTGAAAGACAACCGTGCGTTGGCGCCAGAGATGATTGTAGCTGTTGTGATTCCATTGATATTTTGTCCAGAATGGTTTTGTGAATCCGGTTCTAAACCTACTCGCAATCACGGAAATGTTGTGTTTGGTTTCAGAAATCTGCAGTGCAGCCATTTAGACTGCAATTGTATATGATGTTTTGTTTCTCAAGATATCACAGTCGTGTTTGCGTCTTTGAAAATTTCAGCAACCACAGACTCCACAGATTTCTTGGTAAAATTAAATATCTTTTTTTGTTGTTAGCCATTTAATTCGCTATTGGTTGATAAAACTTTTCGGTGACTTAAAATTTCAAAATGCCAGATTTCGCAAAATATTTGTTTTTTTGGTGTGTATGTTTGAAAATATCCCAAACCATTGTACAGATCTCCCGAGCAAATAGAATAACTTATTTCATTTGCTGTTGCTTCACTTTTTCCGTGTACGTTGCTAATGAACTGTGCGGTTTTTAAATGTTAACATTATTATGTGATTGTCCGATTTCTTTTCGTAGAAATTTTCAAACGAAGAAAGTTTCAAACAGGCTAAAATTTGGAAAGGAGCAGTTGCTGTCTGCAATAATGCCATCGGCATTAATATCACAATATATTGTGAGCTGCTAATCTTGCATGGAATCACTTCACGGTGACGTGGAGTGCTTTTATTTAGAGAACCAGTAGCTGTGAATCAAGTCTAGTTGATGACAATGATCTCTTGACTGCAAGTTGCTTTTTTTGACCATCGAGCATTGCTACTAAACGTGTAGCTTTACTTTACTTATTTGTTATGTGCAGAGCTTGATGTGGGAAAAACAGGTGCTGGTTTGGTAGATTTGTTTTCCTCCCTTTCCTCCACTCAAGCTAGCGTTATTTTTGCCACTGATCGATGCAAACATCAGCGACCAGTTGCTTGAATCACCTAGAATTGCCCGCAAAGCATACGGGTATGTCTATTCTCAGAAAAGAAGTGCTGGTATGCTGGTTTTCAAGCAGCCACGGAAGCGCCAGCAAACCAGCATGCCATATCGTTCCATAGCGTCCCACTTCAAGGCTTGGTTATGTGCAACAAGTTTAGTTTTGCTAGATATTTGCCAGACACATTTTGCATCATTTAGCTGGCCTTGGTCTCACGATATAGTAACGTTGTGTGAGGCTGGTATGCAAATTTTATAAATTTCAGTGTTTTTTAATTGACGAATCTTTGCAAATTTTAAAGTTGTTTGTCACTATATAGGTAGGTACAAAAGCATTTAACAAATTTTAAACATTTGGTTGGATTTGTGAGTTTTTCAAATTTAAAAAAATAAGAAAGTTTTTTCAATTTGTGTTTGCATGTTTGAATTATGTGTTTGTTTTACTACTCGCAGATAAGTGTCTTTGCATTATCTAGCAATGGATTTCTTGATGTGCCTATTTATGCGGGCTGTCAAATTAAGTTGTTTGGTGCAGTGTTTTTATTGGCATTTAGTCGTGTGCGTTCGTAGATCTTGTACGTAGATGTTGTAGTTTTCATGCTTTGTTGGATCGTTATTTTGTTTTAGCGTTGTGGTTATTCTGCTTTAATAATTGGAGGGCGGCCGCAAACCTGGAATACTGAGGGAATTGTCTGAACCTGGAAAACTTTATGAATTCTTGGGGAATTTTGTGCAAACTCGAGCAGAAATTTTGACAAGCAAAATAGTGTCACTGGATGCAGTTTGCGTGGTGCTATAAAATGCAGTACTCTCTCAATTACCACTGTTAGAATTATTTTTGTTGCAATAACATATGGAAAAGTAAGTTTATGGCTCTGGAAAAGTTATTAAGTTATTAACTGCAGTGGCATCCGTTCGAGGTGGGAGGGGGTGGAGAAAGGGAAGAGGGACGGCAATATCGCTTGGAATAAACATGAACAAGAAGCCCAGCTGTCTCTAGGTAGCTGACCTTACTGGTTGTCAGTGACCTTCAAAGTCACCCAAGGTCCATGATTTTCATTCCATCTGAAAGGGCGCATGCGAATTCCTATTAGTGATTAATAGTAACCTTGGCCGTATCTCTCGCTATTTCCAAGACATGGCTAGTTTTCCGTTGAAAATGCACATTTTTCCTATCCCCTTCCTTTCAAGCCTAAATATGAAAATGTTCCTCTTGCATGCCTATATAACTTTATGACATATGGCTAAGTATTTGTGTAAAAAGTTTTTCCCTGTGACCTACCGTTTAGGCACAATACATCCGTTACAGACGACGACATGACAACCGTACTCGATCGATACTTAAGTATAGTCGGCCAAAAAACTGTTGGGAAATGAATAGGTGCCTTTCTTTTGCTCTCAAAGTTTAAGCCATTTTATGGGCTTTTTAATGCCCAGATTGTGTTCCAAGGCTACCATGGATCATCCTCTAGCTACAGGTGCGGATCAAGGGAGCTCGACGATCGCTGCCTCCATTCCCAAGAACCAATTATTCTCGCTAATTGACTTTCAGTCAGTTTTCTCTAGAAAAATGTCGTCCCCCTTTCCCCCCCCCCAAAAAAAATCACTGTTGTCGCTGCTCAGGGCGTCTACACCATAAAGCTTGGAGCAAATAGGGGTAAGGTTTTTGGGAAATTTAGGGGAGGTGTTGAATAGTATAATTCTGCATTTCTGTAACACGTACGATATGTGCTCATGATTTACGATATCTTGCAAGCAGAAGTGTTCTGTGACGCTTAGAATGTACCAAATTCGCCTTTCGCAAGGACTCGATTGACGTTCCGGACCCCTGCCACTGGGGGAGCTCACGACGCTCTTCAGATTTCCGGTCGGCTGCGGAAGGGGCCCTCTCTATCCCAACCATTTGACGCATAAGGCGTCTCGTTGTCGGCGCCTCATCTTGAGTTAGAGGGGACTTGCTTCAGGGACTTAGGGGGATGGACGCCCTTGTTGCTGATTAAGGCTTTCGATTCCATTACGCCGATTTTCTCATGACGTCGGCAACACAGTCGTGACATAACGCGTCTGTCTCTGGTTGGTGTAGTGGAATTTGGGAAGAACAATAGCTATAGCCGGATCGATTCCCGTCTGCCACTTTCCCAGTGGCGTAGCCAAGGGGGGGGGGCAGGGAACTCATCTCCCCATCGTCCAGACAAAACAAAACGTTTAAACTGCACGAAATTGGCCAATTTGGTCAGTTTAAAATAATTAAAATCGTTGCCCCCAGATCTAGTTTTTTGCATCAAATTTGATTTCGGCTGGGGCTCTGTCCTAGACCCCGCTGGGGGAGCTCATAGCGCTCCCCCAGATCCCCTAACAGGATTTTGGGGGGTTCTATACTTCTAAGAGAGGGAGGGGAAGAAGGGAGGACAGGCCCGACAAGAGAAGGGAGGGAGGGGTGAAAGGGAAAAGGAAGCTTATGAAGGAAAGAAACAAATTGGGGAAGGAAGGGGAGGGGAAGGAAGACGAGCTCCCCCCAATTGAAATTTCTGGCTACACCACTGCACTTTCCTATATCTTAATTATCGTGACATATCCAGTTCACAAAGCGCTGAATCTGTAACCGTTGTTTCTATCCATATGCTTGCAAATCGATAAGAATCAACGCAGACGCTAGCTTATCAGATTGCAAAAGACGTGACTCAACGTCACAAAACGAAATTTGCCGTCCGTGCATGAACGCGAATATCGACGTCCAGGTTTACTTATTTAATTAAATGGACTATGTTGATTATTTTACGAAGAAAGCCAATCACTTAGCAGTATGCTAATTAGCCGCATGTTTGCTGCTGCGTGATTGGTCAATGAGCCTCGTGGTCGTGTTCGCGGATTCGCGGGTATTTCGTGGTGGTTTACAACTGGTGTGAGTTACATCGAAAGTTAATGTTTGTTTCATATTTTATTATTTGTTAATATTTTTAAAACTCATAGTATAGTCGCCGTTATGCCGGCCGTAGCAGGAAGCAAAAAGGGGAAAAAGAACGTCGACGCCAAAGCAGCCGTTGTTAACGAAAAAGAAGATACACAGGTTGGTCTCGTTTGCCTCTAATTGACTAATAATGGCGGAATGAAATTTGCTGAAAATAAGCTAGTATGATACCGCGCCACATGGTGGGAAGCTATGGATGAGTTTCATTATTTTCTTTATATAGTGATCTCTTTGCATGGTACTTTGAGTACTGTTTATTGGTGATTTTTTTAGCACAAACAGTTTATTGTTTGGTGGATGTTGTCAGGTGTAGTATTTTGGGTCTTGTTTGTGAGTCGGTATTCATAATTTCGTATATTTATGTCAATCAGTTAATACAAGGTGAATGCAAGACGTCATAGTCTAGTTGTATCATGTGATTGCATTTATAATTGTGAGCAGACCGGTGCCACTGAAGTCGAGACAACAAAAGCTACCGAAGAAACCAAAACATCAAAGACGAAAGCTGCCGAAGATTCACAGGTATTATTTGCCTAAATATTTCTTCTTAATTTAATGTTTTGGTACATCTGTACAGCAGTCAAATTCAGGGCTATTGCAACTCCTCGAAAGTCCTTGAATTTTTTTTCCATTTTTTCAGGGCCTGGAAAGTTCTTGATAGATGGCCAGTGATCGGCATTGGTTGTTTTGCGTTAATGTTATCTTTCGTCCGTACGGACGGAAGATAGCGGTTAAGCGGTCTTATCTTCCGTCTGTAAATTAGGGTTGTGGTTGGGGTTGCGGATAGAGTTATGGAATTAGGAACTTAAGGCTAGGGTTAGGTTTAGGGTCAGGGTTGGGGTTATAGTAAAGTTTAATGTTGGGGTTAGGGTTAGGCTTAGATTTAGGGTTAGGGTTGCGGACGGAAGACAGCAGTTTGGCAGTCTTATCTTCCGTCCATACGGATGGAGGATAACACTGAGCGTTGTTTTGAGTGCTGAGACTTGGTATGGCATCGTTAATCAGTGTCTCGTGTATTAGTTCCTTGTTATGGATTATGATATGTTTCTCTGTTGTTAGAATGGTGCTAGTGAGGCAACAGCGAAACCTTCCAAAGCTGCCAAGTCGTCAAAGACAAAAGCCAGTTCACAGGTACATTTCTCGTTCGTTATGTCTGTGGTACGTAATTAAATCGTTTATCTGGCCTTGTTGTTGTGTATCTGGCAGTCAGGAGTTGACAAAGCACTTTCAGTGTTGTTTTCAACACCCAGTTTGTCTATGTTCATTGGGTCTGTCATTCAACTTAGCCATCTCCTGTACTGTGCAGATCTCGAGAGCTGTAGAACTAGGCCTGATGCCGGTATGCTTCTTAGCTGGATGGTGTACAAACTTGGGTTTTAAATTGTATAGCTGCAGTTAGATTAGATTAGGTTAACGAAGTGGCTGTCAACTTTGCAACGAAAAAACAGAAACTTTAGGACTCACCCATCAAGAAGTGATGTCCTGGTGGAATTGGAATTCCTCGTTTTGGGGGGGGCATCTGTCCCCCCATACAGACAGCACCTGAAAGGCTTGCAATGCAATGCAACAACAACAGCATTTGGTTAGGTGTGTGAATCCTTTGTCAATTAGTATCATGTTTGTGTGTGGCTAGTGTTTGCTAAATAATTTCATTTACCTTTTTATGTTAGTCTGTTCGTTTGTGGCAGTTGCTTTTTGTTGTCCGTACCAGTGTAAATGATTGTCTGGCCTGCTTTTAATCACTGTCAGGCAACGACCGTAGCATTAAACAGTACATTGATGAATTTTTGCCTGTCCTACTGGAAGTCATGTGGTCCGGAAAGCGGTCAATCCGAAAGGAAGATCGTAGTCAGAGCTCTGTAAATGTTTGCTGTTATGCTTGTAGCACACAAGTAAAGGGCGGTTTGGCTTAGTTGATAACATCGTTGGTCACATCTGCAAAGTTAATCAACGCCGAGCCCGGTTAGTACTTGGATGGATGATTGTCAGCAGGTGGGTGAGCCATCTACGTATGTAACCACTAGTCAGCCACCCAGGTCCCCTCCGTAGGTAGGTGCAATGAGTACAAGCGAAAGCTGGGACATAGTGGGAAAACACCACGTGATGCACTGGCCCTGCGTTTGTGGTCCGGCAGTGTAAACAGGTGTCTGGCTGAGGGTTAAGGAAATGGGAAATCTGCATCGCCGTATGCTTTATGGCTCGTAACGTACATTTTGCATTTACATTACATTGTGCTTGCAGGCTGCGTTGACTGCAGCTGAAGATGAAGAAGCTGCGCCCGAGATCAAGAAAGCGAAGAGCAGCAAGACTGTGCAGGATGACTCGAGTCAGGTGACGAAGATATATTCCATCATGGTTTTTGTCTTCGATGAGAATCGGTGTTGCAAGTAAGATGTTTTTTAAAAAAGCCTGATCCGGTGGGGTCTTTTGGTTCCATTTTTTCTAGTTTAAACCATTGTTTGCATTGGATTTAGGTTTTTTAGTACGTTTTCTGTTGGTTGATGCATTTGAATTCTGTTTGCTCAAGTTCAGGGGGGTTTTAGATGGGGTTACTGAATAAAAACTGTTGTTTTTTGGGGGTAAAGATCTGCCTGGGTGTCTCCGCTCTGATGAGGATCATTGTTTTCACGGACATGGCTGTGTCTAGACAGGCTTAAACCCGTTTTAGTGGCGTGCGTGGTCTTAGGAGGTCATGGAATTTAGAATTTAATTTTTTTAGGCTTGGAAAAACTGATAGAAATCCAGGTGGTTGCCATTTTTTATGTCTTTGCACATGTTATTGGCCTTTATGTACATTATCAAATGTCAGCTGCCTGACTCAGTTTAGTTCGTTGTATGGAATAATTATCACTTATCAGTTGAAATGTGTTGCAGTAGGTTAGCTAGGTTTACATAGACACCATAATTGATTTGGTAAATGTACTCTATATGAGCATTTGACTTGTTCGATAAAACTGAAGCAACTGGTGCTGAAAAGATGTGGAAAATGGATGCATATCATGGCCAAGTTGCTGACTTAAGAAGATGCTAGGAAGTTTTTTTTAATTTATGCCACTGGACGGGGTTTTGTCCACTCACTCAAAGTGTACTCTCTCTCTCTCATTCGTGGTCAAAGGGGGTGGATCACTGCTCCCAATTCGTTCCAGGAAGTCCCAGAGGCATTGTAAATCAGTTACAAACAGATAAGATAAGATAAGATACATATTTGCCACTGGACGAGGTTTTGTCCGCTCACTGAAAGTGTACTTGATCTGACGATTGTTTCATCTTGGTGCTGGTGCTGATACGTTCTCAGGAGACGGAGAAGAAGCCGAGAGGAAGACCAAAGAAGACTGTGACAGCAGGTGCTACAGCGGCAGCGGCGTCTCCTGGGGTGACTGCTTGTACACTTTACAACACTAACAATCCTTAAATTTGCCTTGTAGTAGGTTTTGTGTACATTGGATTTTACACACTGCACTAAATTGACAACCATGGGCAAAGTAAATTTGGGTGTTGTGGAAAGAGTATTTAAAAGACTGACACAACTTTCTCCTGCATTTTTGTTTGATAAGCAATGTTTCCTTTGGTGTTTTGTTTTGCCACTGTTTGTTTGTAACACATTGTTTTGGAGTTATATGTATTCTTAAACAATTTCTTATTTGAGCAAAAGGACAATGCAGCCAAGTTTTAACTGATGGTACGACAGGTTTAGTTTGCTCGTCAGTGTGGAAACTTTTTAAGGTGTGTCAGTTATCGAAAGCATTTTAGCCGTCATTTTTCAGAGTCGATCTGCACGGACAAGCACCTCGGTACCTCGCCGATCATATAGAGCCAGCCATCGAAGTTGCATCGCGACATCGACTACGTTCTGCCAACCGACACCGGCTAATCGTACCCCGCTGTCGACTCAACACGTACGGCCGTCATGCTTTTCCAGTTGCTGGTCCGACGGTCTGGAACTCGCTGCCAGATGAACTCAGAGATCCAGCGTGTGACATTGGCAGTTTCAAACAGTTCTTTAGAACAATCCTGTTCAGTCAGTACTAGTGTGACAAGCGCATTAGAGGTTAATTTTAACAATATGCGCTATATAAATTTACATTTTACTTACTTACTTTACTTACTTACTTAGCTTTGTGACACTTACATGCACATGCAGTTTGCCTTGCATCCATTAACAGTGAAAGATGTGTAACTATAAATTTTAGCACAATACTTGCTATATCTAGACCTTATAAGTGTCTATTATTACAGGTTGTAGATTGTGGCCATTAAGCTGTGCTGTGCAAATATCATGGAGGGTTGCATTTTCTGGCTGTTGAAATCTGTTTAGAATGATGATAGATAGGTTTGTTTAATCAGGCTCCTGTCTGATTACTGGGATAATTTTTTGATTGAAAGACTGAATTTTGCTGCATCTTATTTGAAGTTTTAGCGCAAACTACGTAAAATTAGGCTAGCTGCTGTATGCCATTACTCCAGCCCACAGCCAGTTTTTTTAAATATGACCCCAAATTCCATTACGCTGACTTTGTGACAAAGTTTGCGGAAGTCGTTTTCGTCTGCAACTTTCATCGAAACTTTCCAGCTGACTTTCTTCGTATCATTTTATGAACTAGATTCTCGACATATCGCGATGGTTCGAAAAATCATAACTTGCCTGTAACATCACAGTTTTTGTTGTTTGCGACTTTCATGGTGCGTGTCTGCAAAACTGAGGTAGAAGTCAGCATAGTGGAATTTGGGCTTTAAAATGTAGAAAATGTGTTGGTCATTTTGACACATTGGCTGTTCAGGAGAAAAAGCCTCGTGGCAGACCGAAGAAGGCCACAACTGAAGAAGGTGCCAAAGCAGCATCTCCCAAGGTAACTGCTTAAATACTTCTGTACACATTGCTTTATTAGCACAGTTCTCAAATTCTGCTTGTAATTTGTTTTGTATACATTGGATTTTATGCACTTTGCTAAATTAACAAGAAATCTGAGCTAATGCTCATGAGATGCGCGAGAGCTTATAGCAGTTCCTGTTCGCAGGTAATCTTGGTCTATCTCCATCCATTTCATCACAATTCATCCTTTTGCTGGCAAAAATCAACAAAAATTCACTAAAACCCCTTATTTTTAGGGTTCAAGGTCAATCAATGTTGACAATCCTACGAAGGTCGTCACCAGTGCTTGCTCTGTTCAGCAACATGTCTGTGCCTATCTGCAACCATTTTCACGCTAGACAAGCCAACAGCGGATAAATAACCACTTTTTAGAGCGGTACCCCTCTTTGGCACCCGCTGCGCAGTCCCCTTTGAATCTAGAAGGTCCGGACTTGGACTGCTAAAAGCTGCATTCAGTGCTAAAAATTTCGTACACATGTTATCTTGGTCTATTTCCAGCTATTTTGGCGCAGTTCATTGTTGAAATGCGCGTTGCAGCCCGAAATCGCGAAAAATTCACTAAAACCCACTACCTATTTTTGGCGTTCAAGGTCATTTAAGGTCATCGATGTTGACATTTTTAAGAAGCTCGTCGCCAGTGCTTGTTATGGTAAGCAGCATGTCTGTGCTTATCTACAACCATTTTAGCGTTAAACGAGCTAATAACAGTGAAATGACACCTTTTTAAGCGTGGTGCCCTTCTTTCTCCCCTTCGTTCGTGGGGACCCCCTTCACCCAGTGGCATGAAATTTTGTCATGAAATATTAAAGACACTAAGCTATCATATGGTGAAAAGCTGAAGTCTCTATCGTACATGGTTTTGGTACGGTACCAGGACGTGACAGATACAAGACACCAGTTCAGAATTACCATAGCGAATGCGTGCTAGCTCTCGCGCCTAAATTCCATGAAAAAAAATTGATACTAGATCAGACTGTCTTTTGAAGGCTTCATAGGTTATGTTCGGCTTTTATGTCTTCCGTCCACAATGTTCACAAATAGCGCAGACCCCTTGCTTTCTGGCTTTTTATTCTTTCGGTTATCACCAAGTTTCAAATATTGAAAACTATTTCTTCCCAAGCTGCTCTTAACAAATTATTTATATTAGTCTTTTCCCCTGCTTCTCTTAGGTTCCATTTTGTATCGCATAATTTGATGAAATAAGTATCCAATTTTTGGTTAGCAGGTGTCCCATTGGATGGGGCATTGGTCCAGGGTTCCCATGCATTCTTGAATGTCTGGAAATTTTTCCTTGAAACTCAAGGTTTTGAATATCTTTGAAAACCTGATTGGTCCATGGAAGTCATTGAATTTAACAGTGTCTGGTGTTTCATCTGTAATATAATGTGTTGGCAGTATTTTAATGCAGTTTCAACTCTATTTCATGCAGTCCTAAGACACATCATATAGCATAAGCTTGATGGGCTGTTTTATGTTTGTAGAAGGCAACAAGTGGCACTGGACGTGGGCGTGGGCGTCCAAAAAAGGCCCAGGTAATTGTTATATTTGTTTCGCTGAGTGATTGATGTAAAATGGTGGTGCATGTGTACTGCGTGCAAACTCTAGTTCTGTCTTACTTTTAAAATCTTTAGCTGCTGGATTTCTACCTGTGACTGCCGCATTCCTGCGCATGGTGTTTACTTTCGGAAAACAGACATGAAACTCTGACCATCTGTTTGTTGACTATGATCACCAGTGGCACTGGGGACACCTTGTCAGCTATAGCCGTCAGTGGCATTTTTTATGGCAATGATGCATAGAGTCGAAAGCAAGTCCTGTATATTAAACTAACAAAACTTTTTAAAATTTATACACCAGTAAAAGATATATCTCATATACATGTGTGAGCTTAAAGCGGATATGATGTCATTGAAATTTGTGACGTCGTAAAGCGTTAACCAGATACGATTTGGAGGGCTAATGCAAACAGGGCAAATATACGCGCAACAATTCTCCTGTCTGACCCTGGATTTACGAACGTGACACCTTGGGATAGGCAATTTTGTGGAAGCCCTGAATTTCTTATTTGTAATGTGAATACATAGCAGCCGAAATCTGTGCTGGCCATTATTAAGAACGCTTCTGTTGATTACGATGTCACATCAGGATTATCCGTCGTCTTTGTGAAAGGTTCAAAACTTTTTACAACGTACTCCCTGCGGAGCCTTGATGTATGGGGGCCTGGGAGCGCGTTTTGAAGATCTCCCCTAAATACACAGTGCCCATCACTGCAACCCTATCCCAAAGTTAAAATTACCCAGCAAGCTATTCGCGACTCTGGCTTCGTACAGCAAGACCACCCTACATACAACAGAAACTTGACACTAACTATTATCTTTTTCTAAATTTGAAAAACTTCCTCCGTAGTGACTGCTATCCAAACAGTGAATGAGTCAAGTCTGTGGTAGAAGCCTGGCTGAAAGAACAGATATAAAATGCTTTATGACATTATAAGTTACAATAACGTCATATCCGCTTCAAGCTCACATTAGTTCTGGAGAAATGTGCATTTTATTGGTGTATAGATACTGAAAAGTTTTTCAGTCTAACATATCGACTTGCAAAACTGTTTGAATGCCCCTTGTAGTACTATTTGTTGGCGTGGCATTACATCTTACAGATTGAAAGCATTTTATCATCACTTGATGTATGTTGATGTTGTAGCAGTTGTAGTAATGGGTGGTAGTTGTAGTAGTATCGGGGCTGTAGTAGTATTTATTGTTGTGTGACAGCCCACGGAGGTGGATGCTGGCAGCGAGTAATGCGTGAGGACACAATCTCTTGATGTGGTCTGCAGCAGACAGCGGACAGTGACATTGGATGTCGCATTTTGACTGTATTTGACATAGATGATTATACAACATGTAAAAGACAACCGTGCAGTGGCAGCATGGCCGATCGGTCGTAGCTGTTGTGATGACGTTGATTTTATTCTTACGGTGCTTCGGCGAATGATCTCCTGATTATACTCGAAATTGCAGAAATATTCTGCTTATTTCTTAGAAGTTTGTTTTGTTTTTAACATTTGCCATCGTCATAGCGACTGTGATCAGTATATCACTTGTCGCAGAACCTTCAAACACATCCAAACGAACAGGTTTTTTAGACAAATAATATTTACTTTTAGAGGTTTGGTTGGCTGTTACTCGCAATTGTAGAAATATTTGGCTTATTTCTTAGAAGTTTGTATTGTTTTAAAAATTTGCCATTGTCATAGCAACTGTGATCAGTATATCACTTGTCGCAGAACCTTCAAACACATCCAAACGAACAGGTTTTTTAGATGAATGGTATTTACTTCTAGCGGTTTGGTTGGCTATTAGTTGCGGTTAATTAGAAAAGCCGTTATGTAAGACTGGGTGCAATCTGACACACTGCAGATTTCAGAAATAATATATTTTTGTTTCATTGTGATTTTTGCCACTACATATCTTATGCATTTCTAGCCTCCACAGGTGATAGATTTTGCTTCGCCGATTTGCTGTAGCTTCAGTTCATCTGTTTGCAAGGGTACCGTGGAGTACTGTGTGTTGTTTTTAAATGTTTGCTTTAAGCTTTAATTGTCTTTTTCTTTCTCATCGTAACATCTACAAATACTGCAGTGCTAGTGATGAATGCCCAAGTAACTGATGTGTGAGTGTAAACAGAATGGAAAATTGTGTATTGCTTACTTGTAGTTTTATTTAATAAATTAAGTAAACGTGTTTATTGGAATTTTTCTATTTAGAGATGCTGGTTTATAGCAGAAAATTTTCTTAAAATATGCGGAATTTGGCGAAATATGCAGCGCATATATGCAGCATATTTTTCCGCATAATTCCAGCATATGCAACTTCGAGTGACGGAGAATCATAACCATGATCATTAATAGGCCTATTCTCCGCAGTTTTGACATTTCTGACTTAATTTATCAATCGTTATGCACCTAAAATATTCGATCGCATATGCAGTATATGTGCGAATTTTTGGATGTGTGGCGTAATTCTCGCATATGCGATTTTAAAAATGTTGTTATTTGAGGAAAAATGTGCGATATGCAAGTTTTGGCAAAATATGTGATCGCATATAACCGGCATCCCTATCTATTGTGTTGTTTGACAGACTTAAGTACTTGATGTAGACCAAGGCCGGTGTTACTTTTTTATTACACAGGTCGTTCAATGAAGCTGTTTACTTCCAGTCATGGGTGCCATTTTGTTTCTGTTCGTTGTTGAATTCAGAGCTGCGTCTTGAATGGCCTACCAAACATAAACATGTTCAGTGTCAAATTAGATAGTTTATGCCGTAGCATGGAAAACTTTTATAGTTTTAATAGTTTTAGCTAATAGTTTTAATTTCTGCTAACAGCTTTTATTAATTTCTGTTGACTGTTTAGAGTTTTTTGCCGGTTGTGCCGTCAGCAGAAATTAAAACTATTAGCTGAAACTATAAAAGTTGGGTCGACATGCATACATTAGCGTATTTTTAATATACTTATCTATGAACAAACACGAACATATTAAGCATCCAAAACGCAGCTCGGTGTTTGTACCGACGTCTACCACAGACTATTTAATTTTAGCAAAGAATATTTAATTTTTTTAACCCCGTCTTATAAAGGAAAAAATTTTGAGGCAGCGGTATTAGTAGGGGGGATATTTTGAGCTCCAGTGCATTGTTTTAGAGATATTTCCAAAAATGTGTTTTTAATTCAGCAAATATTCACATGCTATAGATAAGCACTGGCCTTGATGTAGACTAACTTGTGTCTGGGGAAAATTGGATGGATACAAATCTTGGTGTTGTTACGGTAACTTATAGTCTTTGGTCATTCATAAATCATGACGTTAAGTAACTGGAGTCCCGACTTAGTGAAATCTCCGTTAAGTATGAATCTTATCCTTTAAGTTCTTGAAGCAATTAGGAAAAATATTCACCTTATTGGTGGACAGTAGCCCATCTAAGCTCTCTTTGTCTCGTTACGGCATTGCTTTTGTCAGTTCCAACAGTGTATTAAGAACTAGGCCTAATTCTTAAGCACACTAGTGTTTATTATTACTTTTGTGGTGTGGGCTAGCAACGTGAAATGATGCAGTGGACGGTAGCAGAGGCTAACAAAAGGCCCAGCTGTTGCTAGGATAGCTGACTGTATTGGTTGTCAGTGCCCTTCACTGTCATCCAAGGTCGATTTCCATTTCCTTGGGAAGCCAATATGCCGCTTTCTATTAATGATCAACTTAGGCCCTATCTCGCACCATTTAGTCACAGTAGGATTTAACGGCTTTCAAGTCGTCCAAGGTGAATGATTTCAATCTCGTCTGACAGCGCGTATGGAACTTCCTATTATTGATTAATAGTAACTGGCCGTGTCCCTCGTGTTTCCAAGATATGGCCGGTTTAACATTGAATCTCTTACCCTCTTCTATTTAGCCACCAATCTGAAAATGTTTGTTTCCCTTACACTGCATCGCTGAAATTTTGCATGCCTAGGTTTATGGCACATGGTTAATTATTCATGTAAAAAGTTTTACCCTACGAACTAACGCTTAGCCACAATATATCCATGACACACGACACTCGTCGGTGTAATGTCCCAGTTTTGAGGCCCTGCTGAGTGCTAACTAACTATCCAGATCCAGACGACAACCATACCAATAGCTTGTCCATTACTTGAGTAGCCTACGGTCGGCTAAAAAGAGACGAGAACTTAAAGCATGAAAATAATGAGTGAGAAAACTGAAGAGGTTAATCTTCAAAGTATACCAGCAACGAATGGCATTTGTAGGAAGTGATTCATTAACTGAAGACTTATTTAATAGTTTATGTTTGTGTGTAATTTGATTCAAAATCGGCTTTTGGCCAACCATTAGGTCGAGTCTGACGCAATGTGTTGTCTGTAATGCATGTATTGTGGCTTAATAACCTTACCGGACAACTGCTACTCTGTGATACCAAGTCAGACCCCTTGCATCTCCCAAACGGGGGTACTGACTGCACCCCATATATACTTGCATTGCAAATTGTGGGCCAACCACTTAAGTTAGTGGCACGGTTACTATTCACAGTTTATACTAATGCGGCAATAAATTTGGAATATTACAGTGGTTATGCTCAGAAACTCTAAAAATAATACCACCACCGACTCCCTACGGTTTACGGACGCCTGGTATTCAACAATAGGGGTCCCGACCCTATCCTCAAAATTTCACGGCATTACGTACGACCAAACTGTATCAACGCAATGAATTACATGTACAGATATTTGCAAGTTAATTTAAATGCCATATCTAATGTCTCCATTGCCGACCTTTTCCTTTCCTCTAAACAGGGCTACTGAACTGACACTTCATTCACATTTGCTAGCATTCGGACACCAGCTAACGGTCGGCCTTTCCTAGCGCCAGTAGAGCCTTTTGTTATTGATAGACTCCCTGCAAATCGATCTGTTCCGTATATGCTAATGAACCTGTTAATCTTGCACGCTATTGGCTGCCGGATGCACGTGACCCAGCGTATGACGTCATGCACGTACCTTTAAAGGCGGATCCGACGCTTTGGCCATTTTAGATCAAAGTGAAAGATGAGAAATGTTGTGATAAAATCTATAAATAGTTGTGCAATATTCTAAAAAATGGTAAGATCTTTTGACGTACGTATTAGTAATTATTTAGTGCTAGTTAATAGAGCGTCTTGGAAAGAATAATGGCTGATTTTATCGTAAATTTTGCCCAGCTGTTTGATACAAACAATGGATATTCTCTGGCAGATAGCCGTCCGAAAATAGGATTAGTTGTCCCCAGTTTGGCACAAATTTATAATTACTGTAGTTTCGTCATGAAATATGACACACTTACCGTACTTGCTCGTTTCTACGGTTTCTGTGGTAAAGCCAGGGCCTTAATATGCACCTTAAACTATCTGTCACTGGCAACTAATTTAAACTACAGCATAGGTTTTTTTCCTGTGAATGAAAATGAAGATCTCTGATATGTATGAAACTGTGCAGGTTGTTATTATGTACGTGGTTGTGTGGTGTTGCAGGTGTTGTAAAAGGTGGGCTTCGGGTTAAGCCTCACTGCAAAAATATCAAGACAGAAAGATTAGCAATCTCTGCTCGTTTTCTCGACAGGAAATTTTCGGCCGCAGCAAAACGTCCACTCCACTGCCAACGATGTTAGTGGAAGTACTCTGTGCAGTCGATTTCATCTGTGGCTTGCTTCGTCACCAGGTCGAGGCAGGCACCCCGGCCGATGGTGATAAAGCGGGGTCCGTGACGTCATCCGAGTTCGGCAACAAGGTCGGAACGTTCCGACGAGAGCTCGACGACCGTTTGCGCGCCCACTACCGAGGTCATTGGCATCCGAATGCGCCAGAGCGTGGGAGTGCGTATCGCTGTATCCGGGTCGGTCGTCGTAAGGTGGACCCGCTCATAGCTGGTGCTGGCAAGGAGGCGGGTCTTAGCGAACGAGAGCTCCTAGCGAAGCTGCCTGCAGACCTGACGTTGTGGGTTGATCCAGACGAAGTCTGCGTCCGTTTCGGGGAGGATGGCAGCGTCGGGGTGATCTATCTTGGCAGCAAGCACGAGGGCTCCGATTCAGATCCGGACGACTCGATGGCTTCATCGACCGGGTACGGTTCGGAGGTAGACTCTGACCGAGCTAGCCCGGAGACAGTTCTGCCGAACATCGATGACCTTCGACCCGTTGTCATGCCAACCAGTTAATGCGGTGACGTCCAGTAGCCCATCGCCGACGCTTTGGGACCAAACGGGCGGGCAGCCGACAATCTGATCTGATCTCTCTGTTAAACTGAACATTCGAGTAACGTTATTGGTTATCAATTCATGGCAGCTTGTTTGTGTTTCTCTTCTTCCGACAGACAGCTCTCGGATCTCGTAGTGAATTTTTGTCCATGCGATGATTTTAATTTTGCGTTTTTCTGTTAACTAACTCACCGCAACTACTGCGCACAGAGATTATATCTGCTGGATTTTAGAATTTTGAAGTCGTCAGTTGCAGCATCTATTATATAAAGCAAAAAATTGTTTTAACTGACGTTCGGACAGACGTGTTGCAAGTTCCACATTCCCGGCTTATAGCCAGCTGCTCATGGATAAATAATCATTAACTGCGGTAGTTATGAATAAAGTATTTTTTGTCATTTTTAGTGCAGCAGAAAAACTTGTGTTGTTGTTTATTCAGTCATCTAACAGATCCAGTATTGCATAGGGCTGGAAAACTGGTTTTACAATGTAGTAGCTTTGTAAGTTTGTAAAAACTAAAAAAACCTTAAAATTCCAAAAAAAAAATTTCATCATTTGTTGTGAAATTTCAAATACAAACCACATTTAATTTCATACTTTTGTACGTGATGCTGAGTTTTGGTATAACTTAGAGAAAGTGATGTGACGGAGAATTGTGCGTATGATTTTGTTTCTAGTCTTTTGTTGTACTCAACAGCTTAACCATTGAACAACTTTTTCTAACACATTGGTTTCCAGCCCTGGTACTGCAGTTAATATGCTAGTTTAACTGAAATCCAGAACCAGGCAGTGGAGCAACATCTGATGTGCATGTAGAGATTTTTCAACTGAATTGAATTACAGTACAGTAGCAGTGCAGTGAGTGGACAAAAGATATTGAATTACACTTCAAAATAATGTGCAAGCACCTGCAAATGTTAAGTCAGTTAAACCAGTTTTGACTCGGAACCATCGCCTGAGTTTTAAGTGTCATGTTTTATGAGGCTATTTCTATAATTTGTAGCATCTGAATTACTAATCCTGCGATACTACTGATGTAAGGCGACAACTGAATAACTAACAGTAATTAATCTATGGGCAGTTAAGTATTGACTGCAGTTTTCACATCGTGGTAGTGATGATTACGAACTACAGAAGTTCAAGGACTTTCAGAACGCTGTTATGTCAAATACTACAGCTTTCAAGGCCTATTTGTCTAAGTTAGTCTTTCAAGGACTTTCCAGGTCCTGGAAAATGGAGGCTTTTTTCAAGGACTTGTTGTTGTTGTTGGTTCTTCCTCATTTCTGAAGACTGAAGACCGGTGATGACGATACAACAGATCTCCATGCTGTTCGGTCTCTAGCCATTGTGATGCACTCTGGAATCGATAAACCAGTCCAGTCCTTCGCATCATCTGACAAGCGTCGTTTTGGTCTGCCTCGAGATCTGATACCACTGATGCGACCATGTAATATATCTGTAGAGAGGTTTTCAGCTCTGACAACATGGCAGAAGTACTTCAACTTACGGCATTGAATAGTTGTCAGAAATTGGCGACTCAGTGACAGTTCATCCAAAATAGACTGGTTTGTCCTGTGTTCTGTCCAGCTGATCCTCATCAGTCTATGATACTTGTGGATACCCTGAATGTAGTGGGATTTTTTGCAGTCAAATACCTTCCTGTATGACATTACTAGCAGCAAGCACCAAAATGGATCAATTAACTGTGCAGCAGGCACAAATTTTGTGTAGGTTTTACACCGTCAAAAATACACAGGGACAGCAACGCTACAGATTTTCTGCCTACGCTTAAGTACTATGACTAACGCTGTGATTACTAGGGCGCACATTTTTCCCGCAGAAAGTTTTGCCAAATATCGCGGGCCAGTTAGAAAAATTCCGTGTCAAAATTGTCCAAATTCCGCGGCTTACAGTGGCCTTCCGTTAGTGTGTAAACTAAGCTTTATTCTGTTAAAAAACCTCAGTTTTTGGATGCTGGCATGGTGCTTAGTTGTGCTAGGACAATAATAAATGAACACAATGTGACTGAAAAATTGCACTCTTGAAAAGAAAAAAAACATCAATAATTTTTTGTATGCTGCTAGCATAACTGAGCACCATGCCAGCAGCATACAAAAAATTATCGATCTTTTTTCTTTTCAAGAGTGCAATTCGTCAATGAGTCACATTGTGTTCATTTATTATTGTGCTCTATACGATGGTAATTATTGGTAGGGATTGCAGTTTTAGGCAGTTCAGTTTGATTTTTTTCCGTGATTACAGTGACATGATTCAAACTGCTGCGAGAGCTAGTACAGTTAGTTATTGGTGAAAAAGAAAGAAAACAGAGAAAACTAGAAAGAGGGAAGTAGTACCAAACTATGCAGGGAAGTGGGTGATATAGACTGGAGCATCGATCCTTCTAACATTCTTATGCAGTCAATGCACTTACTGGATTAGTTAATTGAATAACATCCTAAATGTATAGCCGTTTTCCAATCCAGAAAAAATATTTGCAGAGCAGGCGGCCTGTTGCCAGTGAAGTGAATTTAAAACTGCTAAACCATAAACCACAATGCATATTACCACTCCCAGGTATAGAGAATGATGCAGTAGTCGACACAATGCTTGTGTACTGGTAACAATTTCACTCACAAAGTAGCAGGCAGAAAAGAGTAGTAATGGAAGAATGCAGAACTGATACTAATTACAATAGGTGAGTAGCAGATTCGCATGAATTTTCCGGCAACTTGCACACCAGCATCACAGTAGTCAAACAATATCCTCCAAGACAAAACACAATGCCGTTCATTGACTGACAAGATACAAGGACCCGAGTATATCAAAGTTGAAAGACCCAGGCAGATGCCCAAAAAAACCCAAAACCCACAAAAACCACTAAGTATCCCACCCCAAACATAATCCAATTATAGTTTCTGGTTTCACTAATGATGAATTAGGCCTACGTTATCGTTGCTGTGTTTTAGAAACATTTAAACCTACAAATTTGTTTATATTGGTATATTTTAGCTGTCAGGAGCAAACTGAAACTCATGAATCAACCAACTGAAAACCCATACAAATCCCAAAATTCATCAAGTTGGGCCTTTTTACAAAAACCAAAAAAAACCCACCGGGCCGGGTTTTTTTTTGTGGAACCCTGAGTATGACGAGGCTAAATGTTTCCGAGGGCTCTACATTTTCACAGCCGCAAATCACATCGAGATATAGTACAAAACATGTTGGCAAGATGCAGCACAGCAAGTCATTACATAAAACATCACATGTCGCAATTATTACGCAGCCATCTTAATAATCCACATTACGGGTCTTGTGTCTCTCCCTTATTGACCCTTAATTTGAAAAGAATAAAAAAGCTATATATGGTGTTTCAGAAAAAGGCACCCTTTTTGTTTCTTTCATAATTCAGTCAAATGGTGATCAATTTGCATGAAATTTTTACCACATGTAGCTGAAGAAATTCTAATTCAAAATATATAAACAAAATATAACTGTTAGTTAATTATTCTTTGCTAATCGTGATGTAGGCTCGCGCTACCATGCTTGCCATGCCCCCCCACCTTCCAGCCTCTAGGTCTAGGTGGACGGCCACATAATGTGTCGGAACTCAGCTTACATATTTTCAGTTATTTTAGAGTGTCCATCACACAGTTCCTATCGTCTCTTTGACTTCTTCCGGAAGCTTGACTTGACTTTGGTTTTTCGATGCATCGCTACGGCAGCACTGCTCTTCTGTTTGCGTATAGCTCTCTGGTTCATCCAGGCAGGATATTGTCCATGCTCATCTCGCAATGTACGCCGGCTGTACTTGCGCTGTGGTGCTTCCTTGATTTCCATTGCTGACACATCACCTACAACAAGCAATTGATCGGTCAATGTTTTTATTTCAAGTTGAAACCAGGGTCAAATCAAGGCCTGGGCACAAGGAAAAACTTTTATGGACGAAAACTTCCTAAAATTTTAGGATGTTTTTCAGGGCAGATATACTGTGTTCTGATCATGGCATCAGGGTTTTCAATAGTGGACGTTTGGGCGTAAATACGCCCAAAAATTTAAGCCAATACGCCCAAATTTTCAGACGTGGACGTCACGACGTCCAAATCAATTTGCTTCTTATTAAGTTTATTTGTCTATAATAGCCTAAGCTGGAAATTGACGTCAGAATCTGTTTTCCGATGTTTCGCTGGTTCAGTAATTTTCGCTGACTGTCATGTTTCTGCATTTCACGAAGACGTGGCACGGCAACCATATTAATTCATTCTGTGAACAGTTCTGATCCAGAAACTGCAACTTTCGTTTTGCATAAAGCTACTAAAATTAAATGTTGCTTGTTTTTACAAGAAAACCCAGCTGTCGCTAGGGAAGATGCGCTACAGCCTATTTAGTTCCTGTTGCACTACTGACCTTTAAGGTCATCCAAGGTCAATAATTTTCATGTCATTTAAAAGCCAATATACGTGACTGTCTATTAGTGATTAATAGCTAGGTAACTTGGCCCTATCTTTCACTGTTTCTGAGATACGGCTACTTTACTTGAAACTTTCCATTAGAAATTGTGGCGAAACCGCTGCAAATGGAGACATGGTTACTATTGACAGCCTATATATAGGAAGTCACCAGCGCCCTATCCGATAGTATCATCGCCAACCCTCTACAACTAACCGTTTAGTCACAATACCGCACGATTGTCGTACCATAATGCGTTATGACCAAAGACGTTATCTAACGTCTTTGGTCATGACCTTCCAAGGTCATCCAAGGCCAATGATTTTCGTGTCATTTGTAAGCCAATATGCGACTTCCTATAAGTAATCAATAGCAAATAGCAATCTCTTGCACTGATTAATCACAATTATACATCCGTGACAAACAGATTGACATACTGACGACAATCGTGCCAAACGCGCTATTCAGCATGGCTATAGCACGTAAAAACCACGACCTATGTCGGTGGTGCGTTAGTGATGCATATGTAGTAAGTCTTGTTTTGCATTAAGTTTTTGCTTGATTTTTCTTGTAAGCCTACTGCATGACTCCCAGATTTTGTACACTGGCGTCCAAATTTTTTTAGCTTGGAAGTCATGACGTTCTGAAAACTTAGGTCTATTGAAAACCCTGCATGGCATGTGTGAAAATTTCTAAAGTATAGTTTTATCATATTGTGACAAATCTAAATATTGCATTAATTATACCTGCTACAGTGTGTACCTGTGTATGTATCCACAAAGATTATCAGGTCCACAGTCAAAAATCAGTGCAGCCTGAGGCAAAGGCGTCCACACCCGGAAGCCATTTCAGCTGGCTAACTTACTGGTTAACTAACTGTTGATTTGCACAGTAATTTCAGAATTTCAAAATTTCAGGACAACTGGACAAATTTTCTGTATACTTTGTTGATGTCAGACCATTTTGTAAAATTTCAGGAATTTCAGTGCTGACGCCTGAAAATCTGGGTTTCTTTAGAACAGTTCTTTTCAACCTTTTTGCTGCAGCGGAACCCTAAACAAGCTTGAAGGTCACTCACGGAACCCCATGCATTGATCCATGTGTCCAGCGATGTACGCGAGGTAGAAGCTAGACTCATTTCCCTAGCAGGGCAAAGCCCCCATAGTGATGACAAAGCAGGCAGAAATGAACAATTATAATATGAAATTTGACCACTCCATAGCTCTGAGATGGGCTTTACATGAAGAGCTATATCATTTAACCATTGCTAGGCAACAATAAGTTACGGTAGACCTATTTAACCAAACACGATGGGCGAAGCAGTCGCCGACGGCCGCTAAGCCCCAGCCACCAAACCAGAAAATTTATCACGTGTACATTTTCGGACATATAGGGCCTATGCATCTTTTATATTTTTCTTAGCATAGTGTACAAAAAATTGAATTAACTAAGTAAATGGTCAAACAATTTCGTAGCCATAACCCTAATCAATACATTCTTCAAGATTTTTTTCTTTTTCATTTCCAATAAAGCATTAATCCTCGCAGTTGAGTAATGCCGTGCATAACGGCCGACGTTATAATATAAACCTACAATGCAAATATGCCAAAATTACTAACAACAAAAATGATTAAACACAGTAATCTATGCAAAAATAGACGCGCAGAAGTGCAATTTGCTGATTTTTTACAACTCTTGTCTGGCGTGACTTCGCTGGCCAGCTGCGGAACCCTAGGCAGATGTTCGCGGAACTCTAGGGTTCCGTGGAACCCCGACTGAAAATCACTGCTTTAGAAAGCCAAACCCAGTGAGTTTGATTGGGTTTGGGAGTTAACCCCAAATTTCTTAAAGAAAATTTCAATGCTCGATGCCAAAAGTTGATGGGTCTTGCAGTTTACATGGGTTTGAATTTATCAGAATGATCACTGAGCACTCGTACATACTGTCTACAATACATGGAATGAATACAGTAACCAAAAATTTGAAAATTCACAAGTTTAAAAACTACACCAAAAAATGAAATATTTGATAGCACTGGAAATAAACTCGAATTGGAATA
>Ga0209367_1001093_pt1 | contig 31843 bp, 26 predicted proteins | sample WorMetLIZISLAND2_FD_187412 | JGI IMG/M metagenome (GOLD analysis project Ga0209367, IMG submission 187412) | Marine gutless worms symbiont microbial communities from Max Planck institute for Marine Microbiology, Germany - Olavius geniculatus... ...
GCATAGCTTTGCAGTTGCAGTATCATTCTGAAATTTCACCACAGCAGTCCTTGTGCATAATGTAAAAAATTTAGGGGGTGCCTTGGTTTTTATTTCACACTTTGTTTTCTTGGACCACCCTACTGTAGGCCTATACCTTACTTTTGCTACCCTTCTAAGCAGAACTCTAGTTCGGTTCAGTAACTTAAGTTCAGTTAAGCGAACACAAAGTTTACATTTTCTATTAGGCCTACTAGGCATGCTAGGCCTACGGTTTATACTGGAGACAGGAAACCGCTCAGAGACTTATAGTGGTCTAGGCCTATAGTGTATAGGGCTTAATACACTGAAGTCGTTATTTGACTTTGAACTTTGATAGGGATAGGCCTAGTGCAGTTTTACTAACAACATGAGGCAGTATCAAAGATCAGCATCTCAATGTGCCGGCATGGGGTTATTGGAGTGGGGCGGTTGGATTGCACAAAAGAGCTAAGATGAAAGGAGCCCGCATTCGTTGATCTGCTTACTGTGTTACATCATGTCGACATGGACGGACTACTGCAAGCAAGCTTGCTCTGAATACATGCCCTCAGGCAGTGTCATGGTGTGCGCCACCTACCGTACAGCACGATGGAGACAGTCGCATGCGGCGTTAATTAGTCAGATGCGTGCAAAGCAAAATGAACAACACGGAGCTGTTGTTTGCAGCAATTATGACTTATTGTACCTTCAACATATATTGCCGCATAAAATAGCAAATAAATCCGAATATCAAACAATCCAAAACCTAATTCGGAATTCGAACAAATCGAACAAATACCGAATAACCGAATATTGGATTACAACCCTACCCAGCACTGACGCTGATCGATTGCATTGATTAAGTTGTTATGTTTTTACGCGCGAAAGCAGCTACTGCTTTCATCACGTCTTAGCCATCGCAATTCTGTCCGTCCATCTGTCTGTCTGTTTCTTCGTCCGTCCGTCCGACCGTCACACGGGTGGAACAAGATTGGGCCTAGGTTAGACCTTGGCGCCACGCTACTATCGTTATTCGATCCAGATAGAGAATTTGGTATTTGTATATTAAATTAGCGTGAACACCCAATTTTCAGCTAAACTACTGAACCGGAAATGCTATAGGCTTTTGCGCGTCTCGTGAGCATTAGCTCAAATTTCTTGTTAATTATATCATCATCGATGACCTTGAACGACCTTTAGTGAATTTTTCGCAATTTTTGGCTGCAGCGCAATTTCAACAGTGAATTGCGACAAAATGCCTGAAGATAGACCAAGAATACCTGCGTATGAAATCTTCAGCATTAAATGCAAATTTTAGCAGTCCAAGTGCCGATGACTTAGGTTCAAGGAGGCCTGTGCACATGAGCATAAAAGAGGGGTACCCCTCGAAAAAGTGTTTATTCTGCCTCGTCTAGCATGAAAACAGTTGCAGATAGGCACAGACATCCTGCTTACAATAACAAGCACTAGTGACGAGCTTCTTAGGAATGTCAACATCAATGACCTTGAATAACCTTGAACCCCCCGAAATAGGGGTTTTTAGTCATTTTTTGTGATCTTGGGTTGCGACACACATTTTAAGAGTGAATTACATATAAAATAATTATAATTTGACTGCCAAAGTAGCAGGACTGCTGCTATCACGTGTCACGTGAGCTTTGCTCAGATTACTCGTAAAAAACCTAAAAACCTCAATAAGTCCAAATATTTAGGTTTAATAGTTTTTTCGTTGTTGTGAAATTTATTACATGTCATATTTTGATTCATACTTTAATCGTGATTTTGGAGTTGACATCAATCACGTCATTATGTCGTTCACTCATAAAACAGTGTATAACATTAACAAGTTTTTCCTGGATCGTAATTTTGTGTATGGTGTTAGTTGAATAATAAACCAATTAAATGTAAAACAAACATTTAAAAACCAAAAGCCTAAAGATTTTCTTTGAAAACCTAGGTTTTTTCCAGCCCTGGATATGAGATCATTGTAATTTATTACATCACAGAGCATTATACAGAAACAGGTTGCATTAGATCTCTGAATCGTTTTGGTTTAATGCTGTACGACATCAGAAATTATAATGCCTTATATGCAACATGCTCACAAAAGTATGCAAGGACGGTGCATTTTACTCATGTATAGAGACAAAAAAATTCTGTTTTAACATACTGAGGCTAAAACATTTTTGACAGCCCCTCATACATGAACAACTGAACCAAATTTCAAGATTCTTGACATTTCTAGTGCTCTGTACTTTTATTAATAAACATAAAAAATCGGTACACATCATCTTATGCTAACATTTTCTCGAATAAAGGCATCTGCATCATGCAGGACTTTCTGCATGTCAGGATATGAGGCGTATTGAACAGCTGCATCAAGCGGGAACCATTCATATGCCTGGTGTTCATTTGAAATTATCACTGGAGTGTCTGGATTATGCAGCTGAGCCAACCAGTAGATAACTTTCTTTGGTTTGCCTCGAACCTTGTAATGCAGCACTTTCTCAAAGCCATCTATAAGTTGTAGATGATGTTTCAGAATTCCAGCTTCTTCTGCAGTTTCTCTGTATGCAGCCTCAAGTTCGCTTTCACCAGAATCCACATGTCCTACAATTTATCAACAAATACCATCACACTTCAGTCGGCAAATACATACGCACCATCATAAACCACCAAGTTTTATTTTATTGCAGCACACTTACTACGCTGTATTAACTGGACTATCAATTATTTAAAATGCTAAGTGCAACGTCCTCCTAATGCTCATGTATGACATTACTCGCAAAAGGACCTGTGCATTACTGGAAAAAAAGAAAAAGAAAATGCCAGTAAATTCCCAGCAATGCTATTCAGTGACGGTCTGAGGATCTACAAGATAACTAAAAGTATCTTAATACAAAGTGTCCGTCAAATGTAATAGTCAACCACTGTGATATGCGAGCGATCAACGATCAAATTTTTCGCAACAATACTGAATAGAGTCAAAACGTAATAGTACCGACCTTTAGGTGGTGTCCAATGATTAATTCCGTCAGAAGCTTGTAACAGCAAGTAATGAATTTGACAACTGATACTACGAAAGACTATAAAACCAGCAGCGACAACCATGGAGGACATAATGGCATCAATGTCAAAAATAATCACTTTCCAAAACTCAAACCTGATGGTCGTTTGTTTATATTTACATTCGTTAGCATAGACTATTCAACGGTCACTACGACACTACCTACATTAGTGAGGTGCCAATCTATCTTTTTCTCATCTCGTCCATTTTTGCCGCGGTTTCATTCATGACTAGTGATTGCAATCATTCTCAATCCCGGGATTCGGATTCGGGATGGTCATCATTTTGGTATCCCCAATTGACTTATTTCATGCATAGAATGTTATGTAACCCTACGGAGGGTATGTCCGAAGTCCGAACTGTACGGAGCTGTGGTACGGAGAGACGATATGACTCAAAATACAAATTACAGTATGCAGCACGGATTAGTACTCTGGCGTTCATAAAATATTTTATTCATCACAACGCTAAAATTCTTATTTCTATCATTTGACATACAAACGGATACAATTTAAACGAATTTTTGTAATCCTGTAATCCCGGGATTGGGACGCCGCCAATCTCGGGATTTGGGATTGTCGAAAACGGCAGGGATTGCAATCCCTATTCATGACCAAAAGGAATTTCCAGGAATTTTGCCCATATCAGTATAACTTATCGTTGTCAGTTGCATCGTACGTCTGCAAATTAAAATATATAGATTAATAGCAATATAGACCAGTGATAATCTACAACCGAGTTTGTTGCAGACTTAAGTTAACCGTATTATTTCATTGACATTAGTGGTACAGGGGACTACAATCGACAAATTTATTACACATTTATTATTTATTAATTCAAACCAATAAAAAACTAGTCAAAACTCGAAAACTCATTGATTGACAGGCAAAAATAGTCCATGTAGTAAAAGTAGGCTAATAGCAGCATTGTCTATAGTTATCACTATAGAATGCTTAGGCCTACTTCAGTCTACATGGATTGGATACTGCGAGTGCTAATATAACAAGAAATTTGAGCTGATGCTCACGAGACGCGTGAAAGCTTATAGCAGTTTCGGTTCAGTAGTTTAGCTGAAAATCGGGGTGTTCACGCTAAGTTAATATACAAATACCAAATTCTCTATCTGGATCGCATAACGATAGTTCTGTGGCGCCACCTTGTGAATGATATAGACTTGTGTCACAGCCCGAAATCGCCAAAAAAATCCATAAAACCCTCTATTTTGGCGTTCAAGGTCATTGAATTCGGCGCCAATCGAGAGCCAGTGTACGACTTCCTATTAGTGACTAATAGTAACCTAGGTCCTATCTCGCACCGTTACTGGCCAAAAATTCGCAATTTTGCCCACCCCCTCTCATTTACTGCCCTAGCGGGGTGAACCCCTTCGAATTTATGGCAAAGCTCTACGGTTCCTGAAACTAGTCTTCCAGGCAGCCGACGGTGAAGATTTGGTGATCCTATCTTGCACCGTTTTTGATTGATTCACCCGTGTGACGGGCGGACAGACAAACGGACAAAATTGCGAAGGCTAAGACGCGCTGAAAGCAGTAGCTTTCGTTCGTAAAAAAGAATTCAGCTTCCTCATTTCGTTTCGCTCATGCTATGTATAGAAAAACTTGCTTATCCTAAAGTTAAAACAATATCGAACAGGCCTAACTCTGCTTTAAGGACTCTAAGGAGCTAGATGATGATTGAAATTGCATACCAGCAAGCGGTAGGTTAAAGCTGTCCGTCACGATAATTAGATCAACTAACCGACTAGTTTTCTAGTCGTCTCTATATTTTTCTAACTAGTGCAAATTTCATTTGCAACACCACGAATTTGACTTCAAATCAATGAAATAACTCGAACAATTCAAACAATTTACCGTGAATTAGCAGTAGATTATATATCACAGTCACAGAAGACATTCAAGTACCGATACCAATATCTAAAAGTTCACAAAGCATCGCACACAAACAATGAGGAAGCACAGTCAGAGACCACAAACTTCTGCTGGAGATAAGAAAAACAACTTGACACAACACTCAGCGTGTTCACAGCCGAAAAGGAGGGCTTTTAACGTTTTTTCCCATTGTCTCCAAAATGAAAGAAAGTAAATGAACGAAATTTAGCATACTTAAAGCACCTATTAAGGCCTACAATCTAGCAAAAAAATCGTGCCAATCAGTTGATATATATGCCAGATATCAATTTTTAAAACAAAAACTTTAACAAACCAACAGGCAAATAAATAAATAAATAAACACCTTGGCTGAGATAATAAACAGAAAATACCATGCTACAAGACAAATTTTGGATAATAACCTCCAGCAGCGTCAGGGGGACAGCTGCCCCTAGCCCTCTCCTTAAATTTTGGGTTGTTGCAAAATTATTGAAAAATCTTCATAAAGTTTAGGGCTGAATAAAGTCAACACCAACAATCTCCTATGTTGGAAATTTTCAACTGTCTGTTGGAATTATGTCGAAAATTTGTAGTGTCCGTTGGTGTTTGACTTGTCAAAAAGCAGTGGGAGGGGGGTCATCGGCTTCTGCGATGGGTTTTAGATAGACAGCTATACGGTGCAATATAATGCAAACTGGAAAGGCCGTCCTCATCCACTGGGAGGTTAAACCCCCGGAACCGGCAAATAGAACACTGGTGTCTGTCCGAAAATTTTAACTTCATTTTCCACGTACTTTTTTTAACCAATGATGCTACTGGTAACCTCAATAACTGTAACACAATGTGCTACTGCATCCATCAACAAACCAATAACAAAAAAACACCAAAAATACTACAGGAAACTGTTAATCAAAGTAAAAGTGCCCTTGTGCAAGAGTGAAATGTACGACTGACAGTGTTCTCTTTATCTTATTATTAATTATTACTAATAAAAGAATAATGATAAGTGGTTTTAATAAGATGTTCTTAACCCATGGGATCTTTACTACCAGGGGTAAGAATAGTAATAATAACAATAATAATGTTGCAGATCGGTCACATAACATCAGGTACAGTTATAATTTCCATCTTTCCACCGAGACAAGGAGATCTTCCAATACTGGTTCACTGAGTACTTGTGACGAATTTGTTAATGAAATGTTCTGATTAGCAGATGAATTTCCATTGCATTTGTTAGCCGCATGGACTGGAAAACTCGCATCGGTCTCACTTTCGATGGAGCCACAGTCATTCTGACTATCAGCAGCACATTCCTTATTATTACAAGACACCGCAAAAGCATCATCCTTGGTAAGTGTCTGCAGGTCCGATCTACCAGAAGAATTCAATGCTAATGTTCTACAGAAAGTGTCATCACATGTACCAGCTTCATTAGTAGACAGACTTATGTAAGTCTCTTTATCAACTAGGCTCCTTTCATCCTGTCTATCAGCAACAATTTCATAACCAGAAACAGTAACCTCACTGGCAGAATTGTTCTGATCCGGCAAATTATCAACAGCAAGTGACGGTGACATCTCGCACGAAGTTTCAGTTGAATGGTTCAGAGCTGTGCTGGCTGCTGGCTCATTGTGAACGAGACTACGGTCATCAGCGGGATTCAGCAAATCACGAATCAGTTGTGGTTTAGAGAGAATATCGCACAGCTGCGTGATAGCGTCGGCCAGCCGTACTGTGTTATCAGAGTTGAGTATCTGTCCAACAGACTCAGACTGCTGACTGCTGCTGCTTTCACACTGCTTCTGAGTACTGTCTACATCGGCCTGGGAACTGACTGACGTTACACAACTCCGATCTTCTGAAGCACTAACCGTAGCTGACTTAGCCTCCGAACTGGACTTGCATGGAGCCTGGGAGATGGTCCCGTCATGAGGTGTAATTTGAGCAATGACAGCTGACAAAACGTCAACAAGCAGTGAAGTATTCGTCAGCGCGCTGTCATCATTTGTTGCGCTCGGGTTCTGCAAAGATGAGGAAGACTGAAGTTCACGTGCCCCTTCAGAAGACGCGACAGCAGTTTCTGATGACGACGACGACGGCAACAATAATTCGCTGCTGCTGCAGATGCTAACCGGACCTTGACAATCGCTATTCACAGACTCTACGCCGCTGTCAGAGCCCTCTATAGATGCATTCTTCTGCATCTCCGACACACGCTGACCGATTACACCATACTTTGACAGAACCTGTGTTTCCAAGCCAGGAGGAAGGCGGCATAAGCTGTCTAAACTCCTGTCTGACTGCAGGGCAAATGGTCCAAATGATGTGGGCCAGATGTCTTGCTGATCGTCAAATCCAGTTTCAGCTGCATTTGCCAAAAACTGCTTGGACATTACAGTACTTATGGTCCCTTGGTTTGTATTTGCTGTCCTCTTGACAACATGTTCTCCATGGTCAGGAGCTAATGCACTGCCAACAGTGGAAGCCTGAATAGATGTATGATCCTGTTCAGTACTGCTCATCTGGCACATATTTCGTCGTGAATCGGGTCTCGTACAGCTCCAGACATCTTTTGCATCATCAGGCTTCGTCCAGATGTCATCCTGGCATACTGCATCATTCAACCAACTGCTAACTTCAGTTTTCTTCACAGTGCGCTGCTCGATGATATTTCTAACAGACCTCACCATTGAGTCAGCTTCCGAGCTGGAATATGAGGACACTTCCGCTAAATCACCTGCATTCATTACTGCAGTCTCAGTCCAAGCAGTTTCTGTAACCGAATTGCAGAGGTGGGACTGAGGAGACTGTTTGCAATGAGAGTGCAATGGCAAGGCAGGCAGTGTAGCAGTGTGTAACGGCACTACTAGACTCTTAACTGTGTCATCCCTCTCAGACACTGAAACTAACTGTAACTCTTTCTGGGTTATCTGCGGACCAGCCTCCACTGGCAATACAGCCGTCCAAATACTTCTGTTACTTGGGATGGAATCAGCTCTCCACCACTCGGCCATTTTACCCAATTCTGGCTGCAATAACTGCGGCTGGTACACCGCATTCACCGCCAGGCCCGACTGCATGCCAGACGCTGGAACATTCTGATGGATTACCAACGGCATGGCAGAAACGACATATGGCTGCAACAGATTACTGCTGACTCCTGATTGTAGAAGAAACTGGTGTTGTAATAACTGCTGCTGAGTCTGCCAATCACACCTGACCATCGGCGGACCAGCACATGGATTGTGTACAGTTGCCGGAACAGAACGCAATTGGTTCATGTGGTTGTGGTTAGCAGGCGACATCTGTACAATGGGACTGTATGGCTGACCATAACCGAGATTACTATTGATAAGTGGAAAGTAAGAAGATGTAGCCATAGCACTGCTGGGATGCTGAGCAGCAACTAATGGAGGCCTCGTTTGAACTGACATCAAAGGACGGACCAGCGTCTACGACAGCAAACACAAGTAGCACAGCTTCCTACAGATGAATGCTTAAGCTTACTAGAGAGTAGTTAACAGCAAAATAAATCAGCATATAGACATTTACAGCTATCTAGGATCAATGCTGTTGGGTTCTAGAAATTTACAATATTAGTACAAATTAAAAAAAAACAATGAGGATTTTTGAACCAGCTTAAAAGCCTATTAAAGAAGAGCCAGAAACCGACAGATTCACTAATCACACAAATATTTACACTCTGCCACAACTCAACAACATACAGTACTGAATGTGTGTCAACAATTATCAGTAAGATAAAAGATAAAAACTTGTGTTTTATGCACTAATCAGCTATCATTTTATCTGACATTTTATGTGACATTTCATGTAACACTCAAGAGTTGTATTGCTATGATACTAATGAGGAAAAGCTAACAAGAAGGTCTGCTGCATACCTGGGTGGCGGGGATCTGTGATGCCTGCTGCTGTGTCGGTGGATAGTAAGAACTGGCAGGCTGGATCGGTGTTCTTGCTGGTCTACCATGTTGTGCGTAATCATCGGCGCACAGTGTGGAAGTCGCTGCTGCTCCTGTCAACGTCGCATGGCGCAGACGATTCGGCACAAACTCTGGTGCAAGTGGGTTGAGCACATAGGTCTTCTGCAGCTCCAAGCCATCAAGCTGTCGTTGCAGCTGTGACCACGTGACACCAAACAGACTGCCATGCTTATGACATGTTTCCAGGTAGCGCAGCCAGAACTGTCTATCCACACGACAGCAACGACAGCATCAGCATCACACAGTGGCATCCTGCGTTGAAAAAGTAAGCAAGGCAAGAAGTTGACATTTTCTGACAGACTACAAATTTCCAACAGAATTCTGACAGACAATTGCCAATTTCCGACAGGCTATTATGGTGCACACAATTTTGATTTAACTCCTAAATTTCTCCAAAATAAGGGTTTTAGCCCCAATTTTTGCATTTTTGGACAGCAATTTTCGGACAAAAAAGGATTGTCTAACAATTTGAGTCTCCCCAGGCCGCCATGATGCCACTGGCATCATTATTACACCTGTACCAAATATTTGACTCGTGTTCATAACCAGCTGTATAGTGGCTCCAATTTGAATATTCATATTTGCATAAAAATTCAGATACCACATAACCATGCACCTTGATAACCACATTAACAGCATCACATTCAGAATCCAGTGCTTCGAGATCAATGAATGACAAACATGATACAACATACTTAGCACTCCAATAACAAAAAAAATATAGCATTAGAAGACCAACGCAGAATTTGCAAAGCAAAACGTACAATCTACCAAAGTTCACAAAATCACGATGCCATAATGAACGCTTATGAGCTGTCTGTTATCCAACAAGCGTGTGCACTAACTACTATTACTTTTCGACATCTTTACTGATCCTAGCCACCGACCTGCAGTTACCGATGGTACACAGTGCTAGAGGGTCGCCTATAACAGCGACCAGCGACTGAGCACGAGTGATGGCCGTGTTTAGTAGCTTGGTGTTGGACAGAAAGCCGTAGTCAACTTCATCGTCGACGACTCCACTCTGCGTTGTCCGATTGGTCCGCACAGTGCTCAGGAATATTGCCCGAAACTCTTTGCCTGGTAATACAACAAATTCATTTTGAATGCAGTAGACACAAGAAGCGCATCGAGCCCGTAAAAAGTTAGAAGTCATGCTCCAACAATAATTATCACAGATTTACTTTTAAAGGCAGAAACAAAAAATTGTCATCAATACAGTGGAGCATAACACATTCATTTTGAAGCAAGCTCAGTCAACTGAAGTATCTGTTCCACTCTTTTAGACTAGATCTCCACGGTCTTTGTGGTCAAGGCTCTGTAGACTGCAGCAGTGAGTAGTTTTACTAACTGGGTATCTTCTATCAAGCCTAAACGACAATAGTAAAACACTAAAGGCAACCACACTGCAGGTTAACATAATTTAGAATATATATATATATATATATATAAACATTTTTTAAAAACCAATTCATATTTTAAACACTATCATTATCCACAGTAGTAGCAGCAGCAGTACCTTGTACATTAAGAACTCTTTCAACACAAACTGACGTTAGTTTTCTCTTACGAAGTTCTGAGCGAATCCGCAACACCTTGCACAGAACACAACAAACCATTGCACCTAGATCAAAGACTAACACAGCAAATGAGGTTAATGCTTCCATGGAAGAAAGGTGTTGTATCACAAACAATAACAACTTAGCAGCATGCTTAACACAACCAAAACAACTGCACTCATTTCAGGTGTTATACCAAGTGGCCCATATGAGACATCACAAACTGTGTGTAACTATAATGACATGTATACTTTATGTAAGTAAATTTTCTTTTGCACGTTTGTAGATCAGTATGTACTCTTACTTACTTATAAATTTCAGTGATGTCATTAATGATGCCATTGAATGCTGCTCAATGACTTAAGGCGAGTTAAAAATCAAATTATGCAAAGACAGCATTCCACTGCACAGCAGTCAGAATCAGAAAAGCCATGCTGCAGTGAAAAGGGCATTTAGCAGCAATAGCAAAGTAGAATAAAGAAGCTATTCAGCATATTTTCTGCTGATCAGTTGACGTTCTGGTGTAGCCTGCATATGAGCGGCAATGCAAATGATGAGCTGCTTGCAAAATTTGCTCTGTGATGTGTAACACTTTTTTGTTTATATCTCGGCTAAGCATTTTAGGCAAAAATTCCTAGTCATATTTGAGGACGTTTGCCAACTACATACGTGCTTTCCTGCTGATTTACTTCGATTAATCCACTGCATAATGCACGCAAATGTTCGGGACGTTTTTTAAGCCACCCGGTATTATGACTGCTACAGATATGACATTGTTGGTGTTCTACATGTGCTCAATATGTAATATGAGAAATGTCGTTTGCCTTTACTCACTGCAGCATATTTTCAACCTGTCATTTGTTTTTTGTACACTTTTTATTCAGTTTAATTTCAGGCTGCATTCAAACGCAAATAAAGTCAATTTATCAATATTAACTAGCAGCTGCAGACATCGATGAGGGTATGACCTGTAGCTTGTTACAAATGCCACAAAAAACTGTCAAAAACACCAACTTTCTAGGTCTCACACGGTCACAGACTGCACCATTGTACAACTAAACAGTGAATTTTTTTCACAGGAAAACAGACCATGCTGCAGTGTATAGCCAGTTTTTTGCTGAATTATTATAGAGCCATCATTATAGGTCATGCCTGACCAATTGTCTGTCGCATACAGGCACCTAACTTGTCAATAGAAGAGCTCAGAAAAAACCCAAATTAGTGCAAACGATTCCCAGATGTAATTGATGTGCCAATTTTAATTCAAACGGTCAACGTTTGGACTGCACAGCTCTATGCAGACAGCCGCATATGACATCAACTGGGCCAATGTGTTTCTGCAGTTCAATACCTGGTCAAGATATGGCGTCACAACACCAATGTTGTTGGCATTGAATTCGCCCCATGACTTTGGCCACTTGTCCCGCAGTTCACACAATCTGTCGACAATTTCATAGACCTGTGAAGCAACAACACAACCAGCAATGGTCCGGTAAACTGACAATAAAATCACAAGATGGAAAATGAAAGAAAAAACTCAATGACTTTCTTTAACAAAAGAACATCTTGCAACATCTTGCACTTTACGCAATTAAAGGCTCAGAAGTGCTGCCGCCAATCTGTAAGGTAGAACCTTTCTACAACATTGGAACAATTGTGTTCAGACGGGTGTGCTGATGCCATAAATGGTGGACAAAAAAGCTAAGAATTATTACATTTTATTTCACCAAACCTCGACAGTGAATTCACTGTCATATAAACATTTCCAAATGCAATGTAAACACTCTCCAGTCTCCACTGTAAAATTACTGATGGTTTGCTGCTACCCACAAGCTAAGTGCATCATAATGAAATATAGATAAAAATACCAATAACAATTTAAAAAATAAAATATTATGAATAAAATCTAACATTAACAACACTATAGATAAACAATTCAATGCACTGCAATAACACAGTGTCAAAACTGACATATGCTACTAAACATTGGAGTTGCATCAAACGTAAAGCCAACCATAAGCAGTTTTCCGTAACACGATTTTCCCCCCAACTATTCTGAAGCTGTAAAATTGCCCGGGATTTCCCAGTTTTACAGACACACAATCGGCCAGTGTCAAAGACGTTACCTCGGCGCAGTTGTAGAATGAAGTGCTGTTAACATGCTGTTCATCGTCACCGCGAGCCGTGAAGAAGCTCAGCGGATAGAACTCAGTGTGCTGTGGCTGCCTGCTGCCAGCAACGAGACAACCAGAGTAGAACAGCTCCGACGTCAGGTCGATGATTGCCTCGTGTGACCGGTAATTCTCACGCAGTTGAACGATGCACAGATCAGCCAGCTTTGACGTCTGCTTGCAGTGAGTGTAGCTGTCGTAGAGGCGCTCTAGCAGCGACTTGTTCAGATTCAGACTGCGAGCAAACTCAGAGAACACTTCCGGGTTCATCTGCAACCAAACAGTACCAACGCAGACTGCTCCATGGACAGATGAATACAATATGAACAAGAGGACAATCACATTCCCAACGAATGTCCTCTATAAAACAGTCCACAGTCTTAGCAAAAAGCAAACACCAGACTACCTGTCCACTGCCATAGTTTCTACCAAATGTAATAAAACACTTCAGAATCTGCTATGCCTTTAGCACTTTTTGTGGATCATTGTACAAACAATATTAGACAAATGTTTTCCCAATGCCCAGAAATGATGAAAACTGATCTCAGTGGTAACTATACCAATATTACCAAGTAACCATTGAGCCACTAATCTCATTCTCATTACCAAGTGGAAACTATGTTAAATAGAATGAGTTAGTGACTAATAAGAGAATGATACAGACTGTCTTCATTTCTAACTGAGCCCTTTGCAAAATCTGAGCTCAACCAAAACAGAAGAGAAAAAAACTGGAGGCAAACCTGCATATGATCACCAGCCAGTACAACACGCGTTGTTTCTGATGCCAGATTCAACGCCAGCAGACACTTGCATTCTGTTGCCTGTGCAGCTTCATCAATCAGAATGTGAGTGAAGAAACCTGTTCATACAAACCATCACTAGTACTTCAAATTTTTCATGTAAGCAACTCTAGAAGCACATTTTCTCTGCTGGTTGAGTGACAAAGATGCCATCCAAGACGCAAAGACTCTGTGCCAAGTAATGTCCCAACTGCCAAAAGTTTACTTTTGGAGACCAGCTTTTAAACCTAGTAGATTAACACTAGAAAATGTGTCGGTTAAAAAAATCTGAGCACTGCTACCAAATTTTTCGACGGTTACTCGAGGGAAGCCAAAGATCCAAAAATTGACTGTTTTCTTATCATTGAACAGGATTCTATATGGCCTAGATACCCTTCATGTCATCCAACCAATAGCATCAGTTCACTGAGGGTCTATTGCTCCTCTAGGTTACAGTCATAAAAATATATAAATATTTAGAAATACAATGTAGACAATCAAAGAAAATCAGGAAAATAAATAAAAATGTTGTCAACATCATGCATTCAATCATTTGTCATTTCCGTCTGTGGATGGTGAACGATCCTTAACAATCTCTTTATTGCAAATTTGTTTTCACGAAAAACTGGCCAACAATGGTAAAATAATGACTTTTACGGGGGTACCGCTCCATAACCTAGGCCCTATCTCACACCGTTACTGAGATACAGTGACTTATTGGCCAAAAATCGCAAACTTTGCCCATCCCCTCTCATTTAGCGCCCTCGTTCATGGTGACCCCCTTCGAATTTATGGAAAAGCTTTACGGTTCCTGAAACTAGAGTCTTCGGGCAGCCAAGGGTGAAGATAATTTGGTAATTCTAGCTTGCACCATTTTTGACTAATCCACCCGTGTGGCGGACGGACGCATGACGATGGCTAAGATGCGCTGAAAGCAGTAGCTGCTTTCGCGCGTAAAAACTGAACACACTTCTGAGTATCCATGCAAAATTTCGCGGCAATTGGCCGACAGAGCTTGGAGATTACGTGATGAAAACAACAAACCACAGCAAAACATAAGCCCACTCCGAAAGCTATCGCTTCCGGGCAGATTAATAATCAGTCAATATCAGTAATCATAACTTGTCATAAAGATATGACTGACAAGTTATGCTAACTTCTGTGACTAAAAGACTAAATACATTTTTATAGTTACCAACATCACCACTTACAAAAATTGTCTAATATAAACACAATATAAACCTAACTATAAACATGAGAATCAGTTGCAAAATATCACACGATGCATCTCCAGACATGAGCACAAACAATTCACGCAAACAAAGACCAACTACACCGTGTCTCAAAAACATGCCACTTTTACTTTTTAAATATCTCCATAAAAATGGCCACAGACAAACCTTTATCGATGCCGACGTCAAATAGTTGCCTTGACGTACTGAGTGTGGTGACAACCAGCCGGAACTTCATGATTTCATCACGCGTGGGAACTCTGAAGCTGCCTGGGACCTGTGAGTCTGTGTTGAGCAGGCAATATTTCAGCACCGATGGGTGCAATGACTGTGTCCAACGATGACGAAAAACAATTCTCAACGGCACTGCCTCCGGGTGTTCACCTTCGGCCACATATCCGTCGATGTAGTCTTTTATGTACAGATCCGCAGCACTGCCACAATCAGTCACACTCTAATGACGAGCTGTTATGTAACACTTGAGTTCTCTTACTAACATCGCAGAAAAAACAAACGATATTATGGGCCGAGTTTTTCATTGTCCAGTTGTTTTCAGCCACAGATGCTGTCATAAAATTCCTTCACGGTTTTCTGACCTCTGCAATATCAGACAGGGCTATCTTTTGTCCCTTGATACTTGGCTGCAAACTGATGTCTTTCTGTGACTCTTTTGCCATCTCTCATACGTATCACACGACCAGGCCACTCTAGCCATGCTTATCTCAATGCTGTAAGCCAAAAGTAATTGTTGTGCCCTCTGGCTTTTGGGTAATATTGATTATATATTACAGGTATTTTATGAGCCACCAACACCAACGCCATCTGGCCACCCGTCTATCCTTCATGTGACATGATCAATCTGTACTGTTGGTAGCCAGCCACTGGTGGGAAAAAAAGCAAACTTTGTGGCTAGGACTGCTGGCATAGTCTGTTATAAGTACAGAGCTACATTTTTGAAACTTCTTAGGAAGATCTTTAGAGGACTTCTTTTCCTAAGAAAAGATGCAGATTTTCAAAACTTCTTTCAAAAATATCTTTTGGAAGAATTTGGGAAGACCTTCCAAGTTCCAAAGAAAATTATGAGAAAAAACGTCAGACTTGTCGACGTCTGAATGTCAGAAACTTCTTTGGAAGAATTTAGGAACGTAGGAAAGCATTAACCTTGTCTTACACAAAGAAAACTGCGTAATAAAATTTGTACAAAAGTATGCAATGTTGACACTCATTTTAGACGTCACATGTGAAGTCATATGTTATTTACATGGCAGTGCCATCGAACCGGCAATGAGTAAGTAAAGCAAATTGGCGTTTGATCAGCTTGAACATCGAAACAGTGTGTAAATTGTGTTTTTCATTGATATGCCAATATAATAAGTTTTCCAAAAAAAAATTTCTAAAAAAGTTTTGAAACTGGGGTGATTATGTCACATGATTTGTATGAGCGCATCTGATTGGTTGAACTAGTTTATAGAGATAAAAAAAAGAAAAAATTCTTTGGAAAGGCAAAGAAAGCCGTTGAAAATTCGGAAAAGAAAAATTTTTGGAATTCCTAAATCATCTGACATAGGAAAATCATTGCAAAATGTCTTAGGAAAGTTTCGAAAATGTGACCCTAGCTATCCAGCCAATGTCTGTCACAAAACATGACAAACTGTTAAAAAGGAGTAAGTCCCAACCCCTCTGAGAGCAATATATACTTTTCTTTTCACATTTACTTGACTGTCATAAACTTAATGTATTAACAAATGACACCCAAATGAACAAAAATCAGGAAAAGCAACATATGCACAGAAAAAACACACAGGTAAACAAAATTCAAAGTTATTTGTCATAAAATCAACAGCTTTGCACCTGTTAGAATGTGTACAGATAAGAATCCGAGTATTGGGCTGCTGGAGAATTTCCAATGCAGTCTGAGCCAGTGTGAATGTCTTGCCTGTTCCAAACGGACCCATGAGTAGTACGGGTGGAATTGCTAAGCTGTGACCAGCTGTGGCTAACAGCACTGCCTGTTTCTGCTGTGCATTCAGTCGGTCTTCATTCACCACTCTGAACTGTCTGTACACCATCAGTGCAACAGCTTTAAATCACTGCATACACAATACATACACTCTGGAATAGCCATTAACCAAGTTTAAGACAGGGTTTCCAGCTCCAACTAAAAGCTTATCACATTCATCCAGTATTTTCCAGATCAACAAATAACCAAATTTGAAAACTTTCAGTAACAAAAAAAATGCTGTTAAAGAGATGGATCAGTTGTAACTCATGCATCCAGTGGTGGGCAATGGCAAGGAGCCTGATTCTAGAGCGGCAGATCCAAAAGCAACCGCTGCTGCTCCATCATAGACAGATTTGTTCCCTTCCATTTTATTTTTCTTCGGATGCATTCCTTTCTGAAAGCTAACAAAAATGCACTAAAAATTCAATTCTGCTGAAAACAGAAGAACTACTGTATCTGCTATCAATAACTGACTTGTTATTTCACAGATCAGGAGACGAGATCTACCTTGGTTTATCGATGCAAGACCGGACTGCACCTGGCAAAGCACTGGATGGAAACTGTGGAAACAGTAGACTGAGATCATTCATTCTGTCCACTGCCTGGTGCAACTCACAGTGTGGGATTCGGTTTGCACAGAACTGTATCTGTTACACACGATAACAGATTTACAGATTACTTCATGGACCCTGCAAAAAAATAATAACACCTGACAATAAAACATTTACTCCACAGCCAACTGTTACTTATGAACGTCTCAATATCACAATTTATGTCATATAATTAGCAGCTACATGTAGAAAAAAATGATAGCACAACTTTGTTATGGAACACATTCTCCTCTGAGGTGCTCACCTAGATATAATGAACCTTTCTATAGACAACTAGAAATATGGGGCAGAGCACAGCATGAGGCTGCCCGACACCGTAAGTCCGATTGGGGAAAAAGTTTGGTGGGTAGAAATTCACCCGATAGCAAAGTACAAACTCAAATGCATTAGCATACCGGTACGCAAAATGTGCATTGTCAACTTAGGGTGGGTCTACATCTGCACCTATAACTTTTTTGTTAGTGGACCAAAGTTCACCAAATTTTTTTGTCCAATGGAGCAGGGATTACTTTCAACGAAGTTTGTTTCTTTTTTTCGATATCCCGACCGGTTGCCTGAGATATTCATGGTCAAATTCGAAAGTTGTCCTAAATCGCGCCAAATTCTAGACATTTTTTGCCCTCCCAAATTTTAAGGGGAGCAGTGCCCCCAAAATTTGTATATAAGTGATAATGCCCACCTTATGGCATGCCATGTGGCAAAGTTTCATGGCATTACTCCACTTAGCCCACTAAAACGTTGAATTTTTAGCTAATTTTTGGCCACCATTGTAAAATAATTGTAAGGGAGACCCCTGTCCCCAGCTGGGTGTGCACTATCAAGCCTCAATCATTCTGAAGCACGTGTAAAATATTCAGGGCCCAGCACCCCTTGAGGGCCAAAATATAGTCTTCCAAAAAAGTCGATATGGTGGGTATAATTGCACCTCTAAATCTCCGTGGTTAGTGGACCAAAGTTCACTGAACTTTTTCGCCAAACGTGGGAGAAAACGCTGTCGGACACCTAGTGTTCCAATTTTGGATATCTCTTATCAGTTTCCGAAGATATTTGCACTCAAAGTAGGAAGGGGTCCGAAATTGGGTCAAGCTTAGCATGTTTTTGGCCCCTAAATTTTTTTGGGAGGCAGGCCCAAAATTCATGTACTGGCATGCTGGCATGGACTAAACATGTGTCCAAGCACAGTGCAAAATTTCACAGCGACTGGCCGAGGAACCTCAGAGATCTCGCGTTGAAAAAAGAAAAAGAAGAAGAATAAAGAACTGCAGTAAAACATAAGGCCCTCCGGACTATCGTTCTGGGCGGCCTAAATAGCAGAATTTTGGCTAGATTCCTTACCCTGTGGTTATAAACCTATCAAGCAACCAGCAAAGACAAGCTGAAATCACCAGATTACCATGCACGTTATTTTATCTCCATCGTGCAGTCCGAGATCAAAGACGCATTGGCGTGACAACCGAAGGTAGATGACATTCTTGCCCGTTTCTTCCACCAGAGCTTCGTATGCCTATAACATGAGAAACCAGACAAGTTCTGCTTTTCATAAGTCTCAGGATAGACATGCTACATTCACAGATGGGATCCTTGAGGACTGTTCTCAACTTAAAGGACAGTTAGAGGACAAAAAATCATGACTTTGGCCTCAAAGAAGTCTGGTCTAGGCCTTGAAGACAACTTGGTTTTGGCCTTGATGCCTTGGCCTCTAGTCACTTGTAATGAATGTGCCCTGTGCAGTGAGTTTCTGGTATTTGTCAGATATATCCACTAAAACACTGAAACGATGTTTATCTAAGCATTTTTGTGGTTCACTATGTTTTGAATAAGATTAGGCTGGCTTCTAACGCACAGTATAAAAATATCATACTTAGTTCATTTCCCTACTTACTTTATGGCCTTGGCCTTGCAGGCCACTTTTCTGGCCTTGGCCTTAAGAATGGTGGCCTTGAAAGTTGAACCCAACCATCTACTTTTTGTGCAGCAAGCTAAACATGCTGCATGCTCCATGACACTGTAAGCAGAAGGCCGGCACTGGCAAGCTAATTGATGAGACCTTCAAACATCCGACATGCACTGCACAGGTGTGATGACAGATGCGATGACTGTCAATTGGCGGCAATAGTCATCAGGATCAGGATCAGATGATGCAATGCCACATTGCATTTTGACACGTGCCCGTGAACAGGGCTGGACAATTGGTTTGGAAAAACCTAGGTTTTTGAGGTTTTTTAAAAAACCTAAAAACGTCCAATTTTAGGTTTTTGCGCTTTTTATTTGTTGTGAAATTTATTACATATCACATTTTAATTTGCACTTCAATCGTGATTTTTGAGTTATGACATCAATCACATCATTATGTCATTCACTCATGAAAAAATGTATAACATGTTTTTCCTGGGTCATAATTTTTTGTATGGTGTTCATTCAACACTAAACCAAAAAAACCTAAAACCTAGAAATTTTCTTCAAAGAACCTAGGTTTTTCCAGCCCTGCATGTGACTAGTGCCAAAATATATTTCAAATGCCAAAAAATCCACTGATCAACTGATGAAACACAGTTATCTAACACAGTGTTGCAAGCAAATCAAAGAGCAAAAAACAGTTGCAGTGAGACTATGGCTGACAGTGGGTGACAGCTACTGTCAGTTACTGCAAACCAATCAATTTCTTTTGTAATTTTTTAATTGTACTAACTTACAGGCTTACAATTTTGCTATTTGCTGAGTTGCAATTTTATGTTTACTGGTAATGGCATTTAACTGTTCAAAAATAAAAAAGAAATTACTTGCAAAAACTAATTATGTACTTCCTTACTTACTTACCTAACATAAAAAAATGAACCAAATCTGAAAGATGGTACCCAACAAAACAAACTCAAACAATTTTGGACGATGCAAAAATAAGGAACAAAAATGACACGCTGAAACGCACCACGCCTGACTGTTTGTTGATGTCACTAGAGACAGGCAGCAAGATGACAGTGTTGACATTGAATAGGACCAGCCGACCTTCAGACGTGTCCTCACAGACCTGCTTGTCCAGGGATACGCAAGCAAACAGCTCACCATTCTGAGCAAACCGCGCCGGCTGACCGGATCCCGGCACTAACATAAACCTCTCGATTGATTTCACCTCTGCCTTCATGTTATAACTTCATCACAGACGTACATCGTATGCTCAGTAATATATCTCAACAGTAACAGACATCGCACGACAATGATGACTTGATATCATGGCATAAAACTTACTAGGACAACATCACAAGGTAGAGTGACAACAGATTTCAGTTGAGGTGGCAGTGGTAGCTACTGCCTCTTCCAAAAATTTGTCACCAAATGCAAAAGTAAACAAATCATTGAAATTGAATGACATATGCTAAAGTTATCACAAACATAAAAGCAACTGACTTTTTTAAGGGGAATAGTGAACACTGTGCCTCATAACTAGTGATCCCCCCTACAGATAAGTTATTGTAAAATCGTTAATACCTGACAGATTGTTACAAAATTTAAAACAGTCATGGGGACAATCATTCCAAATTGTCTTTAAAGTTTGAGCTCAAAGTGGCCACCTTCAGCCTTGATGCAAGCAAGCTCTTAGTCTAAGGCAGGTACGCTGCTTCTTGATCCCCTTGTCAGAAACAATGCATTGAACGTAACCTTAATGTGAGCAAATTCTGATCATCATAATAATGTTACACTGAGCACACATGGTAAAGAGCGAACATCATAATAGCTGTGACAGTAGTAATGTTCTAATAGTGCAGAGTACGATATGTCATTAAAATTCAAAACTACAAACTTCCATCAGCAAGTAGAAACAAGAAAGCCCAGCTAATGCAAAGGGGAATGCGCAACAGCGGTGCATGTTTGAAAGCCCAGTAAAACAAAATCTAAGTTCACCCATAAATTACAAAATAAAATACGGTAATACGGTAATGATGTTTCTTCTATGTCACCAGAGGATGCCAGACAACCAGCGGCTAATTATCTATAGTGTTTTACTTGTACTCACCACAGGGTGTGACCTGTCTCGCTCTGCCAACGCCGTATTGGCTGGAAAACGTGAATTTTTCCCACCCCCTCTCATTTAGCGCCCTCGTTTGGGGTGACCCCTTTCAAATTTATGGAAAAGCTTTAGGGTTCCTGGCAGTCGATGGTAAAGACATGGTGATCCTAGCTTGCACCGTTTTTGACTGATCCACCCATGTGACAGACAGACGGACAGAATCACAATGGCTAAGACGCGCTACAGCAGTAGCTGCTGTTGAGCATAAAAATCAACAAAAACGTGTGCACAAATTTAGAATGAAATGCTAATCGAATCAATTAATTTACCACAAAGATTGCTGGCCCAAACCTGGATATCTTAGCATACTGGGCAATCTCTTCGACATAAAGCAGATCATGCATGCGAGCTCGGTAATTATCGGCTGTCAACGTTGGCTCAAGCAACACTTGAGAAATCCTGAAATTGGAACCAACTGGCGACGAATATCTGGCCAACAGCTGGTCTTTATCCTCCAACATGTGACTTGGTCTGTGTGAACAGAGCAAATTCACTGACGTCAATGTATATCTACTGATGCTTCTACTAAGCATTACCATTAATGGAAATAATGGATAGTGATGATAGCAGCCTATGGGTAAACTCACAGCTCAACTGGCTGGTTTGATGTCAGCACTGACAACTATTTCGCACCTTTCTCCATTTATCAAATAAACTGGGGGGGGATGTGAGATTGCATGTGACCACATCAGAAACATTTGTCTTTATTACTAGCTACAACTGCTGCAGCTACTGCTACGAGTGTTTCTGGAGATACTTGCTTAACCAGCCATTTCCTCAGTTAACTAAACAGACAAAATTAGGATACTGTCAAAACACGATTTTTACAGGCCAGGCAATTTTAAGCACATTATTTAAGACAGAGGTCTCAAACTCGCTGGACATCGTTTTAGAAATGCTCTAGTATTCAGGCAACATCGCTTTTACACAGAGTGTTTGAAACCAATGATTAAAAACATTAGAGATAACAAGAATAAAGATTTATGAAGTGAAGCAAATGAAAAAAAGTCTGCAATTTAAAAACAATACTTACTTTGGTGTGAATAGTACTATCATCTTGTTAGCAAGTGTCCAGGATTCAGTTTTGTCAGTAACCAACTGCTTGTTGAGGTTTGTCAGCTCATCACGCACAGGCTTGCAATGAACAGTCAAATTTTGTACCAACGCTGGTGTCTCCGAGCCAAAATCCAGTACTAACGACTGCCGAAAAGTGCCGTAAATTCCTGCCTGAAACTGAACCTGAAGTCAGCCATGCACAACATACACTTGGACTCAATATTCTGCAAATGTGGACCTGCATAATGCATATTGTACACACAAATACAGGTCCATGTTTGTGAAACTTTACTAGTGCATACATCTTCGTGTTTGGTACAACATCATCTCTAAATCCAATCACCATTCGGTAACCAATGTAAACAACTAGCTGTTCCATCAGTGAGGTAGTCGTTTGCTGTGTTTGTATCCCAATGTCCGATAGAATTTACCAGACACAAAAAACCACGTGCTTTCTGAAGAAATTTAAAAATATCACCTCCCGCGGTTTTGATGTAATAAAATTGCAATTAGTACGTTTCTGTCACTCTGTACCTTGATGCAGCAGACTTTGTCGGCGGCTGACTCCAGTGACAAGTGGTCGGTGTTTATCCACTGCTGACAGTGCTCTGCAACAGACTGCACGTACAGCCACATCTGGTCGCCGAATGTGACTGACTCTATGTGGAAGTAACGCCGAGCCAGACTGTCCAACAGCAACACACGATTCAGCCGTCTCTGCAACAAAAGCGTGACATAATGCAGCATAAATTACACAAACGATTATGATGCAGCATACTCGCAAACATCTTTGTTTCTGCTGGTGATAAAACCACCTAAACTTTTTCTTATTTTTTTCACAGTTTAAAACTTGTTTTCCGGATTGCAGAAAAAAATATGGCATGTAAAGAAAAAAATATGTGTAATGCAAAAAATTTTGATTTAGATTTGTCGGTCAAGAGAGCAATAACGAGTTTTGTACGCTCAGCCATGTGACGTGACTTGACCAACTACATCCAGATAAAAACAAAAAAGATATTATAAATAAACATTGACAACAGAAAATCACGGAAACACGGAAGTCAGGAAAACCACGATTTTTGTCAAATGACGTGATTTTGCCAAAATGCCGTGTTTTGCAGTTTTTATATTTTTTACAAAAATTTTCCATTTTTAGTCAACATAAATTGAAGTTTATTGTGTAATTTACTATTGCTACTGCTACCAAAGTCTGTATGCTTTGTTACTTACTGGCTCAATATATATGACCGTGACGTCCGCAGCGACAAAATTTCACAGATGAAAATTTTGCACTTAATGTAATTATAGTTGACACTGTACTATTTAAGACAGTGTACTATTTATAGACTTTATAATGGTTATTGGGCAGTTAATTTGATGCCGTAATTTTGCCATAATTTTTGCAATTTTCACAACAGGTTGCCATGTTTTTTGGCTATTTTTTGCCGTGATTTTTCCACTCTCCCCAGAAATCAACAGCAATGCAATACGCACTCTGGAAGTAATATTAAATGTCCACAAATGGCTGGCATTCTTTGAGGCAACAGTGACAGACAATTCTGAACTCACATGAATTGTGACTCCTTCTAACTGTTCAGTCAACTATAACAACCGCACAGAAACACAAAAAAGTTATAAAAACAAGTATGCTGTTGCTTTGCAGCCAGGATGCAATCGCATTAAAACTTATATCACACATTACCAACACAGCAAAGCAAATGACGACCAAAGCATAAGCATCCTGGCAAATCTGTAAATTTCTATCTGTCCCATTGCTATAGCATAGCATGGGACAGATTATAAAATCACTTCTGTCATTCTGTCTGTCCGTCTGTAAACGCTCCTACGGCAGCAATTTTGATTCGATCTTGATGAAATTTTGCACAGTGATTCGGGGTGCCAAAAGTAAGATCAAGTTTGTTTGGGATAAAAATCAGATAACTCCTTCTCCTATTTTACCCCCAATTTTTAAAAATTTGTATTACGGCCTATGGGGACTTCAAAGTGGTATAACTTGGTCTCCGTAAAAGACAACTGCATGCTGTGTTTACCTACCCATAGTTTCAAGGTCGGACAATCTAACAGTGTCATTTAAATTTACCCCTAACAACCCTGCTGCCATAGAAACCATTCAAAAGTTGCAAAATTTTGCATTACAGCCAATCGAGATTTGAAAATGTTATTAACTCGATCCCCGTTAAAGATAATTGTGTGCTGTTTGCACCTACCCCCTAGTTTTGAGCCCAGGCTATCCAATGGTGTCATTTAAATTTCTCCCCTGCCAACCCCTGTTACCATGGCAACGAATTTTGGGACAAAAACTGACTACAACTTGGCCCCATGAAAGATAATTGCACCCTATTTGCACCTACCCCCTTATACGCAGCTGCTAAGCTATATAGCATGGCAACGTGACAGAGACCTCGGTCCACAGAACGTATTTCTAGTTACGCATGCTTTCAAAGACTTCAAAGACTTGTTCTAAATATAACCCAATACACTCAACTTGAAAACAGCTACATGTTAGTAGTTGCTACTTTCAACTCGACTTTCTGCACCTAAATTCCACAACAAAAACTAAAAAACCAAAATAATGACTAGCTATAACTCCGCTAAACAACATCTAACGTAACAAGATACTTCTATGTCCTAATAAGACACTCTAAAGACCACCCACAACGGCCAAACTTATCCAGTGTTAGCTAAATGAACACTGACTCAGTGAAATCTAATTATCTGAAGCAGTTCACCAAGTGACAGTCCACCACATAAATCAGCTGATTATTCAGCAGTATAACTGAACAGTCTAGCTCATGCGAATCAGTCCAGACTATCCAATTCCACCATTACAATTCAATCTTATGAAAATCATATTTAATGCAGTCTACATTTATTTTCATGCTTAATTTTGACTTTGCATCGTGCTTTTATCTTATATTTGTTGTTAAAAAGATATCGTTTACCATTTAAGATGCAGCTTTAAAAAACAACCCTGACAATGCCACTTGGAGAAAAAATGCTAGAGTCAAAATACCCAAGTATGCATCATAAAAACACAATTATTAAGTCAGCTTACAACTGCTTCAGGGTCGTCGGCATTCATCCACTTCTCCAACAGCTGCTCTGCAGCCCAGCATCCATCCTGTTCATCACCGACGGTCTGCAGCTTTTCCCTCCACTGCTTGAAATATTCTTTCCACTCTTCCAGCTCTGCCGCACTGTGGGCCTGAGTACATCGCTCACCATATGGGCAACGAGCACCTTGTGAAATCCTACACCAACAAGTCAATCAAGGTTTCCTACAGACCAACTGCTGCACAGCACACTTTTTTGGCGATTTTGGTTAGCTGTTCCGAAAAGCCATGAAAAAAAACAGTGTTTTAAATGACAAAACCGTACTCTGCTAAACTAACTCCATCACTGACCCTCAGCGGCTTCTATCCCTATACCTGATGGGCGCAGCTAGCGCCCAGTGAAAAAAAGGGGGGAGTTTTGATAAGATTGTAGATCAAAACTCCCCCCCCATGTTTTACTTCCCCCTATTTTCAACGGGCAAACTACACCCTTAACAAAACTTTCTCCCTATAGGGAAAAGAAGCCCAAAATGGAGGGGAAAACTTAAGTCAGAAATTGGAGGAACCTCAGCCCAAAAACTGGAGGGGGAAGTAGTGCCCGATTTTGATTCCAGATTTGGGGGGATAGAAGCCAGTGCTGACCCTAACAATAATGCTCACCTTAACCCTAGCCCTAAGCCTATCCGTAATCATGGTGACCCTGCGAAATGGCGGGCAGACACCCATTTTATCAAGCCTATAACAATAGATACCAGAGACTTTTTCCTGATATCTGATAGTTATCACTTTCTACTTTTGTTTATTATTTGCATTACTACTGTTTTAGACTGATGCAGTAACATCAACCATTCTGAACATATATTTATGCTATGCATCATTATAATTGTATCACGTTAGAAGAAATACTGATGCACCTGTAACAATTTAAACAACTAGTAGGCCTACACACTACTTGGTGCATTTAATGAACCAGCCACCAAAGTCTCCAACAGCATTAACCTTTTGGCCTTTCCCCCTGAAATTGATGATAATTATATGGGATATTGCTATCTAAGAAAACAGATTTTGAATTATCAGTGCAGTAAACAACATTGCTATGGCACATACTGTTCTGAGCATAAATTTGCATTTTTTAACCATCTCTATACTACTATGCACTTAGTCTTTGATTCACTCTGAGATGCCGATGCTGTTTTTCCATTCAAAGTCAAAAACTTTCAAAGCCATTCTGTGACCATCATTTATGTTTCCACAAAAGTACATCTAATGTGCGTTGTCAGGAATTCAGTCTGGATAAACCAGATCATTTAAATGCCACTGAATTAATTTCTAAATTTTTCACAGACTGCACTAATCTGTGAATTGTTAAGCAAGTCTCCAGTCATGACCAACACATTGAAATTGCAGTGGCAAAAGCAGATATAGACAATGCATCTCAATATAAGACAATAATCACATATGTATCCATCCTCACCATATCAACTAGAATACAAACTACTAACAAATCAGTATCAGAAAATGTGCCTACCTGTGACATAAAATGTATTCATTTGGAGTCAGCCCCCTAGGTGGGGGACGAAAAGTACACTTTTTGTCATGCAAAACATCACCACTGTTGTCGTGTGCAGTGCTGCTGCTAGCCTCAGCACCTGATTCACCAGAAAAAATTACTCGCAATGGTTCAGCATCATCTTTTGATTTATCTGCCATATTTTGTTTTGCTGGTATGCTGTCTACACAAATACACATGACTTCTGATCACATCTTTTCAGTGTATCACAGACATAAATACACTCTTGCCATTCTATAAGAAAAAATCAAATGATAAAAAGATTTAGATTGTGTCATAGCTATACCACATGCCACAAAACATTAATGATTTTTAGGAACTATTTTGAAGAGCTCAACCCGCTGCTACATCATTTGATTTTACAACATAAGTTTCAATATGGATCTTTTTACAGCTTTTTCAAGACAGTTAAAGCTCTTTAAAAACAGTCCATTTATAAGTGGTACACTCTCTGTGTCAGGTTAAAGCCATAAGTAAAAAATAGTTGTAAATTATTTTTGAAAAAAAATTTTAAGTTCTCAGTTTTAATGAATGAAGACCGAATACAAAACTATCTATGACCCAGAACTACACGAAGTGGATCCCAAACATCCTGCGACATGCCACATCATTTTACACTGAGTGCAGACTACAGCATGTTAAGCAAGCATTAGTGGTCTAATATGTGACATAATCTATAAACACTCACAGACAAAGATGCACACACATATACACTCATGCAAAAATGACATGGAAACATACCAGCAGATTCAAAAAAATACAATTTCACCTGTGATCGCTCGACGTCTTGCAGCAGCCCACAGTTTATTTTTAGCAACAAGCAAAGCTGGAAATTCATCATCGTACTCAGCAGCTTCAGCAGCTGAAGATCTTTTATTTATCCTATCTGACACTAAATATTTTCGGCCTGTTGATGACCCTTTATCTGCTTCTGATCTTTGCATTTTGTACAATCACTCAGCATAGCTATAAGCTACTTGAATCTCACCTATGTAAAGCGAACATAACAGCAGCATAAGTGATAATGATTAACAGAAATGCATTGTATACTTTATGTAAAATACAACGTTTTTATCAACAGCAAATGTTCGTTACAGAAAAAAGCATGCAGAATTAAGCATACTTGTAACAGAAACAACACAAGCAACTCAACGCATAGGAAAAATGCAATGCACAGAACGAAAGCAACCATGCAACACATGTTACGCACCGAACACTACGCAACGTATGCAACTCGCACCACAAATGCACACACACAATGCAGGCTATGCATGCAGCACAGCAAATGCACGTCGATCATTTCAAGACTTATATGTAGGCCTACCATAAGTTGATTATTCAAATTTTGCAAATTGCAGAAAATCTGTGAGGTGTAATTTGCGAAACAGTCCGCTGCCAAAATTCCGCAGAGTACATGTTTTCCAAAATCTACACCAACCCGCAAACTGCTTACTCTGGCCCTAAAGAACATTGAGAATGTTATATCCCCTAAGCCCTACACTTAATCTGATCATATTCAGAGCCAGTGCAATCGGTGCGGCTGGTGTGGTCACTGGTCAGTGCTTTGTTTTGCAACATTGGAACGTGACACCAAGTTTCAATTTTCTTCTCTTTTTATTTTCAAGTCAGAAGCCTGTACAAGACAAGAATCCAAAACATTTGTTCCCCTCCCCTAAAGAAAACAAAAAAATAAAAGACAAACCCGCAAATTTTGTTTTAGATAATGACTATTTAAAAGAAATAGTGTGCAACGAAGTAATTTAGGCTATATCACAACGATCCGTGGACAGGTTGATAAATTTTGGCCCTTTTACGTCCCAGCAAATTTTAAAATCATATGCTGCGGAAATTCCGCCGTTCAGATTTCTTCATTCTGCTCATGCGAAAAATGAACTGATGATAATGATATAAAAACACAAACTTACTCTGGTGAGAGTAATATGCATCTGGTGCGTCTAGTGTGTCTAGGTGCGTCTAGTGCAATTAAGGTCAGATTTGGGCTAGTGAGAGTTGGGGTCAGTTACGTTATTTTGCGTAAAAATAACAGATGCACCAGAGCCACGTCTGTTGCGTTTAGGGCAGGTATTGTTCGGTTTTGAGTAAGGGAAAAATGATATCAGGAAGGTTAGCTGTAGGGATAGGGTATATACTAATGTTAAGTGTTTGATTTGGTAAGAGTTACATAAGTTACTAATCGCAGACGCACTTAGACGCACTTGACGCATTTTACCCACAGCCAACTTACTCAGCCAGCCGCCGTCACTCAGCCCAAAGCCCAAGACTGTTCTTTCGTTAACTAAACTCTAGAAACGACATTCACAGAAGTTAACTAATACGTAAACTACGATAATATTAGATTATTGTCTTTCAACTACGCACAATAGACGAGAACTCACTTCGAACGTCACAGTTCAGCGATTACTGATAAGCAAATAATTACATCATAAGTCACGTGACCGGGCGAAAATTCTCTCAGGAAACCGAAACTGTGACTGATTCGCACATTCATCCCGTAGTTCCTCGGAGGCTCGGAATCGATGACATGGCGTGACATAATGACATGACATTACCGGTATTCATTCATTCAGAAGTACAGTACACAATATGCGAACCTTTCTGCAATATTTTAAGTCTCAAGATACCGTAGTTATAAGTTGACTGTTGACCCAATTAAGATTCTTGTAAAATGTAGGCAATACCGATTATTTTAGCGTGTGAGGTAGCCCTCTGCATGTGCATGTACTGTACCTGAAAACGGGTTCGCATGTGGGTCAATTGCCGTATCTTCGAACTTGATCATTGAGGGCGCTACAAGTTGGGTTACTCCTGAAGTTGTTAAACAATGTGTGCAGCTTTCAATGAATCTGCAGTTCTAGACGCATGTTTGTGCAACGCAACTAAATGGTAAGCTTGCCCAGACAGATGCATTTTCTGGGTTCATCTGCTCGTAAAATGCTTACAGTGTTCCCCATACTGCCTATCAGGGTAGCTGGTTAATTGCCAGGGTCACGCTGTCCACTCCTAAATAACTCCACCTCGCACTCACTCAGCCTTTGGTCTCAATTTTTGGCTTTTGAGGTTCTCATGAACTCTTTCTCACATGAAGCCCAGATGTCGCTAGGGAAAATGCACTACAACCTATATAGTTTCTGTTGCAGTACTGACCTTAAGTCATCCAAGGTCGATGATTTCCACGTTATCCGAAAGGGCGTATATGATTTCCTATTAGTGATCAATAGCAACCTAGCCCTATCTTACACTGTTTACCCACGATATCTACATGTGTCACACACAGATGACAATCATGCCATAGGCGTGCTATACAGCATAGCTGTAGCGCATCAAAAAATTGACAAAAATCATGCTAAATCAATCACACATAGCAGAGAAGTACTGTACAGTACTGAAAGTTTTACTGAAGTGAAGTGACTTGTTAATAATTTTAACGACAACATAAAACCTGCTTTCACCGAAGTTTTGATAGTCCAATCATGGCTGCAATCTGATGTTGCTATAAATCACTGGTGTAGCCATAAGGGGGAGCACTGAGGGCACGTGCCCCCTACCCCTTAGGAGCCTACTCAGTTACTCAAAATAGTGCCAAAATGCACCAAAACGTCATTGCACAAAAAATCAAAAGTTTTCTGGGGAGGCAGCTGTGACTTCTCCGTGGGGAGGCCAAGACACCCCTTCCCATACCCCACTTCTCAAGTGCTCCCACTACAACTAGATCCTGGCTACGCCACTGCTATAAATGCATTCTAATGGTGAAAACTGTGAGACTGCTAATTCAAAGCGTAACACCTCAAAAGCCAGAACACAGTAACCACTTTTAAATATCAACACTACAGCCACTCATGCAACATGCATGCATGGAAACGTTTTCTTGTAGACAGATAGTAAAAAGTATATGGAATTATGGATATTAACAAATTAAAACTGTTAACTAACAAACATTTTAACAATACATGTATTTCACTTAATTAAGTTTGAGAAAAAATCATAGACCTATATCATACCACTGCAAAAATCAAACCTTCGTACAGCTAGCACTCAGCAACAGCAAATAACAATTGCCCATGTAACAGTTTCAAGCCGACATATAATTACAGGCTCAAGTGAGTTTCAGACAAACTGAAGTACAAAGAGCATTCAAAAAGTTTTGCAAGTAAATATATTTTTAAAAAATAAAAAGTTGAAAACAGTATCTATGTATCAGTAAAGTGCAGTCTTAATCATCACACGTTAGATAAAAATGTTTCAGAACGTCAATCCACACCACAGAAAAGCAAAATAACTGTTGCATGAATTATTCTAGAGTAAATTTATCAAAGCAGTAGCCTGCAGGAGACATCTTTTTGCCCGGTCTTACAGACATGACTAAGAACGTCTCACTGCGCTGACTACTATTACGTGACTTCACTGTTTAAGCTTACTGTTACAGGTCCTTGTGGTCTTAGGACTTAACGCCATGCTAAAGTTGATTCATTCTTCATCATCATCATCATCCAACTTTCTAGTTTGGTGAGAAATACAAATGTGAATTTTCTAATTCAAATCTATGATATCTTTAATCAGAGCTGGCCCAAAACAACAGCATTACATCCAAGCATGGTGTCAAGATTTGACACCAGTACTGTTTTGTTGAAGTTAACAAATAATAACATTTGACAAAAAGCTAAAAATAAATTTGAGCTATCACTCACGAGACGCGCGAAAGCCTATAGCAGTTCCGGTTCAGTAGTTTAGCTGAAAATTGGGGTGTTCATGCT